>WNFM01320180.1_pt3 | contig 113989 bp, 127 predicted proteins | sample 5400271 | NCBI WGS metagenome assembly WNFM01 (sample SAMN13153352, study PRJNA577476) | soil metagenome | isolation source: 60 cm saprolite on Douglas fir-dominated hillslope | place: USA:California | collected 2013-09-17
GCAAGGGCTACGCGCTGCTGCTGCAGACGCTGGAACAGGCGAAGAAGGCGGCCGTGGCGCAGGTCGTGATCCGCACGCGCCAGCGGCTCGCCGCGGTGATGCCGAGCGACGGCCTGCTGGTGCTGTGCACGCTGCGCTACGGCTACGAAATCCGCTCGCGGGAGGAGATCGAGGCGCCCGCGCCGAAGAAGGCGGCGGTGACCGGCCGCGAAGTCGACATGGCGCTGCAGCTCGTAAAAGAGATGAGCGAACCCTTCTCGCCGAAAAAGTACAAGGACACCTACCGCGAGGATCTCATGGCGCGCATCCGCAGGAAGATCAAGTCGGGGCGCAGCAGCGAGGTGGAGCGGCCTGGGAAGCCGGCCGCGCCGCGGCCGACGGCGGATGTCATCGACCTCATGTCGCTGCTCAAGCAGAGCCTGCACAAGGGAAAGCCACCCGGCAAGCGCGAAGCCGCGCGTGACGCCAGGCGCCAGGCGGGAAGGCATGCTTGAGAACGCAGGCCGGCCTCGGCGAATACCGCCGCAAGCGTAATTTCCGCGAGCCGGGCAATGTCGTCGCCGGCGTGGCACCTTGCGCGCTACTACGACGAGGTGGGCGAGTGGATGCTGCCGCACCTGCAGGACCGGCCGCTCAGCCTGGTGCGCTGCCCGCGCGGGCCGGCGCACAAATGCTTCTTCCAGCGCAATGCGCACGAGACGATGCCCAGCCACGGCGCTTTCATCGTTGCCGATACCGCCGAGGCGCTCGCGCAGCTCGTGCAGCAGGGCGCGATCGAGCTGCATACCTGGGGTTCGCGGGCCGCGAAGCCGCTCGCGCCCGACCGCATGATCTTCGACCTCGATCCGGATCCCGACTTGCCATGGGCCGGCGTGGTCGACGGCGCGACGCTGCTGCGCACGCTGCTCAGCGAGCTGCGCCTCGACAGCTTCGTCAAGACCACCGGCGGCAAGGGGCTGCATGTGGTGGTGCCGCTACGGCCGGAGCACTCCTGGAAAGAAGTGAAGGATTTCTCCCAGCGCGTGGCCGACCACCTGGCCGAGACCCTGCCCGCGCAATTCACCGCCAAGCTCAGCAAAGCGCTGCGGCGCAAGAAGATTTTCGTCGACTACCTGCGTAACCAGGAAGGCGCCACCGCCGTCGCGGCCTATTCGGTGCGCGCGCGCGAAGGCGCGCCGGTCTCGGTGCCGCTCGCCTGGGGCGAGCTGGCGGCCGATCTCAGGCCGGAGCGCTTCGACCTGCGTACCACACTCGCACGCCTCAAGCAGCAGAAGGAAGAGCCTTGGAGGGGTTACGCCGAAAGGCAGCGTTTGACGGAAACGATGAAAAAAATGCTGTAGCGGGCGGTATCATCGCCCGATGCGTGTCGCGGAGCCCCTGGTCCGATCCTGGAAGGCGAGCCTTTCGCTCGGATTCGCCTACGAGAATCAAAGGACAACCCTCGCGAGCAGGCGCCACGATGGCCCGCTGGTGGTGCAGAAACCGCTCTATCCCGAAGGCGGCGAGGTCTGCCATGCGATCGTGGTGCATCCGCCGGGCGGCATTGCCGGCGGCGACGAACTGGATCTCGCGGTAACCGCCGGGGGCGGCGCAGCCGTCCTGCTGACGACGCCGGGCGCGGCCAAGTGGTACCGCTCGGCGGGGCCCTGGGCGAGGCAGCGCCTCGCCTTCGAGGTGCAGGGAGCGCTCGAATGGCTGCCGCAGGAAAGCATCGTTTTCGACGGCGCGCTGGCGCAGGCGGAAATCGAGGTGGACCTTGCCGCGGGCGCCAGCCTGATCGGCTGGGACATCGTCTGCCTCGGACGAACCGGGTCGGGGGAGCGCTATGCGCGCGGCAGCTATCTCGCGTCGATGCGCGTGCGGCGCGAGGGCCGGTTGCTGTGGCAGGAGCGCGGACGCATCGACGGCGGCGGCCGGCTGCAGGCATCGCCGGCCGGGTTGGACGGCAGGACTGTCTTTGGAACTTTGTTTTCGTCTTCTTTGAATTTGAATCAGGAGATCGTGAACGAGATGCGCAAGGCCGAACCCGAAAAAGGACGCGGCGCCGTGACGCTGCTTCCCGGCATCCTGCTGGCGCGCTACCTTGGCGACTCCGGCGAAGCGGCGCGGCGCTATTTCACCGCGCTCTGGCGCATTCTTCGCCCGGCGCTCACCGGCCGGGAGGCAATCGAACCGAGGATCTGGGGGACATGACGAGAGAAAAAGCGAACGAAGCGCTGGTGCATGCCATGCGCAAAAGCGGCCTCACGGCAATCGCCAAGGCCACCAAGCTGCTCACCGACGCGCACCGCTCGCGCAAGCCGGCCGCCGTCGCGGGCGTGGCGCTGCAGAACGAGGAGGAAGCCTACCGGGTGCAGGACGCGGTATTCGCGGCCCTGTGGCCGGGCGCGCGTCCGCTCGCCTGGAAGGCGGGCGGGCCGAGCGACAAGGTCGAGCCGACCGCGGCGCCGATTCCGCCCGAGCACGTGCTGCGCAGCCCGGCGAGCGTCGCCGGCTCGAGCATGCAGATGATCGGCGTCGAGGCGGAGGTCGCTTTCCGGCTCGCCAAGGACCTGCCGCCGCGCAGCCGGCCGTACTCGGAGCGGTCCATCGCCGCCGCGGTGGGCGAGGCGCTGGTGGTGATCGAGCTCTGCGACACGCGCCTCGCGGACTGGAAGGAGACGCCGGGCGTATGGAAGCTCGCCGATTTCCAGAACAGCAGCGCGGTGGTGGTGGGCAGCGGCACCAAGGACTGGGCGAAGATCGATTTCCTGCAGCAGGAAGTCGAATTCCGCATTGGCTCGCGCGTCGCGAAAGCAAAAGGCGCGCATTCCTACGGCAATCCCTTCCGCCTGATGCCCTGGCTGGTCAAGCACGCCGCCAAGCGCGGCCTCGGCCTGCATGCGGGCGACGTCATCACCACCGGCGCCTGGACCGGGCTGGAAATCGCCAAGCCGGGCGACGAGGTGACGGCGAAATTCCCCGGCATCGGCGAGGCGACCGTAAGGATTTCCTGAACCGTCATGGAACTCACCCCGAGGGAAAAAGACAAGCTGATGATCTTCACCGCCGCGCTGCTGGCCGAGCGGCGCAAGGGCAGGGGACTCAAGCTCAATTACCCGGAAGCGGTCGCCTACATCACCGCCGCGGTGATGGAAGGCGCACGCGATGGAAGAAGCGTGTCCGACCTGATGGGCTTTGGCGCCACCATCCTGAAGCGCGGCGACGTCATGGAGGGCGTGCCGGAGATGATCCCCGACATCCAGGTCGAAGCGACTTTCCCCGACGGCACGAAGCTCGTCACGGTGCACAACCCGATCCCATGATTCCGGGCGAAATGAAAGTCGCGGCGGGCGACCTCGAGCTGAACAAAGGGCGCCGTTCTTTTACTTTGAAAGTTATTAATTCCGGAGATAGACCCATTCAAGTCGGGTCGCACTACCACTTCTACGAAACCAACGAGGCACTGAAGTTCGACCGCAAGGTGGCCTACGGCTGCCGGCTGAATATCGCCGCCGGTACCGCGGTGCGCTTCGAGCCCGGCCAGAGCCGGACTGTTGAACTGGTCGGATTGGCTGGATTGCGCCGGGTTTTCGGTTTTACCGGACGGGTGAACGGAAAACTCAAATGAAAATCTCGAAACAGGCTTACGCGGAGATGTTCGGCCCGACCACGGGGGACCGCGTGCGGCTCGCCGACACCGAGCTGTGGATCGAGGTGGAGAAGGACTACACGGTCTACGGCGAGGAAGTGAAATTCGGCGGCGGCAAGGTGATCCGCGACGGCATGGGCCAGAGCCAGCTGCTCTCGGCCAAGGTCGCCGACACGGTCATCACCAACGCGCTCATCGTCGACCACTGGGGCATCGTCAAGGCAGACATCGGCATCAAGGGCGGCAAAATCTGGAAGATCGGCAAGGCAGGCAACCCGGACATCCAGCCGGCCATCACCATCCCGATCGGCGCCGGCACCGAGGTGATCGCCGGCGAGGGCATGCTCGTCACCGCCGGCGGCATCGACTGCCACATCCATTTCATCTGCCCGCAGCAGATCGACGAGGCGCTGATGTCGGGCATCACCACCATGATCGGCGGCGGCACCGGGCCGGCGACCGGCACCTTCGCCACCACCTGCACGCCGGGGCCGTGGCACATTCACCGTATGCTCGAGGCGGCCGACGCCTTCCCGATGAACCTCGGCTTTCTTGGCAAGGGGAATGTTTCCCTTCCACAACCGTTAAAAGAACAAATTGCCGCGGGCGCCATGGGCCTCAAATTGCATGAGGACTGGGGCACCACGCCGGCGGCCATCGACAACTGCCTCGCGGTGGCCGAGAAGATGGACGTGCAGGTCGCCATCCACACCGACACGCTGAACGAGTCTGGCTTCGTCGAGACCTCGGTCGGGGCGATGAAGGGGCGCGCCATCGCCACTTTCCACACCGAGGGCGCGGGCGGCGGCCATGCGCCCGACATCATCCGCGTGTGCGGCGAGCCGAACGTGCTGCCGTCCTCCACCAACCCGACCATGCCCTACACGGTCAATACCATCGCCGAGCACCTCGACATGCTGATGGTGTGCCACCACCTCGATCCGGCGATCGCCGAGGACGTGGCCTTTGCCGAGTCGCGCATCCGCAAGGAAACCATCGCCGCCGAGGACATCCTGCACGACCTCGGCGCCTTCTCGATGATGTCGTCCGATTCCCAAGCCATGGGGCGGGTCGGCGAGGTGATCATTCGCACCTGGCAGACCGCCCACAAAATGAAGGTTCAAAGGGGTTCGTTGAAAAAAGATCCTGCCACGAATGACAACGGCAGAGTCAAAAGGTACGTCGCCAAATACTCGATCAATCCGGCCATCGCCCACGGCATCTCGCACGAGGTCGGCTCGATCGAGGCAGGCAAGCTCGCCGACCTGGTGCTGTGGAAGCCGGCGTTTTTCGGCGTCAAACCTTCGCTCATCCTGAAAGGGGGAGTCATAGCGGCCGCGGCGATGGGCGACCCGAACGCCTCGATTCCGACGCCGCAACCAGTTCAATACCGTCCGATGTTCGGCGCCTTCGGCAAGGCGTTGAAGTCCTCGGTGACGTTCGTGTCGAAGGCCGCGCTGAAGAATCCAGCGGTAAAGAGACTGGGCCTGCAAAAACCCCTGGTGGCGGTGAACAACACCCGCAAGATCGGCAAGAAAGACATGGTGCACAACGCTTGGCTGCCGAAGATCCAGGTCGACGCCGAGACCTACGAGGTGCGTGCCGACGGCGAGCTGCTGGTGTGCGAGCCCGCGAAGATCCTGCCGATGGCGCAGCGCTACTTCCTGTTCTGATGCTCGAGATCAAAGCCAAGCTGAAGGTCCGCCGGGATGCTTATCGGGTTTCCATTTCCGGTCATCTGGAATTGCCATTTGAATCGAGACAAAAGAGCAGATTGCGGACCAGGCTTCGCTCGGGCGAGGAAGTGGCGCTGCTGCTGCCGCGCGGCGAAATCCTGCGCGGCGGGGATCTGGTGACCGCCTCCGACGGACGCATCATTGAAATTGTTTCTCAATTGGAAAAGCTCCTGCATGTGGAATTCAAGGATCTCGCCAAGGCTGCCTACCACCTGGGAAACCGGCATGTCCCGGTCCAGGTCGGGCACGACTTCCTGCGCATCGCCGAGGATCACGTGCTGGAAGAGATGTTGCGCAAGCTCGGCGCGAGTGTTTCGCGCGTCGAAGCGCCTTTCGAGCCCGAGGCTGGCGCCTACGACGGCGGGCACCATACCCACGACGAGATGGGACATGGCGGAAAGATCCACGATCATTTCCATGATCACGATCATGGCCACGACCACGACCACCATCACTGAATGAGTCTCGCGCGTCTCCTGCAGCTGGCGAGCCCGACGTTGCCGGTCGGGGCCTACAGCTATTCGCAGGGCCTGGAGGCGGCGATCGAAGCGGGGCAGGTGACCGACGAGGCGAGCGCCCAGGCCTGGATCGCCGATGTGCTGGAATTCGCCGTGCTGCGCATGGAAGCGCCGGTGCTGTGGCGGATGCTGCACGGCGAGGACCTGAACGAGTTATTCCTCGCCAGCCGCGAGACCGCCGAGCTCAGGGCGGAGACCGTCCAGATGGGCCATTCGCTCGCCCGGCTGATCCAGGATCTGGATTTTGGAGTTGTGCCGCTCGAGGAGCCCTCCTATCCGGCCGCCTATGCCTTTATTGCAAGAAAGTTCGAGTTGAAACCCGAAGAAGCAATCCAGGCCTACCTCTGGTCCTGGCTGGAGAACCAGGTGATGGCGGCGATCAAGGCCGTTCCGCTCGGACAGACCGCGGGGCAGCGGATGCTGCTTGCCCTTGGACTTTTGATCGAGAATTTTTCAATGAATGAAAAGATGCGTAACTTTGCCCCTGGCCTCGCGTTTTTCTCGACGCGCCACGAAACGCAGTACTCGAGGCTGTTCCGCTCATGACGCTGCGCGTCGGCATCGGCGGGCCGGTGGGCTCGGGCAAGACCGCGCTGACCCTCGCACTGTGTCGCGCGCTGCGCGACCGCTACCAGATCGCCGTGGTCACCAACGACATCTACACCGAGGAAGACGCCCAGTTCCTCGTGCGCAACCATGCCCTCGCGGCGGAGCGCATCATCGGGGTCGAGACCGGCGGCTGCCCGCATACCGCCATTCGCGAGGACGCCTCGATCAACCTCGAGGCGGTAGCGCGCCTGGTGCGCCGTTTTCCCGACCTCGACGCCATCTTCATCGAGTCGGGCGGCGACAACCTCGCCGCCACCTTCAGCCCGGAGCTCTCCGACCTCACGCTCTACGTAATCGACGTCGCCGCCGGCGACAAGATCCCGCGCAAAGGCGGCCCGGGCATCACCAAGTCCGACCTGCTGGTCATCAACAAGATCGACCTTGCGCCGATGGTCGGCGCATCGCTCGAGGTGATGGAGCGCGACAGCAGGCGCATGCGCGGCGCGCGCCCGTTCGTCTTCACCAACCTGAAGACCAACCACGGACTGGATCAGGTGATCCGGTTCATCGAAACCGAGGGGATGCTCTGTACCGCGCCGCAGTAGCGGCGCCTCCTAGGGGTTGAATTCGCGCAGCAGCCGGCCGGGCAGTTCTTCCGCGCGGCGGCCGTTGATCCAGACGCCGTGCACGCCCTCCGGGTCGCAGGTGAGGCGCGGTTGCCCGCCGGGCAGGTCAAATACCCGGCGCTTCGAGCCGCGGCCCACGGTTGCCGGGTCGAATAACAGCAGGTCGGCCCAATAGCCGGGCTTGAGCGCGCCGCGGCCGCGAATGCCGAAGATGCGCGCGGGGTGCGAGGTCAGCTTTTCCGCCGCCTGCTCCAGTTTCAGGACGCCCAGGTCCCGGACCCAATGACCGAGCAGATGCAGGCCGTATCCCGCGTCATTGAAGAAGGTGAGGTGCGCCCCGGCGTCCGACAGCGACACCATTGCGTTTGGGTGCGTGAGCATGCGCCCGACCGCCGCCTCGTCCGAGTTGAGGAGCATGGCATTGAACGCCGTGTCGAGGTTCTCCTCGAGTGCGAGATCGAGCATCACGTCGAGCGGGTCCTTGCCGGAAGATGCGGCGAGGTCGGCGATGGTGCGCTGGTTCTCCACCACCTGCACTTTGTCCCATTCGCCGTTGAACAGGCGGAAATGCCCCGGGCGGGAGATTTCGGAGCGCACCGCATCTCTGAACAATGGATCTTTAAGCTTCTCGCGGTAAGGAATTCCTTTCAACGGCAAGGCGGCCTGCCAAGATTGCAATCCTTCGAGCACGTAGGGCGAGTGCAGCGTGAAGTCCATGGACAGCGGGCAGCACGACACCGCGCCGACGAGCTTGCGGCCTCTTAGATTCGCTTTTTCAATTTGAAGCAAATCATCAAAAACAGCCTGTGGATTCGTGCTGTTATGCAGGAGAGCGGCAATCACCACCGGGCGCCCGGTGCCGGCCGCCAGCTCCTCGAGAAAGGAAATCGGCGTGTGGCCGCCCTTGGTGAGCATGAAAACGCCGCGCCCGGCCTCGCCGAGGCAGCCAGCGAGGGCGCGCAGCTCCTTCTCGTCGGCAAGGCGCGAGGGCATCGGCAGCCCGCCGTCGCCGTTGTGCGCGGGCGAAGTGCTGGTCGAGAATCCGATCGCGCCCGCGCGCATCGCCTCGAGGACGATTTTTCTCATGGCATGGATTTCTTCGTCCGTCGCGACGCGATGCATCGCGGCCTCGCCCATCACGTAGGTGCGTATCGACGAATGCCCGGCGAAGGCGGCGACGTTGAGCGCCGCGCCGCGCCGCTCGAGCATGTCGAGGTACTGCGGCAGCGACTCGAAGTCCCAGCGGATGCCGGCGCGCAGCGCTTCGAGCGACATGCCCTCGACCTGGGTGAGGTTGCGCATCACCCGCTCGCGGTCGGCCGGGCGGCAGGGCGCGATGGTGAAGCCGCAGTTGCCGATGATGGCGGTGGTCACCCCGAGCGCCGGCGAGGGCGATAGCGCGGGGTCCCAAGTGATCTGCGCGTCGTAGTGCGTGTGGTTGTCGATGATGCCCGGCATCAGCGCGAGGCCGTCGGCTTCGACAGTTTGCTTGGCTTTTTCCTTAATTTTCCCCAGTTCTGAAATCTTTCCGTCAGTAACGGCAAGATCTCCAGTGCGTGGGGCGGACCCCAGGCCGTCCAGCAGCAGGGCATTTCGAATGACCAGGTCGTGCATCTGCCTATACTACCGGGGCAATGGATCTGTTTGACCTCAAGGGCAGGACGGCAGTCGTCACCGGCGGCGCCAAGGGCATCGGCGCCGCCACGGTGAAGCTGCTCGGGCAGGCCGGCGCGCGCGTGGTGTCGCTGGACATCGAGACGGGTTGCGATGTCACCGATGAAGAGCAGGTCAAGAAAGCGTTCGCCAGGCTGGGAGAGATCGATATCCTGGTGAACAACGCCGGCCGCGCGGCGCGTAAACCCGCGGTGGATCTGGGCAAGGAGGAATGGGAGAAGGTCCTGGAGTTGAATCTCACCGCGACCTTTCTCTGCTCACGCAATGTCCATCCCTATCTCAAAAAGCGGGGCGGCGGCGCCATCGTGAACCTCGCCTCGATCATGGGCTTTTCCGGCGGCATCTTCCCCAACGCGTCCTACCAGGCGTCGAAGGGCGGGGTGGTGAACCTGACCCGCGCGCTGGCACTGGAATGGGCCGCCGACGGGATCCGTGTCAATGCCGTCGCGCCCACCTTCGTGCGTACCGACCTGACGGTGCCGATTTTCTCCAATCCGGAGCTGCTGAAGTCGGTGATGTCCTGCACGCCGCTCGGGCGATTGCCGGAACCGGAGGAGATCGCCGCCGCCATCCTCTATCTCTGCAGCCCGGCGGCGCGTAGCGTCACCGGCATCACGCTGCCGGTGGATTCCGGCTACCTGGCCCGATGAGGATCTGTTTTTTATTGGTGATGATGTTGGTCATTGCTCCAACGGCGTGGCCGAAGGGTAAGGGCAGGGCTGCGGCGATACTTGTTGCGGGGGCGGCCGTCGCCGCTGGCGCCTCAGCCGGTCACGGCGGGGCGTTGCGCACCATGCAGGATCCGCGCATCGCGCCGCCGCTCGATCCCGAACGCAGGATCAGCGAGCAGGATTGCAGCAAGCCGGTCGACTGGTCGGCCGGCAACCTGCGCTGCAGGTAGCGCTGGAGTACAATTTTTTCGTGAAACATTCGACCGCCCTGATTGCCGTATTCGCGATGGCGTTCAACGCCCTGTGGCCGCTGATCGCGCAGGCGCAGCCGAAGGACCCGCTGCTGGTCGCGGTGGTCTGCTCGAGCGAGGGTGGAACCCACGCCGTCGACCTCACCGGCAAGCCGGCCGGTGGCGCGGCGGGCAGCCATGACCACTGCACGCTTTGCGTTGCCGCTGGCGACCGCGCCGCGGGCCTGCCGGTCGATCAGGCAATTGCGATTCATCGCGTTGCCGGTGAATCGTCAGCGCCCTTCATTCTTTCCACCACGCAGTTCCAGTCCACTGCTTCATTGCCCGCGCCGCCGCGCGGACCGCCCGCCGACCCTCTGCAGTAGTCGCGTCCGTCGTTCATTTGCTTTTTCAGAGGAGCGGTACATGCATCGCCATTGCTACGCTGTTCTTTTTCTTCTGGCGCTTTCTGCGCCGGTCGCCGCGCAGGTACGCGTAACCGAGCCTTGGGTGCGCGCCACCGTGGCGCACCAGACCGCCAGCGGCGCCTTTATGCGGATCACGTCGCCGCGAGATGCGCGCCTCGTTGCGGTGCGCTCACCGGAGGCAGGCGTAGCCGAAATCCACGGGATGTCGATGGACAATGGCGTCATGCGCATGCGCCCGGCCCCCGGGATCGATTTGCCGGCGGGTCGAACGGTCGAGCTCAAGCCCGGTGGCTATCACGTGATGCTGATGGGGCTGAAGAGGCAGTTAAGGGTAGGCGACAGCGTTTCTCTTCTGCTCACCGTTGAAGGCAAGGACGGGAAACGGGAGTCGCTCAGCATCCAGGCCGGGGTGCGCCCTCTCAATTCCGTAGAGCCCACCCACCCGGGGCATTGACATGAGAAAACTTCTCATCGTCCTGGTACTCGTCGCGCCGGGAGCAGCGTCGGCCTCCTGCGGCTCGGCGTTCTGCACGGTCAATACCAACTGGGACGTGCAGGGCGCGTGGACCGAGCCCGGCACGCGGCTCGACCTGCGCTACGAATACGTAAGGCAGGACCAGCTGATGGCCGGGAAAAACCGCGTCCAGACCGGCCAGTTTGCGCGCGACCACGACGAGCTGGTGACCAACAATCAGAATTTTCTGGCCGCCCTCGACTACACGATCAACCAGGACTGGGCCGTGAACCTGCTGCTGCCGGTGGTCAAGCGGGAGCACCGCCACATCGAGACCGCGACGACGCAGCTCGAGAGCTGGAATTTCACCGAGCTAGGCGACGTCCGGGTGATGGCGCGCCGGCGACTCGCCACGCTGGAGGACGCACGCCCCTCGGTGGGCACGCTGGGCCTGAACGTCGGCCTCAAGCTGCCGACCGGGCGTACCGACGTCCTGAACGGCTCGGGCGAGCGCGCCGAGCGCAGCCTGCAGCCCGGAACGGGAACGACGGACCTTCTCGCGGGCCTGTTCTACTCGCGCCTGCTGCCGATGAGCAACCTGTCCTGGTTCGTACAGGGGCAACTGCAGATGCCGGTGCTGGCGGGCAGCGACTTCCGGCCCGGAAACCGCTATTCGCTCGATGCCGGGACACGCTACGGCATGGGCGATGCGCTCGGGCTGCTGCTGCAGGTCAACGCCCTAGTCAAGGGCCGCGACGGCGGCGGCATGGGCGAGCGCGAGGACAGCGGCGGCTCGTACCTCTTCGTCAGCCCGGGATTCAGCTATGCGCTGTCGCGCAGCGTCCAGGCCTACGGCTTCCTGCAGCTGCCCGTCTACCAGTACGTCAACGGCGTGCAGCTCACCGCGTCGTACGCCGTGTCGCTTGGTATCGGTAGCCGATTCTGATGCACGATATGGGGTAATCCATGCTTGATGAACGATTGCGAAGGGCGCTGAAAAGTCGCAAAGGCGTCACCGAGAAGAAGATGTTCGGCGGCGTGTGCTTCCTCCTGCTCGGGAACATGCTCTGCGCCGCGAGCAAGGACCACTTCATGTTCCGCGTCGGCAAAGAACAGGACGCCAAAGCCCTCAAGCGGCCCGGCGCGAGTCCCATGGGATTCAAGGGCCGGAGATTTCCAGGATTTGTCTGGGTGGACCCGAATTCCTGCGACAGTCGCGCGGTCAAGCGCTGGATCGCGCTGGCGGATAACTACGTCGGCACGCTGCCGCCGAAGTCGAAGCGAGTCAGTATCCGGCGGAAAAATCCACGAGGTTGAGCGGCGTTTCGCCACGCCGCACGCGCTCGATGTTCTCGACAACTTTCGCGATTGCAGTGCGCGGCTCGGTGAGCGCTGCTGCATGCGGCGTGATAGTGATTCCCGGATGGCGCCAGAACAGGTGCGCCGCGGGCAGGGGCTCGGTGTCGAAGACATCGAGATAGGCTTGCCGCAAATGTCCCGAATCGAGCGCGGCGATCAGGTCTTTCTCGACCAGATGTCCACCGCGCGCGAGGTTGATGACGCAGCCCTTGGGCTTCATAGCGGCAAACGTCTTGGCGTTCAGGATGCCTTTGGTCTGCGCGGTCAGGGGAAGCAGGCAGACCAATGCATCTACGGAAGGAAGCATTTCCTGCAGGTTTGTGTAGCTACGTACATTTTTCAAAACCTTTGACCTTCTGCTGAAACCGGCGACGCTGAATCCCAAATCCAGTAGCCGTCTCGCTGCGTCGCTGCCCAGCTCGCCCAGTCCCAAAATGCCGACGGTGCGATCCGAAGCGAGGAACTGGCGCACGCGCCGCCAGCGCGGTTCGGCCTGCAGGCTGCGGTAGTAGTAGTGGTGGCGGTGCCAGTCGAGCACGTGCGCGATCACCGTTTCGGTCATCGCCGCCACCATGCCCGGATCGATCAGACGGGCGAGGGGCACGCCTTTCGGATAGCCCGGATCGGCGAGCAGCTTCTCCACCCCCATCCAGAGCGACTGGATGAGCCTGACCCCCTGGAGCCGGGAGAGAGTTCCCGCGGGCGGCGACGCGATCACGGCCACATCAATCTTGTTCCGGAAATCCGTAAAGATCCGGTCGTGCGGCAGCGCTTTCTGCAGCAGCGGCAGCCAGAAATCGGCCTGCTTCGTTTCGCTGGAAAACAGAATATCCATGGGGGCGGGGATGGTAGCATCCGCGAGGAAGAGGAGGAGCGATGAAACGTCTCGCGCTATTCGTTTTTCTGCTGGCGTTCATCGCGGGCGCCGCGGCGCAGGACTGGCCGAAGCAGAAGGCGGTGCATATCGTGGTCGGCTTCGCGCCCGGCAGTACCACCGACCTCGTGGCGCGCCTTGCCGCGCCCAGGCTCTCCGAGGCGATCGGCCAGACGGTGCTGGTGGAGAACAAGCCCGGCGCGAGCGGCAATGTCGCCGCGCAGCAGGTGAAGCGCGCCGCGCCCGACGGCTACACGCTGTTCCTCACCAGCGTGGCCTACGCGGTGAACCCGAGCCTCTACGCCAACGCCGGCTACGACCCGTTCACCGATTTCGTGCCGGTGATCCTCGCGCCGAGCACGCCCAATCTCATTGCCGTCAATCCTGCAGTACCGGCGACCAATCTGCAGGAACTCATCGCGCTGGCGCGCAAGGAAAGGCTCTCGTACGCGTCTTCGGGCACCGGCACGACCACGCATCTGTCGGTGGAGCGCATCAAGCTCGCCGCCAACATCGACATTACCCACGTGCCCTACCAGCCGGCGCAGGCGGCCGGCGCCGCGGTGGCCGGCCACACGCAGATGTCGAGCACCTCGATGCCGCCCGCGGTGGGCCACGTGCGCGCCGGGCGCCTGCGCGCCATCGCCGTCACCAGCGCGCAGCGCTCGCCGGCGCTGCCCGACGTGCCGACGGTCAACGAGCAGGGCTTCAGCGGCTTCGACGACCTGACCTGGACGGCGGTGTTCGCCCCTGCCGGCACGCCGCAGGACATCGTCAACCGCATCAACTCCGAGTTCAGCCGCGCGTTCGCCGCGACCGACGTGCAGGAGCGCCTGAAGCAGCTCGGCCTCGACTGGCAGGCGAACACCTCCGGACAATTCGCCGCCTTCCTGCGCGACGAAGTGCAGAAGTGGTCCAAGGCGGTGCGCGATTCCGGGGCGAAGGCCGACTGACGTGAAGCCGCCGTATCACGCCGACCATGTAGGCAGCCTCTTGCGTCCGAAAGAGCTGGCGGATGCTAGGAAATCAAAGTCAAAAGAATTGCCATCAATACAGCAAAAGGCCATCCGCGAAGTCGTCGCCAGGCAGGAAGCCATCGGCCTGGAGAGCGTCACCGACGGCGAGTTCAGTCGCGACTGGTGGCACCTCGACTTCATGGCGCAGCTCGACGGCGTGACGCTGCGCAAGAACCCGGGGCCGGTCTTTGTCGGCGTCGAGGAACAGCCGCCGATCCCGCAAATCACCGGCAAGTTGCGTTACAGCAGGCCGATCATGATCGACGAATTTTCTTTCCTGAAAAAAACGACCAGGAAGACGGCGAAATTCACCATCCCGTCCCCCTCGATGCTTCACCTGCGCGCCGGGCGCGCCGGCGTCTCCAAGAACGCCTACCCGGACATGGCGGAATTCTGGGCTGACGCCGCCAAGGCCTACCAGGCGGCGATCGCGGCGTTCGCGCAAGCCGGCTGCACCTATCTGCAGCTCGACGATGTCGCCTTCGCCTATCTCTGCGACCCGAAGATCCGTGCAGCCTGCGTTAAGAACGGCGACGATCCGAACTCCTTGCCATTGACCTACGCAAAAACGATTTCTGCGGCTTTGAAGCATCGTCCGGCGGGCATGACCGTGGCGATGCACACTTGCCGCGGCAATTTCAAGAGCGCCTGGGTGGCCGAGGGCGGCTACGAGCCGGTGGCCGAGGCCATGTTCTCGAGCGGCGTGGATGCCTTCTTCATGGAGTTCGACACCGAGCGCGCCGGTGGTTTTGAACCACTTCGCTTTGTTCCTAAGGGGAAGAAGGTGGTCCTGGGGATCGTTTCTTCGAAAGTCCCGGCTCTGGAATCAAAAGGCGACTTGCAAAAAAAAATCGAACAGGCCTCGAAATACGTTGCACTCGAGGATCTCTGCCTTTCCCCGCAGTGTGGCTTTTCCAGCACCCACCACGGCAACAACCTGACCATGGATGAGCAGTGGCGCAAGCTCGAGCGCGTGATCGAGGTATCGAAGGAGATCTGGCAGTGAGCGACAAGGAAATTCTCGGATTGCAGGACCAGCGCCTGCGCTTCCTCGAGGCCTGGATGCGCACGCCCAAGGGCTGGAAGTTCGTTGCCTGGCAGTCGACGTCGATGCCGGCGTGAGCGGCACGTTTCGCGGTCGCCGCGAGGACGACCGCCTCCTCACCGGGCAGGGTCGCTACACCGCAGACTGGAATTTTCCCGGTCAGCTGTATGGATGCTTTTTACGGTCGGATCGCGCTCACGCTCAGATAGACAAAATTTCGAAAGAAAACGCTTCAAAGAGTCCTGGCGTAGTTGCGGTCTTCACCGGTGAAGACGCAAAAGACCTCAAGACACCTCCGCCGATGGTGAAGTACCCGGGACGGGGCGGCGGCATGCTCAAGGTGCCCGAGCGGCCGATCCTGGCTCGTGGCCGGGTGCGCTATGTCGGGGAGGAGGTGGCCCTGGTCGTCGCCACCTCGCCGGCGGCGGCGCAGGATGCCGCCGAGAAGATCGAAATCGATTGGCGCGAGCTGCCGGTCGTGGTGGACGGCGCGGAGGCGCTGCAGGACGGCGCGCCGCAGCTGCACGCCAGCATCGCCGGCAACCTCGCCTTTGATTACGAGTACGGCAACGAGTCAGCTGCGGCTGCGGCAATCGCCGGCGCCGCCCACGTCACGCGCCTGACGCTCGACAGCACGCGCATCTCCGGCAACCCCATGGAGCCGAAGGCCTGCGTCGCCGCCTGGGACGCGGCGAGCGAGTCCTACGACGTGTACGCCAGCTCGCAGGGCATGTCGATGATGCTGCCGAACTTCGCCGCCATCACCGGCACGCCAGCCGAAAAGATCCGCCTGCACGCGCACGACGTCGGCGGCGGCTTCGGTATCCGCTCCCAGGCCTATCCCGAGTATTGCGCCCTGATGCTCGCCTCGCGGCGCCTGGGCAAGCCGGTGAAATGGGTCGGCTCGCGATTCGAAACCATCGTCAGCGACCATCATGGGCGCGCCGCCGAGCTGCGCGGCGAGCTGGCGCTCGACCGCGACGGCAAATTCGTCGGCCTGCGCCTGGACTGGATCTGCAACATGGGTGCCTACCTGTCGCAGCCCGGGCCGCTGATCAACACCCTCAACCCCTCGACCCACGCCATCAACGTCTATCGCATCGCGGCGCTCTACGGCCGGCACCGGCTCGCGCTCACCAACACTACGCCGATCACGGCTTACCGCGGCGCTGGCCGCCCGAATGTCTCCTACCTCATCGAGCGCTTGGTGGACGAGGCGGCGCGCGAAACCGGAATCGATCGCGTCGAGCTGCGCCGGCGCAATTTCATCCCGAAGGAGGCCTATCCCTTCAAGACGCCGGTCGGCTCGACCTACGATAGCGGCGACCCGGCGGGCGAGCTGGGGGATGCCTTGCGGTTTTCCGACTGGGATTCATTCCCGGAGAGAAAAAAGATTTCCGAAAGAAGCAAAAAGCTCCGCGGCATCGGCTGCGCGGTGTTCTGCGAGCCCTCGGGCGCGGGCGCCGCGCCGCAGGAGCAGGCGGCGATCAAGTTCGGCGAGTCGGGCAATGCCTCGCTTTATGTCCTTTCCGGGCCCTCCGGCCAGGGACATGAAACGGTTTTCCCGGAGATTGTCGGGGAGATACTCGGACTTTCACCGGAACATATTTTTTTGAAAGCAAGCGACCCGTTGGGCCCGAAGCTGATCGGCGGCGGGACGGTGGGCTCGCGCTCGATCATGGCGCACGGCGGCGCCCTGGTGGCAACCGCGCGGGTGGTGCTGAAGAAGGCTCTGGAGCTGGCGGCGAAAGATCTTGAAGTTTCTTCCCGGGATATTCAGTTCAACAACGGCAAATTCGAAGTGAAAGGTACAGACCTCTCCATTTCCTTCCAGGAGATTGCCCGCCGCTACCACGGCCAGCTCGACTCGCTGGACGGCATCCCCACGCCGACCTCGTTTCCCGGCGGCGCGCACGTCGCTGAAGTCGAGATCGATCCCGATAGCGGCGAGTTGAAGATCGAACGCTACGTGGCGGTGGACGACTGCGGCCGCGTCATTAACCACGTGCTGCTCGAAGGACAGGTGGTCGGCGGCATCGTGCAGGGCATCGGGCAGGTGCTGGCCGAGCAGTGCGTCTACGACCGCGCCAGCGGGCAGCTCCTCACTGGGACGTTCATGGACTACGCCATGCCGCGCCCGGATCTGCTCACCGACGTGCGGCTCTACGATCACTCCGTGCCGTCGCCCAGCAACCCGCTCGGCGCCAAGGGAGCGGGCGAGGCGGGCACCACCGGGGCGATCCCGGCGCTCGCCAACGCGGTGATCGATGCGCTGCGGCCGCTCGGCATCCACCACCTCGACTTTCCCTATTCGTCGCATCGCCTGTGGCAAGCGATCGCCAGCGCCCGGCGGGGCTGAGGGAACGCAAGAAGCTCGTCACGCGCGACCGTATCCGCGCGGCGGCGGCGGAGCTGTTCGCGCGGCGCGGCTACTCGGCGGCCACCATGCGCCAGATCGCGCGCCGCGCACACGTCGGCCTGGGCACGCTGTTCAATTACGCCGAAGACAAGCGCGACCTCGTATTTCTCATCTTCAACGAAGAGCTGAACGCGGTCACCGACACCGCGCTGGCGTCGGCCCGGCCCGGCGCACCGCTGCCCGATCAGCTGATCGCGGTGTTTCGCGCCCATTACCGCTGGCTTGCCGCGCAGCCGGCTCTCGCCCGTATCCTGCTGCAGGAATTGACCTTCTATTCCAGCGGCAAGCAGGCCGCGACCTTTCACGCGATTCGCAACAGGCTGATCGATGGCATCGCATTCCTGACTGAAAAAGCACAGGCAAGAGGTGAAATCAGGAAGAGCGAATCGCCTGCTGTCATCGCCCGGTACATCTTTTTCGTCTATTCGGCATCCCTGCGCTGGTGGATCGCGGCGCAGCATCCCGATCCGGCGCGCGGGGTCACCGACCTGCGCCGGATGTTGAAACTGTTGTTCGCCGGGCTGCGCCGCTAATTGCGAACATGTTCAACCCCCGGCTAGCATGGGGGCGATGAAGGAAATCCAGATCACGGCGCGGGACGGCACACGCATCGGCGTGGCCGCCTACGGGCCGGAGGGCGCCGGCCGCTTTCCGGCGCTGCTCGCGCCTTCGCCCTACCGCTACGACAACAACAGCCTGCCCGCCGGGCCGCAATTCCTGTGGCGCGAGACCGGGCCGATCGAGCTTTACGTCAAGCAGGGCTACGTCTACGTGCACATGGACGTGCGCGGCTGCGGCAAATCGGGCGGCGACTTCGAGCTGCTCGGCCCCAACGAGCAGCGCGACCTCTACGACGTCATCCAGTGGATCGCCGCCCAGCCCTGGTCGAACGGCAAGGTCGGCGGCATCGGCCAGTCCTACTTCTGCATGTCGCAGTGGTGGATGGGCATCATGGCGCCGCCGGCGCTAGCCTGCCTCGCGGCCTACGACGGCCTGAACGATCCCTATCGCGCCTCCTGCTACACAGGCGGCATCCCGGGGCAGTTCTTCCCCGGCTACTGGTGGAACCAGAACCGCATCATCAACCGCTACCCGGCCAACGGTGCCGCGCCGCGCGAGCAGAACGTCGACCTCGACGCGTTGATCTCGGCGCATCCCACCTATGACGACTTCTGGCGCGTGCGCTCGGCGGCCGAGCGGCTGCACGAGATCAAGGTGCCGCTCTATTCGATCGGCATCTGGGGCAAGGTCGACCTGCACACCCGCGGCAACATCGACGGCTACCGGCGCGCGAGCGGACCGAAGAAACTGCAGATGCGCGGCCCGCCCAACGCCTGGGCGGCCAACGCCGAGTTCAACGGCACCGAGTTACACGAGAAGGTGCTACTGCCTTTTTATGATTGCTTTTTAAAAAATCTCCCCACTAATTACGAAAAGCGACCTGCGGTAGAGTATTTCGTACGGGGCGCCAACTTGTTTCGCTCGTCGGATACCTGGCCGCCGGCCGGCGTGAAGTATCAGTCGTGGTTTCTCAATGGAGAGAAAGCAGGTGGAGCGGTGTCTTTGAATGATGGCGGCTTGTCTTTGACAAAAAATTCTTCCGTTGAAAAAACTTCCTATTCATATCCAAATCCAGGGTGGGTAAGCGGAGTCGTGGGCTTCGGGCCGAACGGCCCGCCGGTGTTCGACCCGGTGCGCCGCGTGCTCACCTTCACGACGGCGCCGCTGGAGAAGGACCTCGAGATCGCCGGGCCGATCAAGCTCGTGCTCTACGCTTCCTCGACACGCACCGATACCGATTTCTTCGTCAAGCTCTCCGACCAGGGAGCGCAGGGCGCGGCGCAGCTGGTGACCAAGGGCTGGCTGCGCGCGTCGCACCGTGCGCTCGACCCGCAGCGCAGCACCGGGATGGAGCCCTATCACACGCACGCCAAGCCGGAGCCGCTCAAGCCGGGCGAGGTGTATCGATTCGACATCAGTGTCGAGCCGAATGCCTACCGCTTCAGGCAGGGCAGCCGCATCCGGCTGGAAATCGTGAACGGCGATTCCATGGTGACCGACATGCTCTGGACGCACTACTACGCGCCGCACAAGATCGGGCAGGACACGATCTGGCACAGCGACAAATTCCCTTCCGAGCTGATCCTCCCCGCCCATGAATAGCCCATCTAACCGGTACGGCATCGGCCAGCCGGTCCGGCGCGTCGAGGACCAGCGCTTCCTTACCGGTCGTGCGCGCTTCGTGGACGACATCCAATTGCCGCACATGCTTCACGGCGCTGTGGTGATGTCGCCCCATGCCCACGCCCGCATAAGAAAAATTTCTTTTGAAGAGGCATTGAAGATCCCCGGCGTTTACCTCGTGCTGACTGGCGAGGATGCGAAGAAGGAAGGGCTCGGCGGCATTCCGCCGCTTTTCATGCCCGAGGACATGGGCGGCCCGAAGGGCTACCGCACGTTCCGCCCGTTGCTCGAGCCCGCGAAGGCTCGCTACGTGGGCGACCGCATCGCCTTCGTCGTTGCCGATACGCCGGAACTGGCGCGCATCGCGGCGGAGGAGGTCGAGGTGGATTACGAGCCGCTGCCGGCAGTGGTGAACGTCGAAGATGCCGCAAAGGAGGGCGCACCCAAGGTCTGGGACGACAACGCTGCGGGCAACCTTGCCTTCCCGCTGATGATGGGCAACAAGGAGGCGACCGAGGCGGCCTTCGCCAGGGCGAAGCACACGGTGGCGGTGCGGCTCTACAACAACCGCATCACCGCGAACGCGATGGAGCCGCGCGCGACCATCGGGGACTACTCCAACGAATCCTTTACGCTCTACACCAGCTCGCAGAATCCCCATGGCGTAAGAGGCATCCTCTGCACGGCGGTTTTCAAGCTGCCGGAAAACCGCTTGCGTGTCGTCTCGCCGGATGTTGGCGGCGGTTTCGGCATGAAAGGCGACGTCTATCCCGAAGACGGCCTGGTGCTGTGGGCCTCGCGCCGGCTCGGCCGGCCGGTGAAATGGGTGGGCACCCGCAGCGAATCGATGCAGGGCGACAACCATGGCCGCGACCAGCTGGTGAACGCCGAGATGGCGCTCGACGACAACGGCAAGATCCTCGCCATCCGCGCGCAGGCGCTGCACGCGGTGGGCGCCTACGTCACCAACGCCGGCGTCGTCCCGGTGCTCTGCGCGCTGCGCAACATCCCCAGCGTCTACGTCGTGCCGGCGATGCTGGTGGCGAGCAAGGCGACCTTCACGCACACCACGCCGCTCGGGCCCTACCGCGGCGCCGGGCGGCCGGAAGCCGCCTACCTCACCGAGCGGCTGATGGAGGAGGCGGCGAAGAAGGCCGGCATCGACCCGGTGGAGCTGCGCCGGCGCAACTACATCAAGTCCGAGGCCATGCCCTACAACACCACGGCCGGCTGGACCGTCGGCGCGGCGGTCGGCTGGACCTACGACTCCGGGGACTTTGAGAAATTGACGGACAGAGCGCTCGATCTTTCACAATGGAATTCCTATTCAATTCGAAAGACGGCAAGCGAAAAACGCGGAAAGCTGCGTGGCCGCTCGCTCATCTATTACCTCGAAGACTCCGGCGTCTTCAACGAGCGCATGGAGCTGCGCTTCGATCCGAGCGGCACCGTGACGGTCGTCGCGGGCACGCATTCGCACGGCCAGGGACACGCGACCACTTATGCCCAGCTCGTTTCGGACTGGCTGGGCGTGCCGTTCGAGAACGTGCGGCTGGTGCAAGGCGACACCGATGCGGTGGCCTTCGGCCGCGGGACGTACGCGTCGCGCAGCGCGATGCTCGGCGGGTCGGCGCTGAAGGGCGCCGCCGACGCCATCGTCGAAAAGGCCAAGCCCATGGCGGCGCACCTGATGGAAGCAGGGGCTTCCGATATCAGGTTTTTCAATGGAAATTTTGAAATTGAAGGAACAGATCGAAAAATCTCCATGACAGACGTGGCGAAAGCATTCTTTCGCCCGGCCGGCCCGACGACGAAGTTCGGCACCGGGCTCGACGCCAGCGGCTCGTCGGCGGCGCCGCCGACCTTCCCGAACGGCTGCCATGTGTGCGAGCTGGAGATCGATCCGGAAACGGGGGAAGTCTTCATCGATCGCTACGTAGTCGTGGACGACGTCGGCCGGGTAATCAATCCGATGATCTGCCACGGCCAGATCGAAGGTGCGCTGGCGCAGGGCATCGGCCAGGCGCTGATGGAAAATATCGCCTTCGACCGCGAGTCGGGCCAGCTGCTGTCGGCGAGCTTCACCGACTACGCCATGCCTCGCGCCAATGACCTGCCGCTTCACTACGAGCTCGATTTCATCGACGTACCGGCGAAGACCAACCCGCTCGGGGTCAAGGGCGTGGGCGAAGCCGGTTGCGTCGGCGCGCCGCCGGCGGTGATGAACGCCATCCTCGACGCCCTTTCGATTTACAAGATTGGTCATCTGGACATGCCCGCAACGCCGCATCGGGTGTGGCAAGCTATCCGCAAGGCCAAGACTTGAAATTCCACGTCAATGGCAAGCCGGAGAACATCGCAAGAGCGATCCATGCTTGAGCTCTACCACAGCGTCAACTCGGTGTGCGCGCAGAAGGTGCGCGTGGTTTTGGCCGAGAAGGGGCTGGACTACCGCGAGCACCTGATGACGTTGCGCGGCGACCAGTTCTCGCCGGAGTACATGAAACTCAACCCCGCCGCGGTAGTGCCCACGTTGATCCACGACGGCCGGCCGGTGATCGAGTCCTCGGTGATCCTGTATTACCTCGACGAGGTCTTTCCACAGCGGGCGCTGATGCCGGCCGACCCGCACCTGCGCGCCCGGGTGCGCCAGTTCAACAAGCTGATCGACGAGTACGTGCACAATTCCTGCACCATCCTGACCTTCGCCACCGCTTTCCGGCCGTGGTTCGCCGGCCTGACCGGCGCCGAGATCGAGGCGCGGCTCGCCAAATCGCCGAGCAAGAAGCGCACGGAATACAAGCGTGATGTCGCGCTGAATGGCCTGGAGTCGAAGTTCGCCCGCGAGGCGCTCGAGCACCACCTCACGCTGCTGAAGAAGATGGACGAGGCGCTCGCCGACGGACCTTGGCTCGCAGGTGCCGCATTTTCGCTCGCGGACGCGGCGGTGATCCCCTATATCCTTCGCCTTGATCTGCTCAAGCTGGAAAAACTCCTGAACGCGAGAATCAAGGCCTGGTATGCGCGCATGCGCGAGCGGCCCTCGGTGCGGAAGGAGATGCTCGAGCGCATGACGCCGCAAGACCGTGCTCCGTTCGACAAGCTGGAGCCGGATCCGTGGCTCAAGGTGAAAACACTCCTGGAGGAGGTCGCATGAAAAAGGAGCTCTTGTTCGCGTTGGCCCTGGCCTGCGCGCCGGCCGCGGCGCAGAACTACCCGAACCGCGCGGTACGCGTAGTCGTCGCAGCGCAGACTGGTGGACCGGACATCGTGGCGCGCATTGTCGCGGCGCAGCTGCAGGTGCAGATGGGTCAGCCGTTCGTGGTCGAGAACCAGGGCGGCGCCAACGGCATCGTCGGCGCCAATACGGTGGCCAAGGCCGCGCCCGACGGCTACACGCTGCTGGTGTACTCCTCCGGCTTCGTCATCAATCCGGCCATGCACAAGAGCCTGCCCTACGACACGGAGAAGGACTTCACGCCGGTCACCAACCTGGTGAGCAACGGCGGCCTGTTCTTCGCCGTCGCCAACGCGGTGCCGGCGAAGACCCTGCAGGAATTTCTCGCTTATGCGAAGCAGCCCGGGGTGCAGCTCGCCTACAGCACGCCCGGCATCGGCAATACCTGGCACCTCGCCATGGAGGTATTCGACAACATGACCGGCATCAAGATGACGCATATCCCGTACAAGGGCGGCGGGCCGGCGACCGCGGCGCTGGTCACGGGCGAGGTGCAGGCGATGTTCGCCTCGCCGGCGCCGCTGATGCCGCATTACAAGAGCGGCAAGGTGCGCGTGATTGCCTATACCGGTGCGCAACGCCATCCGGCGGCGCCCGAGGTGCCGACCACCGCGGAAGCGGGGCTGCCCCGATACCGCCACGATGGCGGCTGGTTCGGCATGTTCGCGCCCGCCGGCACGCCGGCCGACATCGTCGAGAAGCTCGCGCTCGAGGTGCGCAAAGCGATGCAGAATCCCGACGCGCGCGAGCGGCTCACCAGGCTCGGCGTCGAGCCGGTGGCGGACTCGCCGGCCGACTTCAGGAAGTTCTTTTTCGCCGAGCTGAAGGCTTACGCCGAGCAGGTGCGGCTCGCCGGCGTGCAGCCGGAGTGACACGCCAGGCCGCATAGCCGCAGCCGACGATGACAGTCGGCACGGGCAGGTAGTCGACCAGCTCGAAGCCGCGGCCGCCTGCAGCGCCGTGCGCCACCAGCCAATTGCGCACTTCCTCGGTGCCGTTGCCGGCCTTGGGCAGCTGCTTCTCGAGAAATGTAATCAGCTTTTTTTCATTCCCGCCGGAAAAAAGTCGAATGCAATTCTGATCAAGAACCTCATCGATAGCACCCATGGTCTTCTCGCCGATCGAATGGCTCAGGCCGCCAGTCGCCAACACGGCGACGCGCAGCTTCGTTTTATAGGTTGTGATCGATTTGAAAAGAACATGACCCCAGTCCAGGCAACGCTGCACCGTTGGGAGGGGTGGCTCGATGCTGTTGACGATCAGCGGCACGATGCGCGGCAGCCGGGGCAGGTTCATCTTCCAGAGCGGGATGCACACGCCGTGGTCGAGCTTGAGGCGGTGCGAGACCGCTGGCTCGAAGCCGTTTTTCAACGCTTCGTTGACGAAATGCAGCGCGAACTCGGCGCTCGGGCGGGCCGTCGTTTTCCGCGCCGACGCCGACGCAGAAGGCGGGGTAGTTGTCGAGCTGGAAGTTCGCCCAGTGGTCGGGGACGATCGCGACGACGACGTCCGGATTTGCCGCGGTCAGCCGCCGGCCCAGCTCCTCGTAGGCGAAGGAAAGCCTCTTTTTCTGGTCGGCGGGAATGGCCTGCCACTCCCGCACCAGCAGCGGTCCGTGGCTTGCCGCAAAGGCGCCGACCAGCTCAGCCATCGCGCAACCGCCGGATGAACTCGGCGTCTTTCATGCCGATGGTGAAGAAGTAGTAGCGCAGCAGGTAAGGATTGACCCGCTGCGCGAGAAAAGTAACGTCATCATTGCGAATGGCGGCCTTGACCTTTTCTTCAAGGGAATACTTTTGCAAAAACGATTCCCGGGCGGTCCGGAACGCCGTGGCGACGGCCGGCGCCTGCAGGTCGAAGAACAGCTTCGATAGCCAGTAGTCGCGCATGCTATAGGCCGAGTATGCGCTCGGCGTTGCCGTGGAAAATCTTTTCCATCACGGCGTCAGGGTAGCCGAGCTCCTGCCATTCCTTGAGAATCCGCGCGTAGGGCATGCTGGGGTAGTCGCTGCCGAACATGATCTTGTCCTGCAGCCGGCCGCGTATGTCGACCTTGAGGTTGCCGGGGAAGTACTTCGGCGCCCAGCCCGACATTTCCCAGTACACATTGCCTTTGTGCAGCGCCACGGCGGTGGTCTCCTCCACCCAGGGCCAGCCGGGGTGGGCCATGATGATTTTCAGTTGCGGGAAATTCGCCGCCAGCCGGTCGATCGAAGCGGGATGTGCATGGCGGATGATCGCGCCGTGTCCGCCCGGCATCCCTGCGCCCATGCCGGTCGTGCCGACGTCGATCATGACCGCCGCTCCGAGGGAAGAAATTTCTTCAAACAAGGCGTGGTGGCGTGGATCATCCACGGTGAAATGCTGCATGATCGGGTGGAAATGGAAGCCAACGAACCTGAGCTTCTGCATCGCAATTTTTGCTTGCTTCAATACATCCCTTTTTGATGGTTCAAGCGCGCCCCAGCACTGGATGATGCGCTGGGGATGGCGCTTCCACATGGCGTGCACATAATCGTTGCCGACCGGCCTGGTCTTGATGGTGGTCTCGAGATCCAGCGCCACCAGACAGGCCTCGACGCCGGCGTCGGTGAACTCCTGGACCACTTCGCTTTCCTCTTTGCCCACCCATTCGCGCTTCCAGTACCTGGCCAGCGCCTCGACGTAGGGGCCCTGGCAGGCGATCCACTCCTTGGTGCCGGGGTAGCAGTGCAGGTCAATGATGCGCATTGATCATTTCCGCCAGGGCCTTCTTGGACACTTTGCCGAACGTGGAGACGGGGAAGTCATGCATGACTTCGAGACGCTCCGGCAATTTGAATTTCGCAATTTCCTTTTGCTTCAAGAAATCGATCAACTCCTCGAAATTCAGACGCATATTGCTTTTGAGAATGACGCACGCGCACATCTTCTCGCCGAGATTCGGGTCGGGCACCGGCACGCAGGCGACGTTCTGCACCGCGGGGTGGCCGAGGATCAGGTTCTCGATCTCCTCGGCGCTGATCTTCTCGCCGCCGCGGTTGATAAGGTCTTTCTTGCGACCCTCCACCACGTAGTTGCCCGACGGGTGGCGCCGCATCAGGTCGCCAGAGCAGTAGAAGCCGTCTCGCGTGAACTGCTTGGCGTTGTATTCGGGCACGCCGTAGTAGCCGCGCAGGGTATAGGGGCCGCGGCAGGTGAGCTCGCCCCCCTCGCCCGGTGCGACTTCGCGGCCTTCGTCGTCCACCAGGCGCACCTCGTCGTCCGGGCAGATCGGCCGGCCGCAGGTCTCGAGCTTCACCTCCTGCGGGTCGTCGAGCCGCACGAAGAACAGCATGCCCTCCGACATGCCGAAATTCTCCTGCACGAAGCAGGAAGGGATCAGCTGGTGGGCCTTCAGCCGTACCTCGGGCTGCATGCGTTGGCCGCCGCTTTGAATCAACTTCAGACTGGAAAGGTTGTATTTCGAAATACAGGGATCGTTGATCAATCGAATCAGGAGCGCCGGCACGACCTTCACGTGAGTAACGCGATGCTTTTGAATTAATGAAAACATTTCTTCAGGACGGGTGGTGGGCGACAGGATTACCTTTCCTCCCTGGAAAAAATAGCCCTGGATCCCGGGGCAGGCGAGTGGCAGGTTGTGCGCGATCGGCAGCGCGAGCAGCAACGTCGAGTCCCTGGTGACGCCGCAGACCGTCGCGGCCGCCTTCGAGTTGTAGGCGTAGTCGTTGTGCGAGCGCGGGATGAGCTTCGGAATCCCCGTGGTGCCGCCCGAGAGCTGAAAGATGCAGGGATCGGCCGGGTCAATGGAGATTTTTGGCAGTTTGCCTTTTGCAGGCCTTTCGATCAGATCCTTCAGCCGGGGAAGCGAAAGGCAGATCCTCAACGACCCGCATTCCTTCTTCACCCTTCGGATCATCGGCTCGAATTCGAAGTCGCCCTGGCGCTCGGGATAGAAGCAGGCCGTGGCGCCCGAGAGCTTCACGAACTGGCTGATCTCGGCGTAACGGTGCGTCGCCAGCGCCGCGATCGGGATGCAGCCGATCTTCTGCAGCGCGAAATAGAGCAGCACGAACTCGGCGCAGTTGGGCAGCGTCGGCACCACGCGGTCGAGCGGCTTGAGCCCCAACTCAAGCAGATTCACCGCTAGATTGTCGGAAAGCCGGTCGATGTCTTCGTAGGTGTATTGCTTTTCTTGATCAACAAGAAAAATCCTTTTATTGAAAAGTCGAAAGGCAGCGGCGAATTCCTCAGCCAGGGACTTGCCGTTCCAATAGCCCTTGTCGCGGCAGCGCCGCGCGTACTCCTCGGGGAAAGGGACGACGCCCGCGAGCATCAGGTCGAGCTGGTGAAGCCGCCGTCGATGACGATCACCTCGCCGGTGACGAAGCGGTTCGACTGGACCAGGCTCATCATGGTCTCGGCAACGTCCTCGGCCGTCACCACGCGCTTGAGCGGCGTGCTCTTCGCGCGCTTGCCCATCAGGTCGTCGTACTTGTCCTTGAGCATGCGCTTCATCCAGTCGCCTTCCATCCAGCCCGGGGCGACGGCGTTGACCCGGATCTCGGGCCCGAGGTTCCAGGCCAGCGTCTTGGTGAGGTTCACCACCGCGGCTTTGCTCGCGGCGTAGGGCAGGGGCTGCGGTCCGGGGCGCAGTCCGACGATCGAGGCGGTATTGACGACGCAGCCCCTGGATTTCCTGAGCAGGGGCACCGCCGCGCGCGTGACCTGGAACAGCCCTCTGACGTTGACCGCGAAGACACGGTCCCACTCCTCCAGCGAAATGGTCTCCAGGTCCTTCGGCTTCCAATTGGCCGTGGTGCCGGCGTTGTTGACCAGCACGTCCAGCCGGTCGAATTTCGATTCAACGTCCTTGAGCATTTTTCTGACTGCAGGCTCGTCGCTCACATCGCACTTCAGCAGCAGTGTCTTAGCGCCGAGCTTTGCCGCTTCCGCCGCCGTTTCGCGCGCCGCCTTATCGCTGCTCGAAAAGTTGAGCGCGACGTCGTAGCCGGCGCGAGCGAGCGCGAGCACCGCGGCGCGGCCGATGCCGGTCGCGCCGCCGGTGACGAGTGCCGCTTTTGTGGACGCCAAGGGGAGCGTGCTCTAAGATTCAGTGAACATGTTCATTGTAAGGGAGGAGGCGCCATGAGGAGAATTCTCGCGGCGCTGGCCGCGGCACTCGCCGCCGCCGGCACGCTGCAGGCCCAGAACTGGCCGCAGAAGCCGGTGCGCGTACTGGTCAACGTCGCGCCCGGCGGCGTGGCTGACGTCACGGCCCGGGTGCTCGGGGCGCGGCTCAGCGAAACGATGGGCCAGGCCTTCGTCGTGGAGAACCGTCCCGGCGGCGATGGCTATATCGGATTCGAAGCGGTGGCGCGCGGCTCGGAGCCCGACGGCTACATGCTGGTTTATTCGCCGGGCTCGAGCGTGATGATCGCGCCCCACATCGTGAAGCGGCCGGACCTCGATCCGACCAAGGCCCTGGTGCCCATCGTCGCCACCGGACGCGTCTCGCTCTATGTCATTACCCGACCGGCCTTGCCGGTCAACAACTACACCGAGTTTCTCGCCTATGCGAAGGCGAATCCCGGCAAGCTCAACTACGGCACACCGGGCAACGGCACGTCGCCGCACATCGCTACCGAGGTGTTCGCCCGCGAGGCGGGGGTGAAGCTGATCCACGTGCCCTACAAGGGCGCCGGGCCGGCGTTGAAGGACCTGATGGGCGGCGTAATCGACTTCATGTTCGACCCGGGTCCCGGCATCGCGCAGGCGAAGGCGGGCACGGTCAAAATGATCGCCATCGCCGGACCTAAGCGCCACCCGGATTTTCCGGACATCGCAACGCTTGAGGAGCACGGTATCAAGGGCGTGGACGGCGGACCGCACTTCGGCTTCTACGGCCCGGCCGCCATGCCGCGCGAGGCCGTCGAGCGGCTGAACCGCGAGGTGATCCGGCTGATGCACGAGCCGGCGGTACTCGAGCGCTTCAAGGCGCTCGCCGTGGACATTTCCGAGCCGATGTCGCCGCAGGCCTTTGCCGCCTACGTGCGCGCGGAATACGAGCGCTACTCGAAGCTGGTCCCGGCGCTCGGCATCGTCCAGTGAAACGCGCATCGTGACCGGCGCGGAGGCCGTCCTTCACGGCCTGCGCGCCATGGGCGTGGAGGCGATATTCGCGTCGCCGGGCTCCGACTGGGCGCCGCTATGGGAGGCGCTCGCCTCGAACTCGCCTTCGTACCCGAAGTACGTCTCGTCGCGGCATGAAGAAACGGCCATCGGCATGGCGATGGGCTATGCCAAGGCCACCGGCAAGCTGCCCGCCGTGGTGGTGCACACCACGGTAGGGGCGCTGCACACCACCATGATTGCGCGCGCGGCGATGCACGAGCGCATCCCGATGGTGATCCTCGCGGGCGAAGTGATCGGCTTCGCCGAGCCGCCCTCGCCGAAGGTGGGCCGCCAGTGGCTGCGGCTACTCACCGATCTCGGCGGGCCGGCGCGATTGATGGAATCCTGCGTCAAGTGGAGCTTCGGCCTCAACAATCCCGGCATCCTGCCGCACACGGTGCAGCGCGCCTGCCAGCTGGCGATGTCCGCGCCGCGCGGCCCGGTGTTCGTTTCGGTGCCGACCGAGTACATGATCGCGGAGATGCAGGCGAAGGCGCCGCCGGCGGTGATACCTGCATTGCCGGAGGTTGGTGATTCTGCTCTTCAACAAATGCTTTTGATTCTGAATGAGTCAAAAAAGCCGATCATCATCACCGAGGAAGCCGGGCGGGATCCCGCCACGGTCGAGGCGCTGGTGGCGCTCTCGGAGGCGCTCGGCGCGCCGGTGTTCGAAGCCTGGCAGCCCTATTACCTGAATTTTCCGCGCTCGCACCCGCTCTACGGCGGCATGGTGGTGGACGAGATGCCGCCGGCGCTCAAGGAGGCCGACGTCGTCCTGCTGGTCGAGTCGGTGCTGCCCTGGCATCCGCCGGGCAGCATCACCGACAAGAAAGTCCTGGTGCTCGGCGAGGATCCGCTGCATCCGCGATTGCCCTACTGGGGATTCCGGGCGGACGTGATCGGGGCAGGGCAGGTCGGAAATGCCCTGAAGAATCTTTCCGAACGGGTGAAGCGAAAGACTTCCGCAAACAAATACAACGTCAAGAATTCCCCCGTTACCCCAGGCGCTGTGATCGATACCCGCTGGGCGGCGCAAGAGCTGAATGCAGTGCTTCCAGAAAACGCCATCGTGGTGAACGAGACCATCACGCACCGACTCGAGCTGCACCATGCGCTCGATCGGCTCGCGCCGGGCGGCATGTTCGAGGCGAGCTATGGCGGCCTTGGCGTCGGGATCGGCCTTGCCCTGGGGGCTAAGTACGCGCATCCCGGGCGGACCGTGGTGTGCACCATCGGCGACGGGGCTTTCCACTACAACCCGGTGGTCGGCTCGTTCGGCGCGGCGCAGGAGCACGGCCTGCCGCTGATGGTGGTGCTGTTCAATAACTCCGGCTACCGCTCGCAGAAGAACGACGTCTCCAACTACTACCCGAAGGGCGAGGCGGTGCGTGCCGGCAAGGTTATCGGCACCTCGATCACGCCGGCGCCGGACTACGCGCTCCTTGCCCGCGCCTACGGCGGCTACGGCGAGCGCGTCGACAAGCCGGCGGAAGTGCGAAACGCATTGAAGCGGGGCCTTGCCGCGGTCGAGAAAGGTCAGCTAGCCTTGATCGACCTCGTGCTTGCCCCGATATGAAACCCGCGCCCAAGACCACCGCCGCGCCGGATCCGAACACCCGCAAGCCGAAATTCACGCCGCCGCCGCTCGCCTGCGATGCGCACTGCCACATCTTCGGCCCGGCGGCGAAATTCCCGTACGACCCGGATTCTTCCTACTGGCCGCCGGATTCGCCGTTTGAAGGACTTCAACGTCTTCACAAGGTATTAGGTTTTGAAAGAGCAGTAATTGTGCACGCGAGCTGCCATGGCCCGGACATGCGCGCCACGCTCGACGGCATCAAGCGGTCTAAAGGAGCGTATCGGGGCACTGCAATCATTGATGCTTCCTACACGGAAAAACAATTCATTGAAATGCACGAAGGTGGAATCCGTGCCGTGCGCTTCAATTTCGTGAAACATCTCGGCGGACGGCCGGATATGGCCTTTTTCAAGAAAACCGTCGACCGGGTGAAAGCAATGGGCTGGCATTTGATCCTGCACCTCGATGCCACGGATCTGGTCGAATTCCGGGACCTGTTCATGAAGATCCCGGTGCCGATGGTGATCGACCACATGGGGCGCGTGAAGGCTGCGGACGGCCTGCAGCAGGAACCATTCAAGATTCTTCTGGGTTTCCTAGAAAATGAGAATTTTTGGGTCAAGGTCTGCGGTGCAGAGAGAGTCTCCTCGTCGGGGCCGCCGTTTACCGACGCGGTGCCGTTCGCGCAGGCCCTGATCAAGGCTGCGCCCGACCGCATCCTGTGGGGCACCGACTGGCCGCACCCCAACGTCGGCAAGCACATGCCGAATGACGGCGACCTGGTGGACCTCTTCCCGCTGATGGCGCCGGGCGCGGATGTGCAGTACAAGATACTGGTGAGCAATCCAGCCCGGTTGTACGGCTTCTAGCGCCATGGGGTCGATGCGGTCCAGGCTGCGTCTGGGCAGCGCCCTGATCCTGCTCTCGTTCGTCATTTGCCACCTGAGCGGCCACAGCCTGCTGCTGGTGTCGCAGTCCGCAGCCGAGCCCGTGCTGGCGGCGCTGATGAAGCCCTGGCGCAGCAATTTCGGCACGGCGCTCCTCGTCGGGGCATTTCTCGTGCATTACGCGAACGCGCTCTGGGCGCTCTACGACCGCCGGACACTGCGCATGACGCGTTGGGAATGGGCGCAACTCACGCTGGGCCTGTGCATCCCGCTGCTCTTGATCCTGCACGTCGCGAGCACCCGGATAGCCGAGGCAACCGCCGGGGTCGACACCTCCTACACCTATGTGCTCACCCGGCAATGGGTGGTAGCGCCATGGGAGGCCGTGCTGCAGATGACGGCGGTGACGACCCTCTGGGTGCATGCCTGTATCGGCCTGCATTTCTGGTTGCGCACGAAGCGCTGGTATCCGGATTGGCGCGCGTTGCTCGGGGCGGCGGCGCTGGTGCTGCCGCTGCTCGCGCTTTCAGGCTACGTCAGCGCGGGCAACCAGATCCGCCGCGAGGCGGCGAAGGATCCGAAGTTCGCCGCCACCACGCTCGAGGACGCGAACGCCACCCCGGAAATGACGGCGGGCGCGGAACGGTTTGCGACCAACCTCATCCTCGGCCACCTCGGACTGATCCTCTTCGTCCTGGCGGCGCGCGGGGTGCGCCGGCGCATCCAGGAGAGCCGCATGCCGCCGATCCTGACGCATCCCTGCGGGCTGAAGATGCCGATCCTTGCGGGTGCGAGCGTGCTCGAGACGCTGCGCGACAACGGCATTCCGCACGCATCGGTGTGCGGAGGCCGGGCGCGCTGCACCACCTGCCGCATCCAGGTGAGCCGGGGACAGGAATCGCTGCCGCCGCCGCAGGGCCTCGAAGCGAAGGCGCTCGAGCGCATCGGGGCTACGGGCGGCATCCGCCTGGCCTGCCAGATCCGCCCGACCGCCGACCTTTCCGTCACGCCGCTGCTCACCGCGGACGCGACGGCCGTCGACGGCTTCACGCGCGGCGGCCTGGAGGGCAGCGAGCGCCAGGTGACCGTGATGTTCGTCGACCTGCGCGGCTCGACCACGCTGGGCGAGGCGAAGCTGCCTTACGACGTGCTGTTCCTCCTCAACCGGTTCTTCTTCGAGATGAACCAGGCGATCGCCGCGACGAACGGGCACTACTCGCAGTTCACGGGCGACGGGCTGATGGCGCTCTACGGGCTGGACGCCGACGACCCGGCGACCGGCCCGGCCGATGCGCTGCGCGGCGCGCGCGAGATGCTGATGCGCCTCGAGCAGCTCAACCACCAGCTCAAGGGCGAGCTGACGACCCCGATGCAGATTGGCATCGGCATCCACCACAGCGAGGCGATCGTCGGCATGATGGGGCCGCCGCGCTCGATGATCATCACCGCCATCGGCGACACGGTGAATACCACGGCGCGGCTGGAAAGCCTGACCAAGGAGTATGGCTGCCCGCTGATCATTTCCCGTCGCGCGGCGGAAGTGGCCGGTATGGATCTCGCCGGGCACACGATGCACGAGGCGCCGGTGAAAGGGCGCGTGGGGATGGTGCAGTTCCTCGCGCTGCAGGCAGTTCCCGAGATGAAGAAATAGCTAGAATTCCCTGATGAACAATACCGTCGTCCGCAACATCCACCGCGCCGACGCCGGCGTCATCGCTACGCTCGAGCGCCTCGGCGTCTCCACCGTGCACGAGGCGCAGGGCCGCAGCGGCCTGATGCAGCCCCATATGCGCCCGCTGTGGCGCGGGGCGCGCATCGCCGGCAGCGCGGTGACGGCGCTGTGCCATCCCGGCGATAACTGGATGATCCACGTCGCCTGCGACGTGGTGAAGAAAGGCGACATCCTGGTGGTTGCCTGCTCGAGCGTGAACACCGACGGCGCATTCGGCGAACTGCTCGCGACCTCGCTCAAGGCGCTCGGCGTCAAGGGCGTGGTGCTCGACCTGGGCTGCCGCGATGCGGCCGAGATCACCGAAATGAAATTCCCGCTGTGGTCGCGCGCTATTTCCGCCAAGGGCACGGTGAAGGCGAGCGTCGGCTCGGTGAACGTCCCGGTGGTGTGCGCCGGCGTCAACGTCAAGCCGGGCGACGTGGTGGTCGCCGACGATGACGGCGTCGTGATCGTGCCGCGTCTGGATGCAGCAATGGTGGCCAAGGCGGGCGAAGAGCGCGAAAAGAAAGAGGCGGTCAGCCGTGCGCGTTTGCAGAAGGGCGAGCTTGGGCTGGACATCTACAGCATGCGCAAGTCGCTGGAGGAAAAGGGCCTCAAGTACATCGACGGCCCTGTCGATTGAAAGCGATGGTCGGGGACTACCCCGTCACCAAGCTCTTCAAGCAGCAGGCGCCTTTCGAGTTCGCGGACGTCAAGGTCCCCAATACCGCGTTCAAGCGGGTGGTGCGTGACCTTGAATTCGACCTCGCCGAGCTCGCCATCATGACCTTCCTGCTGGCCAAGGTGCACGGCAAGCCGCTGCGCCTGCTGCCGGCCGTGGTGACTTCCAGGTTTCAGCATCCTCTGCTGGTCTACAACACGGAACGAAATTCGTTTTCTTCAGTAAAAGCAATTGAAGGCAAGAAAATCGGGCAGCGCTCCTACTCTGTCACCACGGCAACCTGGATCCGCGGCATCCTCGCCGACCAGTACGGCGTCGATTTGTCGAAGATCAGGTGGATCACCTTCGAAGAGCCGCACGTCGCCGAGTTCCGCGACCCGCCCAACGTGCAGCGGGCGCCGGCGGACAAGAATGTCACCGACATGCTGCTAGCCGGCGAGATTGACGCCGCGATCGTCGCCGCCCCGCCGACCGACCCGCGGCTGAAACCTCTCATCCCGGATCCGCAGGCTGCCGCCGCCGAGTGGAGGAAGAAATTCGGCGCGATCCAGATTAATCACATGCTGGTCGTCAAGGAAAATATATCGGCTTCTCAGGCAAATGAATTTTTCGAATTGATGAAAAAGAGCAAAGAAGCTGCGGGAAATCCCGCTGCCAATCCATTCGGCATCGAGGAAAACCGCCACAACCTCGAAGTCGCCATCGACTGCATCTACCGGCAGAACATGCTGCCGCGGCGGCCGAGCGTCGACGAGTTGTTCAAAGAGCGAGGGTAATCCGCGGCGTTCGCGCGCGGGACACGCAGAGCAGCATCCGCTTGCCGGCGCGCCTTTCTTCGTCGGTCAGAAACACGTCGCGATGGTCGGGTACGCCGTCGACGACGCCGGTCAGGCAGGTGCCGCACACCCCTTGTTCGCAGGACACGGGGATGTCGATGCCGTTCTCGGCCAGTACTTGGACGATGCTCTTGTCGGCAGGCACCCGATAGCAGGAGCCGGTGCTTGCCACGGCGATCTCGAATGCCTCCCGCGGTCCGCTGAGCGAGGCCGGATCCGCCGAGAAATATTCGAGGTGCACGGATCCCCGGGGCAAGGCGGGCGTCGCGGTCGATTCCACCAGATCCATGAACGGCCGCGGCCCGCAAACGTAGAGATGTGTCCCATCGGGCTGGCGCCGGAGCAGGTTGTGCAGGCAGTCACGTACCTGCTCGGCTTCGTAGCCGTAGTGAAAGCGGACCTTGTCCCGCAGCTCCGCAGATGACAACAGCGTGTGAAAGGCCGCGTGCTCGCGCGAGCGGGTGAAATACTGCAGTTCGAAAGGAGTCTGGCGGCGCCAAAGGTGTTGCGCCATGCTAAGCAGGGGAGTGACTCCGATGCCGCCCGCCACCAGCAGGTGGCGCGAGGCGCTCGCGGCTAGCGGGAAGTTATTGCGAGGTTCGCCAATCTCGAGTTTGGCGCCGATTTGCACTGTCTCGTGCATGGCGCGCGATCCACCGCGTGATTTCTCTTCACGCTTGACCGCGATTCGATACTTGTCGCTGCTGTCCGGCGCGTCGCAGAGCGAATACTGCCGTATCAGGTCGGGCGCCAGATGAACATCGATATGCGCGCCTGGCGCATAAGGCGGTAGCGGTCGTCCGTCGGAAGGCGCCAGCTCGAAAGACAGAATATCCGTGGCCTCGCGCTGGATTTGCGCTACGCGAACCGTCCGCATCAGACGCGGAGCGGAAGGGATTTGAAGCCGCGCACCATGATGTGATGGACTCGCCTGGCGCTGGCGAGGTCGAGCTCGTAGTCACCCAGCGCCGGCAGAAGTTCCTGCAGCACGGCGCGCAGGATGGCCCTGGCGGTCGGCGCGCCAAAGCAGAAGTGCGGGCCCGAACCCCAGCCGAAGTGACGTACCTTCGAGCGGTGGATGTTGAACTGCCCGGCATCCGGGAGCGCCCGCTCGTCCCGGTTGGCGGAGCCGTAAAACAGGATCAGGCGGGACTGCGCCGGAATTCTGGTGCCCGCGATTTCCACATCGGCCATCAGGTGCCGGGCGAAGGATTGGGTGGAGGTGTCCCAGCGCACGCCTTCTTCGATGGCGGCTTCGATCAGGGCCGGGTTTTCACGCACTGCCTTTCTTTGCTGCGGATGCAGCCACAGTGCGTGCACCAGATTCGGCAGAAAGTGGCCGATCGATGCATTGCCGGCGAGCAAAACGGTCATCATGTTGGCGACGATTTCGTCGTCCGAAAGGTTTGCGCCTTGCTCCTTGGCGTTGACCAGCACCGAGAACAGGTCGTCGCCGCGCGCGCTCTTGCGCTTGCCGAGCTGGTCGTTGAGAAAGGCGTAGATTTCGGGGGCCATCTTTCCCGGCAGCGGGCTGCCCATCGGCCCATCGACGGAATGGAACAGCCCGGTCATGAGCTCGCTGCCCCGTGCGGCGGCTGCGTCGTCGAGCCCGAGCATCCGGCCGAGCGCCATGTACAGGACGGGCCGGGACAACTCCGCGACGAGGTCGCCGCCGCCGCGTTCACGGAATTCGCTGATCAGCTTGCGTGAATCATTCCGCACCGCGGGCAGCGCTGCTTCGATCCGCGCCGGAGTAAACCCCTTCAGGATGATCCGGCGCAGCTCGTCGTGGCGCGGTGGATCGATGGTTCCGAGTGTCTTGCCGACGCGGACCGGCGTGTCGACGGTCGTGTTGCCGCGGGAGGACGAGTAGGTTGCTGGATCGCCGAGTGCGCGGCCGATATCCTCATATCGCGTGATGAGCCAGAAGCCCGTCGCCTCCTGGCGATAAGCGGGGTGCTCGTTCCGCATTCGCTGGTAGACGGGATACGGCTCGTCAACGAAACCCGCATCGTCGGGGTCGAACCGGAAGGTCACGGCCTACTGCCCAAACTTGAGATTGCGGTCTTTGATCAGCTTGCTCCACTTCTCCATGTCGCCGCGGATCAGTTGCGCGAACTCGTCGGGCGAGCCGGGCCGGACCTCGAGACCGAGAGACTGGAACTTCTCGCGGATGTCCGGCTCGGCGAGCGCCCGGCGCAGATCGGCATTGAGCCGGGCGATGATGGGCGCGGGCGTCCCGGCCGGGGCAAGCATGCCGCCCCAGGTTCCCACCACATAGCCCGGCACGCCGGATTCGACGACGGTCGGCAACTGCGGCAGCGCCTTGGAGCGCTCGGCCGTAGTGACGGCGAGCATGCGGACCTTGCCGGACTTGGCCGCATTGATGGAAGCGACCGGCTCGGTAATGGAGAAATCGGCCTCGCCGCCCATCAGTGCATTCATGCTGGGACCCGCCCCGCGATAAGGGACATGGACGTAATCGACCCCTGCGACCTGCTTGAAGAGCTCAGAGGCGAGGCGGGAATTGTCGTCCGCGAGCGCGAAGTTGATCTTGCCCGGATTCGCCCGCAGCTGCGCCAGCAACTCATGGAAGGTCTGCGCCGGTGAGGCCGCAGTCACGGAAACGACGAGGGGTACGGTCACCCACAGGCCAACTGGAGCAAAGTCCCGGTAGGTGTAGGGCGTCTCGGGCGTGATCAGGGGATTGATGACCAGTCCGCCGTCGTTGACGAACACCACCGTATAGCCGTCGGGCGGCGCCTTCGCCGCGGCGGCCGTGCCGATGGCCATGCCCGCGCCGGGCCGGTTCTCGACCAGCAGCTGCTGTCCCCAGTAGCCGGAGACCTTGCTCGAGACCAGGCGGCTGAGGACATCCAATCCTCCGCCCGGGGCCGCGGGAACGATGAGGCGGACGGGCTTGGACGGATAGTCCTGGCTTTGCGCCGGCCACGGCATGGCTGCGGCGAGCGCGAGCAGGGGCAGTACGGCGAGCGAGCGGATCTTCATAATTCCTCCTTGCTAAGTGCAGCTGCAGTTGAGCGGCGCGCGGCCGGTGCCGGCAACCTTGTTTCCCAGGTGACGAAGGCGAGACCGATGCCGGTGCCGAGCGGGGTGCGGTACACCGGCAGGTACTCCATGAAGTCGATGGCGAGGTGCGGCACCATTCCGGCGACGGTGATCCAGTTGCGAATCTCGGACGAGCCCGACAGCAGCGCTTCCTGCGGCACCTGGGTGAGCGCGTCGATGTCGTGGGTCCGCAGCGCGGCGAGAAGCTTGCGGTCGAAAGCCTCCTCGCAGAGGAAATGGCTCAGCCCGCCGGAAGCGAGCACCGCGACACGGGCATCGCCGCCGGCTCCCGCCAGGGCGGCCGCGATCTTCGTTCCGATTTCGTAGCAGCGTGCCGACGTCGGCGTGTTCGGAGGAAAATAGGTATTGAGCAGGATCGGCAGCATCGGAATGCTGCTGCCGCGGACCAGGCGCTGGATGACGAAGCCGAAGGCATGGCCGAAGCCGCGCAAGGTCGGGTCGGCGACCTGCCGGGTGGCGCACACGTCGACCCCCTGGCGTATCAGGCCGCGGATGAGGTCCTGCGCCAGCGCCGGAGCTCCCGGATAGCGGTGCGGCAGATCCATGCGGTAGCCGGCCCAGAAATCGCGCGTTGCCCAGGGCGGCGAGAAGTTGAGATGCTCGGCGGGCCGCATGACGAGTTCGGCGCCGTAGAACACCGAGATCGCGGGCATGTTGTCCTGCCCGAACAGCTCGCCCTGGTCATCGCCGACGACCAGCAGGACATCCGGCGCTGCGCTGCGGATCGTCGCGGCGATCCGGTCGAGCGCGGCTTCCGCTCGATCCGCCAATCCGGGAAAGGCTCCGGGGTCGCACTGCGCGCCGTAGCGCTCGCCGCGTTCCGCGACGAGCGCGTCGTAGGACATCAGCCGGCCATCCAGGGTGTTGAGCGACTTGTTACCGCGGTCGTCCTGGGAGCGGAATTCCCATTCGTTGCTGCCGAGGACGAGGAGCGGGCTGTGCGAAGTGCCCACGCCGAGAACGATTTTCGCCACGTTAGGTCTCGGCGCCGACGCCGACCGCTGCGCTGAAGCGCGCACGCAGTTCGCGCTTGAGCAGCTTGCCGCTGGGATTCTTGGGAAGCGCGTCGGTGAAGATCACCCGTTTGGGCAACTTGAACGGGGCGAGATGCGCGCTGCAGTGGGCGACGACCGCTGTCGCGTCAAGGGTATGGCCCGCTTTGGGCACGATCACGGCGGTCACGGCCTCTACCCACTTCTGATCAGGCAACGCCTGCCAGCCGGTAGATCGCCTCCTCGACCTCGCGACTCGCCACGTTTTCGCCGCCGCTCTTGATCATGTCCTTTTTCCGGTCGACGACGGTGAGGTAGCCCTCGTCGTCCACGGTCGCCAGGTCGCCGCTGTGAAACCAGCCGCCTTGAAAGGCCGCCCGCGTGCGTTCGTCGTCGTGGTAGTAGCCGCTGAGAAGCTGGGGCGAACGGTGCACGATCTCGCCCACCGTTCCGGGCGGCACGTCGTTCATCTGATCGTCGACGACCCGGGTTTCGACATTCAGTGCCGGCCGCCCGGCGGAACCGGCCTTGCGCAGCTGGTCCTGCGGCTTGAGGACCGTCGCCACCGGCGCGATCTCGGTCTGGCCGTAAAGGTTCCACAGCCGCACCTGAGGCAGTCGCCGCTGCATCTCTCTCAGTATCTCCACCGGCATGATCGAGGCGCCGTAGTAACCCTTGGCGAGCGCCGACAGATCGGTCGCGTCGAACAGAGTCGAGCGCAGCAGCGAAATCCATACGGTCGGCGGCGCGAAGAACGACGTGATGCGATGGGCCGCCATCAGGCCAAGCAGATTGTCCGGCGTCGGCTTGCCGGTGATGACGTTGGTTGCTCCGACGTACACGCAGGGCCCGAAGAAGACGTCGAGTTGCGCGCAGTGATAGAGCGGCAGGGCATGCAGCACGATGTCCTGTTCCGCGATCTCGGCATCGACCAGGCAGGTTACGTATTCGGCGATGACGGCCTCGTGCGTCAGCATCGCCCCTTTCGGCCGGGATTCGGTACCGCTGGTGTAGATGATCTGCGCCAGCATCGATCCGGCGAGGTCGCACTCGGGGGGCACTGCGCCGCGCTCGAGCAGGGCGTCGAAGGTCTGCATGCCCGGCGACGGGGCAGAGGGGTCTTCCCCTGGCAGCCAGACCAGGCCTGCGACCTTGGTGCCCGCGCTGGCCGTTTTCCCCAGCTCGGCGAAGGCGCTGTCGACGCAAAGAAGCGTCGCGCCAGAGTGCTCCAGAATGAAGCGCGCTTCCGGCGGCGTCAGCATGAAGTTGATCGGCACCAGCACCGCGCCCAGCCGCGCCAGCGCGAAGCGGACCGCCGCAAACGCATGGGAGTTGCGGGCGATGATGGCGACCCGGTCGCCGACCCGGACACCTTCTCCGGCAAAGCCGGCAGCCAGGCGATTGCAAATGTCGTCGAACTCGGAATAAGTCCAGGACGTCGCGCCGCACCGGATTGCCACCTTTTCAGGCGTGCGCTGTCGCGTGCGGCGCAGCAGATCGCCGAGGGATTGGCGGCGGATCGCGTCGCTCATCCGATGACGGCGACGATTTCGAGCTGAACCAGCATGCCGCCCGGGAGCTCATGGACCACGGTATGGCGCGCGGGCCGGCGCTGCGGCTCGGGGAAGCATTTCAACCACTCGGCGTTGACGTGAGGGCGGACCGAATCGTCCTTGACGAATACCGAGACACGCCCGATGTCTTCCATGCGGGCACCGCCATTTTCGACCAATGTCCGCATGTTCTGGAATGCAAACCGGGCCTGGGAAGCCGCATCCGCCGGCAGCGTGTCGCTGGCGGGGTCCTTGCCCATGATGCCGGAGGAAAACAGCAGGTTGCCGACGCGCGCCCCCATGGGAATCGGCGCCGCGCCGTGGGTTACGCCGGGAACCTCGATCGAGCGCGCCACCGATCTCCTCCTCGAAAAGGGATCCTATATTGCATAATATATTGAATTCAATTTTGCATGTCAAGGATGCTATGCTTTGCGCATGACCAGCGTCGTCGAACCGGTCCGGGCCAAGGTCATGGAGCAGGCGCTCGACCGCCTGCGGGCCATGATCGTCGCCGGCGCGCTTTCGCCCGGCGAGCAGATCCGCCAGCAGGAGATGGCCGACCAGCTGGGCTTCAGCCGGGTACCGCTGCGGGAGGCGCTCAACGTGCTCGCCGACCAGGGGCTGCTGGTGCATCGGCCGCACCAGGGCTACTTCGTCGCCAAGCGCGCCCCGAGCGAGCTGGCGCAGATCCGCCGCATGCTGCAGTTGCTCGAGGACGAGCTGTTGCAGTCGATGGAGTGGCCGAGCGACGCCGTGCTCAGGAGCTTGAAGAAGCTCAACCAGGAAATGCGCAAATGCGCGAGCGCTGCCGACTGGACTCCGCTGATCCGGAAGAATCGGGAGTTTCACTTCCAGATCTTCCAGCTCTCGCCGCATCGGATCATCCTTGACGAGGTCGAGCGCCTGTGGGGTCTCGCCGACCCCTTCATCGCGCTTCGCATGTCGGCGCCGGATGCGCGCGCGCGGACCGTGGGGGAGCACGACGAGATCATCCGGGCGCTCGAAAAGCAGGACCGCAAGATGTGCATGGCGGCGATGGAGACGCACCGCGCCTCCACGTCCACCGGCCTGCCGCCCGAACTCTAGGCTGTTCACTGATGGAGGAACCGCATCAATGATTGTCGACTGCCATGGCCATTACACCACGGCCCCCGGGGAACTGCCGGCCTGGAGAAAAGCGCAACTCGAAGGCAAGGTCACGGACCTGAAGATTTCCGACGACCAGATCCGCGAGAGTCTCGAGCTGAACCAGCTCAAGATCCAGCGCGAGCGCGGCACCGATGTCACTTTCTTTTCGCCGCGCGCGAGCGGGATGGAGCACCACGTCGGCGACGAGAAGATCAGCCGCGACTGGACCCGGGTGTGCAACGACCTGATTCACCGCTGCTGCTCGCTTTACCCCGGCAAGTTTGTCGCCGTGGCGCAACTGCCGCAGTCGCCGGGCGTGCCGCCGAAAAACATCATCGCCGAGCTCGAGCGCTGCGTGAAGCAGCTCGGCTTCATCGGCTGCAACCTGAACCCCGATCCGTCCGGCGGGCATTGGAAGGATCCGCCGCTCACCGACAAGTGGTGGTACCCGGTGTACGAAAAGATGGTCGAGCTCGACGTGCCGGCGATGGTGCACGTCAGCTCCTCGTGCAATGCGAATTTCCACGCCACTGGCGCGCACTACATCAACGCCGACACCACGGCGTTCATGCAGTTCATTACCTCCGACCTGTTCAAGGACTTCCCGAAGCTGCGCTTCGTCATCCCGCACGGCGGCGGCGCCGTGCCCTACCACTGGGGGCGCTACCGCGGCCTGGCGCAGGACATGAAGCGCCCGCTGCTCAAGGAGCTGCTGAAGAACGTCTGGTTCGATACCTGCGTCTACCACCAGCCGGGTATCGACCTGCTGCTCAAGGTGATCCCGGCCGAAAACATCCTGTTCGCCGCCGAAGTGGTGGGGGCGGTGAGGGGGATCGACCCGGAGACCGGCAACTATTACGATGACACGCGGCGCTACATCGACGGGGCGAAGACCCTCAGCGCCGCGGACAAGAAGAAGATCTTCGAGGACAACGCTCGAAAGGTCTATCCACGATGGAGGAGAGGATGAAGAAGGGCTTTTTTTTAGCGGCAATATTTTTTTGTGTTAATGCGATTGCGCAACCCTGGCCGTCGAGGCCGGTGCGCATCGTCCTGCCCTTCGGGCCGGGCGGCGTCGCCGACATCACCACGCGCACCCTCGCGCCGAAGCTGACGGAAAGCCTCGGCCAGCAGGTGGTCGTCGAGAACATGCCCGGCGCGGGCGGCATCCGCGCCGCGGAAATCGTGGCGCGCGCCGAGCCTGACGGGCACACGCTTCTGCTGCTGACCAACGGCAACGCCGTGAGCCAGGCGCTGTTCAAGTCGCTGCCCTACGACCCGGTGAACGACTTCGCCATGATCTCCACCGTCGGCTATTTCAGCCTGGTGATCGTCACCGGCGCCGACTCCAGGCACAAGACGCTGCGCGAGGTGATCGCGGCGGCAAAGGCCAGTCCCGGCACGCTCAATATCGGCACCATCTCGCCCGGCGGCACGCAGCACCTCGCCGGCGAGCTTTTCCGCTCCACGGCGGGCATCGACGCCGTGGTCGTGCCGCACAAAACGACCGGCGAGGTGGTGATCGGCGTGCGCAACGGCAGCCTGGACGTCGGCGTGGACTTCATCGCGCCGCTGATCGCCGGCATCCGCGCCGGCGACCTGCGGCCGCTGGCGATCACCGCGGGCAAGCGCTTCCCGGGCTTGCCCGACGTACCCACGGCGATCGAGAGCGGCGTGCGCGGCTACGACGTCGCCTCGTGGAATGCGCTTGCCGCACCGGCGAAGACGCCGCGCGCGGTAATCGACCGGGTGCACCAGGAACTCGTCAAGGCGCTCGCCCTACCCGAGGTGCAGAAGCGCTTCGCCGAACTGGGCGTGGAGCCGCGCGCCAGCACCCCCGCGGAGCTGCGCGACTTCTTCCTGAGCGAATCGCGCCGCTGGACCAAGGTAGTCGAGTCGGCAAAGATCCCTAAGCAATAAGAAGCGGGCTGAGACCGCTTCTGGTCACCCGGCCGTAGAGCTCGCGGCCGAGCGCCTGTTCGCAGAATTCGGCGGTGGCGAGCAGGCCGCCGAGATCGATGCCGGTGACGATGCCCGTCGACTCGAACAGGTTCACCAGGTCCTCGGTGCAGACGTTGCCGGTGAAGCCGCCGCCGTACTTCACCTTCGCCGGGTGCCCGCCGACGCCGCCGAAGGACGAGTCGAAATGGCGCACGCCCGCCTCGTAGGCGGCCACGTAGTTCACCAGCCCCGTGCCGCGCGAGTCGTGGAAATGCGCGATGGGAGTCACGCCTTTGATTTTCGAAAATAGGCTCTTGACCGACAGCGGCGTAGCCACGCCGGTGGTGTCTCCAATTGCAACGTGATTTACGCCCAATCGGGAAAATCGCTCTACATCGGAAACCACAAAGTCCTCGGCTACTTTCCCCTCAAAGGGACAGCCGAAGGCGACCGACACTGTGCCGACCATGCGGAAGCGGCCCTTGGCGGCCTGCACCATGTCCTCGATGTTCTGCCACTGCTCGGCGCGGCTGCGGTTCAGGTTCTTCTGCGTGTGGGCTTCGGTGGCGGACACCAGCAGGCTGATTTCATTTGCCCCATATCCCGCGTCCAAATCAATCAATGCTCTTTCAACGGCGCGGACGTTGGCGCAGGTCGCCTTATAGAAAGTGCCGGGTTTTCGTTTTATTTCCTTAAGGAGTTCACTGGCATCGGAAAATTGCGGAACAACTTTCGGATTCGAATACGAAGTGGCTTCGACGCGGCGAAAACCGAGCCCGGCGAAGCGCTCGACCAGGGCGCGCTTGGCGGCGGTGGGCACGAAGGCGGGTTCGTGCTGCAGGCCGTCGCGCGCGAAGCATTCGCAGAGCGTCACCGCGTCCATCGTTGACAGTATCAACGACATAGTTTACGGTGTCAACGATGACCGACGCCCTCGAGCGGCGCCCCCCCGATAGCCAGTCACTCGGCGTGGTGCCGGGCTACGCGCAGACCGCGCAGCGCTTTCCGGCGCAGCCGCTGCAGCGCCGGCCGCTCACCGCCTCGGAGCTCTCCGGCCCGCGCGGCCTGACGCGGCGCATCGCGCCCGGTTTGGGCGACCTCGCGGGCCATGGCGCCAAGCGCGCCATCGGCCAGCTGATCCACCTGCGCACGCGCGTGGTGGACGAGGACGGCGCGCCGGTGCCCGGTGCGGTGGTCGAGATCTGGCACTGCAACGCCGCCGGCAAGTACATCCACCCCAACGACACGCACCCCGCGCCGGCGGACCCGAACTTCTACGGCGCCGTGCGCCTGGTGGCCGGCGACAGCGGCCTGGTCGAGCTGCGCACGGTCAAGCCGGCCGCCTACCCGGTGCCCGACGCCGCCGGCTGGTGGCGTCCGCCGCACGTGCATTTCTCGGTGTGGGGGCGAGTGTGGCTCTCGCGCCTGGTGACGCAGATGTTCTTTCCCGGCGAGCCGCTCAACGAATCGGACGCCATCCTCAATGCCATCCGTGACCCCGAGGCCCGCGCGCGCTGCATCGCGCGCCTCGCGCCGACGACGCAGGGGCCGCACGATGCCTTGGTCTACGAGTACCAGATCGTGGTGCGCGGCCGCCAGGCTGCGGCGAGCCTGCCGTGAAACGGCTCGTTCCGACCGGGGAGATGACGCTCGGCCCGTTCTTCCCGCGCGAATTCGCCAGCGGCGCCAACGACCTCACCAGCGTCGACGGCAAGAAGGCCGCGGGGGAGGTGATCGAAATCACCGGCCGCGTGGTGCAGCTCGACGGCAAGGCGCTCGACAATGTGATCGTCGAGATCTGGCAGGCCGACAGCCAGGGACGCTTCGACAGCCCCGACTTCTTCGGCTGGGGGCGCGCGGCTACCGATGCCGATGGGATTTTCAAGTTCAAGACCATCAAACCGGGGGCGGCGAGCGGCCGCGCGCCGCACATCAATTTCCTGCTGCTCTATTCCGGGCTGATGCGCCAGCTGCAGACGGTGATGTTTTTCGAGCGCTCCGACGATCCGGTGCTGAATGCAGTTCAAATCGGCGTCAGGGAAAGATTGATCGCGAAAAAACAGAAGCCAAATCATTACCTCTTCGATATCCGCCTGCGCGGCGAGGGCGAGACGCCGTTCTTCGATGACTGAGATCCGGGACCTGCTTTCTTTCCGGCTGCACCGGGTGGCGAACCTGCTGTCGCGCGGCGCCGAGCTGCGCTACCGCCGCGAATTCGGCGTCAGCCTGTGGGAGTGGCGCACGCTGGCGCTGCTCGGCGCTTCCGCGCCGCAGTCGCTCGGCCACCTCGCGCAGGCGGCCGGCATCCACAAGAGCCAGATGAGCCGCGTCGTGTCGGGCCTGGCCGAGCGCAAGCTGGTGGCGCGCTCCAGCAACTCCGCCGACGGCCGCGGCGTGCAACTCGCCCTGAGCAAGGCCGGCCGCAAGCTCTACGACGGGCTGATCGGCGCCGCGGCTGAGCGCGACCAGGCCTTCAGGAATTGCCTCAGTCCAAAGGAAAAACTGGTGTTTGAACGGGCCCTTTCCAAGCTCGCCGGCCGCGCGCGCGATCTGATCCAGCGCGAGAAGGCAGCCGCGTGAAGACGCGCATCACCGCGCTGCTCGGCATCGAGCATCCCATCTTCCAGGCGGCGATGAGCTGGGCCTCGTCCAACGCGCCGCTGGTTGTCGCCGTATCGAACGCCGGCGGGCTTGGCGTGATCGCCGCCGGGCCGATGCGGCCGGACGATTTCAGGAATGCATTAAAGAAAATTCGCGAGGGCACAAGCAAGCCGTATGGCGTGAACATTCCCCTCAATAACCCGCGCGCAGCCGAGCTCCTCGAGATCGCGTTCGAGCATCGCATACCCGTGATGGTCGCCTCGCAGGGCGGGCCGCGCGAGCACCTGGCGCGCTTTCGCGCCATCGGCACGAAGTGGCTGCACGTGGTGGCTTCGGTCGAGCACGCGAAAAAGGCCGAGGCCGCCGGCGTCGATGCGCTGGTGGTGGACGGCGCGGAGGCGGGCGGGCATCCGCCGCCCTCGGAAGTCGGCACGCTGGTGCTGGTGCGGCGGGTGGTGAAATCGGTGAGGCTACCGGTGGTGGCGAGCGGCGGCATTGCGGACGGCGCGGGCATCGCCGCCATGCTTGCGCTCGGTGCCGACGCGGTGCAGCTCGGCACGCGCTTCATCGCCACGCCCGAGGCGACCGTGCACGAGAACTACAAGAAGGCCGTCCTCGCGGCGAGCGTGGAGGACACGGCGCTGGTTGGCCGGGGACGCCAACCGATCCGGCAACTCAAGAATGCATTTTCGAGGCAATACGAGTCTGCCGAGAAATCCGGGCAGGAAGATCTCGACAAAATCTTCGACAGCTCGTCCGTGAAGCAGGCCGCCCTCAACGGCGACGTCGAATGGGGTAAGGTCGAGGCCGGGCAGAGCGCCGGGCTGGTGGAGGACATCCTGCCGGCGGCCGAGGTCTTCCAGCGGCTGGTTGCCGAGGCGGAAATGGCCAGAAGCCGCTTGCTGTCCCTATGACCGGAATGCTCCTGCAGGAGGATCGAGGCGCAGTTCGAATCCTCACGCTGAACCGGCCGGAGAAGCGCAATGCGCTCGACACCGCGCTGACGCAGGCGCTGCTGACCGCGCTGCATAAATCCGATGCGGATGAAGCCGTGGGCGCCGTGATTCTTACCGGCGCGGGGAAGGGCTTTTGCGCCGGTGCCGATCTGGCCGAGTTCAAGGGCCTGCAGGATCCGCAGGCGGCCGAGCGGCGCGCCGAGCTGACGATGCAGCTGCATCTCGTGTTCTCGAAAATCGCCAAGCCGGTCGTGACGGCGATCAACGGTGCGGCCATGGGCGGCGGCGCTGGCCTTGCCATCGCCGGCGATCTCGCGGTGATGGCCGATACGGCGAAGCTCGGCTACCCCGAGACGAAGCACGGCATCGTCGCCGCCATCGTGCTCGCCAACCTGGTGCGCCAGGTCGGCCGCAAGGCGGCCTTCGAGCTGGTGGCGCTGGCCGAACCGATCGGCGCCGAGAGGGCGTTGCAGCTCGGCATGATCAACAGGATTTTTCCGGAAAACGATTTGCTGTCGGAAGCGGTGAAGCTCGCCGCCTCGCTTGCCGCCGTCGCGCGTCCGGCGATGGCCGAGACCAAGCGCCTGTTCCACGAGGTTGCCGACCTCAAGCTCGAGGACGCGCTCAAACGCGGCCGCGACACCAATCGGCGCATGCGCGCGTTCGCGAAAAAATGAAACCGCTCGATCATCTGACAATCCTCGACTTGTCGCGCGTGCTGGCCTGCCCGTTCGCCTCGATGATCCTCGCCGAGCTCGGCGCGCGCGTCATCAAGGTCGAGCAGCCGGGCAGCGGCGACGAAACCCGCTCCTTCGAGCCGCAGCTCGCGAAGGACAGCGCCTACTACTTCGCCTGCAACCGCTCCAAGGAGTCGATCACCGTGGATCTGCGGTCGGAGGAAGGTAAAAAAACAATAAGAAAAATTTCTGAAAAAGCAGATGTTTTGGTCGAGAACTTTCCGGTCGGAACGCTTGGACGGTATGGGCTCGACTACTCGAACGTTTCTTCGTTGAATCCCAAATTGATTTACGTGTCTTGCACCGGCTTCGGCCAGACCGGTCCTTACGCTGAAAAGAAGGGCTACGACACCGTGTTCCAGGCCATGGGCGGCCTGATGAGTCTCACCGGGGAGCGTGGCGGCGGGCCGGTGAAGCCGGGCCTGCCGGTCGCGGACCTCACTTCGGGGCTGTGGATCGCGATCGCGATACTGGCATCGCTCGCAGGACGCGAACGAAGCGGCCGAGGCTGCCATGTCGATTTCTCGATGCTCGACGGCCAGGTGGCGCTGCTCACGCTCGCCGCCGCCCGCTATTTCGCCCTCGGCGAGGTTCCCCCGCGCCTGGGCACCGAGCATCCGGGGCGCGTGCCGTCGGCGACTTTCCGCTGCAAGGACGGCAAGTTCGCCCACATCACGGCGAGCGACCAGCATTGGGCGCCCCTGTGTAATGCGCTGGGAGTGGGGGAGTGGGGAAAGGCTTTTCCGGAGAATTCCACGCGTGTGGAAAAGCGTGAAGAAGTCATGCAGGTTCTGACAGACAAAATATCCGGGCTCGAAAGATCACGGCTGCTCTCCATCCTCGATGAAGCCGATGTTCCGATCGGCCCCGTCAACGACGTCGCGGAGATCCTCAACGACCCGCACGTGCGCGCGCGGCGCCTGGTCGGGAGCTTCGACTACCCCGGCGTCGGCGAATTCAAGGCGCTTGCGCTGCCCTACAAGTTCCTCGGCTGGGACAACCCCGCGATCGGCCGGCCGCCGACGCTCGGCGAGCACACGGCGAAGATCCTGGCGGAATTGGCCAAATGAATCCCGTGGTCCATTACACGGTGGACGGCGGCATCGCCACCATCATGCTCAACCGGCCCGAGGTGCGCAATGCGCTCAACCTGCGCATGTGCGAGGCACTGCTCGAGGCGACCGAGAAAGCCTCGGTCGACGACACGGTGCGCGTGGTGTTCGTGCGCGGCAACGGCCCGGTGTTCTGCGGCGGCGCGGACCTCAAGGAGCGCACCGGGATGACCGAGGAGTGGATCCGGGCGCGGCGCATGAAGGCGTTCGCGGCCTACGAGGCGATCGAGGCGCTGCCGATGCCCTGCGTCGCCCTGGTGCACGGCGCGGCCATCGGTTCGGGCGTCGAGATCGCCGCCGCCTGCGACTTCATCGTTGCCACGCCCGAAGTCACCTTCCGCACGCCCGAGGCGCAGCGCGGCACGGTGGGCGCGACGCAGCGCCTGCCGCGCATCCTGGGCAAGCGCCTGGCCAAGGACCTGATGTTCACCGGCCGGGCGCTCACCGCCGACGAGGCGCAGCAGGCGGGCCTGGTGACGAGGATCGTTTCGGATCTTGACGCGGCGAAGGCTGAGATTTCCGCCGCCATCCTCAAGGCGAGGGCGCGGCCGTTGAGCCTGGCCAAGCGCACCATCGACCGCGGCATCGAGCTCGATCCAGCAGGCGCGCGCGAGGCGGAAATCGAGGCGATCGAGGAGCAGCTCGCCTCGGGCAGCTACCTCGGCAAGACATGATTCTTCGGGAGGTTTTCGAGAAAGCCGTCTCTCTCGGAAGCGACCGTGAGGCGCTGGTCACGCACAGCGCTCGTTTTTCGTACAAAGAATTATTTTCGATAAGCGTAAAAACCGCGGGTGCCCTGCAGTCGATGGGCCTGAAGAAGGGCGACCACGTCGGCGTCCTGATGGGCAACGACGAGAAGTGGCTCTCGCTCTTCTACGGCGCGGCGCTCGCCGGCATGGTGACGGTGCCGGTGAACACGCGCTTCAAGGCCGCCGAAATCGAGTTCTGCGTGCGGCAGGCGGACTGCAAAGTTCTTTTCTACGTCGACCGCTTCCTGAAACAGGATTTCGGCTCGATGGTTTCTGGCCTTGCGCTTCAAAAATTTGATATTTCAAAGAAGTTGCCTGAAAGGTCATTCAAACCCGTCGACGTCAACGGCGATGACGTCCTCCTCATCCAATTCACATCGGGCACCACGGCCTATCCCAAGGGCGCGATGCTGACGCACGACAACATGCTGCGCGACGCGCTGGCAGCAGGCACGCGCATCGGCATCCGGCCGGACGACCGCTACTTCAACTGCCGGCCGTTCTTCCATGTCGCGGGCTCGACACTCTCGGCGCTGATGTCGCTCGTCGCTGGTGCGACGCTGGTGACGTTGCCGACCTTCGAGGCAGGGCCGGCGCTCGAGCTGATGGAGCGCGAGCGCTGCACGCTGGTCTCGGGCAACGACACGCTGTTCCAGATGCTGATGGGGCACGCGGACTTTCCGAAGCGCAAGCTCTCCTTGCGCGGCGGTTGGGCGGCGGCCGGACCGCAGACCATGCGCCAGATCATCGACGTCCTCGGCGCCAAGCTCATCTGCGCCGCCTACGGCCTCTCCGAGGCTTCACCTAACGTGGTCATGAGTGATTGGCGCGATTCCGAAGAGTTGAGAATTTCTGGATTGGCGCTTCCGCATGAAGGCGTGCAATTGAGAATTTCTCCGGAAGGGGAAATCCAGGTGCGCGGCTGGAACGTCATGAAGGGCTACTACAACAACCCCGACGCCAATGCCAAGGCCTTCACCGCCGACGGCTGGCTCAAGACCGGCGACCTCGGCGAGCTGGTGCTCGACGGCCGCCTGCGCATGATCGGCCGCCTGAAAGACGTCTTCCGCGTCGGCGGAGAGAACGTCGCGCCTGCCGAGGTGGAAGAGGTGCTGCTGGCGCACCCCGCTGTCGAGACCGCCCAGGTGATCGGCGTGCCGGACGCGCGGCTCGGCGAGGTTCCGTGCGCCTATGTGACTCTCAAATCAAATGCTTCTGTTCTCGAGAATGAATTAATCGATTGGTGCAAAGCCAAAAGCGCAAATTTCCGCGTTCCCCGTTACCTGCGGATCGTCCCGGACTTCGAATCCATCGGCATGACCGCCAGCGGCAAGGTGCAGAAGACCAAGCTCCGCGAGCACGCGCTCCACGAATTCAAGCTTTAGTGTCCCTTCCGTCGTATCCGGGGGGCTTTAAGCCCGGCGGCTTGTGTCGCAGCGCGCCGAGGGCGCTGCGCGTATCCTTCGCATCGAAGGCGAATCACGCAGTCTTGGTGCTGCGCGCCTACAACCTGAAGGGAGAGCCATGAACAAGAACATAACCGTCCTCCTCCTCCTCGTGCTCGCGGCCGGGTGCAGTAGCCGGCCGCAGGATGGAGCCTACGCGTCGCCGATGGATCCAACGCGCAAGGTGAGCGAGCAGGACTGCAGCAGGTCCGTCGATACCAACGGCGGCAACCTGATGTGCCGTGAGGTCACTGAGGCCGAGCGCCGCGCCAGGATCGCGGAAGAAGAGCGGCAGGCCAAGGCCCGGAGGGAAGCCCAGGAGCTTGCCGCGCGCGAGCGCCTCGCGCGTGAGCGCGCCGAGCAGCTTGCCCGGGAAGAGGCTGCCCGGAAGCAGCGGGCTGCCGAGGAGGAGCGGCTCGCCGCCGAGCGCCGCCGGCTGGAGGCCGAGGCCGCGCGCAAGGCCCAGGAAGAGCGCGAGCGTCAGGAGAGAGCGGAGGCAGAAGCCCGTGCCCGCCAGCGCGCCGAGCAGGAAGCGCGTGATGCAGCCGAGCGTGAGTGTCGGCGTCTCGAGCAGGAACTGCTCGACGGCCGTGCTCTACTCGCGAACTTCGTCGCCAAGTACGGCAAGGTCGAGGAATTCAAGGGGACAGCCGGGCAGATCACCGCGTTCCTCGACAAGGCTCGCAAGGTGAAGCCATGCCCGCCGGCATGAAGTCTGCAAATTGCGCTGCTTGTTGGAATTGTGGTCGCACTAGCGTGTGCGCTACTTATCAGATGGCGCTATGGAGTAAGACGGAGGCGCTGCGCGCCTTCTACAACGCGCCACAACGCGGACATTAATTATGGGAGTTGTCGATGTCTGATGTCACGCCGATCCGCGACCCGAAGAAGGACGCGTTGATCACGCCCGAGAACGCGGTGATCACGCTGATCGACTACCAGCCCGAGCAATACGCCGGCGTCGGCTCGATGCCGCATGACGATCTCCTGGTGAACGTCACCGTCCTTGGCCGCGTCGCCACGTTGTTCAAACTGCCGGTCGTGCTGAGCACGGTGTACGTGAGTCACGGCATGTCGGGCACCAATCCGGAGTTGCGCGAGGCGCTGCCGGGCGTGCCGGAGATCGACCGCACCACCATGAACGCTTGGGAGGATCCGGACTTCCACGCCGCGATCAAGAAAACGGGGCGCAAGAAGCTCGTCGTCGCCGGGCTGTGGACGGAGGTCTGCGTCGCCTTTCCCGTGCTCGACGCGCTGCGCGAGGGCTACCAGGTCTACTTCGTCGCCGACGCCATCGGCGGGGTCAGCGTGGCTGCACATAACGCCGCCATCCAGCGCATGATCCAGGCGGGCGCCGTGCCGATTTCCGTCATCGCTCTGGCCTGCGAACTGCAGCGCGACTGGGGCCGGCCTGAAGCCGAGCGCCTGCGCGTGGTGCTGCGGGAGTATTTCGGCGCTCACCGCAAACTGAAAGGGAGAAGTTCATGACTCGTATCGTCGGTATTATTTCGGCAATTTTCATCGCTCTCGCCTCGGCCCCTGCGCTGGGCGCCGATCCGCAGCAGATGGAGGTCAACAAGAAGAACGTGGTCGAGTTCTACAACAAGGCGCTCAACGACAAGGATTTCGACGCGGCGTCGAAGTACCTCGGCTCGCGCTACACGCAGCACAATCCCGTCGCCGCCGACGGCCCCGAGGGGCTGAAGAGCTTCATCCAGTTCCTGCGCGACAAATTCCCGCAGTCACACAGCGAGATCAAGCGGGTGTTCGCCGACGGCGACTACGTCATCGTGCACGTGCACGCCATCCGGGAGCCGGGCACCCGCGGGCGCGCCATCATCGACCTCTTCAAGCTGGAGAACGGCAAAGTGGTAGAGCACTGGGACGTCGCGCAGGACGTGCCCGAGAAGGCCGCGAACTCGAACGGCATGTTCTGACCGCCTAGGCGGCGACGACGCGCGTTCCCGTCTCGCCGCGTAGCGCGCGGACCAGGCTCGGCTGGTTGGTGATCAGGCCCAGGCGGCCGCCTCCGGTGATGAAATCGATCAACGCGCCGACCTTGGGGCCCATGCTGCCCGGGTCGAATTGGCCATCCGCCATGTGCTGCCTTGCCTCCGCCGCGGTCATGCGGTCGACCCAGCGCTGCGTGGGCTTGTTGAAATCGAGCGCCACCTTCTCGACGCCGGTCGGCAGGATGAGCGTGTCGGCGCCCATGTTGCGGGCGAGCAGGCTCGAGGCGAAGTCCTTGTCGATCACCGCCTCGACGCCCTTCAGGTCGCCGTTCGGCTCCTCGATCACCGGGATGCCGCCGCCGCCGCCCGCCACCACCACGTAACCCTGTTCCGCCAGGCCGCGGATGACGCCGGTCTCGATGATCGCCTTCGGCCGCGGCGAGGGCACCACGCGGCGCCAGCCGCGGCCGGCGTCGTCGCGCACCGTCCACCGGTATTTCGCCGCGAGCGCCTTGGCGCGCGCCTCTTCCATGTGCGAGCCGATCGGCTTGGTCGGATTGGCGAAGGCGGGGTCGGCGCGGTCGACGATGGTCTGCGTCACCACCGCCACCGCCTCGCGCTTCAGGCCACGGCGGTGGAATTCGTTCCGCAGCGCCTTGACGAACATGTAGCCCACCGCGCCCTGGATGTCGGCGCCGGCGTAGTCCATCGGCACCGGCGGCACCTCATTGATCGAGAGCTCGGAGCGGCGCAGGATGAAGCCCACCTGCGGCCCGTTGCCGTGCGTCACCACCACGCGCCAGCCGGCCTCGATCATGCCGGCGATGTCCGCCGCCAGCAGGCAGACCATGTCGTACTGGTCGGGGATCGACTCGTGCGTGCGGTCGCGGATCAGGGCGTTGCCGCCGATGGCGAGGACGGCGAAGCCGGCCTTCATTGGTTTTTCATCTGAAGAATTGCTTTCGAGAAGCATTCCAGCGGCGCATGGGTGACGCCGGCGCCGATCTGGCCGATGCCGGCCTCCTGGTGGGCGATGCCGGTGTTGATCACCGGGAGGATGCCGGTGTCCACCACGCGCCGTGCGTCGATGCAGGCTGGCGTGCCGCCGAAATCGAGCGCCGGCAGCGTGAAGGCGCCATTGCGCCGCAGGGTGATGTGGGTCATCGCCAGCGTGTTGGCGAGCGCGTCCTGCGCCGTGCCGCCGACGAACTTGACGATCGCCGGCGCCGCCGCCATGGCGAAGCCGCCAATGCCTGCGGTCTCGGTGATGGCGCTGTCGCCAAGGTCAGGCGCCGCATTAGCTTTTGAATAACCGGAGAAGTACAAGCCATCCACGACGGGCGCCGGGGCGGTAAACCACTTCTCGCCGAGGCCGCTGACGCGGATGCCGAACTCGACGCCGTTGCGCGCCATCGCCGTGACCATGCTGCTGCCGGCGACGCCGTGCGTCGCGTCGAGCATCGCCTTGCAGGCGGCCATCGACAAGTTGAGGAAGAAATGGTCGTTGCCGGCGATGAATTCGATCGCCGCGGCGGCGTCCGCGGCCGGCGCCGATGACTTGAGCAGCGCCGGCACCAGGCGGCGGATGAGCAGCGACGAGGCGGCGACATTGCGGTTGTGCACCTCGTCGCCCATATGGAGCGCCTGCGCCATCAATGGTTTTAGTTCTAAATCTTGTAAAACCTTTAAGCCGCTTTGGAGTGTCGGCGCCAGCGTCTGCGCCATCCATTTCAGCCGCGCGATGACCTCGGGACTGTTGGCACCGAAGCGCAGCACCTTGCCGAGCCCCTCGTTCAGGTTGCTGAAGCTGTGATTGCCGTGCACGGGGTTGCTCACGATCCACACCGGCATCGACGGGCTGATGATCCCCGCCATCGGCCCGACCGCGGCGTGGTGGTGGCAGGGCTCGAAGGCGATGTCGCCGGACTTGGCCATAGCCTGCGCGCGCGCAGCGTCCGCCGCCCAGCCCTCGTAGAGGATGGCGCCGACGATTGCGCCCTGCATCGGCCCGCACATGCGCGCCCAGGGCACCGGCGGGCCGGCGTGCAGGATCATGCGATCAACCATGCCGGGCAGCGCTTCGCGCGCCGTGCCGATGCCGGTCAGCCGCGGCTGCGCGGCGAGATAGCGGTCGGCGGCTTTGGCGTTGGCCGCCTCGATCGCTGGATCGTTGATGGTCTGCGCCAGCGCTGTGCCGATTGCGCGGTCGCCGGCGGCTGGCGGCGCCCACTCGAGGCGCGTTACCGCACCGCCGCGCGCCGCGATCGGATCGGCGAACGAGGCGAGGCCCTCGTTGAGAACGGAAAGCGGGTTGCCGAAAAGTGAATTCATTTTTTTATCAAAGACAACGAAAGCATTACGGCGCGCGCATTACTGCCCGCGAGCAGCACACCTGCCTTGCGCAGCGCGGCCTCCTGCCGCGCGAGTCCCTGCGGGTCCTCGTCCGTGCCGCACACCGACGCGACGAAGGCGACGGTGCGGTTCTTCTTGCGTGCCGCGGCAAGCGTGGGGACCATCTCCGCAGCCGGGTCGGGATGCGAGCCGTAGCCCAGCACCACGTCGAACAGGATCACGGCGACCTGCGGGTCGGCGGCCTCCGCCAGCAGCCGCTCGTTCCGCAGCCGGTGGTCGATCATCGGGTGCGGCCGGCCGCGCGTGAAGACGTCGTCGCCGAGGTCGATCAGCGTGTGCTCGCGCGACTTCCAGGGATCCGGGATCTTGCGCGCCGCGTCCACCGGCGCGTTCGACCAAGCGTCGCCGATCAGGGCGGAGGCTTCGTAGCAGAACGTGCCGCCGCTATACAGGCCGCGGATGAAGCGCTGGTTCTTTTTGAATTTCACGGCAGGCGTTTTTGTCGTTAGGGAGATGCTTGAAGGGCGCTTGCCTTTAGAAAGCGCCACGGCGGATAGTGCTGCCTCCTCCAGCGTTTTTGCCGAAAACAAATTCTTTTCCGAAAAAACATCCTTAGACCCAACAAAATTCACCACCACCGGTTTCCCCGACTTGCGCGCGGTGGCGAGAACCTCGGCGGCGACGCTGGGGGCAGGGGGCTTGGAGATGAGCACGATGACCTTGGTCTCGCGGTCGGCGGCGAGGCGCTTTAAGCCCTCCAGCATGGTGATGCCGCCGACTTCGCGGCTGAGGTCGTGGCCGCCGGTGCCGATGGCGTGCGATATTCCGGCGCCCTGGCGGTGTACCAGGCTCGTCACCTGCTGCGTGCCGGTGCCCGAGGCGCCGACCACGCCGATCGCGCCGCGGCGCACCGCGTTGGCGAAGCCCAGCGGCACGCCGTCGATGATCGCCGTGCCGCAGTCCGGGCCCATCACCAGCAGGCCCTTTTCCCTGCCGAATTTCTTCAGCGCAATCTCGTCCGACGGCGCGACGTTGTCGCTGAACAGCATGACATTCAGGCCCAGGCGCAGCGCCTTCATCGCTTCGGCCGCCGCGTATTCGCCGGGCACCGAAATCAGGGCCAGATTGGCCTGCGGCGCCTGGGCCTGCGCCATCTGCAGGCTGCGCAGCGGTTGCGCGGCAGGTCCGCTGCCGGCGGCTTGGTCGGGCGCTTTGTCGAGGGCCGCGACGGCGGCCGCGAGCGCGGCTTCGAGGGGCTGCGCCGATTTGCCGCTGACCGCGACGAGGAGGTCGTTGGGGCTCGCGCCGATGGTGGCGCCCATTAACCCGGCCTCGCGCAGCAGGTCGAGGTTGGCCGGCGTCGCCATCACCGCCGAGGCCTGCTCGATGCCGGCCATCTTCGCCAGCGCCGCCGACAGCTGCATCAGCGACACCGAGTCGCGATACAAGTTGGCGACGATCTTATGCAGGAACACCGGCGACCCGATCGATGTACACAGGCTTGTATACTAGAGTAAGATTTCGCGGTGCTGCAAGGCAACGACGCCCTCGACCTCGCCACGCTCGCCGGCCGCTACGCGGCCGGCCGTCTCCGCCCGTCGCAGACCGTCGCCGGCCTCCTCGAGCGCCTGGCGCGGCGCGGCGAAGACCATGTCTGGATCCACCGCCTGCCGCAGGCCGAGCTCGAAGCGCGCGCCGCCGAGCTCGAGCGGCGCGGGCCCGCCGGGCTGCCGCTCTACGGCATTCCCTTCGCCATCAAGGACAACATCGATAGTGCGGGCCATCCGACCACCGCCGCGTGCCGGGAATTCGCCCATGTTGCCCGCAAAAACGCCTTCGCGGTCCAGCGCCTGCTCGACGCCGGCGCGATCCTGGTCGGCAAGACCAACCTCGACCAGTTCGCCACCGGCCTGGTCGGCGTGCGCTCGCCCTACGGCGTGCCCGGCAACGCCTTCAATCCCGCCTATCTGCCCGGCGGCTCGAGCTCGGGCTCGGCGGTGGCGGTCGCCGCAGGCCTGGTGAGCTTCAGCTTCGGCACCGACACCGCGGGCTCGGGGCGCGTCCCCGCCGCCTTCAACAACCTCGTCGGGCTCAAGCCGACGCGGGGGCTCCTCAGCACCGGGGGCGTGTTGCCGGCCTGCCGCTCGCTCGACTGCCTGTCGATTTTCGCGCTCACCGGCGCGGATACGGCGCGCGTGCTGCGCGTGGCGCGCGGCTACGACGCCGACGAGCCGTTCTCGCGCCGCGAGGCAGCACCAGCGCGCGCCCTGCCACGCACGTTCACCGGCTGCCGCATCGGCGTGCCGAGGGAAGAGCAGCTGGAGTTCTTTGGCAATGCGGAAGCAAAACGGTTGTTCGCTTCTTTTTTAAAAAAACTTCTTGAACTGGGAGCCGAAAAAGCCGAAATCGACTTCGCTCCGTTCCTGGAGACTGCACGCTTGCTCTACGAGGGGCCGTGGGTCGCGGAGCGCTACGCGGCGATTCGCGAATTCATCGAGGAGCAACCGGGCGCGCTCCACCCCGTGACCGCGTCGATCATCGGCGGCGCCAAGCGCCACAACGCCGTCGACACCTTCTCGGCCTACTACCGGCTGATGGAGTTGCGGCGCAGGACGGCGCCGGTGTGGGACACGATCGACCTGCTGGTGACGCCGACCGCCGGCACCATCTACAGGATCGCCGAGGTCGAGGCCGAGCCGGTGAAGCTGAACAGCAACCTCGGCTACTACACCAACTTCATGAACCTGCTCGACCTCTCGGCCATCGCCGTGCCGGCGGGATTCCAGAAGGACGGCCTGCCGTTCGGCGCCACGCTCGCTGCGCCGGCCTTCGCCGACGAGGCGCTGTGCGCGCTCGGCGAGATTGCGCAACGGGCGATGGTGACGACCATGGGCGCTACGGGGTTGCCTTTCCCGGAAAAATCCCTGATTGGGGATTTTTCTACAAACACCATCCGAGTTGCAGTGTGTGGGGCCCACATGTCGGGCCTGCCGCTCAACCATCAACTGGTCGAGCGCGGCGCACGGCTTGCGCGCAAATGCCGTACGGCGCCGGGCTACCGGCTCTATGCCTTCACCGAGTCCACGCCACCGCGTCCCGGCATGGTGCGCACCGGGGACGGCGCGGCGATCGAGGTCGAAGTGTGGGACATGCCCTTTGCGGCCTTCGGCGGCTTCATGGACGGCATTCCGGCGCCGCTCGGTATCGGCACGGTGGCGCTCGACGATGGCGAGCAAGTGAAGGGATTTCTTTGCGAGGCCTACGCCACCAAAGGGGCGCGGGACATTACCGGCCTGGGAGGCTGGCGAAAATTCATCCAAGGAGAAAAACCATGAGCGACCAGGTATCGGCAGTGCACGGCGGCGACCGCGGCTTCGCCAGGCTCGACTTCGAGCTGAACGACTACCCGGGGCCGCTGAAGACCTCGCTGTTCGGCATCCAGCACGTGCTGGTGATGTTCACCGCCATGGTGGGCGGGCCGCTGATCGTCGGGCGCCTGCTCAACCTGCCCGAGGGCACGCGCATCGCGATGGTGTCGGGCACCATGATCGGCTGCGGCATCGCCACCATGATCTCGGCGCTCGGCCTGGGCTTCATCGGCCCGCGCCTGCCGATCGTGATGGGGGTGTTCTACATCTTCATCGGGCCGATCGTGGCGATCACCAGGGAGGTCAGCCTCGCGGCGGCCATGACGGCACTGATCATCGGCGGCGCGGTGCAATTCGCCTGGAGCCCGCTGATCGGCAAGCTGCACCGCTTCTTTCCGCCCATCGTCACCGGCACCACCATCCTGCTGATCGGCACCGGGCTGATGAAGGTCGGCATCGCGGTCGCCACCGGGGCCAACACCCCGGCCTTCGGCAAGCCGCTCACCCTCGGCCTTGCGGCGCTGATGATCCTGCTGATCCTGGCGATCACGCGCTTCACGAAGGGCGTGATCCGCGCGCTGTCACTGTTCGTCACCATGGTGATCGGTTACCTCGTCTCGGCGGCCTTCGGCCTGATCGACCTCGGCTCGGTGGGCCGTGCCGACTGGGTGACGGTGCCATCGCCGTTCCCCTATGGCGGGTTGGAATGGCCCGGCATGATTGCGGTGATCACGGTGGTGGTGTGCTTCTTCGCCACCGCGGTGGAGACGACCGGCCACACGCTCGCAGTGTCGCGCATCGTCGGCGTGCCGCAGGAGGGCTGGCGCATCCGCGGCGCGGTGGCGAACGACGGCCTCGGCTCGGCGATTTCGGCGCTGTTCGGCGGCATGGCGCTCACCTCCTACTCGCAGAACATCGGCGTCATCTCGCTCACCGGCGTCGGCAGCCGCTTCGTGGTCGCTTTCGGCGGCGCCTTCCTCATCCTGATGGCGCTGGTGCCGAAGGTCGGCGCCATCATCGCCCTGATGCCGAACGCGGTGCTGGGCGGCGTGCTGCTCTTCATGTTCGGCATGGTGGCCTCGGTCGGCATCGACATCATCGGCCGCAACCTGACCTCGCGGCGCGACGCGGTGATCCTCGCGGCTTCGCTCGCCCTGGGCCTCGGCATCCAGGCGGCGCCGCCGGGAGCCTTCGACGTCATTCCGCAGGCGCTGCGCATCCTGGTGACGGACGGCATCGTCATGGGGATCCTGCTGGCGATGTTCCTGAACCTAGTCTGGCCTAAAGAGGAGTAACTAGCTTCTCTTGGCGTCGAGATGGGCGAGGTGCAGCCGGTGCAGGCTGATCTTGCGCACCTCGGCCTTGCTCGCCTCGATGTGCGCCTTGAGTAGCTGAACCGCGCGCGCCGCGCGGCGCGCCAGGGTGGCGCGCAGGATCTGGCCGTGCTCGAGGTAGGTGTAGATGATGCGCTCGGGGTGGGTGAAATCCAGCCGCCGCACGATGCGAATGCGCTCGGTGATGCCGCCATGCACGCGCGCCAGCTCCGGGTTGCCGGCGGCCGCCACCAGGCGCGCATGGAATTCCTCGTCGAGGCGCGCCACGCGCGCGCCGTCGGTCAGCCGCTGGCGCGGCGCGACCAGCCAGATGTCCGCCAGCCCGTCGAGCGCGGCGCGCGGGTCGCCGGCGCACAGCTTCTTCACCGCCTCGCACTCGAGGATCACGCGCAGGTCGTAGAGGTGATCGAGCGCCTCGAAGTCGAGCGCGCGCACGCTCCAGCCGCTCTTGGCGTGCACTTCGAGATAGCCCTCGCGCTCCAGACGAAACAGCGCCTCGCGTACCGGCGTGCGCGAGACACGCGCGCGGCGCGCGATCTCGTTCTCGGAGAAACGCGTGCCGGGCAGCAGGCGGAACTCGAAGATGTCGGACTTCAGCTTCTCGTAGACGTTGCCGGCGAGCTTCTTCACGCATTGATTCTAACTGGCGGCCCTATACTCGCCGCCCATGGGACTGCGAGGCGCGCTGCGCGGGGTGGCGTTATTCGAAGGCGCGAAGGGCGCGCTGATCCTGCTGGCGGGTGTCGGGGCGCTCGCCCTGGTGCACCACGACGTGCAGCGCGTCGCCGAGCAGCTGGTCGGCCATCTGCACCTCAACCCGGCCAAGCACTATCCCCGCATCTTCATCGACAGCGCGGCGCGGCTGACCGATGCCCACCTATGGATGCTCGCCGCTTTCGCGGCCGCGTACTGCACGATCCGCTTCGCCGAAGCCTACGGCTTGTGGCACGGCCGCCGCTGGGCGGAATGGCTCGCGGCGGTGAGCGGGGGCCTCTACATTCCGTTTGAGCTCTATGAGCTGATGCAGCGCGTGAATCCGATCGCGCTCGGCGCGCTGGGAATCAACGTGCTGATCGTCGTCCTGATGATCAGAGCGCTGCTTGCGCCTCGCGCAGGAATTCCAGCAGCAGGCCGCTGACCTTGCCGGGCTGTTCCTGCTGCACCCAGTGGCCCGCGCCGTCCACGAGGTGCGCGCCGCGAAACCGGGTGCAGACCTCGCTTTGCATGCGCTCGAATTCGCCGGGTTTCTGGTAGATACCCCAGTCGGAGGCGCCGGCGACATACAGGGCGGGCACGTCGATGGTTTTTCTCTGAAGTTGATTCAACTGGCTTACGAATTCGGCACCGGTGGCGCACCGGTACCATTGCAGACCGCCTTGAAAGCCGTTTTTTTCAAATGAACTTGAATAGATTGAAAGCTCCTCATCGCTCAACCAACCTGGAACGGAGGAAGGCATTTCCGGCGCGACCGTTTCCGCCATGTTCTTGCCGGACTCCATGATGTAGTAGCTCGGCATCATGGCGAGCTCGGCAGCCGTCCAGCCTTTGAGCGGAAACGGCCGGTTGCCCTTCCAGTCCGCGCTCTTGTAGTGGTAGTAGGCGCGCAGGAAGGCGTGGACGCCCTGCGGACAGCGCCGCATGTCGCCGTCAGCCTCGCGCGTCGAGTAGTACCACTGGTAATGCTTCCGTCCGAGCTTCGTCAATTCCGCATGGACCTCCGGCCCTGCGCGCGACACCGCCGGCTGCACGCCGCCGAACGGCGCGCTCATCAGGGCGACGGATTTGAAAATGTCGGGGCGGGTAAGGGCGCAGTAGGCCGCGACGGGAGAGCCGAAGTCATGGCCCACGACATGGGCTTTCTTGACCTTGAGTTTTGCAAGCAAGGCAATCACGTCTTCGACCAGGTTGAGCATGCGGAACGACGCCAGGTCGCCGTCGTAGCGCCCGTCCCAGCCGGTGGTCAGGCCATAGCCGCGCTGGTCGGGTGCGAGGACGCGAAAACCCTCCTGCGCCAGCGCCGGCATCACCTTGCGCCAGCTGTAGGCAAGCTCGGGGAAGCCGTGGAGCAGGACGACGCATGGCCGTCCCGCCTTGCCCGACTCCAGGCAATGCATCGAAAGCCCGTTTACGCCTTTGATCTGCCGGGAGACAATTCCGGGCGGAAGCGCCTTCACCCGGCGATTCTATCCAAGGGAGAGCATGAAGATTTCCGCGCAGATGAGCATCGTCATCGCCGCCATCTTCGCGGCGGTCTGCTACAGCGTGGCGCTGACCGGGTACAACGCCCTCGGCGGCATCACCGATCCGGTGCAGCTGTCGGACGCGAAGGGTTTCATCATGTTCTGGGCCTTTCTCGGCTCGGTCGGCGTAGTGTTCGGCGCGCTGGGAATCTGGATCGTGAAGACCCACAAGGAAGGCGACTAAGCGCACATGAATGCCCTCTGCCGGATCGCCGCCGCGCTGTCGATCCTAGTCGCGGCGGCAGAGGCGGCCGCGCAGGCCGGCTACCCGGAGCAACCGGTGCGCATCCTCGTCGGGTTCTCGCCGGGCGTGGCGCCGGATGTCACCGCGCGCCTGCTCGCGGAGAGGCTCACGGGCGCCTGGGGCAAGTCGGTAGTGGTCGAGAACGTGACGGGGGCAGGAGGCAACATCGCAACCGATCGCGTCGCCAGGGCACCCCCCAACGGCTACACGCTCGGCATGATCGGCAATGGGTCGCTCGTGTTCAGCCCGAGCCTGTACGACAAACTGAGCTTCGATCCGGTCAAGGACTTGGCGCCGATCTCGCAAATCTTCGTCGCGGCGAACGTCCTCGTGGTGCCGAGCGAGCTGCCGGCGAAAAGCCTGCCGGAGCTCGTCGCGCTCGCCCGGGCGCAACCGGGGGTGCTCACCTACGCGCACGCCGGGGCGGGGACGTCGCAGCATCTCGCCGCCGAGCTGTTCAAGTTCATGGCGGGCGTCGATATCCGGCCGGTCGCCTATCGCGGCACGACGTCGCTGCTGCCGGACCTGCTCGCCGGCCGCCTCAGCCTGTCGTTCGCCAACGTCTCGAACGTCATGCCGCTGATCCGCGAGGGCAAGCTGCGCGCCTTCGCGGTGACCTCGGTCAAGCGCTCCGCCGCCGCGCCCGATCTGCCGACCATGGCTGAATCCGGATATCCCGGCTTCGAGGCGGTGCCGTGGTTCGGGCTGATGGCGCCCGCGGCAACGCCGCCCGCGATCATCGACAGGCTGCATCGCGACACGGTGAAGGCCCTGGCGCCGGCGGAGGTGCGCAAAAAGCTCAACGACCTGGGCCTCGACGTCATCGGCGGCTCGCCCGCCGAGCTCGCGGCCGCGATCGAGCGCGAGATCCCGCGCTGGGCGAGCGTGATCAAGCAAGCCGGAATCAGGGCAGGCGAGTAATAATCAGCGCCTGGACCGTCACCCCATTCAATGGAGGGTTTGCCCATGCATCGCTATCTTCGTTTTTTCCTGGCAGTCGCGGTCGTGCCGGTCAGCGCCGGGGTTCAGGCACAGGCGACGGCGGAGGTCTACGTCGCGACTTATGTCGAGGTCATCGCGAGCGCAGCCGGCGACGCTGCTGCCCTGCTAAGGCAATACCGCGACGCCACGCGCAAGGACGAAGGCAACCTGCGCGCTGAGGTCGTGCAGGAGGTCAATCGGCCCAACCGCTTCGCGGTGATGGCCATCTGGGCGGACCCCAAGGCCTTCGAAGCGCACGGCAAATCCGCGCATACCGCGCAGTTCCGCGCCGGGCTGAAAGCCATCCAGGCCGCGCCCTACGACGAGCGGGTGCACACCGGCATGTTCGTGGGAGCGAAGTCCGCCGGGGGCGCCGGCGCGCTTTTCGTGCTGACGCACGTCGACGTGCCGCCGCCGCTCAAGGACACCCTCATTCCAATGCTCAAGCAGTTGAGCGAAGACGCCCGCAAGGGCGCGGGCAACCAGCGCTACGAGGTGCAGCAGCAGAACAGCCGCCCCAACCACTTCACGGTGGTCGAGGCCTGGGCCAACCCGAAGGCTTACGAGGCATTTGTCGGCGCGGCGACCAAGCGCCAGTTCCGCGAGACCTTCGGGCCGATGACCGGAGCACTCTACGACGAGCGCCTCTACGGCGAGCTCAAATGACCAGGGCCGTCACGCGACGCGCGTTCATGCAAGGAGCGGTCGCGCTCGGATCGGCATTGATCGTGAGAAATACGCACGCCGCGGAATACTCCTTCGCGCAGTACCACAACCAGGCCGCGGGCGGCACGCTGCACCGGAACCTGACCGCGATGTGGGAGGCGGTGCGCGCCGAGACCGGCGGACGCGTCGAGACCGCGGTCTACGCCGAGAACAACAAGCTCACGGGCGGCGACCCGCAGGCGCTGAAGATGCTGATCTCGGGAGAGATCCAGTTCTTCACGCTGATGGGCGGCATCATCGGCACGGTGGTGCCGGTCGCCGAGGCGCAGCAGGCGCCCTTCGCCTTCCGCTCGTCGCCCGAAGCGCACCAGGCGATCGACGGGCCGTTCGGCCGCTACATCGGCGAGGAGATGGCGGCCAAGGGCATGTATCTCTTCCCGGTCGCTGGCTTCGACAACGGCATGCGCCAGGTCGCGACCATCCACCGTCCGATCGCCAGGCCCGAGGATTTCGCCGGCATGAAGATCCGCGTGCCGCCCGGCCAGATGATCGTCGACACCTTCAAGGCATTCGGCGCCGAGCCGGTAACCACCACCGCGAACGCCATCTACTCGACGCTGCAGAGCGGGCGGGCGGAGGCGCAGGAGAACCCGCTCGCGATCGTCGAGGGCTTCAAGCTCTACGAGCTGGTGAAGTACGTCAGCCTCACCAATCACATGTGGTCGGGCTTCAATCTGATGGCGCACCTGCCGACCTGGCAGCGGCTGCCGGAGGACATCCGCCAGGTGATGGTGCGCAACGCCGCGAAATACGTCCGCCAGCAGCGCCAGGAGCAGGGCGTGCTCAATGCGAGCCTGCGCGACTCCTTCGCCCGACGCGGCCTGGTGTTCAACGAGGTCGACCAGGCCGCTTTCCGCGCCCGGCTTCCCGGCGTCTATTCGACCTGGAAGGAGAAGCTCGGCAGCAAGTGCTGGGCGCTGCTGGAGGCGGAAGTCGGGAAGCTCGGCTAAAGCCTGAAGATGCGCCGGGCGTTGCCGCCCCGGACCTTGTCCCGCACCTGGTCGGGCAACGCATTCACGCGCGACAGGCAGCCGGGCATGTCGCCGATGGTGTGGGGATAGTCCGAGCCGTAAAGCACGTTGTCGGCGCCGCACACCGCGACGCACATGTCGAGCACGTCCTGGCGGAACACCACGCTGTCGACGTAGATGCGGCGCATGTAATCGCGCGGCGGCTCCTTGGTTTTTGCACGCGCGGCCGGGATGTTGTCCCAGCAGATGTCGAGGCGCCCAACCAGGTAGGGCAGCGCGCCGCCGCCGTGCGAGGCGATCAGCTTGAGGTTGGGGAAGCGGTCGAAGAAGCCGTCGTAGATGCAGCGCGCGATGGCGAGCGAGGTGTCGAAGGTGAAGCCGATCGGCGCGGTGAGCTGGAATTCGTGCAGCCCCATCTCGGCGGTTCCCGGCGGCGCGCTGGGATGGACCAGCACGGGCAGTGCGCGCCGGTCGATTTCCTTCCAGATTTTAGCGAACGATGCATCCGTCAGTGCCTTGCCGGCGATGTTGGCGAGGACCATGACGCCAACCGCCCCGGCGTCGCAGGCTCTCTTCAATTCCTTCAGGGCAAGTTTTTCGTGCTGCCAGGGGAGCGAAGCGAACCACCGAATACGGTCGGGCCAGGTGCGCTGCGCTTTCTCCATCTCGTCGTTCATGACGCGCGCCGCCTTGAGGCTGACCGCGGCGCTGCCCCAGTAGGCATTGGGGCAGGTGAGCGAGGTGATGGCGATGTCGACGCCCGCCCGGGTCATGTTGGCGATGCGCGCTTGCCAGTCGAACATGTTGGGCACCGGCGTCATGAACGGCGCGCCGTCGAGGTGGATGGCCTTCAAGCCGCCCTTCACGCGCACGTAGCTGTAGCGCGGTTTGCCGTGCTTCTCGAGCAGCTCGAGCCATGCCTTGTTCAGCATGTGCGTGTGGACGTCGACGACGGGGCTGCGATTCACTTCAGGCCGGGATCGGCGTGGCCTGCCAGGCGGTCATCTGCCAGCCGCTGGCGCCCTTGACCCAGACGTTGGTGAAGCGGCTGTTCATGATCTTGGCGACGCCGTCGACCAGGATGTCGATGCGCACCCGGCCGGTCACCACGGCGCAGCTGCCGTGGACCTGGATGTCCTCGATCGGCCGCTCGATCTTGCGGTATTGCCATTTCTTCGAGCGCACGCCGGCAATGTAGGCGGCCTTGCCGTCGGACGCCGCGGTGGAGTGCGTATAGACCAGCGTATCGGCAAGCAGCTCGTCGAGCGCCGCCACGTCGGCTTCGCACATCGCGCGGTAGCGGCGATCCTCCAGCGCGCGGATGGCGTCGCGGGGATCAGCCATCGGCGATGCTGTTCTCGAGGATGCCGACCTTGTCGATCTCGATCTCAACCTTGTCGCCGGGCTTCATCCATAGCGGGGGCGTGCGCCGCGCGCCGACGCCGCCGGGCGTGCCGGTGACCAGCACATCGCCGGGCAGCAGCGTGGTCCAGGTCGAGACGTACTCGATGATCTTAGGGATCTTGAAGATCATTTGCTCGGTGGTAGCGTGCTGCATCTGCTGACCGTTAAGGCGGCAGGAGAGCGTCATTTTGGTGTTGGGTGGAATCTCGTCGGCGGTGACCATCCACGGCCCGAAGCCGCCGGTGTGGGCGAAGTTCTTGCCGGCGGTCCACTGGATGGTGTGGCGCTGCCAGTCGCGCACCGAGCCGTCGTTGTAGCAGCTGTAGCCGGCGATGTGATTCCAGGCATCTTTTTGCAAAATGCGCCGTCCCGCCTTGCCGATAATCACCGCGATCTCGGCCTCGTAATCGAGATGCGTCGACTCGCGCGGGCGAATGATCGCCTGCTGGTGCCCGAGCTGGGACTCGGGCAGGCGCAGGAAAATCGCCGGCTGCTCGGTGTTGTCGCGGCCGGTCTCGGCCACGTGGTCCTGGTAGTTCAGGCCGACGCAGACGATCTTGTCCGGGTTGGGGATCACCGGCAGCCAGACGATGCTTGCTGTCGGATGGTCGGGCTTCTCGACAAGCAGTTTTTTCGCTTCGGCGAAGGCATTTCCCGCAATTAGTGCCTTCAGGTCCGGGAAGCGGCTCCCAAGGCGGCGGCCGAGGTCGATCACTCCCTTGTCCGTGACGACACCGTAGCTGGTTCCCTGGGCGGTCTTGAAAGTGGCGAGTTTCATTTTTGAGCGGTCGCTTGGGTTGAAGAATCGGCGATTTTACGGCGCTGGCGGGTTTCCGGTTCCACTGGTTCGAGCGCCTCGCTGATCTGCGCCGCGCTCTCCAGCAGCCTCTCGATCAGCAGTTCCCGGTTCGCGGTGTCGAAGCGCAAGCTGGTGAGCACCAGGCAGATGCTGCCCGCCACGCTGCGGTCGCGGCGGAAGATCGGCGCCCCGATGCCGACCTTGCCCGGATCAAGCTCGCCGAAGCTCACCGCGTAGCCCGTCTTGCGGATGGCCTGCATCTCGGCGGCGAACCTGGCGAAGCCGCCGCCGTCGTGGTGCTTGCGGTAGAGACGCTCCAGGCGGGCACGCGGCAGATAGGCAAGGATCGCCTTGGAGGGCGCGCCGCGAAACAGCAACATCGGCCGACCGCGATCGAAGCCGATCTGCAGCGGCTCGGGCCCGGGCTCGTGGCGGATGGTGACGATGCGCTCGCCATAGAGTCCCATCTGCGTCACGCCGCAGCCGGTCTTCATGGCGAGCTCGCGTACCGCGGCGCCGCTCGCCGTCAGCACCGGATCGTGAGTGCGGATCAGCCAGTCGAGCTCGATGATGCGCGGTCCGAGCGCATAGCCGCCGGGGCAGCGCACCAGCAGCCCGGCGCCCACCAGCTCGCGCACGTAGCGGTAACCGGTGGGGCGCGTGTACTTCAACCGGCCGGTGATGTCCTCGGCGGAATGGACCGGCCGCTGCTCGGTGAACAGATCCAGCACCGCCAGCATGCGCGACAGGCTAGACACGATAGGCGACGGGAAAGCAGCGGTCATTGGTGGGGTGCGCGCCAGCCGGAATCTGCGGGTCGCCGGTAACCTTCATTACCGCCGGGCGCGGGTCCCAGCGGCAGTCGGCGCCGAAGTAGCGCGTCGAGATGCCGACGCGGCGCCGCGTGGGCGAGAAATTTCCTTCCGCGCCGTGCACCGTCAGCGGGTGGTGGATCAGGCAGTCGCCGGGCTGCATCTCCCAGGACAAGAATTTGTATTTCGGGTCGCCCTTTTCCTTGCTGAAGTTGGGGCAGAGTTCGAGTTCAGTCTTGAACTTGGCATCCTTGTCGGGAGTCACCGCCGCATAGAACTTGCCCCACTGGTGCGAGCCGGCGATGTATTCCACGGCGCTGTTCTCGTGGTTGACCGGCGTGAACGCCACCCAGATCGACAGGATGTCGCCGCCCTGCATCGGCCAGAATGGCAGGTCCTGGTGCCAGTCTGTCATCTCGTTGGTCTGCGGCTCCTTGACGAACACCTGGTCGTAGAACAGGCGCACTTCGTCCACGCGCATCATGCGGGCCGCGATCTCGGCCATCGGCGATTCGAGCGCCCAGGCGCGGAAGTCCGCGTCCCATTGCCAGACGAAGGAGTTGATGTGGTAGCGCCCGGTCTTGCCGCCGAGCGCCTTGGTGACTTCGCGCGGGCGGGCGAGCGGGTGCTGTGCATCCATGATGCGGTTCACCGCGCCATTCATGCGCTCGATCCATTCGGCATCGAACATAGCGCGCAGGCAGACCACGCCGTCGCGCTGGAAGTCGGCGATGTGCCGGTCAGTGACTGGATTCAGCGGTTTGCGATTCATGGCGGATTCCTTCCAGCAGGGTATTCAACTCGGCCGCGCTGCGCGCAGTGCCGTAGATGTAGCGATCGGGACGTAAGACGACGGCTTCGGGGCCGTCGACTGGGATGACGTTCATTTCTGTTTTTACAAAAATATTTGTTGGACAGAGAAGGGCGAAGTGATAACCCCCGATCGCCTCATCCAGGCGCCTACCATCGGGCAGCACCGGCTGGGGGTAGATGCGGCCGTCCTGGTGAAATCCCGGACCGAGCGGCGGGGAGAGATTCACCATCTCCTCCTTGCCGCCGTCGAGGAAGCGCCGGTCGCGCTCGGCCGCGACCGCGGGGTCGGTGGTCTGGATGATGTTGCCGATGCGCAGCGCCTCCTCGATGAACACGCGCACGTGGGCCTCGCGCTCGGTCTGGTAGGTGTCGAGCAACCGCTCGTCGGTGAACTTCCAGGCCAGGTTTGCCGCGTCGCGGATGCCCGAGCACATGCCCTGCCCGAGAAACGGCGGCGTCTGGTGCGCGGCGTCGCCCGCGATGAACAGGCGCCGGTCGCGCCAGCGCTTGGCGATCAGCGAATGAAAGGTGTAGACCGCGCCACGCTCGATGCGCGCGTCGCCGGGCTTCAGCCAGGGCGAGAGCAGCCGCCATACTGTCTCCGAGCGGGTCATCGTTTCGGGCTCGTCCCCCGGCATCAGCATGATCTCCCAGCGCCGTCGCGGACCGCCGACATTGACGAAGGTAATCGGCCGCGCCGGGTTGCAGTACTGGACGGTCTGCTTCGGCAGGTCGACGTCGCGCTCGAGCAGCACGTCGACCACCAGCCAGGGCTGGTGCAGGCCGAGGTCGTGGTGTTCCGAGCCGATCGCCTGGCGCACGATGGAGCGCGCGCCGTCGCAGCCGACGGCATAGCGGGAATGGATTTTTTTTCGGTTGGTTTTCAATTCGACTGCATCTTCGCTTTGGCAGAGCGAAAGCACTTCCTCTGAAGCAAAGACATCCACCTTCGGAAATCTCGCCATACCCTCACGCAGGGCGCCTTCGAGGTCGGGGTGATGGAACAGGTAGTTGTTCGCCCAGCCGTGGGCGCCGGTGCCGAGGGCGGGCTGGCGCTCGATCATGATGCTGCCGGCCGTGTTGACGTGGCGGATGCCGCCCGAAGGGCGGATGCGCGGCAGCAGCTCGCGCGCGACGCCGATGGTCTCGAATATGCGCATCACTTCGCCATCGAAATGCACGGCGCGCGGCAGCGGCTGCAGTCCGGGCTCGCGTTCGATCACCGCCACCCGGAAACCTTGCAGGCCTAGCAGGTTGGCGAGCGTCGCGCCGGTCGGGCCGCAGCCGACAATCGCGATGTCGTAATTCAATGTTGCATCCGCTTCGCCAGGTCGGCGCGCCAGTCTTCCACCGGGCAGTAGCCGGGCAGCTCGGCGGCATGCTTCGCCGCCCAGGCCCAGATTTCGTCGTCGGACTTCGACATGTCCATCGGGATGCGCAGCGGTTGGTCGACGTACCAGGGCGTGTCGACGAACAGTTCGACGCGATTGCCCTCCGGGTCGCGGAAGTAGACCGACAGGGCGTTGCCGTGCGACACCGGGGAAATGTCGCTCACTTTTTCCTTCTGGATCCGGCGGTGCATCTCGCGCAGTCCCGCGAAGTCGTCCATGCGGAAGGAGATCTGGTTGATGGCGTTGAAATGCTCGCCGGCCGGGCGGCCGCTCGCCAGGATCACCTGGTGGTGCTCGCGCGGGTCGCGCGTCATGAACACCAGGAAGACCTTGCCCCGCGGGGTGTCGAGCTCGCCGCGGTCGCTGACGGTGAGGCCCAGGACGCGGGTGTAGAAGTCCTCCATGCTGGGGATGTCACGCACGTAGAAGCCGAAATGGCTGAAAGACAGCTTGGGGCGGGACGCCATATGTCGCTCCAAAAATCTCAGGATATGATATTTTGACCCGAGAGGAGGAATCATGAAAACCATTCTTTTTGCCCTATTGCTGGCTGCCGTCCCCGCGCTCGCGCAACCGGCCAAGATCAAATTCGCCGTTTTCACGCCCGACAAGGAGCAGACCTTTCTCACGGTCATGAAGCCGTTTGCCGAGGCGGTGAACAAGGACGCCGCGGGCGTGGTGGAGATCGAGCTGTTCCCGAACGGCGCGCTCGGCAGGAGCCCGCTGCAGCAGGCGCAGATGGTGCTCGACGGCGTCGCCGACATCGCCTGGGTGATCGCCTCGTACACGCCGGGGCGCTTCCAGGAAAACGAGGTGTTCGAGCTGCCGGGACAGTTCCGCAACCTGGAGGAGGCGACCATGGTGTTCACCCGCCTGGTCCTCTCCGGCAAGGTGAAGGGCTACGACGATTTCTACCCGATCGGCCTGTTCGGCACGGCGCCCTACAGCCTGCACTCGAAGAATCCGCTAACGAGCATCGCCGACATCAAGGGCAAGAAGATCCGCTCCTCCGGCGCCATCGAGGGCGAAACCCTGAAGGCGCTCGGCGCGGTGCCGATCGGCATGCCGGTCACCGAGGTCCCCGAAGCGATCAGCCGCGGCACGGTGGACGGCACCACGTCGCATCCGTCGCCGCTGTTCGACTTCGGCATCGCGCGCGTCACCAACTATCACTTCTTCACGCGCCTCGGCATCGTGCCGCTCGCCATCCTGATGAACAGGAAGAAATTCGACAGCTTGCCGAGGGCCGGCCAGGATGCGATCCGCAAGCACAGCGGCGAGTGGACCGCGGTGCGCTTCAACAAGGGCATCGGCGACTACAACGACTCGCTGGTGAAGCAACTGCAGGCCGATCCCAAGCGCCAGGTCGTGTTCCCGTCGCAGGCCGAGCTCGATTCGATGCAGCCCGCGTTCAAGTCGGTGATCGACGCCTGGGCGGCCAAGAGCCCGCGCAACCGGGAGCTGCTCGGCCTGATGCAGGCGGAAATCGCCAACGTCCGCGCCGGCAGGTAGCGCCATTCTGAAGAAACTCGAGCGCGCCGGGCTGCTGGCTACCCGGGCGCTCTCGGCCGTCGGGCTGGCGGCGCTGATGGCGCTCGCGGCGATGACCCTCGCCGACGGCACGCTGCGCTGGCTCGCCAACAAGCCGATCGAGGGTGTGCGCGACATTGGCGCGGTGTTCATCGCGGTGGCCGTGAGCTGCTGCCTGCCGGTGGGCCTGATGGAACGGGGGCATATCTCGATCCGGATCGCCGGCGAAGTCTTCGGCGAGCGGGCCGGGCGGGTGCTCGACGCGCTGGCAGCACTCGCCGTCGAGGCGGTAACGCTCGCCATGGCGTGGCAGTTCACCGTCTTCGCAGGAAAGATCGCGCACGCGGGCGAGACCACCTGGGTGCTGAAGATCCCGACCGCGCCGTTCTGGTACGTGGTGGCGGCGATCCTCTGGATCGCAGTGGCGGTGCAGGCCATCGTGGTCATCCTCGACCTCGCGAAAGCGAGTCGAAAATGACGCCGCTGGCCATCGGGGCGCTGGGCCTCGTCGCCCTGTTCGCGCTGATCTTCCTCCAGGTGCCGATCGGCTTCGCCATGATCATCGTCGGCGTCGCGGCTTACGGGCTGCAGGCGGGCTGGGGTCCCGCGTTCACCATTCTGGCGTCCGAGCCGTCGGGCATGCTGTCCAGCGTCGACCTTGCGACCGTGCCGCTGTTCCTCCTGATGGGCACTTTCGCCAGTGCGGCAGGCTTCTCGTCCGACATCTATAACGCGGCAGCGGCGCTGCTTGGCCATCGGCGCGGCGGGCTCGCCTACGCCACCATCGGCGGTTGCGCGGCGTTCGGCGCGGTGTGCGGCTCTTCGACCGCGACCGCGGCGACCTTCGGCAAGGCCGCGCTGCCGGAAATGCTCCGGCGCGGCTACGCCGAGGGCTTCTCGACCGGCACCATCGCCGCGGGAGGCACGCTCAAGTCGCTGATCCCGCCGTCGATCGTGATGATTCTCTACTGCATCGTGTCGCGCACCTTCATCTTCGACCTGTTCGTCGCCGCGCTGATCCCGGCGCTGCTGGCGATCGCGCTCAACCTGGCGGCGATCTGGGTCGTGGTGCGGCTGAACCCCGCAGTCGCGCCACTCGGCGAGCGCGCCGCATTTCAGGAAAGAATCCATGCGTTGCAACAGGCGGCCCCGGTGCTGCTGCTGATGATTTCGGTATTCGGCGGGCTGTACAGCGGGGTGTTCACCGTGAACGAGGCGGCTTCGGTGGCCGCGGTGCTGTCGCTCGCGTTCGCGCTCTGGCGCGGGCGCATGGACCGCGCCAGCCTGTGGCAGGGGCTGCGCGAGTCGGCGTCGGCCACCGCGATGATCTACCTGATCATCATGGGCGCCTCCATCTTCACGTATTACATGACGCTCGCCAGAGTGCCCGAGGCGCTGATCGGGCTCATCGGCGGCCTGCATGTTTCCGCACTGACAATAATTTTCTTCTTGTTAATTGCCTATCTGGTGCTGGGAGCGGTATTCGACGAGATCGCGGCCATGCTGATCACGCTGCCCTTCGTGCTGCCGATCATCGAGAAGCTCGGCTACGACGCCGTGTGGTGGGGCATCATCAACGTGGTGGTGATCGAGCTCGGCATGATCATCCCGCCGATCGGCATCATCGTCTTCATCCTGCACGGCCTCGCGCCGCAGATCTCGCTGCGCACCATCTACCGCGGCGTGCTGCCGTTCATCCTCGCCGACCTGGTATTGCTTGCGCTGCTCACGTTGTTTCCGGACATTGCTCTTTCGTTGCCGAGAGCCCTGAAGTGAGCGGCGAGGACGATTTCGGCCTGTTCACGCGTGAGGCGGTGCGGGACCCTTATCCCATCTATCACCGCATGCGCAGCGAGGCGCCGGTGCACTGGTCGGACAAGGCGACCGCGTGGCTCTTCACGCGCTACCAGGACGTCTACGACCTGCAGGTGCGGCCCGACCTGAGCGTTGACCGGGTCGAGACCCTCTATTCCTACCTGCCGCGCGCGAAGCGCGAGCGCTTCAGCTCCATCGTCGAGCACTACACGCGCTGGCTGCTCTACCGGGACGATGAGTACCACGACCGGCTGAAGGCGCTGTTCCTGAAGGCGATGTCGCCGCGCGCCATTGAAGCCATTCGCCCCCGTATCCGCCAGCGCGTCACCCAGGTGCTGGATGGCCTGCGGGGGCGCGCCCGTTTCGACGCCTACCTGGAGTTCGCCGCGCGCATCCCGGTGCTGGTGATGATCGACCTGCTCGGGCTGCCGGAGGCGGACGAGGACCGCATCCGCACCTGGAGCGACCGCTGCTCCAATTTCCTGTTCCAGCCGGTGGCGCCGGACCGCGAGACGATGGCCGCGGAGCAGAAGTCGATCCTCGACGCGCAGGAGGAATACTTCGGCGCCTTCATCCGCGAGCGGCGGCAGCGGCCCGGCGAGGACATGATCAGCGCCATGGTGCAGGCCGAGGTGAGCGGCGAGCGGCTGACCGAGCTCGAGGTCCTCGCCAACTGCAACATGATGGCCACCGCCGGTGGCGGCACCTCGCGCAGCGCGATCTCGCTGTCGCTGATGCACCTCAAGCGCTTTCCCGCGGAGCTGGCGAAGCTGCGGGCGGACCCGCAGCTGATCGATTCCGCGGCGGAGGAATTCCTGCGTTACGACGCCCCTACCCAGCGCGGCATCCGCACGGCGCGCGAGGACTTCGAGATCGGCGGCCGCTCCATCCGCAAGGGGCAGATCCTGCACATCTTGATTGGCGCGGCGAACCGCGACCCCGCGCAGTTCCCGAACCCCGACCGGCTGGACGTGGCGCGCAGCCCCAACCGCCACGTCACGCTCGGGCACGGCGTGCACTACTGCCTCGGCGCGGCGCTCGCGCGTATGGAGCTGCGCGAGGCGATCGCCGGCTTCCTCGAGCGCTACCCGGACTACCTGATCGATACGCCCGAGGTGGAGTTCATGGACCGTACCGCCAGCCGCCGGCTGACCCGTCTTCCCGTGGAGGTGAGGCAATGATCGCAGCGCATGTCGACCATGTAGGGAGCCTGGTGCGGCCGCCCGCACTGATGCAGGCCTGGGTGGAGCACGAGCAGGGCAGGCTTGCCGAGGGACCTTTCAATGAAATTCTCGAGAAATCGATTCGAGAAGCAGTGCGGCTCCAGGAAGACCTCGGCCTGCAATGGGTCACGGACGGCGAGTTCCGCCGTGGCGGCTGGTCGCGGGGATTTCTCAGCGCCGTCGAAGGCTTCACCTTCAAGGCGTCGTACCTGACCTTTCACAACGACGCGGGGGTGTCGGCTCCGGCGCCGGCGCCGGTGGCGACCCGGAAGCTGAAGCGCACGCGGGGGATCGTCACCGAGGACTTTGCCTTCTTGAAGGCCAACACGGCGAAAATTCCCAAGGTCACCATGCCTACCCCTTCCCACATGCACTTCGGGCATTTCGGCGAGGCGATGGACCGCTCGATCTATCCGGACGCCAAGCCGTACTGGGACGACCTGGTGCGCATCTACCAGGAGGAGATCGACGCGCTCGGCAAGCTGGGCTGCCGGGTCCTGCAGCTCGACGAGGTGCCGCTCACGCTATGCTGCGACGAGACCAATCGCGCCGTCGCGAAACAGCACGGCGAAGATCCCGACAGGCTGATCGACACCTACGTCGACGTCATCAACCGCGCCATTTCGCGCAGGCCGAAGGACATGCGGGCCGTGCTGCACCTTTGCCGCGGCAACATGCAGGGCCTGTGGATGGGCGACGGTGGCTACGCGCCGATCGCCGAGCGGCTGTTCGACCGGCTGAATGTGGACGCTTATTTGCTGGAATACGATTCGCCGCGCGCCGGCGATTTCGCGCCGCTGAAATACCTGAAGAAGGGCAAGACGGCTTTTCTCGGCGTAGTGAGTACGAAGCGGCCTGCCCTCGAATCCATCAGTGAGATTCAGAGAAAAATCGAAGAAGCCGCCCGCCACGTCCCGCTCGAGCAGCTCGGCCTGTGCCCGCAATGCGGCTTCGGCAGTTCCGCGATGTCCAAGTTCAACGTCCTGCCCAACCCGATGACCGAGGACCTGGAGAAGCGCAAGCTCGGCCTGCTGCTGGAAACCGCGGCGAAGATCTGGACGTGAATCCCTTCGTCTACAACGGCCTGCCGTCCCGCGTAGTGTTCGGCGCGGGTTCGGTAAGCCAATTACCTGCTGAAATCGAGAGGCTGGGCGCAAAAAGGGCGCTGCTGTTGACGACTCCCGGCCGTGCATCCATGGTTTCCGCTATAGGAAAACACCTCAAAGTCGCCGGTATTTACGACAAAGTCGTGATGCACACGCCCATCGAAGCCGCCACGGAGGCGAGAAATCTCGCGGCTTCGTTGCAAGCCGACTGCTGCGTTGCCGTCGGCGGCGGCTCGACCATCGGCTTCGGCAAGGCGATCGCGCTCACCTCGGGCCTGCCGGTGGTCGCGGTGCCGACGACGTATTCCGGTTCCGAGATGACGACGATTTGGGGTATTTCAGAAAATAATTCAAAAAAAACGGGGCGCGATCCGAAGGTGCTCCCCAAGGTAGTGGTCTACGACCCGGAACTGACGCTCGATCTGCCGGCTGCGGTCTCCGCCGCAAGCGGCATGAATGCCATCGCCCACTGCGCCGAGGCGCTGTACGCGCATGATGGCAACCCGATCGTGTCGTTGATGGCCGAGGAAGGGATAAGAGCTCTTTCTTCTTCTTTAAAGAAAATCATTTCCAACGGAAAAGATCTTGAAGCCCGGTCCGATGCGCTCTACGGCTCCTGGCTCGCCGGCTGCAGCATCGCCACCACCAGCGTGGCGCTGCACCACAAGCTCTGCCACGTGCTCGGCGGCTTCGGCCTGCCGCACGCCGAGACGCACTCGATCATGCTGCCGCATGCTTTGAAATACAACAGTGAGGCGGCTCCTGAGGCGATGAAGCGAATTGCACATGCTCTGCAGGGAAAGAATCTCTGGGAACTGCAAAAGAGCCTCGGGCTGCCCATGCGCCTGGCCGACATCGGCATGCAGGAGGCCGATATCGAGCGCGCGGCGAAGATCGCCGTGGCGGCGCCGTACCCGAACCCGCGCAAGGTCGAGTACGATCCGGTGCTCGAGCTGCTGCGCAACGCCTGGGAGGGACGCCGCCCGTGATCGCCGTGATTTTCGAGTTCACCCCCACCGAGGGAAAGTTTCCGGAATACCTCAAGCTGGTGGACACTCTGCGCGACGACCTCGCCAAGGCCGACGGTTTCATTTCCCTTGAGCGCTTCGAAAGCATCGCCAGCAAGGGCAAATTCCTCTCGCTGCAGTTCTGGCGCGATGATGCGTCGGTGGCCAAGTGGCGCAACCTGCAACGGCACCGCGAGGCGCAGAAGAAGGGGCGCGCCAGCATCTTCTCGTCCTACCGGCTGCGCATCGCCTCGGTGATCCGCGACTACGAGATGGACAAGCGCGGGCAGGCGCCCAAGGACAGCCAGGAGATTCACGGATAGAGCATTCCTTCCTCCTGAAGGAAGGCAGCTGGCGCGCGGAAGGCGAGTACCGCGACGGCGGCGGCCGCGCCGCGCCGGTCACGGGCGAGACCGTCATTCGCCATGAAGAGAAGCGCTGGCTGTTCGAGGGCGTGCTGCGCGTGAAGGGCGACCGGCCGGCGCTGCACCACAACCGCTACGAGATCGAGCCCTGGACGCCGGGGGCGCTGTCCACGCACTGGACCTCCACCAACCCGGCGATCGGCGCGCTGCGCGGTCGCTTCGTGCTCGCCGGCGACGCCATCCTTTCCTTCTACGCGAGCCCCACCGGCAAGTTCCGCGGCTACGAGTGCATCCAGCAGCGCGGCAAGAGCCGCTACACCGTGCGCGGGGCGATGCTGGACGAAGACAAGATCATCTCGACCTGGTCGCTGGACCTCGAGCTGTTATAGCGCGGGCAGGCGGATCGGCCGCGCCGTCTCGAAGGCGCGCGCCGCGCGCAGCACCAGGGCATCCTGGTAGCGCGGGCCGACGATGTGCAGTCCCACCGGCAGCCCGGACCTGATGAAGCCGCAGGGAATCGAAGCCGCCGGCTGCTGGGTGAGGTTGAAGGGGAAGGAGAAGGGCGTCCAGTCGATCCAGCGGTTGTGCAGCATGGCGTCGGCGGCCTTCTTCTCGGCGTCGAAGGCCGGAATCGCGAGCGTCGGCGTGACGAGCAAGTCCCAATCCCGGTGGAACAGGTTCATGCGGGCGCCGAGCGCGCCGCGCTGCATTTGCGCGTCGAGGAGCTCGTGGGCGGTGATTTTTTCCCCTTCTGCGGCCACCGCAAGCAGGCCTGGATCGACCAGTTTCTTCTGTTTTACGGTTTTCATCAGGAAAGCCGCCCCGGAAAACCAATGCGTCCGGAAGATCGGCTCCGGGTTCTCGAAGCCTGGGTCTTTTTGTTCGACCTTCGCCCCGAGGTCTTCAAATACTTTCATTGAACTGCGTACAAGGTCGGCAACTTCCCGATCGACCTTCGCATAACCCAGATCCGGCGAGTAGGCGATGCGCAGGTCCTTGACGCCGAGGTCGAGGCCGGTACGCCAGTCGCGCGATTCGCGCGGCAGCGCGTGCCAGTCGCGCGCATCCGGCAGCGAGAGCACATTGAGCATCAGCGCCGCGTCGGCGACGCTGCGCGTGATCGGCCCGACGTGGGCCACCGTGCCGAAAGGCGAGAGCGGCCAGGCCGGCACGCGACCAAACGAGGGCTTGAGGCCGAACAGGCCGGTGAAGCCGCAGGGAATGCGGATCGAACCGCCGCCGTCGGTGCCCACGGCGAGCGGGCCCATGCCCGCGGCAACCGCGGCCGCGGCGCCGCCGGAGGAGCCGCCGGGCGTCTTTTGCGGGTTCCACGGGTTGCGCGTGATGCCGGTGAGCGCGCTGTCGGTGATGCCCTTCCAGCCGAATTCCGGCGTGGTGGTCTTGCCGAGGATCACTGCGCCGTGCTCGCGCAGGCGCGCGGTGGCGGGCGCGTCGTCCTCCCAGGGGCCCGTAGGGGCTACGGTCATGGAGCCGCGGAGGGTGGGCCAGCCCTTGGTGAGGATGATGTCCTTGATGGACACCGGCACGCCGTCGAGCAAGCCTTGCGGCTGGCCCGCCGACCAGCGGGCTTCGCTCGCTTTCGCGTCTTCAAGGGTCTTTTCTTCTTCCAGGAAGCAAAAAGCATTGAAGCGCGGATTCAACGTCTCGATCCGCTTCAGCACCGCTTGCGCGACCTCGACCGGGGAGAGCTCCCGCTTCCGGTAGCCCTCCAGAAGCTCCGTCGCCGTAAGCGCGCAAAGATCGGCGCTCACAGATCCTTCAGCGCCTTCTCGCGCCACAGCGGCCACGCGCGCTTGTAGTCCTGCACGGGGTTCGACGCCCGGACTTCTGCAGCATCGAGATAAGTTATTTTCGGCGAGAGTAGCCGTGCCTGCATCTGCAGCTTGGCGCTCAGCTCGAGGTAGATGCTGCGGCCCACCGCTCGCGGCAGGTTCTCGCCCACCACCACCGATCCATGACCGCGCATCAGTGCTGCAGGTTTTTTACCTAATGTTTTTGCCAACGCGGCACCAAGCTTCGGCGTCTTTACCAGCAAATCCGTTCCTTTTTCCACCTTGCGGATCTCAAAGTTCGGGATGCCCTCGCCAACGAAAGCCGCCATGTGGAAGATCGCCCGCATCGGCACGTTGGTGACGCTGAAGGGCACCACCGAAGGCGAGTGGTTGTGCACCACCGCCATCACCTCCGGGCGGGTCTTGAAAATCTCGCCGTGGATGAAGCGCTCGCGCACCGATTCGCGCCCATTGTCATCGAGGGGTTTGCTGTCAAGGTCGTATTCGATCAGGTCCTCGGGCCGCACCTTTTCCGGTGCGATGGATTTCGCGAGGTAATAGCGCTTCGGGTTTTTCGGCGAGCGCAGGCTCACGTGCCCGTAGGCGTCGATCACGCCGTGCGCCGCGAGGATGCGGTAGGCCGCCACCAGGTCTTCGAGTTCGGTCATTCAGTCTGCCTTGATGCCGGCGGCGGTAACGACGCGCGACCAGCGGGCAAGCTCGCGCCCGAGCATGGCCGCGAGCTCGGCGGAGCTGCCGCCGCGCGCATAGAGACCCTGCTTCGCCAGCAGTTCGCGGGTCTCCGCGTCTTTCAGGGAATGATTTACCTCTGAATTCAATTTAGCAATGAGTTGGGTCGGCGTGCCCGCCGGCGCGAACAGGGCGTACCAGGTGTCGACCTCGAGATTGCGGTAGCCCAGCTCGCGCAGCGTCGGTACGCCGGGGAAGGCGCTCTGGCGCTCGGCGCTCATCAGCACCAGCATGCGGAGCTTCCCCGAATGGAAATGCGGCGACACCGATTGCGTCGCCGAGATCATCGCCGGGATATGGCCGGCAATGACATCCGACATTGCGCCGCCGAGGCCCTTGTAGGGCACGTGCACCATGTCCATGCCGGTCTCGAGCTTGAGGAGCTCCATGGCGAGGTGCTGGATGCCGCCGTTGCCCGGCGAGCCGTAGTAGAGCTTGCCCGGCTCGCGCTTCACCAGCTCGAGGAACTCGGCGAAGGTCTTCGCCGGCAGCTCCGGGTTGACCACCAGGGCGAGCGTGCTCGTCGCCACCAGCACGATCGGCGCGAAGCTCTTCACCGGGTCGTAGGGCAGGGGTGCGGTGAGCGACGGATTGGTGGAGAACGAGGTCGCCGCGAGGAGCAGCGTGTAGCCGTCGGGGGCGCTCTTCGCCACGAAATCGGTGCCGATATTTCCCGTGGCGCCGGGCCGGTTGTCGACCACCACCGGCTCCTTCCAGCGCTCGCCGAGCTTCACGCCGACGACGCGCGCCAGGATGTCGGCGCCGGTGCCCGGCGTGTAGGGCACGATGATGCGCACCGGCCGCGACGGGAATTCTTCAGCCTGCGCCGCTGCGGCAAGCGCCAATGCCGCGACGATGACGAGCAGTCTTTTCAGCACGGCGCACATACTACTTCGCCATCGCCCTGGCCTTCCAGCCTTCCCAGGCGCGCGCCAGGCCGTGGCCTTCGCGCTCCTCGATCAGGCGCGTCTCCTCGGGGTCCATGTACGTGATCGGTGCGCCCAGCGCCATGGCCTGCTGCTGCAGCGTGGCATTCAGCGCGAGGAAAATGCTGCGCGACACGACGCGCGGAATCGACTGACCGACCACGGTCACGCCGTGGCCCCGCATGAGGATCGCGGGCTTGTCGGCGAGCTTCGCCGCCAGGCCGGCGCCCAGTTTCGCATTGCGGATCAGCATGTCGGTCATGCCGAAGGACTCGCGGATCTCGAACACCGGCACGCCCAGCCCGATGAAGGAAGAGCGGTGGTACATCGGCCGCAGCGGCACGCCGGTGACGCCGAACGGAATGAGCGCCGGCGCATGGTTGTGGACCACGGCCATGACGTCGGGGCGCACGCGGTAGATCTCGGCGTGGATGTAGCGCTCGCTGTACATGTCGCGCGGCTTGCCGCCGACGGGCTTCGCCTCGAGATCCCACACGTACAGGTCCTTCGCCGTGACCTGGCCGGGCGCCACCGCCTGCGACATCAGGAAGCGGTCGGGCCCGAGGCGCACGCTGACGTGGCCCCAGCCGTCGAGGATGCCGTCCTGGGCGAGGATGCGGTTGGCGGCGACCAGGTCTTCCACCAGCCGCGCATCGGGCTGCGCGAATGCCGGCAACGCTGCGAAACAGAACAGGCAAAGAAGCACTCTCATGACGCCTCCTCGAACGATCGCCTATTATCATGCAGCCCTTGATCGACACCGAAGTCCTCATCGTCGGCGCCGGGCCGGTCGGCCTGGTGCTCGCCATCGCGCTCGGACAGGCCGGCGTGCGCTGCACGCTCATCGAGCGCAAGGACGCGCCGCAGTTCCTGCCGAAGATGGAGCGCTGCAATGCGCGCACCATGGAAATCTTCCGGCGCATGGGCATCGTCGGCAAAGTGCGCGCCGCCGGCCTGCGCGCCGACGTGCCGATGGACGTCTACATCGTCAAGGCGCTCAACCAGCCGCCGCTGCTGCACCATGAATACCCCTCGGTCGACGCGGCGCGTCGCGAGATCGACAAGTGCACCGACGGCACGCTGCCGCTCGAGCCCTACCAGCTCATCTCGCAGTACACCCTCGAGCCGCTCCTGAAGTCCATCGCCGAGACACTGCCTTCAGTGACTGTTCGTTATGGCTGCGAGTTTTTGTCTTTTCAGCAGGACGATGTTTCCGTCTCCACAAAAATAAAGACCAGCGGAAAAATCCAAACCCTCATCTCCCGATATCTGGTCGGTTGTGACGGCGGCGGCAGCCTGGTGCGCCAGCAGCTCGGCATCAAGCTGAGCGGCGACGGCAACTTGCTGCGCTTCCGCCAGGCGCTTTACCGCTGCGATGAATTGTTCGATCGCATCCCGATCAGCGGTGGCCCGGGGCACGGGCGCCACTATCACGTGGCCGACGACAAGGCGACCTTCCTCATCATGCAGGACTCGACGAAGCATTGGACCTTGCACGCGACGCTGGAGCGCGACGAGGACATGCGGGGGCAGTTCGAGAAGACCATCGGCGTCCCAGTGAAGTACGAGATGCTCTACGTCGGCGAGTGGAAGCAGAATCTGCTGCTCGCCGACCACTTTAGCAAAGGGCGCGTGTTCCTCGCCGGTGACGCGGTGCACCTCGTCATCCCCACCGGCGGCCTCGGCATGAACGGCGGCGTCGGCGACGCCATCGACCTCGCCTGGAAGCTCGCCGGCACTCTCCAGGGCTGGGGCGGGCCGCAGCTCCTCGCCTCCTACGAGATCGAGCGCCGCCAGGTCGGCGGCCGCAACGTCGCCGCCTCGACCTACGCCTCGCAGGGCCGGCGCAAGTGGCGCGGCCTGTGGGCGAACCTGGACGAGCTCGTCAGGGTCGCCGAAGTCGAGCAGCGTAAATCCAACGAAATGATCGGCGCCGAGCTCGGCTACCGCTACGAAGGCTCGCCGCTCATCGCCGGGGAGCTCGGCGGCCCCGCGCACGAATTCCGCGAATATGTCCCCACCACCTGGCCCGGCGCCCGCCTGCCGCACGTCTGGCTCGACGGCCACAAGGCCATTCAGGACCGCATCGGCAGCGGCTATACGCTGCTACGGATTGCCGGTACGAAAGAAGACGCTTCTGGTCTTCAAAAAGAAATGATTTCTCTAAAGGCACCCTTCCAAGTGCTCGACATCCCGGAAGCCGCCGCGCGGGACCTCTACGGCTTCGACCTCATCCTTCTGCGCCCGGATCTGCACGTCGTCTGGCGCGGCAACAAGGCGCACGCGTCGCCGCGCGAGCTCGCGGCGCTCGCCACCGGGCATGCTTCCCCGCCATGAGCACCAAAGACCTTTACCTCGACCTGCTGAAGCTGTGCCTGACCAACCTGGTCTACGGCGACCTGAACATGCTGCACGGCAAGATCGCGGCCTACGACCCGGACCTGCGTGTCGAGGGCCGCGACTGGCCGTCCTGCGCGCACACCATGGTGGGCCTCAAGCGACTCGAGAACCTGCAGTTCTGCGTCGAGGACGTGATCGCGAAGGACGTGCCGGGCGACCTGATCGAAACCGGGGTGTGGCGCGGCGGCTCGGTGATCCTGATGCGTGCCATCCTGAAAGCCCACGGCGTGACCGACCGCCGCGTCTGGGCGGCTGATTCCTTCGAAGGCCTGCCGGCGCCCGACGCGGCGAAGTATCCACTGGACGCAAAGCTGGAGTTCAACCGCTTCAAGGAACTCGCGGTATCGCTCGAGGACGTGCAGGACAATTTCCGCATCTACAGCCTGCTCGACGAGCAGGTGCTCTTCCTCAAGGGCTGGTTCCGGGACACGCTGCCGACGGCCCCGATCGAGCGCCTGGCCGTGCTGCGCCTTGACGGTGATCTCTACGAATCCACCATTGATGCGCTGGAGAGCCTCTACTCGAAGCTCCAGCCCGGCGGCTACTGCATCATCGACGACTACAACGACATCAGCGCCTGCCGCCAGGCGGTCACTGACTACCGTGAGCGCCACGGCATCACCGAGGAAATCGTCAAGGTGGACTGGACCGCCGTCTACTGGCAGAGGCTACGCTAACTCGCCAGGCGCTCGGGGTCGTCGTATCAGACAACCTTCCATTTGAGCAGGAAGGCTACGGCTGCCGGTACGCCGAAGATGAGCAGAAATATCGGCAGCTCATCGGCAACCGAATAACCAGCCTTCGCGACGCCGACCCACATGTTGACGCCGGCGACAATCAGCCAGAGGCCGACATACGCGACGGTTGCCGCGAACGTGGCGCTGGGATAGTGGGAGGAAAAAAGCTTTCCCAACAGAAGAGCTGCACCTAGCAGCAACAATCCTGCGGCGAGAAAGAGAGCGGTTCGCACAAGCGCTACCTAACGTTCGCAATGACGCGCACGCGCGAGCGCCGACGGCGCTTGCCAAGTGTCGCTGTCGATTGCGGGGTTAGGCATCTTCATTTTGTGCCCGTTGCTACAACTGCCTGCAGCAACTCGGTTGCTTGCTGAATAATAGGTCCGGCCATGGCATCGCGCTGCATCACTGACATTGGGCCTTCACCAAAGTACAAGCCATCCGAAACCAAGAAAGTTAGGCGCACATTGCTTTGCGTGGGTGGAGCTAGTCGTGGTTTGTCGGACGGTCCAATCCGGGACACCACTAGCTCTGAGGCGGCGAACAAGCGCTTGACCATCGGTAGAAAACTTGCAACCCCTTCAACGACGACGAGCTTTCCTGACTGGTTGACATAGCGTACGCCACCCTCCGAGAACGCGGCCAGTGCGTCGAGGCCGCCTGCGAGAGGTACCTCAACGATGACGCCTAGTAACTTCTTGGCTGGGACCGGCCTACCAAGCTCGCGGAGCTTTGAGAAGGCCAGGTACCGAATTCGTCCCTCTTGGGAGGCATCGGACGCCAGGGTCTCTACGGCCGGCACATTGGCCGGAACGGAGAAGAGAGCTGCTTGCCAAGGGGTGGGGCTCTCCCCCCGCTTCGCCTTGAAAGCGGCGGAGTCATCGCAGAACAGCAAGTTGTAGATCGCGTTGGCGGCTTCGCTTGTGTAAGGCGAATACGGCGGACTTGCCGTTGCCCCGGAGACAGCGCTAACACCAAGACCAATGGCGGCAAGTAGTTTGCGGAACATAAGACGCCTAACGTTCAATCAAAAGAAGTATTGCGGCCTATCTTAGACCCGAATTCCGGCAACCCCTGTCGATGCCATCTCGAATCAGAGCGTTACGCAATTCGATGGGTAATCGGCGGTCAGGATAGGCCGCAGGAAAAGGACAAGCGCAGATTCGTCTCCCGATGCCGGACAACGGGCTAAAGCGCATGAATGGAAACCGGGCTCTGGCCCCGGTTTGCTACTGCGCGACGACGAGGCTCGCGAGGCGGTCGGGGTCGGCGAGGAGGGCGGCGCTGGGGCCGCGGTGGATGACGCGGCCGCGGGACATGACGAGAGCGTCCTGGGTGACCTGAAGCGCGAGCTTGGCGTGCTGCTCGACCAGGATCACGGCGAGGGAGTCTTCCGCGATCAGGCGCTTGAGGGCCTTGAGGAGCGATTCGATGATGATGGGCGCGAGGCCTTCGAGCGGCTCGTCCATCAGCAGCAGGGTGGGGTTGCCCATCAGCGCGCGGCCGATGGCGAGCATCTGCTGCTCGCCGCCGGAGATCTGGTTGCCACGGTGGTGCTTGCGCTCGGAGAGGCGCGGGAAGAGGTCGTAGACGCGCTCAAGGGTCCAGCGGCCAGGACGGCTGGCCACCATGAGGTTCTCCTCGACGCTGAGCGAAGGAAAGATCAGCCGCTCTTGCGGTACGTATCCGATTCCAAGGCGGCAACGTTCGTAGACGGGGAGGGCTTCTACCGATTGCTCATGAAAAAGCATTTTTCCGGAGTGAAAAGTCGTGTGCCCCATCACGGTAGCCAGGAGCGTCGATTTGCCGACGCCGTTTCGCCCCAGAACGGCGAGCGAGCCGCGCTCGGGGAGCTCGAAGGCCACGTCCTCAAGGATCACCGTCTCCCCGTAGCCCGCGCGGACACCTGAAACCCTCAGCGCGTCAGCCATGCGTTGCCTCGCCGAGGTAGACGTCGCGCACGCGCTTGTCGGCGGCGATGTCGGCAGGCGCGCCCTCGACCAGTACCTGGCCCTGCACCATGACCGTGATGCGCTGGGCGAAGCGGAACACCAGGTCCATGTCGTGCTCGATGATGAGAACGGCGATTTCAGATGGCAATTTTTCTAATATTTCTAAAAATCTTTTGGAGTCCGCGGAAGGCACCCCTGCGGCCGGCTCGTCGAGCAGCAGGACCTTGGGCCTCAGGCCGAGCGCGATGGCGATCTCCACCAGGCGCTGCTTGCCGTAGGGCAGCTCCTGGGCGGTCGTCGCCGCCTCGTCGGCCAGCCCCAGCTTCGCCAGCAGCTCCCGGCTTTCTTCGATGATTTCCCTGTGGGAGGAAGCGGGGCGCCACATACGAAGCGCATCGCCGCGCCGCTCCGCCACCGCCAGGGCCACGTTGTCGAGCACCGGCAGGTTGCGGAACAGCGTAGTGATCTGGAAGGTGCGGCCGAGGCCGCGGCCGACGCGCGCCGCCTGGTTCTTATTGGTTATTTCTTCGTCATTCAAAAAAATCCTGCCGGACGTCGGCGCGAGGGCTCCCGTCAGCATGTTGACGAACGTCGTCTTTCCCGCCCCGTTCGGTCCGATCAAGGCGTGACGCGCCCCCGGCTCGAGCCGGAAGTCGAGGTTGTCGGCAACCGTCAGGGCGCCGAAGCTTTTGCAGAGCTTTTGTGTTTCGAGAACAGCCATTTGTCCATGATCCCGAGAATTCCTCCTCGGGCAAAAAGCACGACGAAGATGAGAAGTGCGCCGATGCCGAGGTACCAGTATTCGGGGTACTGCTTGGCGAGGTAGTCCTGCGCGACGAGGTAGACCACCGGCCCGATGAAGGCGCCGTAGAGGCGGCCGACGCCGCCGAGGATCAGCATCACCAGGATGTCGCCGGAAGGCTCGAGGCCGAGCACGTTCAGGCCGACGAACTGGTTGGTCTGGGTGAGGAGCGCCCCGGCGACGCCCGCCATGGTGGCGGAGATGGTGTAGACGAGAACCAGCCGCCAGTACACCGGCGAGCCGACGGCGTGCATGCGCGCGCGGTTCTCGCGGATGCCGGTGAGCATGGCGCCGAAGGGCGAGTAGATGATCCTGCGCACCGCCCACCAGCCGAGCAGCAGCGCGACCAGGCAGTAGAGGAAAGCCGTCTTGCCGTAGAGGTCGAAGCGGAACAGTCCGAGGATCGGCGCCACCTGCACGCCCGACAGGCCGTCGGCGCCGCCGGTGAGGTTGGTCGCCTTGTTGGCGATCTCGAGCAGGATGGCGGTGATGGCGAGCGTGAGCATGAGCAGCGTCAGCGCCCGCGTGCGCAGGATCACCGCGCCGGTGGCGAGCCCGAGAAGAGCGGCGGCACCGCCGGCGAAAAACAGTTGAATGAACGGATCCGTAATACCGGCTTTCGCGCCCAGGATGCCGGCGGTATACGCGCCCAGCCCGAAGAACGCGCTGTGGCCCAGCGTGATGATGCCGGCGTAGCCCAGGATCAGGTCGAGCGACAGTGCGAACAGGATGAACACCAGCACGCGCGCGCCGAGCGACAGGTACTCGGGCAATGCGAAGAAGAAGCCAATGGCGAGTACCCACGGGATCCACTCCGTCCAGCGGATCCGGGGATCAGCGCTATAGCCACTCACGCGCGGACTCCAAACAAGCCCTGCGGCCGCCACAGCAAGATGGCGATGGTTGCGGCGTAGACGAGGAACGCACCGAAGGCCGGAATCCAGTACTTGCAGGCGGTATCGGCGACGCCGATCAGCAGCGCCGCGACGAAAGGCCCGCGCAGGCTGCCGAGGCCGCCGACGGCGACCACGATCAGGAAGTAGACCAGGTGCTCGAAGGGATAGCCCCACTGCACCGGCAGGATGTCGGCGCCGAGCGCACCGCCGAGGCCGGCGAGGCCGCTGCCGAGCGCGAAGGTGAGCATGAACAGGCGGCGCGTGTTGATGCCGACCGACTGCGCCATGGCGCGGTTATCGACCGCCGCGCGGACCATCGCGCCCCAGCGCGTGCGCTCCACGCCGAACCACAATGAAAAAATTATTACGGTACTGAAGCCGATGAGAAAGACCCGGTAGGTCGGGAAATCGCGCCCCATCACCTGCACCTGCCCGCGCAGATAATCGGGCAGGAAGATGGGCGCGGCGAGGTTGCCGTAGATGATCCGCGCCACCGCCATGCACACCAGGATCAGGCCGATGCAGAACAGCACCTGCGAGAGCTCGCCTGCCGCGTAGAGGCGCGAGTAGAGCAGCCTTTCAAAGACGACGCTCAGCAGTGCGACCGCGAAAAAGCAGAAAACGATCGCCAGCGGAAAAGGAATGCCGAAACGCGACATGGCGGTGGAGAGCAGGAAGCCGCCCGCCATGGCGAATACGCCGTGCGCCAGGTTGACGAAGCCCATCAGGCCCATCGTCACCGACAGGCCGACGGAAATGACGTACAGGATCATGCCGTAAGCGACGCCGTGGAAGGCGACGCTTACGACTGAAGAGAGGAACTCCCCCAGGATCTGGGCTGCTTTATTTCTTGAGCTGCTTCCAGGGATCCTTCACCGCGGTGCCCACCGTCTCGATTTCGACGTTGGCCACGTTGGCGCCGACGCGGCGCACCTCGCGCAGGTACTCGTTCTGCACGATGTCGCGCGTTTCCGGGTCGATCGAAATCGGCCCGCGCGGGCTGTTGGCGTTCTGGTACGCCTTGAAGATCTCCATGGTCTTGTCCGGATTCAGCTTGCCCTTCTGCGCCTTGATCGCCTGGAAGATCATGTCGGTGCCGTCCCAGGAGGCCGCGGAGAGGAAGTTCGGCGTCTCGCTGGCGCCGTATTCCTTCTTCCAGGCGGCGACGAAGGCCTTGTTGGCCGGGCGATCGGCGGCGGCCGAGTAATGGTGCACGGTCAGCACGCCGAGCGCGACGTCGCCCATGTTGGGCAACTCCTCGTCGGTGGTGATGTCCCCCGGGCCGATCAGCTTGATGCCGGCCTGGGCGAGGCCGAGGTCGGAGAAGTTCTTCATCACCGCGGTCGCCGTCTTGCCGGCCGGGATGAACACCATGAGGGCATCGGGCTTGGCGTCCTTGACGCGCTGCATGTAGGCCGCCCAGTCCGGGTTCTGCAGCGGCACGCGCACGTTGCCGAGCATCTTGCCACCGCCCTCGGTGAAGCTCTTGATGAAGGCCTCCTCCGAATCATGGCCCGGGCCGAAGTCGCTCACCAGCGAATACGCGGTCTTGAATTTCTTGGCGGCCCACTGGCCGAGCGGGTAGCTCGACTGCCACAGCGTGAACGAGACGCGCGCGATATACGGCGAGCGCGTGGTGATGACCGAAGTGCCGGCGTTCATGATGACGAAAGGCACCTTGGCTTCGGTGGCGATCGGCGCCATGGCCATGGCGTTGGGCGTGAAGATCACGCCGGCGAGCAGGTCCACCTTCTCGCGCACCACCAGCTCCTGCGCGAGTTGGCGCGCCTTGTCCGGGTTGGGGCCGGTATCGTCGCGGATGAGCAGCTCGATCTTGACGCCGGCCGGCAGATCCTTCTGGTGCTCCTTGATGTACAGGCGCACCGCGCGCTCCATGTAGGGCCCGAGGTTGCCGTTCAGGCCGGAGTAGCTGGTGATGAAGCCGATCTTGATGGTCTGCGACAGCGCGGCGGTGGAAAACAGCGCCAGCGCGGCCAGACCAACGATTCTTGAAAGTCTCATATCCCCCTCCTGAGGTGGTGGGCGATTCTAACCGAACACCAATGCGCCGCCGAGCGCCGCGGGCAGAATGCCGACGTAGCGGGAGCCGAACTTGTTCACTTCGATGCCCGCCTTCCGGCAACGCGCGGCGAGCGCCTGCGGATGACTGCAGCCGAGCTGATAGCCGGCGAGCGCGCTGACCGCAGAGCCGGCGTGCGCTTGCGCGGCCGGCGTCTTCCAGGGAAAGCGGCGGGCAACGAGAACCCATCCGCGCGCCGTCTCGAGGCGTATGCCGTTTTCGGTGCGCTCCGGAATCAATCCGGCAAAGCGTGCCCAGCGTGCCGCGGCCTTCGCCGGGTTCTTCGCCACGACGAACAGCCCTTCAAGCCGGAGTGCGTTGACATACCGCTTCTGCCAGAGAAGCTGCGGCGTCAGGTGCTCGACGTACTGCACCCTTCCTTCGGGCATCTTTTGCGTGATTGAGACATTGAATCGGACGGTCTTATTGCCGAAAATCTTCCGGCTCAGATCGATCATGGGCGGCGGTTCGAATCCGTGGTCCCGCAGGCGGCGATGCTCGGCCGCGGCATCCGGCGTACCGAAGCAGGCGAGGCGCAGGCCGTGCTTCGGCTGCGGCGCGACGATCTCGATATAGCCGCGCTCGAGCATCACGCAGCGGTTCGCCGTGCCGGAGAGCCTGCCGCGGATGCGATGCGCCGAGCGCGGCGTGACCACCAGGCCCAGCGCCTCCATGACGCGCGCCGCCGCGTCGAGGTCCGCGACGTAATGCGCGACGTGATCGAGGGCGAGCTCGCCCGGGGGAGGTACCTGTCGCTCGGCGACGCTCATGGCGCGCTAATATAACCGGCGTGAACAAGGCGGTGGAACTCGCGACGCTGTCCGGTGCCGAGGCGGCCGTCGAGATGCTCAAGGCGCATGGGGTCGAGGTGATCTTCGGCCTGTGCGGCGATACCAGCTTGCCGCTCTACGACGCATTGTCAAAAAATACCATCAGGCATGTCCTGACGCGCGACGAGCGGCATGCGGCCTACATGGCCGATGGCTACGCGCGGGTCACCGGAAAAGTCGGCGTTTGCGAGGGTCCCTCCGGCGGCGGCGCGACCTACCTCCTGCCGGGCCTGGTCGAGGCCAACGAATCCTCGATTCCGGTGCTCGGGATCAACACGGATATTTCGGTTTCTTCAAGAAATCGTTTTACCTTGACCGAACTTGACCAGAAGAACCTGATGAAGCCGGTCACCAAGTGGAACGCGGTGATCGACCGCCCGGCCGACATCCCGCGCAGCTTCCGCGCCGCTTTCGAGGCCATGACCACCGGCCGCCCCGGCGCCGCGCACCTCGCGCTGCCGTTCGACGTGCAGAACAGCCCGGTGGACCGCTCCGACGTCTGGGCCGATCCGACGCTGGGAAGCTATCCGTCCCGCCGCGTAGGGCCGGATTCCTCCTTTGTTGATCTTGCGGTTCGTCTTTTGAGGAAATCCAAAAATCCGCTTTTCATCTGCGGAGGCGGAGTCATTCTTTCCCACGCAGAAGAAGAGCTTTGTGCGCTGGCGGAGAAAATCGGCGCGCCCGTCGCCACGACCATCAGCGGCAAGGGCTCGGTGGACGAGCGCTGCGCACACTCGGTGGGCGTGGTGGGCTCGAACGGCGGCACGCCCGAAACGCGCGCCATTGTCGACGGCGCCGACCTGGTGATCTTCGCCGGCTGCCGCGCGGGATCCGTCACCACCGAACGCTGGCGCCACCCGGCCCCCGGCGCCGCGCGCATCATCCACATCGATGTCGACCCTGCCGTGCCGGGAAAGAACTACCCGGTCGACGTGCCGCTGATCGGGGATGCGAAGCTCTGCCTCGCTGCATTGACGGAAGGTGTTGCTGAATCCCTGAAGGATTTGTCCTTCGTCGAAAAGGCGAAACAGGACAAATTCCAGAAATTCGAAACCCTTGCGCTGGCGTCCGGCACGCCGATCAACCCGGAGCGTGTCGTCTACGAGCTGCAGAAGGTGCTGGACAAGGACGCCATCGTGGTGGCGGATCCGGGCACGCCGTGCCCGTACCTGTCCGCGTACTACACGGTGAAGGGCACAGGCCGGCGGTATTTCTCGAACCGCGCCCACGGCGCGCTCGGCTATGCGCTTGCCGCCGCGGTCGGTGCGCACGTCGGCCGCCCGTCGGTGAAGACGGTGGCGGTGATGGGCGACGGCAGCTTCGGCATGTGCGTGGGCGAGCTCGAAACTGTCGTGCGCTACAAGATGCCGATCACTTTCATCGTCATCGCGAACGCCGTCTACGGCTGGATCAAGGCCGGGCAGAAAACGGGCTACGGCGGGCGCTACTTCTCGGTGGACTTCGGCGTGACGGATCACGCCAAGGTCGCAGAGGCTTTTGGGGTCAGGGGTTTTACCGTTAAAACGCCTTCAGAACTAAAGGATGCTTTGAAAAAAGCGATTGAACATCCAGGGCCGACCCTGGTGGACATCATTTGCCAGCCCCTGCACGAGGCAAACGCCCCCGTATCGGAGTGGGTGGCATGATCGAGCGCAGCCATCACGACATGGGCGGGCTGCCGGCCGGCAAGGTCGAGCCGGTCGAGCACGACTATGCCGAGTGGGAGCGGCGCGTGGATGCGATGACCTGGCTGATGCGCGCGCACGGCATTACCGTCGACGAGCGGCGCCGGCACATCGAGCAGCTGCCGCCCGACGCCTACGACCGCATGACTTACTACGAGCGCTGGATCGTTTCGCTGGCGCAGGCGGCGCTGCAGCGCGGGCTGATCACCAGCGCGGAGCTGGCGCGCAAGATGCTGGAAGTGGAGCAGCGTGGTTCCCGCTAGGTTCAAGGCCGGTGACCGCGTCAAGGTGCTGAAGGCTTTCCCGATCGGCCATATCCGCACCCCTTTCTACATCCGCGGCCAGGTCGGCGAGGTCGAGCGGCTGTGCGGCGCGTTTCCCAACCCCGAGGAGCTGGCGCAGATGCGCGACGGACTTCCCGCGCAGCCCTTGTACCGCGTGCGTTTCCTGCAGCGGGAGGTGTGGCCGGACTATCAGGGCAGCCCGCGGGACGTGGTCGAAATCGAGATCTTCCAGCATTGGCTGGAAGCCGCATGAAGGACCAGGGCAAGTACCGGCCGCTGTCCTACTACCAGCTGATGGAAGTTACGCTGCGCGAGCTGCTGGTGGAGAAGGGCCTGCTCACCGAAGAAGAGCTGCGGCGCGAGGTGGCGGAGATGACCGCGCGCACGCCCGAGCGCGGGGCCCGGGTGGTCTCGCGGGCCTGGGTTGACCCGTCTTTTAAAAAAAATCTTCTCCAGGATGGAACAAAAGCTTGTGAACAGCTGGGCCTGGAAATTCCCGCGCTCAAGTTGGTGGTCGTCGAGAACACGCCGCAGGTGCATAACGCCATCGTCTGCACGCTGTGCTCCTGCTATCCGCGCGTGCTCCTCGGCCTGCCGCCCGAGTGGTACAAGTCGCGCAATTACCGCTCGCGGATGGTGAGAGAGCCGCGGGCGGTTCTCGCAGAGTTCGGATTGAACGTCGATCAAGGAATTCAAATTCGAGTTCATGACTCGACCGCTGACATGCGCTACCTGGTGCTGCCGATGCGTCCCGCGGGCACAGAGGGCTGGAGCGAGGAGCGGCTCGCCGCGCTCGTCAGCCGCGACTGCATGATCGGCGTCGCCGTGCCGAGGGCGCCACGGCCATAAAGCCCCTGCAGGTCGTCGCGCTCGGCGACCTCGCCGCCTACGTCGAGTTTTCCCGCACGCTGGACCTGGAAGTGAACGCCATGGTGCAGCGGCTGGCGACTGCGGTGCACGCTCTCGGGCGGCCGGAGGTGCGCGACATCGTGCCCGCGCTCGGCGGCCTGGCGCTGCATTTCGATCCTGCCTTCGAGGGCAATGCGCAGGAGCTTGCCGCGGCGCTGGTCGGCGCCTGCCTCGAGGCCGGGCTGCCCAAAGGAACCGACGTCCTGCGCACGGTCGAGGTGCCGGTGTGCTACGCCCCGGAATTCGGCATGGACCTGAACGAAGTTTCTGAAAAAACAAAGCTCCCGATCCAGGAGATCGTGGATCGCCACGCCGCCGGCACCTACCGCGTGCTGATGATCGGCTTCGCGCCGGGCCACGCCTACATGGGCGGCCTCGACCCCGCGCTCGCGGTGCCGCGCCGGGCGACGCCGCGCATCGTGGTGCCGGCCGGCTCGGTGGCCATCGCCGGCGAGCAGGCCGTGGTCTATCCCTACGCCATCTCGGGCGGCTGGAACGTGATCGGCCGCACGCCGCTCACCGTATTCGACGCCGGGCGCCAGGAGCCGAGCCTGTTCGCCACCGGCGACCGCGTGAAGTTCCGGCCGGTGGAGCGCGACGAGTTCCTGCGCCTGGAGAAGCGATGAGCCTGCGCGTGATGCGTCCGGGCCTGCTCACCACGGTGCAGGATCTCGGCCGCCACGGCTTGCAGAGCGTCGGTCTCTGCCCGGGCGGCGCGATGGACCCGGTGGCGCTGACGATCGCCAACGCGCTGGTGGGCAATCCGCCGGGCGAAGCGGCGCTCGAAATCACGGTGATCGGTCCCGAGATCGAGTTCTCGGCGCCCTGCCTGGTCGCGCTCTGCGGCGCGGAGTTCGACGGCGAGCTGCCGCACAACCGCCCGCTGCGGGTCGACTCCGGCGAGCGGCTGCGTGTCGGCCGCGTGGTGCGCGGCGCGCGCGCCTACCTCGCCGTCGCCGGCGGCCTCGCGCTCGAGCCGGTGCTCGGCAGCCGCAGCACCTTCCTGCCGGGGCGTTTCGGCGGCTTCAAGGGCAGGGCGCTCAAGGCAGGGGATGTATTGGAGTTGCGCAATCAGGAGTCTTTCCAGATGTTTGATCTTTTGAAACAGACAAAAGACAACAGTGTCCGATGGTCCGCTCCTCCGCTGACCCTCGCCGACCGGGAGCCGATCCTGCTGCACGTCGTCGACGGCCAGCATGCCGAGAGCTTCGATGCGGCGAACCGGCGCGCGTTCCTGGAGACGGAGTGGCGCATCGCGCCCGAATCGAACCGCATGGGCTTTCGCCTGGTCGGGCCGGCGCTCGTGCGGGCCGAGACCGATGAGATACTATCCGGGCCGACCTGCCTGGGCTCGGTGCAGGTGCCGGCGAGCGGCGCGCCGATCGCGCTGATGGCCGATCACCAGACTACCGGCGGCTACCCGCGCATCGCCGAGATCGCCTCGGCGGACGTGCCGCGGCTCGCGCAGCTCGCGCCGGGCGGCCGCCTGCGCTTCGCGCGCTGCTCGATCGACACCGCGAGCGACCTGCGGCGGCACGGCAGGAAGAGGCTGGAGGCGGCGCTGCGCGGAATTGCGATGCAGTATGGCAAATGAGCGGACGATGAAGAAAATCGATCTCAACTGCGACATGGGCGAAAGCTACGGCGCCTGGAAAATGGGCGACGACGCCGGCGTCATGCCGCATATCAGCTCCGCGAACATCGCCTGCGGCTTCCACGGCGGCGATCCGGCGACTATCCGCAAAACCGTGCGCCTGGCAGTGGACCATGGCGTGGCGATCGGCGCGCATCCGTCGTTGCCGGACATCCAGGGCTTTGGCCGGCGCGTGATGAAGATCTCGCCGCAGGACATGTACGACCTCGTGGTCTACCAGGCCGGCGCAGTGGAAGCCTTCGCGCGCGCCGCCGGCAGCCGGCTGCACCACATCAAGTGCCACGGCGCCCTCTACAACATGGCCGCGGTGGACGAGGGCCTGTCGGAAGCGATGGTGAAGGCGGGGAAGGATCTGGGTGCAATGTTGTATGTTCTTTCCAATAGTAAAAATTTTGAAATTGCGAAAAAGGCAGGAATCCCGGTTGCCGGTGAAGTGTTCGGCGACCGCGGCTATTCGGACGACGGCACGCTCGCGCCGCGCGACCAGCCGGGCGGCATGATCGAGGACGCGCGCCAGTCGGTGAAGCAGGTGCTGGCGATGGTCGAGGAGGGCTACGTCACCAGCCTGTCGGGCAAGCGCGTGCCGGTGTCGGCCGATACGCTCTGCCTGCACGGCGACCAGCCAGGGGCGGTGGCGTTCGCAAAAGAGATCCGCAAAGTGCTCGCCGAGAAAGGCATCGCGGTCGCGGCGCCTTAGCGGCGTTCCCAGATCAGCGTGTCCTGCTCCCCCCGCGTTTCGAAGCTCAACGCCAGCTTTCCATCCTCGATGCGAAAGCGCCGCGTGAGGCGCTTGCCGATCCAATCCGGGAACAACGCCACTTCCACGTCGTGGTGTATGCGCCCGCCGTCCACCGTGTAGCGGCCGGCATAGGCGTTGAACCGTAGCGCGGCCTGCAGCAGACGGTTCCGGATCTCGCCTTCGCGGGGCGGTACGTCGCGCTGCAGGCCCTGCCAATAGCGCCTGCACGCGGCGAGCTCATCCATGGTTGTCTCCAGCGGGGTGCGCTCCGCATGCATGAATGCCGAGCACATCGTGCCATCGGCCGAGTACACGAGCACGCCCCGGGGATGCTCGCCGAAGGGCAAGCCGCTGCCGCCGCCCGACAGACGGGCCGACCAGCTCAGGAGCCGCCAGGCTCCGGTCAATGCCGCGCTCATGAAACTATACTAACGGCATGTCAAAACTGTTCTCGCCCATTTCGCTCGGCGGCGTGACGCTACCCAACCGCATCGTCATCTCGCCGATGTGCCAGTACTCGGCCGACGACGGCAGCATGACCGACTGGCATCTGGCGCACCTGGGCACGATGGCCTGCTCGGCCGCCGGCCTTTTCGTGGTCGAGAAGACGAACGTCACCCGCGAGGGCCGCATCACGCACGGCTGCACCGGCCTCTACAGCGATCACAACGAGGCCGCCATGGCGCGCGCCGTGCAGATCTACCGCGGGATCACGAAACACCCGATCGGCATCCAGATCGGCCACGCCGGCCGCAAAGCGTCTGCGCACGTGCCCTGGCGGGGCGGCAAGGCGCTGGGGCGCGACGAATCGCCATGGCAGACCGTGGCGCCGTCGGCGATTCCGTTCGGAGAAGGTTGGCATTTGCCAACAGAACTCTCACCCGGGGAAATGCATAAATTGGTAGAGGCCTATGTTGCTGCGGCGCTGCGTGCCAAGCGCATCGGCTTCGACCTGCTCGAGCTGCACTCCGCGCACGGCTACCTGCTGCACCAATTCCTGTCGCCGCTCGCGAACCGGCGCACGGACGAGTACGGCAGGAACCGGATGAAATTTCCGCTTGAGGTGGCGCATGCGGTGCGCGAGACCTGGCCCAAGGATCGGGGCCTGGGAATCCGCATCAACGCGACGGACTGGGTGGAGGGGGGATGGGCGCCGGATGACGCGGTGGCTTACGCCCGCGAGCTACAGCGCGCGGGGTTCGATTTCATCTGCGTTTCCAGCGGCGCGACCGTGCCTCACGCGAGGATCCCCGTGACGCCGGGCTACCAGGTCGCTTTTGCCGAAAAAATAAAGAAGGCGGTCGACATCAAGGTACGCGCCGTGGGAATGATCGCCGATCCCGAGCAGGCCGAGGAAATCGTTGCCTCCGGAAAGGCCGACATGGTCGCGATGGCGCGCGCCTTCCTCGATAACCCGCGCTGGGTCTGGCATGCCGCCGAGCGCTTCGGCGTTACCGTCGACTACCCGCCACAGTACGCGCGCAGCCGCTCGGATAGCTGGCCGGGCGCGGCGCTGGCGCGCCGGCGCGCCGAGGCCAAGGACTAAGAACCCCCCGGAAAAGGATTAAGAGCCTCGTATTACCGTCAGCCGGTTGTTGACGGACTTCACGCCGGCAACACCGACAGCGAGCCTGGTCGCGCGGCCCTTGTCGTCCTCGGTCGCCGCGGTCCCCCACAGCGTCACCAGGCCGTCGGCCGCCGTGACATCGATGCCGGCGGCCTCGATCTTGCCGTCGTTCTCGAGCGTGCGCTTGACGCGCTGGGCGAGCTCCCTGTTCGGGTCGGGCTTGGGCGCCTCGACCTTGGGCGCTTCCGGCGCCGCGACCTCGACCCGCGGCTCAACCGCCTTGTTCACGACCTTGGATTCCGGGGGCTTGGTGCATGCAGCGACTGCAATTGAAAGAAGAATTATCTGAAAGACCTTCATCGAGGCCTCCTTAGGCAAACAGGCGGGCGATGGCCGGCGCGTCGAAGCGGTATTCGTGGTTGCAAATCTCGTTGCGGATCACGACCTCGCCCTGCTCGGCGAGGATCGATTCGACCTCGCGGCGGCCGAGGCCGAGCAGCATGTCCTTCACCTTGCCCTCGTCGTAGGGGCAGTGGTACTCGACCGGGTAGAGCCGGAAGACACGCATCAGCTCCTCGGGAAAGACGCGCGTCAGCAGGTCATAGGGCTGCGCGTCGCGCGTCTCGTCCAGCGCGAGGGTGGCGGCAAGGTGCCTGACGCGATCCCAGCCGTCGGGATCGCGCGACTCCGCGCCGGGCAGCTTTTCGAGCAGCAGGCCGCACAGGGCGCCGTCGTCGGCTTGCAGGCGCAGGAACGCCTCGACCTGCTCGGACTGCGACAGGTAGTGCTCGAAGATCGCCTCCAGCGTCTCGCCCTCGAGCGGCACCAGGCTCTGGTAGAACTGGCCGCTCTTGCGATCCTCGAGCGTGACGGAGAGCCGGCCGTTTCCCAGCAGCTGCCTTTGTTTCTCTGCACTCAATTCAGAATTTTCAAAATGCGCCATGCCGCGGATCCTCAACTCCGCCGAGCAATCGGCCACCAGCAGCTTGACCGGGCCCGACCCCTGCACCTGGATCGTCAGGCGGCCGGCGTCCTTCTGGCTGGCGCCGAGGAGCACGTTGAGGGCGGTGGTGTGGCCGAGCAGGGTTGTGATCTCCGGCGGATAGGCGCGGCCGTCGAGCATGTGGCGCCAGGCACCGGTCAGGCAGACCAGGCGCCCCCGGATGTCGAGTTCCTCGAACAGGAAGCGCTGCACGTAGTCGGTGCGCATGAGTAAAGTGTATCCCTTGAGCCAGGGCCATCCACCGTTCCGCGCCGAGCACATCGGTAGCCTGCTGCGACCGGCGGCGCTGCTCGAGGATGCGTCGCTGATTGACGACAGCATCGCCGACGTCATCCGCTGGCAGGAAAGCCTCGGATTGGACGTCGTGACCGACGGCGAGTTCCGCCGCGAGTCCTGGCGCCTCGGCTTCGTCTCCAAGGTGCGGGGTTTCTCGCGTGCCGACGCCATCGGCGACGTCGACCTGCAGCGCGACGATGCCGGCAACGTGGCCCGCATCGGCTCGGCGCCGATTGCGGTGGAAAAAGTGAGACGGCAGGGCCCGATCGTGGCCGATGAAGTGGCTTTTAGCCTGTCAAAGACGAATAAGTCGGTAAAAGCCACCCTGCCGGCGCCGTCCTACCTTCACTATCCGCGCGGCGACGCCTGCGTCGATCCCAAGGTCTATCCGGATATCGAGGAGTTTTTCTCCGATGTCGTGGGAATCTACCAGTCGGAAATCAAAGCGCTGCACGCGGCCGGCGGGCGATACCTGCAGATCGACGAGGTGGCGCAGCCGCTTCTATGCGACGAGAACCTGCGCGCGGCGGTGCGCGCGCGCGGCGACGACCCGGACCGGCTGATCGACCGCTACATCGACCTCATCAACCGCGCCATCCGCGACCGGCCTGCCGGCATGACGGTGGGCGTGCACATGTGCCGCGGCAATGCCTTCGGCAAGTGGATGGCCGCCGGAAGCTACGAACGCATCGCTGAAAAATGTTTTTCCTTGATTGAAACAGATATTTTTTTTCTAGAATTCGACACGGAGCGCGCCGGAGGCTTTGAACCACTTCGCTTTGTTCCCGAGGGAAAGAAGGTGGTGTTGGGACTGGTATCGACGAAAACCCCGGTTCTTGAGGAGAAAAATTCATTGACCGGAAAAATAAAGCAGGCATCGAAATACATCCCTCTCGAAAACCTCTGCATTTCCCCCCAGTGCGGCTTCGCCAGCCACCAGAAGGGCACCGGCCTGACCTTCGCGCAGCAGGAAGCAAAGCTCCGCCTGGTGGTGGAGACCGCACGAGAAGTTTGGAGATCTACTTGATCTGGTATCTCGTCAGCTCGAGGTCAAAATTGCCAGTGACGCCGCCGCCGGTTGTGACTCTCTCCCGGTTCGCAAATTTCAGTGCACGCCTCGTTTGCGAGGAATACCAGACCGTCAACACCCTACCGCCGATCTCGGTATTCCGACCGTCTGAGCTAGCCCAGTTCTGGCGGATCTCGATTTTGACTGCATCGAACGTTCCGGCGGGTACCTTTACACACTCGTTGCCCACTACACGGGCCTCGAGAAAACAGCTCCAGCCGATCATGCAAGTCGATTTGTCGTGATTGTTGATCGGCGCGAGTACCTTGCCTCGGGAGATCGTTTCAAATGAGGCCAGGTAGGGCGAGAATACTGACGCGCCGAGGTTGACGACATAATTGCCTTTTACATGTCCCCATTGGACTCGCGCGCTTTCTGTGACAACGTCCTCCAGAATCACGTCGGCCGTCGCGCTCGTTACTGTGGCTCCAACGGCCAAATTGGGCAGATCGCGGCGATCCAGGTTAACAAATTGGTAGGTGAAGTTGTCGCCCGCTTTCGGGAAAATCTTCTGCGACGACCCGCCCGGGTCCGATGCGCCCGCGAGCCTGCACTGCTCGACCCTAGCCTGTTCGGCCTTATCCTGCTCAGTCTTGACCGCCTGCTCAGCTTTGATTTTCTCAGCCGCAGTGCGCGCAGCAACCGCGGACGGGTCGGTATTTGCCTTTTCCGCCAGTTCCGTCTCGCGCAGCTTCTCGGCATCGGCTCGTTTTTTCTGCTCGGCCTGAAGCTTGGCGAGCTCCGCTTCGAACTGCTTGATCAGTTTGTTCTGATTTAGCGCCTCGGCTTCGCGTTGCTTGGTCTGTTGTCCCCCGACTTTTTCCCATCTGCCTCGCGCCGCGTAGCTTGCTCTGCAAATTCCTTTTCTTTGGCGACGTCTCCCGATAGCCTTGCTTCGGCCGCTCGCTGGCGCGCCAGCTCGACTTCCTTCTGCAGTTCGGCCTGCTTGCGCTGCGCCTCCTTGACGTCGGTCTGCAACTGCTTGGCCGTGTCGAGAGCCTTCTTTAGCTCAGCTTCTTGCGTCGAGACGTCGGGCTTGAACATGTACCAGATGCTGACCACGAGACTCGCCACCACCACAACCGCAATTAGCATCGCTATCACCGAGGCCGGTCGCTTCGGTTCCCCGGTCTCGTGCTTCCGCAGCTTGGCTTCCTCCTTGGTGACCAGCTCAACCTGGTCGCTCTGCTGAGTGTCACCGCGGTTGGTTTCCGTCAGCCTACGGGCGGGTGAGGCAACAGAAATAATTGTGTCGTCTGAATCATCCGCGAGCGGCTTGCCTTCGAGCGCGCGCCTAAGCGCGATGCCGAAGTCCTTCGCGGACTGAAAGCGCTGGTCGGCGCTCTTAGCGAGCGCCTTTTTTACCACCGCATCAAACAGAGGTGTTATCGAAGTGTTGATCGAGGAAGGTAGCGCCGGAACATCCTGCATGATCTTCTTCGCCACAGTCCACGCGCCGCCGCCCGTGAACGGCTGCTCGCCGGTCAGGAACTGGTAGAGGATGATGCCGGCCGAGAATACGTCGCTGCGTCCGTCGACGACGTCCCCGGTGATCTGCTCCGGGGACATGTAGGCCGGCGTGCCGACCATCGTCCCGTTTTGCGTGCCATGGGTCCTGCCGGCGCCCTGGACGCGGGCGACGCCGAAGTCGGTGAGCTTGGCGCGGCCCAACGGGTCGAGCATTACGTTGCCCGGTTTGACGTCCCTATGGACAATTCCTGCCTGGTGCGCGAATTCAAGCGCCTCGAGGAGCTCGCACATCATTCGGACCGAATCCTTGACGGAGAAGCGCTCGTTGGCGTCGAAATACTTCTTGAGCTCCTTACCGCGGATCAGTTCCATCACGAGGTAGGCGATATCGCTTTCCTCGCCGAAGTCATGCACTTGGACGATGTTGGGATGGTTAAGACGCGCAACGGCCTGCGCCTCACGCACGAATCGCAGCGCGAATTCCTTCGCGGTGTCCTCGTCGAGGCTGCTAATTAGGATAGTCTTGATTGCGACGCGACGATTGAGCCGCGGATCAAGAGCTTCATAGACAACGCCCATCGCGCCCTTGCCAAGGACGCGTTCAAGCGTGTACCGCCCGAGCGTTTTCAATTCCGCGATGGCGTTAGTGGATGCGCAATCCACTTCCCCTTTCGCCGCGGATTATGCTCTCAATGCATGTCAGGCAGTGTCAGAAATCTGCCTAGAGTTCCACTTCGTAGCGGTCGGCGCGCGTCACCCAAGCGCGGTACATGCCGGGGCTGTTGAAAGGCATCGCGATGTCTCCCTTTCGGTCCACGGCGATCAATCCGCCTTTGCCTTTCAACGATTCAATCTGTCTTATCGTTTAAATCTCTGTGTCTTTCCCCAGTGCGGCTTCGCCAGCCACCAGAAGGGCACCGGCCTGACGTTTGCGCAGCAGGAAGCCAAGTTAAGGCTTGTCGTTGAGATTGCCGGCGCCGTCTGGCGCTGACTCCACGGCATCTTCGGGTCTCTCCGCGGCCTTCTTTGCCTGGTCCTCGCGCTCCTTCTGCTTTGCCGCCTCGCTCAATTGCCTGGCCTCGATTTCGCGCTGGCGGGCCAATTCGGCGTCTTTCTGCAATTCGGCTTGCGTTGCCTGCGTCTTCCCGGGTTCGGCATCCGGCGGCGCGCTTTCAGGCAAGCTTAGGACCCAGGCTGCGATGCCGAGAATCGCCACCACCAGGCCAGCCGCCAGCACCGGCGTCATTGGAGCCGGACGCCCGCGAGCCGCAGCCTGGCTCCTGATCAGTTCGGCTTCCTTGCGCGCCGCCAGCGCCTCCTGGCGCGTCTTTTCGGCGGCGAGCCTGGCGCGCTGCACGGCTTTTTCGGTTGCCTCGGCTTCGCGCTGCGCCGCTTCCTCGCGCTCGCGTGCTTCCTGCTCCTCCTGCTCCTGCTTGCGCGGGCCGCTTTCTTCGGACGCGACGCCACGCAACCGGGCGATCCTCAGCTGGGCCAGCTTGACGTAGATGCCGTTCGGAAACTGGTCGATGTAAAGCTCGAAGTCTTCGGCTGAGTTGCCGTCCTTGATGGAACGCCAGAACTCCACTTCGGCGTCCTGAGTGGACGCCGTGGCGCCGCCAATCTCCGCAATGGCCGCGCTGGCTGCGGGCCGGGGGAGGGCCACGGTGCTTTCCGCGTCATCCTCGAGGTGCCGGCCCTCGAGAGCGTTCCGGAGTGCGTTGGAGAAAGCGCGCGCCGACTGAAAGCGCTCCTCGGGGCTCTTGGCCAGGGCCTTGCTGACCAGCCCGTCGAAAGGAACGGTGACCGCGGGATTGAGCGAGGAAGGCGGCAGCGGATGTTCCTGCATGATCTTCTTGGCGACCGTCCAGACGCCGCCGCCCGTGAACGGCTGCTCGCCGGTGAGGAACTGGTACAGGATGATTGCGGCCGAGAACACGTCGCTGCGCCCGTCGACGATGCCGCCGGAAATCTGCTCGGGCGACATGTACGCCGGGGTGCCGACCATGGTCCCGCCCTGCGACCCGTGCGTGCGTCCGGTGCCCTGCATGAGCGCGACGCCGAAATCAGTGAGCTTGGTGCGCCCCGAGGGGTCGAGCATCACGTTGGCCGGCTTGATGTCGCGGTGGATGACCCCGGCCTGGTGCGCGAATTCAAGCGCCTCCAGGAGCTCGCACATCATGCGCACGGAGTCGTTGAGGGAGAAGCGCTCGCTGGCGTCGAAGCACTTCTTGAGCTCTTTGCCGCGGACCAGCTCCATCACGAGATACGCGATATCGCCTTCCTCGCCGAAGTCATGCACCTGGACGATGTTGGGGTGGTTGAGCCGGGCCACCGCCTGCGCCTCGCGCACGAAGCGCTGCGCGAAGTCCTTCGCGGTGGCCTCGTCCAGGCTGCTCTTGAGAATGGCCTTGACGGCGACGCGGCGTTCGAGCCGCGGGTCGGTGGCCTCGTAGACGACGCCCATGGCGCCTTTGCCCAGCACGCGTTCTAGCGTGTACCTCCCGAGGGTCTTCAGCTCCGCCATGGCGTAAGTGGATTCGCCTTCCACTTCTTCCTTGAACCGGGATTATGCGCGAATCGGAGGTGCATGGCGCAGCAGCGGTGCCAACTCCATCACAGCGAGCGTCGTCGCGCCGCCGGCGAGATAGAGAAAGGGGCCATCCCAGGTATGCAGCGACCAGGCTTAGAGCGCTACGCGGAAGCGGCCGTCGCGCGTCACCCAGGCGCGGTACATGCCTGTGCTGTTGAACGGCATGGCGATATTTCCGCGCCGGTCGACTGCGACCAGGCCTCCCCGGCCGTTGATTTTCTTTACCTGATTGAGAACTTCTCTGGAGGACGAAGCGAGACGCCGCTTCCCGTATCGCATGCGTGCAGAAACATCGTAGGCAGCGGCAGTCCGAATGAAGAATTCACCGACGCCGGTGCAGGAAACGGCGCAGGTCCGGTTGTCGGCCCAGGTGCCGGCGCCGATCAGCGGCGAATCGCCGACGCGGCCCGCGAGCTTGCCCCGGTAGCCGCCAGTCGAGGTCGCCGCGGCGAGATTGCCGTCGCGGTCGAGCGCGACGGCGCCAACGGTACCGGAGTGCGATTTTTTGGCGGATTGGAAGTAATTCTTTTTCACCGTGGAAAGACGTCTATGCTTCGAAAACCTTTCTGCGCCCTTGCCGACGAGCAATACATGCTTTGAATGCTCCATGACCGCGCGCGCCGCGAATATAGGGTTTCTAACGTTCGAAACGGCGGCCACGCCGCCCGCGCGCAGGCCGCGGCCCTCCATGATCGAGGCATCGAGCTCGATGCCGCCCTCGGCATTGAGCGAAGCGCCGCGGCCGGCGTTGAACAGGCCCGAATCCTCGAGGATCACGACGGCCGCCGTGACGGCGTCGAGGCTGGTGCCATTGGCTTTCAATATTGCATAGGCTTTTTCTAGGGCGTGGCGCAGGGCGGCGCCACACCGGGACCTCGTCGCGCGGTCGATCCGGCCGGCGCCGCCGTGAATGGCGATGACCGGGCGCACGCCTAGCGCAGGATGCTGAATTCGCCGCCGCGCTCGATGGCGCGCTTGTAGGCCTCGCGCGCGTGGATGCGGCCGAGCCAGTCGGTGATGCGGCTGCGCTTCGCGTCGAGGCCGCCGCGCGCCGCCGCCGCTTCCAGCGGGAAGCTCATCTGGATGTCGGCGGCGCTGAATTCCTCGCCCGCGAACCACACGCTTTTGCTGAGCTCGGCCTCGATGAAGTCGAGGTGGCGGTCGATGTTCGGCTGGATGAACGCGCTCTTCACCTTGCCGGCGAGGGCGCGCGCGATCGGGCGCGCGAAGAAGGGCATCGGGCCCTTCTCCATGCGGTCGAACACCAGCTTCATCACCAGCGGCGGCATCATCGAGCCCTCGGCGTAGTGCAGCCAGTAGCGGTAGCGCAGCCGCTTCGGCGATTCCGCGGGCGGGGCGAGGCGGCCGTTGCCATAACGCTCGATCAGGTATTCGACGATCGCGCCTGACTCCGCCAGAACAAGATTTTCATCTGAAAGGACAGGAGACTTTCCCAGCGGATGCACTTGCCGTAACGCCGCCGGCGCGAGCATGGTCTGCGCGTCGCGCTGGTAGCGCTTGATCTCGTACTCCAGCTCGAGCTCTTCGAGCAGCCACAGCACGCGCTGCGAGCGGGAATTGTTGAGGTGGTGAACGATGATCATCGGCGTCGCTTGCGGAAACAGTGCGGCGCATGGTCGTCGACCATGCCGACCGCTTGCATGAAAGCGTAGCAGATGGTCGAGCCGACGAACCTGAAACCGCGCTGGAGCAGGTCTTTGCTCAATTTGTCCGATTCCGGGCTGGTCGCAGGCACCTTGCGGCCGGCGTTGACCTTGGGTTTGCCGCCGACGAACTGCCAGACGTAGGCGTCGAAACTGCCGAATTCCCTCTGCACCGCCAGGAAAGCTTTCGCATTGGTCACGGTGCTTTCGATTTTGAGGCGGTTGCGAACGATGCCTTCGTCCTTCATCAGTGCGGACTTTTTTGATTTTGAATAAGAAGCAATTTTTCGAAAATCAAAACCGGCAAACGCACGCCGATAATTTTCCCTTTTCTTGAGTATCGTCTCCCAGGACAGGCCGGCCTGCGCGCCCTCGAGGATCAGGAACTCGAACAGCACGCGGTCGTCGTGCACCGGCACGCCCCATTCGCGGTCGTGGTAGGCGATGCCGAGGGGCGTGGTGGCCCAGGCGCAGCGCGATTTCACTTCTCGAGGTCGTTCAGCAGCTTTTCGAAGCGCTGGTCGGGACACAGCCAGATCGCCGCGACGACGACAAACAGGGCGCAGGAGATCAGGGTGTGCACGAAGGCGAGCGGGATCGCGGTGACATAGAGGGCGAGGGAAATCCACCCCTTCGAATCCCTGCCCAGGGCTTTGGCGAGCGTGGAGTCGCGGGGGTGATTCCCGAGCAGCACGCGCGTCAGGATGGTGTAGGCGCAAGCCGCGCCTAGCAGGACCACGCCATAGGCGGCGACCGGGACGGGGGCGAAATGGTTTTCGTCCATCCAGCCGGTGACGAACGGCACGAGGGAGAGCCAGAACAGGAGATGCAGGTTCGCCCACAGCGTGGCGCCGTTGATCCGGTGCACGGCGTGGAACAGGTGGTGGTGGTTATTCCAGTAGATGCCGATGAAGACGAAGCTCAGCACGTAGGTGAGGAAGACTGGCAGCATCGGCACCAGGGCTGCGGCATCTACGCCGTGCGGCACCTTCATCTCCAGCACCATGATGGTGATGATGACGGCGATCACGCCGTCGGTGAACGCCTCCAGGCGGCCCTTGGTCATGAGGCAAGTCGCCCGATCAACGGTCCATGCGCACGTAGACGAACGGCGTACCAACCGCCAGGACGAGGAGCGGCAGCGCGACCTTCCACCACTCGAGGAGCAGGAACAGCGACGGCGCAATGAGAAACACGCCGACCCAGGCCCAGGGGATGCGCGGCAGCGGACTGCCTTTCACGTCGTGATGCAGCGTGTGCCGGAGCGAGCGGATCTCCAGCCACGAGAAAAAGAGGTAGGCCGCCACGCCCAGGCTGCCGACGAAGAGAAACGGCGCGAGCAGAAACGCGAACAGGACCAGCCCCGCGGCCGGCCCCGAAAGGAGCACCACGGTCGCGGCGGTGCTTGCGATGATGAAGATGGCGTAGATCGCCAACGCGGGGATGACCAGCCGCCGCCGCTCGAACACGTATTGCCGGAACGGGCCGACCGTCTGCAGGCGCACCAGGAGTTTGCGCGCCTCGACCAGCGAATCGGTCGGAATGGTGAATGTCGTTTTCATCCTATAAGCCCAGGTACGCCTGCCGCACCCGGTCATTGTGCAACAACTCGATGCCGGCACCGCTCATGACGATACAGCCATTTTCGAGGACGTAGGCGCGCCGGGAGATCTTGAGCGAGACGGCGACGTTCTGCTCGACCAGCAGGATGGTGAGGCCGCGCTGGTTGAGGGTGCGGATGGTGTGAAGTACTTCCTGCACCACCAGGGGCGCGAGACCGAGCGAGGGCTCGTCGAACATGATCAGCTCGGGCGCGCCCATCAGGCAGCGGCCGATGGCGAGCATCTGCTGCTCACCACCGGACAGGGTGCCCGCGAGTTGGCTGCCGCGCTCGGCGAGGCGCGGGAACATGGCGAATACCTCGTCGAGGTTCTGGCGCGAGTTTTTCCTCGCCCGCGGCAGCATGGCGCCCATTTCCAGGTTCTCGAGCACGGTGAGGCCGGGAAACACCTGGCGCCCCTCGGCCACCTGGCCGATGCCGAGGTTGCAGATGGCGTGGGATTCGAATTGCTCGATCGAATCGCCCTTGAACATTATTTTTCCCGAACGGCAGCGCTCGATGCCCGCGATGGTACGGATGAGCGAGGTCTTGCCCGCGCCGTTGGCGCCGACAATGGCCACGATTTCGCCCTGGGGAACCTCGAGCGATACGTCGGACAGGGCCTGTGCGTCGCCGTAATACAGATTCAGGTTCCTGACTTCGAGAAACGAGCTCATACCTCGGTATCCTCGCCGAGGTAGCACTCGAGCACCTTAGGATCGCGCACGATCTCGGCGGGGGCGCCGCGGGCGATGACCTCGCCGTGGTGCAGCACGCCGACATGCCGCGCAAGTGCCATGACCGCACGCATCACGTGCTCGATCAGGAGAATGGTGGTGCCGTAGGTCCGGTTGAGCTCGCGGAACACCTCGACCATCTGGTCGCACTCCGTCGGGCGCAGGCCGGCCATCACCTCGTCGAGCAGCAGTAGCTTCGGTTGCGTGGCGAGGGCGCGCGCCACCTCGAGGCGCTTGCGGTCGGGCAGGGTGAGGGTGGAAGCGGGCAAATCACGCTTCGGCGCGAGGCCGAGCTTCTCCAGAATGTCGAGCGAGACTTTCCGCGCGCTCTTGACGGAATGCTCTCTGAGGAAACCTCCAACCATCACGTTGTCGAGTACCGACAGTCCGGCAAAAGGCTTGACGATCTGGAAGGTGCGGCCGATGCCGGCGACGCAGACCTGGTCGGGTCGCAGGCCCTGTATCTCGTTTTTCCGGAAAACGATTTTTCCAGTATCCGGCGGAAATACGCCGGCAATCATGTTGAAGATGGTGGTCTTGCCGGCGCCGTTGGGGCCGATCAGCGCGTTGATGCTGCCCTCCGGAATCTCGAAGGATGCGTCAGACACAGCCTTGAGGCCGCGAAAGGATTTTGAAATGTTTTGTATTTTAAGCATGCAACTTCAGTTTCTTTGCGAGGTAAGGCCAGATGCCGTTCGGCAGGAACATCACCACGGCAAGCAGCACCAGGCCGTAGAACACCTGCTTGATGCCCGGGATCTCGACGCCGAAGTAGGCGAGCGCCTCGGTGATGCCGTCGGAGAGCAGCGTCAGCGCGGCGGCGCCGAGGATCGGGCCGAATAGCGTGCCGACGCCGCCGATCACCGGGCCGAGGATGATCTCGATCGAGCGGCCGATGTTGAAGATCTCGTGCGGGAAGAGGTTGTTGTAGTAGAAGGCGAAGAACACGCCCGATACCGAGGTCATGGCGGCGCTGATCGCCACCGCCAGCATTTTCCAGCGGAAGGTATTGATGCCGAGCGCCTGTGCGGCTTCTTCATTCTCCCGGATTGCCTGCCAGTAGTAACCCGCTTTTGATTTCAATAAAAAATAACAAAGGATGAAAGCGAAGGAAGTAAGGGCGAGCATCGCGTAGTAATACATGAGCGGCGGCCCGCGGAAATTCAGCAGGTCCCAGGCGTCGCGCTGGGCCACCTTGAGGAACATGCCGCCCGGGCCGTTGGTCCAGTCCAAGTGATCGAAGCCGATGCGCGTGAATTCGGCGAAGGCGATGGTCAGCAGGGCGAAGTAGACGCCCGAGATGCCGAAGCGGAAGGCAAGGAAGCCGATCACCAGGCCGAAGGCGACGCAGACCAGCATCGCTGCCCACAGACCGGCCCACGGCCCGAGCCCGAAGTGGAAGAACAATCCGCCCGCAACGTACGCGCCAACGCCGACGTAGAGCGAATGGCCGAGCGAGAGCTGGCCGGCAAAGCCCATCATCACGTTCCACGCCTGGCCGGTGTAGGCAAGGTAGAGGATCAGCGTGGCGACAGAGAGGGCGTAGGGACCGGCGAACCACGGCAGCGCAAGCAGCAGAATGGCCAGCATTCCCAGGTAGAGAAATTCCTTCTTCAAGATCGTTTTCCCAGCAATCCCTGCGGCCGGAACAGCAGTACCAGAATCAGCAGGCCGAAGCTGACCATGCTCTTGGCCGAGGGCGCGAGGAACAGGCCGGCGAGCGCTTCCGAAACGCCGATCAGGATGCCGCCGAGCAGCGCGCCGCCCATCGAGCCGAGGCCGCCGACGATGACGATGACGAAGGCGAGCAGGGTGTAGGCCGGCCCGAGCGGCGGCGTCACGTCCACCAGCAGCACCATGGCGCATCCCGCCACCGCCACGCAGACCGAGCCGATGCCGAAAGTCGTGGCGTAGAGCCGTTTCACGTTCAGCCCGACGACCAGCGCGCCGAGGTGGTTGTCGGCGCAGGCGCGGATGGCTTTTCCGGTGGCTGTTTTCTTGAAGAATAAAAACAACCCCACGGCAGTGACGACAGCCGCCGCCGCCGCGTACAGGCGCGCCTTGTCGATCAGGATCCTGCCGATCTCGAAGGACTCGAGCTGGTAGTCGACTTGCACGTTGCGCGCGTCGGGCCCGAACATCATCAGCAGCGCGTTCACCAGGATGATCGCCACCGCCACCAGCAGCATGAACTGCGAATGCTCGGGCCGCGTGACAAAGGGATTGATGAGCGCGGACTGCAGCGCGTAGCCGAAGACGAAGAACGCCGCCGCCACCGGCACGATGCAGAGGAAGGGATCGAGCTTGAGCGCCGCGAACAGCACCGTCGCCGCATACATCGCGATGGTCATCATCTCGCCGTGGGCGAAATTCACCACCCGCACCACGCCGAAGATGACCGACAACCCGAGGGCCATCAGGCCATAGACGAGGCCCGTCAGGACCCCGGCGATGACGACGTTTGCTACGAGATCAAAGCCCAACTAGGCTTTTTGGTAGCCCGGCACCGGGAATACCGGCTTCGCGGTCGCCGCGCTCGCGGGCAGCACCACGGTCGGCAGCAGGTTCAGGTTCTGCACGCAGGCCGAGCCGATGCCTTCGACCTGGCCCTTGGCGTTGAACTTGATCGGGCCGCCGAGCGACATCTTGTCGGTGATGTTGGTCTGGCGGATGGCTTCGGCCAGCGTCTTCGGGTCGGTGGAGCGCGCGCGCTTGAAGGCATCGGCGGCGATCAGGACGGCCTCGAAGGTGAAGCCGGCGTTCAGACCGTGAAACACCAGCTTGTCCTTCGGGTTCTGCTTGAGGAAGGCCTTCTCCACCACCTTGGTGAGGTTCGCCTTGGGGTTGTACCAGGGCACGTTGGAGATCGAGTGCTCGGAGAGCTTGCCGAGCGTCTTGAAGTACTGCTCCTCGTACATGCCGGGCGAGCCCGGGCTGACGATGCCCATCGGCTGCCAGCGCTGCTTGACCATCTCGCGGCGCAGGATGATGGCGTCGTTGAGGCGGCAGACCAGGAGGAGGAAGTCGGCGTTGGCCGCTTTCGCCTTCGACACCTCGACGGTCAGGTCCTTGGCCGCCGGGTCGTAGGCGATGGTGTCGACGATCTTGAACGGCAGCTGCGTCAGGCGCGGCATGAAGGCGCCGATGCCCTTGGCCATCGCCTGGCCGAAGGTGTCGTTGACGTGCATGAATACCGCGGTGCGCGGGATCGTGTTGGTGGCGCGGAACAGGTCGCCGATCAGCGCCAGGCCCTCGCGCACGATGTCGGGCGCGGTCTGGAAATTGCGGAACACGAACTTGTAGCCCTGCTCGGTGATCTGCGGGGCGGCGGCGATATTGATGACGAAGGGCACGCCGCGCTGCTCGGCGACCTGGGCGATGGCCGCGGCGGCGCCCGAGTCGAAGGGGCCGACGATGACGTTGGCGCCTTCCTGGATCAAGCGCTCGGCGCGCGTGCGCGCGGTGTCGACGTTGGACTCGAAGTCGGCGTTCATCAGCTCGATGTCGACGCCGAGCATGTCGCGGATCACGCCGGGCGCCAGGTCGGCGCCCTTCTGGCACGACTGGCCGATGAAGCCCAGGTAGCCTGAGCGCGGCAGGATTACGCCGACCTTGAGCTTCGGGCTTTGTGCTTTTACAAGACCTGGAAACCCAAGCGAGGCGACCGTAGCGGCAATCGCCTGATTGAACTGGCGGCGTTTCATGGTTCTCCTCCTCCTCGAGTCCGGTATTCTAAGGCAATGAATCGCCCCGCCCGCCGCGTGCGCCTGGGCCCGACCGAGGCGGTGGCCGAGCGCCGCACGGACGGCACGCTCGTGCTGCGCTCGCCGCATGCGCTGGGGACCTATCCGGGGAAGATCACGGAACGCCTCGACTTCTGGGCGCAGCAAGCGCCGGAGCGCGTGCTGTTCGCGCAGCGTGCGGGAGCGCAGTGGCGCACCCTGACCTACGGCGATGCGGTGCGGACGGGCAAGCGCGTGGCGCAGGCGTTGCTTGACCGCAAGCTCTCGGCCGAGCGGCCGGTCGCGGTGCTCTCGGGCAACGATATCGAGCACGCCTTGGTGCATATCGGCGCGCTCTACGCCGGGATCCCGTATGCGCCGGTGTCGCCCGCCTATTCGCTGCTTTCGCAGGACCACTCCAAGCTCAAGTACGTCATCGACCTGCTCACCCCGGGGTTGGTTTTTGCCTCTGATCAGAAATTCTTGTCTGCAATAAAAGCCGCAGTGCCGACCAGCATCGAAGTACTGCATCAACTGCCCATGGCAGAACCGCGCAATGTAGACGCCGCGCACGCAAAAGTCGGGCCGGACAGCATCGTCAAGTTCCTCTTCACCTCCGGCTCCACCGGGATGCCGAAGGCGGTGATCAACACGCAGCGCATGTGGTGCTCGAACCAGGCCATGATCTCCACCATGTTCGCGTTCTTCCAGGACGAGCCGCCGGTGATCCTCGACTGGGCGCCCTGGCACCACACCGCGGCGGGCAGCCACGATTTCGGCCTGGTGATCTACAACGGCGGCACCTGTTACATCGACGAAGGCAAGCCGCTGCCCGGGCTGATCGAGAGGACGGTGGCGAACCTGCGCGAAGTCGCGCCGAACTGGTATTTCAACGTACCAAGAGGTTACGAAGCGCTGTTGCCTTATCTTAGAAATGATTCAGGGCTAAGAAAAAATTTCTTCAGCCGCCTGAAGGTCCTGTGGTTCGCGGGCGCCGCGATCGCCCAGCATGTCTACGATGCATACAAGGAACTCGCCTACGACACCTGCGGCGAGACGGTGCCGTTTCTCACCGGTCTCGGCTCGACCGAGACCGCGCCGTACGCGATGGGCCGCATGTGGGAGACGGGCGATGCGACCAACATGGGCGTGCCGCCACCCGGGGGCGAGATCAAGCTGGTGCCGCTCGGCGACAAGTACGAGGCGCGCGTCAAGGGGCCGCACATCACGCCGGGCTACTGGCGCCAGCCCGAGCTCACCGCGCAGGCCTTCGACGAGGAGGGCTGGTACCGGCTGGGCGATTCGTTCGCCCTCGCCGACGAGCGCAAGCCGCAGGCCGGGCTGCTGTTTCGCGGCCGCATTGCCGAGGACTTCAAGCTGTCGAGCGGCACCTGGGTCAACGTCGGCCCGCTGCGCGCGAAATTCATCGAGCACTGCGCTCCGCTGGTGCGCGACGTGGTGATCGCGGGCGAGGGGAGAAATGAACTCGCTGCACTGGTCTTTCCTTCTCCTGAATTTTTGACAGAAAAATTCGAAAATCTGATGAAGACCCTCCAAAGCACCGGCAGCTCCAATCGCATCGCCCGGGTCCTAGTGCTGGAGGAGCCGCCATCGCTCGACGCCGGCGAAGTGACCGACAAGGGCACCATCAATCAGAAAGCGGTCCTGAAACGCCGGCACCAGCTGGTCGAGGAGCTCTATGGATCTTGAGAATCTCGTCGCCATCGACGTCCACACCCACGCCTGGAAGTCGGCGCTGCAGGTGGGCGATGCGCCCTCCGAGTCGCAGGAGGCGATGGGGCGCTATTTCCGCTACCAGCCGCAGCACCAGACCGTGCCGGAAATGGCGGAGATGTACCGCAAGCTCAAGATGGGCTTCGTCGTGTTTTCAGTGGATTCACCCAAAGAAACAAAAAAAATCACGAACGAGGAGGTCGCGGAACTCGCGCACCAGCATGCCGACGTCGCGATCCCGTTCGCGAGCGTCGATCCGCACCGCGGCAAGACCGGCGTTCGCCTGGCGAAAAAGCTGATCAAGGAATACGGCGTGAAGGGCTTCAAGTTTCATCCCTCGGTGCAGGAATTCAGCCCCAATGACCGCCTGGCCTATCCGCTCTACGAGGCGATCGCCGAGGCGAAGCTGCCGGCGATCTTCCACACCGGCCAGACCGGCGTCGGCGCCGGCACGCGCGGCGGCGGCGGCGTGCGCCTCAAGTACGCGCAGCCGATGCTTCTCGACGACGTCGCGGTCGACTTTCCCGACATGCCGATCATCCTCGCGCACCCGTCCTTCCCCTGGCAGGAGGAGGCGCTCTCGGTGGCGACGCACAAGCCGCAGGTCTACATCGACCTCTCGGGCTGGTCGCCGAAGTATTTCCCGCCGATCCTGATCCAGTATGCGAACACGCTGTTGAAGGAGAAGATCCTGTTCGGCTCCGACTACCCGGTGCTCGCGCCCGAGCGCTGGATCGAGGAGTTCGACAAGCTGCCGATCAAGCCGGAAGTGCGGCCGCTGATCCTGAAGCAGAATGCGGCACGGCTCTTGAAGTTGGCCCCCTGATAAGGGGGCCGTGAGCCGAAGGCGAGCGGGGGGTTTCTGGAATTACGAATG
>WNFM01025474.1_pt1 | contig 110132 bp, 100 predicted proteins | sample 5400271 | NCBI WGS metagenome assembly WNFM01 (sample SAMN13153352, study PRJNA577476) | soil metagenome | isolation source: 60 cm saprolite on Douglas fir-dominated hillslope | place: USA:California | collected 2013-09-17
AGCAGCACCGCGTCGTCGCCGAACGCGTTCTTCGCCTCGCGCCGCGCGCTCGCGAGCTGCTCGTCGAACTCGGCATCCTTCGTGACGAGGCGCATGCCCTTGCCGCCGCCGCCCGCGACCGCTTTGACGAGGAGCGGGAAGCCGACCTTCTTCGCCTCCGCGCGCAGGAATTTCGCGTCCTGGTTCTCGCCGTGATAACCGGGCACCACGGGCACGCCGGCCTTTTCCATGATCGCCTTGGCGCGGTCCTTCAAGCCCATCTTCTCGATCGCTTCCGGAGTGGGGCCGATGAACACCAGGCCCGCGGTCTCGACCGCGCGCGCGAAATCCTCGTTCTCCGAGAGGAATCCGTAGCCGGGATGGATCGCGCGCGCGCCGCACGCTTTCGCGACCTCGATGATGCGCTCGCCGCGCAGGTACGAATCCGCGGGGCGCGGGCCGCCGATGAGGTACGCCTCGTCGGCCTGCTCGACGTGCAACGCGTGCGCGTCGACGGTCGAGTGCACCGCGACCGTGCGGATCGCGAGGCGCCGGCAAGTGCGCATCACGCGGCAAGCGATCTCGCCGCGGTTGGCGACGAGGACCTTGCCGAACATCAAAACGGGCCGTTGGTGTTGCCCATCGTGTCCTGGCGCCACAACTGGCCCTTGCCGACGTAGATCGTGCCTTTGGGAAACAGTACCGATCGCGCGCCGTCGACCGCGGCGTCGGGATAAGGTGCAGCCTGCGGCATCTGGTGCGTCACCAGGCTGGGCAGCTGCAGCAGGCGAATGTCGGCGGCGGTGGTGCCGCGCAGCTCGAAGCGCATCAGCCCGCTCGATTGCCACGGATAGTAGGCCGTCGGCCCGACGCCCTGCGGGTTGCCGTCGTGAAGGCTCGCCGGGATCCCGATCGAGGCTACGTCGCTGCCCAGCGTGAGGAAGCTGAACGCATGGTGATCGCGCAGCAGCGCCGAATCGCTGCCGCGCTTGCCCATCAGCACGCGCTGGATCTCGCGCGGCGCGCCCACGTTGCCCACGTCGAAGAGGGTGAGTTGAAGACCCTGGTACCACACGAAGTTCGCGTCGCCGGTGGTGTTCGCGGGCAGCGAGTCCTTGCCGAATCCCAGCAGCAGGCCGTTGGGCAACGGATGGAGGTAATCGGAAAAACCCGGGATCTCGAGCGCGCCGACGATGCGCGGGTCGGCCGCGCTGGCGAGATCGACGACGTACAGCGGATCGGTTTTCTTGAACGTCACGGCATACAACCGATCGTCGACGAAGCGCGTCGCGTAGAGGAGCTCGCTGGGCTTGCCGAGGGGCTCGGGCCGCAGCGCGTTGGGGAGGACCGACACCGTTCGCAGCAGGCCGGGGGCGGAAGACGAAGGCTCCATGATGGTGAGCCTGTTCTTGTTCACGCCGCCCCAGATGACGCCGGTGGTGCTGGTCACTGCGCGAAGGCGCCCCTGGTACTCGCTCATGCGGAAGGACTGCATGTCCGCGTCGGTTCCGAAGAATCCCTCGAGGGAACCGGAACCCACGATCGCCATCGCGCCGGTGCCGAGCTGGATCTGGTGGATGTCCGTCACGTAGAACAAGGGCTCCGGCAGCAGCGATCCCACGGAATTGCGCAGCGGCTGCCGCGAGCTGGCGAGGAAGAGGTTCGCGGTCGACGCGTAGATCGTGTCCGTGCTGCCGAGGATCGCGAGAGTTTGCGCGACGTGCGGCGACACGAGGTCGATCGCGGTAACGAGCACCATATCCGCGAGGGGCTTGCGGGCGCCCTGGGGCGGCAGGTAGATCGCGGTGGTCTGCACCGCCGGAATCGAGGCGCCGGCGTTGATGCGCATCGAGGGAAGGAGGCCCGCGAGCGGCGTGATGCGCAGGATCTCCTGGTTCGAAGCCAGCTGCGAGGGGCTCAACGCGGTGCCGTACACGAAGCCCTGCAGGAAGGGGACGAAGCGCGAGACCACATACAGGCGATCGCCGATGCGCCGGCTGGAGACGATGTGGCCTTCGATCTCCGCGCGCCATGCCGTGGCGGGCAACGCGGACGGCGAGGTGGAGAGCACCTCGATGTTGGTGACGCCCTTCTGCCACGAGCCGGGATAACCCCAGGCCCAGCCGCCGTAGTACATGGCCGTGCTGCCCGACACCGAGATCAGCTTGTCGCCGGCGAGATAGAGGCCCGCGGTCCCCATCGGCGCCGACGGGCCGCTCGCCAGGGCGACGGTGCCGCGGATTTCAAGGCCCTCGCCCTCGTTGGAAACGCGGGCGACACGAATCGCGGGCAGACGCGTCGCGGAGTAGTCGCCGGCATGAGCGAAGGCGTAGATCGATTGCCCGTCGGATTTCACCAGGTCGGCCTCGTCCACGCCGATTTCCTGCAGGTTGGTGGTCGAGAAGGCCGCGCTGGGGGGCGCCGGCGAGAAATCCGTCCCCGAGGAAAACACGATGTTCTGCAGCCCCGCGCCGAGATACGCCTTCAACGCGGCCTCGTCGGCGAAATTCGCGAGCTGGCGGTCGGCCGCTCGCCACGAAGCCGGGCGACTCAACGGAATCATGCGCGCACCTTCGACATTCACGCCGGGGGCCATGGCGACGGTGAGCGCGTTGCGCAGGCTGAGCTGGTTCTCGGCCGCGAAATCGAAGGCGAGCGTCCCGGCGCTGCGCGTAACGGTGGAGGTATAGGCGCAGGAAGGGCAAGCCCCCGTACAAGTGAAATATTCCACCGTGCGGCTCGCGCGCTGGTAACCTGCGAGCCAGGTGGGGGCCCCGGACGCGTCGTAGGTGAACATCGCGCCGCCGAGCACATCGCCCTGCTCGGCGACGGTGAGGCCCCAGCCGCCGTTGCGAGGATCGAACCAAGAGCCACTGTGGTCCACCTCGTTCACGATGCCGGAGAAGACCAGCGGCTCGATTGCCCAGGTGCCGCGCGTGCCGTTCAGCTCCCAGGTCGCGTTGATCGATTCGGGGTGTGCGATCTCGAGCTTGAGCGTACCCACGGCGGTGGACGCGCTGATGCCCGTACCGTTCCAGCGATGCTGCATGAGGGGCCAGGCCTGCGTGCCGAGGCTCGACTCGTCGCCCTGGGCGGTGTACCAGACGGGCTTGCCGCCCGCGTCGAAGGTGTACCAGACGACGGCGACCTGGCCCGCGGCGCTGAAGATCTCGAAGCCGCTTCCGGAGCGCGCGGGATTCCACCAATGGCCCTGGGCGAACGCCGAGCGCTCCGCGACGGTGGCGGCGGCGCAGAAGGCGCTGAGGGCGAGGGTGGCGATCGCGAAGACGAGGCGATGCGTTTTCATGGTGAGCCTCCTTGCCGCAATTTTACTACTCAACTACCGGGCGTTTCAGGGGGAATTTCGGGCTCCGGGTCCGGCGGTACCCAGGAGGCGCGCCGCTTCTCGAGGAAGGCGGAGATGCCCTCCCGCCCCTGGGGCGAGGAACGGATCTTCGCGATGCGATCCGCGGTGTCCTGCACGAGCTCGCTGGTGAGGGGCCGGTTGGCCACGGCGCGAACCAGGTCCTTCGCCTCCTTCTGCGCCGCCGGGCTCGCGGCGAGCATCGCGTCGACGATGGCGCCGATCAGGTCGTCCATCTCGGCCTCGGTGCCGGCGATCTCGTGAACGAGCCCCAGGCGCCACGCGTCGGCGGCCGAGAAGCGCTCGCCGGTGAGGAAGTAGCGGCGCGCCGCGCGCTCGCCGATCGCGGCGACCACGTAAGGCGAGATGACCGCGGGGATGAGGCCCAGCTTCACCTCGGAGAGCGCGAAGGCGGCGTCGTGCGTCGCCACGGCGATGTCGCAGCACGCGACCAGCCCCACGCCCCCGCCCAGCGCCGCGCCCTGCACGCGCGCGATGGTGGGCTTGCGCAGGTGCGCGATGGTGCGCATGAGCGCGGCCAGGCCCATCGCGTCGCGGCGATTCTCGTCGAGCGAGAAGCCCGCCATGCGCTTCATCCAGTTCAGGTCGGCGCCCGCGGAGAACGACTTGCCGGCCCCGGAGAGCACCACGACGCGGATGCCATCCTCGGCCTCCATCGAGCGGAACGCCTCGGTGAGCTCGGCGATGAGCGCGTCGTCGAAGGCGTTGTGGCGCTCGGGCCGGTTCATGGTGACGATGCCGACCGAGCCTTGCCGCTCGATCGCGAGAGCTTCGCTCATTCGATTGGTCCGAGGTTCCTCACATGCGCAAGACGCCGAAGCGCGTCTCCTCGGCCGGTGCGTTGGTGGTGACGGCAAGCGCCAGGCCCAGCACGCGGCGCGTATCGGCGGGGTCGATCACGCCGTCGTCCCAGAGCCGCGCGCTGGCGTAGTAGGGATGGCCCTGCCTCTCGTACTGCTCGCGAATGGGATCCTTGAAGGCCTCTTCCTCGGCTTTCGACCAGCTTTTGCCCTTGGCCTCGAGGCCGTCGCGCTTCACGGTGGCGAGCACCGAGGCCGCCTGCTCGCCGCCCATCACCGAGATGCGCGCGTTGGGCCAGGTCCAGAGGAAGCGCGGATTGAACGCGCGCCCGCACATGCCGTAGTTGCCGGCGCCGAACGAGCCGCCCAGGATCACCGTCAACTTCGGCACTCTGGCGCACGACACGGCGGTCACCATCTTGGCGCCGTCCTTGGCGATGCCGCCCGCTTCGTATTTCTTGCCCACCATGAAGCCCATGATGTTCTGCAGGAAGAGGAGCGGGATGCCGCGCTGGGCGCAGAGCTCGATGAAGTGCGTCCCCTTCAACGCGGATTCCGAGAAGAGGATGCCGTTGTTGGCGAGGATTCCGACCGCATGGCCGTGCAGCTGCGCGAAGCCGGTGACGAGGGTCGTGCCGTAGAGCGCCTTGAACTCGTGGAACTCCGAGGCGTCGACGATGCGGGCGATGATCTCGCGGATGTCGAAGGGATGGCGCGGATCCTTGGGGATGATGCCGTAGAGATCCTCGGCGGGATAGAGGGGCTCGATCACATTGGGTCCCGGGCCGTTGCTGCGCTGGAGCGCCCGGGATGACGAGTGGCTGATGATCTCGCGCGCGATCGAGAGCGCGTGGCGATCGTCGTCGGCGAGATGATCCGTCACGCCGGATATGCGCGAATGCACGTCGCCACCCCCCAATTCCTCCGCGGTGACGATCTCGCCGGTCGCCGCCTTCACCAGCGGGGGACCGCCCAGGAAAATCGTCCCCTGGTTCTTCACGATGATCGACTCGTCGCACATCGCGGGCACGTAGGCGCCGCCGGCGGTGCACGAGCCCATCACCACCGCGACCTGCGGCACGCCGAGCGCCGAGAGGTTCGCCTGGTTGTAGAAGATGCGCCCGAAATGCTCCCTGTCCGGGAACACCTCGTCCTGCAGCGGCAGGAAGGCGCCGCCGGAATCGACCAGGTAGATGCAGGGGAGCCTATTCTGCAGCGCGATCTCCTGCGCGCGCAGGTGCTTCTTCACCGTCATCGGATAGTACGTGCCGCCCTTCACCGTCGCGTCGTTGGCGACGATCACCACTTCGCGCCCCTCGACGCGGCCCATGCCGGTGATGAGGCCCGCGGCGGGCGCGTCGTCGCCGTACATGCCGAACGCGGCGAGCTGCGAGAACTCGAGGAAGGGCGAGCCGGGATCGAGGAGGGCGCGCACGCGCTCGCGCGGCAGGAGCTTGCCGCGCGCCGTATGCTTCTTCTGCGCTTCAGCGCCGCCGCCCTCGGCCACGCGCGCGACGCGCAGCCGCAGGTCGGTGGCGAGCGCGCGATGGTGCTCCGCGTTCGCCTGGAAGGCGGGGCTCGCGGTGTCGAGTATTGACTTGATGCGCGGCATGGTCAGGCGGTCGTGGCGGCGCGCTCGGCCCTGGCGAGCTTCACCCATTCCTGCTCCGACTCGAGGGCGGAGCGGCGCGCGTTCTGCAGGATGTGATCGAAGAGCGCGCCGGCCTCGTGCGCGCGCCCCAGGCGCTTGAGAAGCATTGCCTGCCGATACTTCGACTCGAAGCCCACGTAGGTGGTGCGCAGGCGCTCGTAGATCGCGAGCGCGCGCTCGCCCTCGCCCACGGCGTCGAGCACGCGCGCCTCGAGGAGCTGTACCTCGTCGCGGCGGAACTTCGTATGGGACTTTTCCAGCCGCGCGAGGATCTCCTCGGCCTGGCGGCTCGCGCCGTTGTAGAAATAGGCGCGCGCGCAGGCGAAGAGGATGCGCGCGTCGTTCTTGTAGGGCCCCTCGAGGCAGCTCTCGTAGAGGCGGATGGCTTCCTCGAACATGCCTTTCTCGAGGCATTCGTCGGCGAGCCGCGAGCGGTTGTCGACGCTCGCGTTGGTGGCGACTTCATCGCTGCGGCGCTTCAGCTCGCCGTCGGGGTTGAGCGCCTTCGCGATGTCGTGCACATGGCGGCGCACCGCGCGCTCTTCGCGCGTTCCCGGGAAGACTTCCATGAAGTAGTAGGCGAGGCAGCCGATCACGGGAAACACCAGGATCACGGTGACCCACATCGCGCCCTTGCCCGACTTCACGGCATGGAACGCGAAGGAGAACTGGATAATGGCCATCAGGACGGCGAGGATGCGGATCATCGGTTGGCGGTGAAGGGTCGGTAGGAAAGTCGCAGCGCGATGCTTACCGCCGCGGCGGCCACGAACCAGCGGTTCTCGCCGCCCGCCATGAGGTAGAGCGCGCCGAGCGCCAGCGGCAGCTCGCACAGCGCCCCGCCCACGGACAGCTTGCGCAGCAGCTCCTGGCGCAGGCGTGGGTCCGGCACGCCGCCCTGGCGCTTCAGCGCGGCGATGTCGGCCTCGAGCGCGCGCTTGAAGCGCCGCACGTACCAGAGCGCGGGGCCGCCAGCGGCGAGGATTCCATAGAGGCCATAGCGTGTCCACTGCGGATCGACCGTGGCGAACACCGGAGCGCCCTTGCCGAAGAAGAGATAGATCGCGACCGCGATCGCCACCGTGCCCGCGAGCTGCGTCCCCCAGACGAGGACCGGCTGGGGCATCTTGGGGATGGGATTCGCCAGGGCTCTACTCGGAGAGGTTGCGCGCGATGACCAGGCGCTGGATCTCGCTGGTGCCTTCGTAGATCTGGGTGATGCGCGCGTCGCGGTAATGGCGCTCGACCGGGTAATCGTGCAGGTATCCGTAGCCGCCGTGGATCTGGATCGCCTTGGAGCACACCCACTCGGCGAGCTCGGAGGCATAGAGCTTCGCCTGCGAGGCCTCCGAGAGGCAGGGCAGCCCTTCGCTGCGCATGCGCGCGGCATGCAGGATGAGCAGGCGCGCCGCGTTGATGCGCGTATGCATGTCCGCGAGATAGTTGCCGATGGAAGCGTGCTCGGTGAGCTTCTTGCCGAACTGGGTGCGTTCCCTGGCGTAGGCGAGCGCCGCCTCGAAGGCCGCGCGCGCGATGCCGAGGGCCTGTGCGGCGATGCCGATCCTGCCGCCCTCGAGATTGGAGAGCGCGATCGCAAGGCCCTTGCCGCGCGGGCCCAGCAAATGGTCTTCCGGCACGGCGCAGTCCTCGAGCACGATGGCGGTGGTGTCGGAGGCCTTGATGCCGAGCTTCTGCTCGAGCTTCTGCGGCGTGAAGCCGCGCGTGTCGGTGGGCACGATGAAGGCCGACAGGCCCTTCTTGCCGAGCTCCGGGTCGCTCACCGCGAACACGATCGCGACCGCGGCGCGCTTGCCGTTGGTGACGAACTGCTTGTTGCCGTTGAGGACCCAGCGGCCGTCCTTCAGCACCGCGCGCGTTTTGAGGTTGTTGGCCTCGCTGCCGGCCTGCGGCTCGGTCAGGCAGAAGCAGCCGATCTTGCGGCCCGCCGCCATGTCGGGAAGCCACGCCTTCTTCTGCGCGTCGCTGCCCCACGCGAGGATCGGGCCGCAGCCCACGGAGTTGTGCACGCTCATGAGGGTCGCGGTCGCGGCGCATCCCGCAGCGATCTCCTCCATCGCGAGCGCATACGCCACGTAATCGGAGAAGGAGCCGCCCCACTCCTCGGGGACCACCATGCCGAGCAGGCCCAGCTCGCCCAGCTTGGCCACGACGTGGTCGGGAATCCAGCCTTCCTCTTCCCATTGGCCCGCGTGCGGAGCGAGCTCGGAGCGCGCGAATTCGCGCGCCATGTCGCGGATCATCCGCTGCTCTTCGGAGAGGAAATCCGTGTGCGCGCGCGCGAGCATTGCGTTACTTGGCGTCTTTTTCCATCTTGTCGACGGATTGCGTCGCCTTCTGGTTCAGGTCGGCCTCGAGTGCCTTGGCCTTGTCGAGCGCCTTCACCTGGGTGCCGAAGGTGTCGTGGCGCGCGCGCTCGAGCGCCGCGGCGCGCTCGGCCGCCGCGTCTTCCACCTTGGGCGTCTTCTCCTTGTTGCAGCCGGCCGCGACCAGCATCGCCGCGGCGAGAGCGAGCGCGAGCGCGGCGCGGCGCGGGGCGTTCATGGCGTCAGGCCCTGACGGCCTTCACCCGGTGGCGGATGTCGGCGCGGACCTTCGGTGGCAGGTGGTTCCAGCGCACCCCGGCGACCGCCCCGGCGAGGGCGAGGCACGCGGGAACGCTGTTCCTCTCGGGATTGGCGCGGCGAAGCTGCAGCCACGCGTCCCAGAAGCCCACGCGCATGAGCGCCTCGAGCGAATCGATGCCGACGGAGCGAAGCTCGGCGGCGAGCGCCTGGCCGATGTTGGGTGTGCGTTCGATCGGAGTTGCGGATGCCGTTGCGGTTGCAGTTGCCATGCTTACAAGACCTCCAGTGCTAGAGCCGTTCCCTCGCCACCGCCGATGCAAAGTGCGGCGACCCCCTTTTTCAAGCCGCGCTTCTTCAGCGCGTAGATCAACGTCGTGATGATGCGGGCGCCGGTGGCACCGATGGGGTGACCCAGCGCGCATGCTCCCCCGTTCACGTTCACCTTGTCGTGCGGAATGCCGACATCCTTCATCGCCGCCATGGCGACCACGGCGAACGCCTCGTTCACCTCGAAGAGGTCGACGTCGGAAGCCTTCCAGCCCGCCTTGTCGAGCACTTTCTTGATCGCGCCCACGGGCGCGGTGGTGAACCACTCGGGCTCGTGCGCATTGGACGCATAGGCCACGATCTTCGCGAGCGGCTTGGCGCCGCGCTTCTTCGCCTCGGATTCGGTCATCAGCACGAGCGCGGCGGCGCCGTCGGAGATCGACGACGAGGTGGCGGCGGTGACCGTGCCGTCCTTGTTGAAGGCCGGGCGCAGCGTCGGGATCTTCTCGACGTTCACGTTGAAGGGGGTCTCGTCGTCCTTCACCACCTCGTCGCCCTTCCTGCCCTTCACGGTGACCGCGGCGATCTCGTCGGCGAAGGCGCCGGACTTCGACGCCCCCACGGCACGCTCGGTGGAGGTCTTCGCGTAGGCGTCCATCTGCTCGCGGGTGAAGCCGTACTTCTCGGCGGTCTTGTCGGCGAAGTAGCCCATGGGCTTGCCGTCGTAGGCGTTCTCGAGCCCGTCGGAGGCCATGTGGTCGAGGATCTGCCCGCTGCCGTAGCGGATGCCGCTACGGCCCTTGGGCAAAAGGTGGGGCGCGTTGGTCATGGATTCCATGCCGCCGGCGACGACGATGGTCGCCTGCCCCGAGGAAAGCTCGTCGGCGGCCATCATCGTGGCCTTCATGCCCGAGCCGCACATCTTGTTGACGGTGGTGGCCGGCGTGGCCTTGTCGAGGCCGGCGCCCAACGCCGCCTGGCGTGCCGGCGCCTGGCCCTGGCCCGCGCCCAGCACGTTGCCGAAGATCAGGTCGTCGACTTCGTCGGGCTTCACGCCCGCCTGCTCGATGGCGGCCTTGATGGCGACGGAACCGAGCTGCGAAGCCGTGACGCTGCCGAACTTGCCCTGCATGGAACCGATCGGGGTGCGCTTCGCGCCCACGATCACAATGCTTTCTGCCATTGCCATCTCCTGGTCAAACCGATTCTTCGAACAGCTCGCGCCCGATCAGCATGCGGCGGATCTCGTTGGTGCCCGCGCCGATGTCGTAGAGCTTCGCGTCGCGCAGCAGGCGCCCGGCGGGAAATTCGTTGATGTAGCCGTTGCCGCCGAGGGCCTGGATCGCTTCGAGGGCGACCTGCACCGCGTTCTCCGACGAGAACAGCAGGCACGCGGCGGCGTCCTTGCGCGCGGCGCGCCCGCGGCCCTGGTCGAGCGCCTGCGCGGTGCGATAGCTGAAGGCGCGCGAGGCCTGCAGCTTGGTGTACATGTCGGCGATCTTGCCCTGCATCAGCTCGAAGGTGCCGATCGCCTGGCCGAACTGCTTCCTCTCGTGCAGGTAGGGCAGCACGAGATCCATGGCGGCCTGCATGATGCCCAGCGGGCCGCCCGAGAGCACGGTGCGCTCCGTGTCCAGGCCCTTCATCAGCACGCGCGAGCCGCCGTTCACCTCGCCCAGCACGTTGGCCGCGGGAATCTCGCAATTCTGGAACACCAGCTCGCAGGTGTTCGAGCCGCGCATGCCGAGCTTGTCGAGCTTCTGCGCGGTGGTGAAGCCCTTCATGCCCTTCTCGACGATGAACGCCGTCATCGCCTTCGAGCCCTGGTCCTTCGGCGCGGTGCGCATGTAGACGACCGCGACGTCGGCGTCCGGGCCGTTGGTGATCCACATCTTCGAGCCGTTGGCGATCCAGCGATCGGCCTTCTTCTCGGCCTTGCATAGCATCGAGCCGACGACGTCGGAGCCCGCGCCCGGCTCGCTCATGGCGAGCGCTCCTACCCGCTCGCCGGAGCAAAGTCCCGGCAGGTACTTGCGACGTTGCGCCTCCGAGCCGTTGAGGAAGAGGTTGTTGACGCACAGGTTCGAATGCGCGCCGTAGGAAAGGCCCACGGACGCCGAGGCGCGGGAGACTTCTTCCATCGCGACCACGTGGGCGAGGTAGCCCAGGCCGGTACCGCCATAGGCCTCGGGGACCGTCATGCCCAGCAGCCCCAGCTCGCCCAGCTTCTTCCACATGTCGGCCGGGAACTCGTTGCTCGCGTCGATCTCGGCGGCGCGCGGCGCCAGCTCCGCATCGCACATGCGCTTCACCGTATCGCGCAGCGCGTCGAAATCCTCGGTGAGATGGGTGTCGAATAGCAAAGGCAGCTTTTCGGGGGACGAGAGTGTAATTATCGCATTTCTAGGCGCTCTACGCCGGGCGGGTGCCTCATTTGGCGGTCATGCGGATGGCGCCGTCGAGGCGGATCACCTCGCCGTTCAGGACCTCGTTCTCGACGATGTGGCGCACCAGAGCCGCGTATTCCTCGGGCTTGCCGAGGCGCGAAGGAAACGGAATCTGGGCGCCCAGCGAGGCGCGCACCTCCTCGCTCATCGCCTGCAGCATCGGCGTGTCGAAAATCCCCGGCGCGATGGTCATCACGCGAATGCCGAACTTGGCGAGCTCGCGCGCGATCGGCAGCGTCATCCCGTTGACGCCCGCCTTCGACGCCGCGTAGGCCGCCTGCCCGATCTGGCCGTCCATGGAGGCGACCGACGACGTGTTCACGATCACGCCGCGCTCGCCGCTCGCCTGCCCTGCGGGCTGCACGCTCATCTTCGCGGCGGCGAGCCGGATGGCGTTGAAAGTGCCGATCAGGTTGATTCTCACGGCGCGCTCGAAACTCGCGAGCGCGTGAGGACCGTTACGCCCGACCACACGCTCGCCGGGCGCGATGCCCGCGCAATTCACCAGGCCATGGATCGCGCCGAACGCCGAGACGCACAGATCGACCGCGGCTTGCGTCGAGTCCTCGTCGGTGACGTCGGCCTTGATGAAGCGCACCGTGCCTCCCAGGAAGCCGGCGATGTCCTTGCCCGCCGGCTCGTTGAGATCGGCGATGACGACCTTGCCGCCGTGGGCGGCGAGCATCGTGGCGGTGGCGGCTCCGAGTCCCGAACCGCCGCCGGTCACGAGGAAGACGTGGTTCTGGATCTGCATTTCAGCTCTCTCTTTCGGGGTTCATGTATAAATTCTATATGGCTCCTTCGCTCCCGCAGTCGCTGCGCGTGATCGTGCGCGGCTGGTTGAACTGCAACCAGGTCGTGATGCTCGCCCCGCGCGACAACCTCCTCGTCGACTCGGGCTACTGCACGCATCGCGAGCAGACGCTCGAGCGCCTCGCGGGTCCCGAGGGCCTCGACGGCGAGCCGCTCGAGCGCCTCATCAACACCCACTGCCATTCCGACCACATGGGCGGCAACGCCGCGATCGCCCACGCGCACGGCTGCCGCATCACCATTCCCGCGGGCGAAGCGAAGCACATCGAGCCGTGGACGCCGCAAAGCGCCTGGATGGAGGAATTCGACCAGCGCGCCGATCCCTTTCATTTCGACGACACGATCGCGGCCGGCGACACCTTCGAGGGCGGGGGCTTCGAATGGCAGGCGCACGCCGCTCCAGGTCACGACATGGACGCGCTCATGTTCTACGCGCCCTCCCATCGCATATTGATCACCGGGGATGCCCTGTGGCAGAACGGCATGGGGTTCGTGTGGCCGGAGGAGGGCGCCAATCCCTTCATCGACGCCGCGCAGGCGACGCTCGAGGCGATCGCGAGGCTCGCCCCCGCGCTCGTGATCCCGGGGCACGGCCGGCCCTTCGCGGACGCCGCCGGCTCGGTTGCGAACGCGCGCGCGCGCCTTGCCGCCTTCGCGCGCGATCCCGCGAAGAACGCGCGCCACGTGATCAAGGTGATGTTCGTCTTCGCGCTCCTCGACCGCGGCCGCATGGCGCTCGCCGACGTGCCCGCGTACCTGGGGCGCATCGGATGCTACCGACGCATGGCCGAGCGCTTCCTCGCGAGCGCTCCCGAGTCGCTCGCCGGCTGGCTGGTGGAGGATCTCGCGCGTTCCGGGGTGATCAAGTCGGCCGACGGAGCGCTCATCCCCACGCTCGCCGCGTGAGGCGCGCCTAGGCGAAGCTGCGCAGCCCCTCGAGATCGACGATGCGGATGCGCCCGTAGTCGACCTTCACCAGGCCCGCCTTTTCGAGCACCTGCAGCGCCTGGTTCACGCGCTGGCGCGACACGCCCGAAAGATAGCCCAGCTCTTCCTGCGAGAGCTGGACCTCGGTCGCCTGGTCGGGATAGAGGACCGGATTGAAGAGCGCGGCCAGCGAGCGCGCCACGCGCGCATCGGGCTCGAGCAGGCGCTCGTACTCGACCATGGCGATGAATTGCCCGAGGCGCTCGTTCAGCTGCATCAGCAGGAAGCGGTTGAACTCGATGCTGGTGTCGAGGAGCCATTGGAAGGTCGCGCGCGGCATGTAGGCGACGCGGCTTTCGCGAAGCGTCACCACGTCGTACTTGCGCAGCTTGTCCTTGAGGAGCGAGCCCTCGCCGAACCAGCCTCCGCTGGTGACGCCGAGGAAGGTCGTGGTCTTGCCTTCGGGAGTCTGGCTGGTCATCTTCACCAGTCCGTCGATGACGCCGATCCAGTGCTCGACCGCCTCGCCCTTGCGGCACACGGGCACGCCGACGGGGAGCGCGCGCACCTGGGTCTCGGCCTGCACGCGCGCCAATTGCCCCGGCGTGAGCGAGCGCGTCCACAGGGAAGCGCGCAGGAGCTCGGCAAGGGTTTCCATCGCCGAATTGTCAACGAAAAGACACATTCCGGGTGGAGGCAGCGGCTACACTAGGTCCAAATCGGAGGAGACCGAGCCATGCCGGAAGGCAGCGGGACGCCCGACACGTTCCCGAAGCTTCTGCTGCTGCACGCGCGCGAGCGGGGATCGCATCCCGCCATCCGCGAGAAGGCGCTCGGCATCTGGCAAAGCTGGACCTGGAGCCAGGTGCGCGACGAGATCGAGGCGCTCGCCGCCGGGCTGCACCGTGCCGGGCTCGCGCGCGGCGCGCACATCGCCGTCATCGGCGCGAACCGGCCGCGTCTCTACTGGACGCTCACCGCGGCGCAGTCCCTGGGCGCCATTCCCGTGCCGTTCTACGAGGATGCGGTCGCCCAGGAGATGGTCTACGTCTTCCAGAACGCCGAGATCGAGTTCGCGGTGGTCGAGGACCAGGAGCAGGCCGACAAGCTCTTCGAGATCATGCCGCAGTGCCCGAAGCTCGCGCACATCTGGTACGACGATCCGCGCGGGCTGCGCCGCTATCCCCAACCCGAGCTCGCGAGCTACGAGAGCCTCACCGTGACGGGGCGCGCCTTCGCGGCCTCGAGCCCGCGCTTCTTCGCCGAGGAGGTCGCGCGCGGCCGGGGCGCGGACACCGCGATCATGCTCTACACCTCGGGTACCACCGGCCACCCCAAGGGCGTGGTCCTGTCGCACGACAACCTCGTGCATGCGAGCCGCGCCTATGCCGAGCTCGAGGGCCTGCGCGACGACGAGGAGGTGCTCGCCTACCTGCCCATGGCCTGGATCGGACAGAACCTCTTCTCCTACGCGCAGTGGATGGTGGTGGGCTTCCGCATCAACTGCATCGAGTCGGCCGAGACCGTGATCACCGACATGCGCGAAATCGGGCCGACCTACTACTTCGCGCCGCCGCGCGTGCTTGAGGCGCTTCTCACCCAGGTCACCATCCGCATGGAGGACGCGAGCTGGGTGAAGCGGCGCATGTTCGGCTACTTCATGGAGCTCGCGCGCCGCGTAGGGTCGAACATCCTCGACCGGCGGCGGGTGGGCTTCCTCGACCGCGTGAAGTACGCGCTCGGCGGCCTCCTCGTCTACGCGCCGCTCAAGAATTCCCTCGGCATGTCGCGCGTGCGCGTCGCCTACACCGCGGGGGAAGCGATCGGCCCGGACCTTTTCGTGTTCTACCGCTCGCTCGGCATCAACTTGAAGCAGCTCTACGGCTCGACCGAGACGTCGGTCATGGTGTGCGTGCAGCCCAACGGCGAGGTGAAGCCCGACACGGTGGGCCCGCCGATGAAGGGGGTCGAGATCCGCGTGCTCGACTCGGGAGAGATCGTGCTGCGCTGCCCGGGGCTGTTCCGCGCCTATTACAAGAACGAGCAGGCGACGCGCGAGGCCAAGGATGCCGAAGGCTGGTTCCACACCGGCGACGCGGGGTTCTTCGACGCGACCGGGCACCTGAAGATCATCGACCGCGCCAAGGACGTGGGCAAGCTTTCCGGCGGCACGCTCTTCGCTCCCAAGTATCTCGAGAACAAGCTCAAGTTCTTCCCGCACATCAAGGAGGCGGTGGCCTTCGGCCAGGGCCGGGCGCAAGCCACCGCGATGGTGAACATCGACGTGCAGGCGGTGGGCGACTGGGCCGAGCGCCGCGGCATCCCGTATTCGGGCTACACCGACCTCGCTGCCAAGCCGCAGGTGGTGGGCCTCATCCGCGAATGCGTGGAGAAGGTGAATGCCGACCTGGCGCGCGATCCCAAGCTCGCGGCGAGCCAGATCCACCGCTTCGTGATCCTGCACAAGGAGCTCGACGCCGACGACGGCGAGCTCACCCGCACCCGGAAAGTCCGCCGCGGTTTCATCGGCGAGAAGTACGCGACGATCGTCGAGGCGCTTTATTCGGGAACGCAGAGCTGCGTGGTCGAGGCGCAGGTGCGTTTCGAGGACGGGCGCACCGGCAAGATCCGCGCGGAGCTGCCGGTGAACGCCGCGAAGACCTTCGCGCCCGAGGCCGCGAGGGCCGCGGCGTGAGGCTACCGGCGAGGGCCCCGCTTGCGGGATCGACGACGACGAGCGCCGCCGAGGACCGACACGACAATGGTCAAATCATCGATACCCGGTCAGAGGCCCGCGGCGTGAGGCTACCGGCGAGGGCCCCGCTTGCGGGATCGACGACGACGAGCGCCGCCGAGGACCGACACGACAATGGTTAAATCATCGATACCCGGTCAGAGGCCCGCGGCGTGAACCTGCGCGACGCCGAGCCGCAGGTAGCCCCCCGCAAGGTGGGCGAGGTGATCCTCGCCGTGGAAGACATCTCGCTCGCCTTCGGCGGGGTGAAGGCGCTCTCCGAGGTGAGCTTCGACGTGCGCGAGCACGAGGTGCGCGCCATCATCGGCCCCAACGGCGCGGGCAAGAGCTCGATGCTGAACGTGGTGAACGGCATTTACCGCCCGCAGCAGGGGCGCATCACCTTCCGCGGCGAGACGCGCGGCCACATGGACCCGCGCCACAGCGCCGAGATGGGGATCGCCCGCACCTTCCAGAGCCTGGCGCTCTTCAAGGGCATGTCGGTGCTCGACAACATCCTCGCCGGACGCAACCTGAAGATGAAGGCGAACCTCTTCCTGCAGGCGCTGCGCGTGGGGCCGGCGCTCACCGAGGAGGTCGAGCACCGCAGGAAAGTCGAGGAGATCATCGATTTCCTCGAGATCCCGCACGTGAGGAAGACCCCGGTGGGCCGCCTTCCCTACGGGCTGCAGAAGCGCGTCGACCTGGGACGAGCGCTCGCCGCGGAGCCCCGGGTGCTCCTCCTCGACGAGCCCATGGCCGGCATGAACGTGGAGGAGAAGCAGGACATGAGCCGCTTCATCCTCGACGTGAACGACGAGTTCGGCACGACGATCGTCCTCATCGAGCACGACATGGGCGTGGTGATGGACCTCTCGGACCGCGTCGTGGTGCTCGACTACGGGCGCAAGATCGCCGACGGCACGCCCGACGAGGTGCGCGCCAGCCAAGCGGTCATCGACGCGTACCTCGGCGTAAAACACTAGGCACGAGGCGCGAGATGAACCCCGCAACCACCAGGAACCTCACCATCGCGTTCTTCGTGCTGCTCGTGGGCGGGGCGATCTCGCCGCTCCTCGGTTCCGCGCTCCTGCCGCAGTGGATCGAGGTGGTGCTGGGCGGGCTCATGACCGGCGTGCTCTACTCGCTGGTGGCCATCGGCCTGGTGCTGATCTTCAAGGCATCCGGCGTCTTCAACTTCGCGCAGGGCGCCATGGTGCTCTTCGCCGCGCTGTCCCTGGTGCGGCTCATGGAGAAGATGCCGTTCGCCCTCGCGCTCATCGCGACGCTCGCCATCATGGTCGCGCTCGCCTTCGTGATCGAACGCCTGGTGCTGCGCCCGCTGGTGAACCAGGAGGGCATCGTGCTCTTCATGGCGACACTCGGCGTCGCCTACTTCCTCGACGGCTTCGGGCAGACCCTGTGGGGAAGCGAGATCTACACGCTCAACGTGGGCATGCCGAAGGAGCCGAAGATCCTGCTGGAGAGCGTCTTCGAGGGCGGCATCCTGGTGAACATGGAGGACGTGATCGCCGCGGTGATCGCGGCGATCCTGGTGGCCGCGTTGGCGCTCTTCTTCCAGAAGACCGCGACGGGGAGGGCGCTGCGCGCGGTCGCCGACGATCACCAGGCCGCGCAGTCGGTGGGCATCCCGTTGAATCGCATCTGGGTGATCGTGTGGAGCGTGGCGGGCCTGGTCGCGCTCGTGGCCGGCGTGATCTGGGGCTCCAAGCTCGGCGTGCAATTCTCGCTCTCGCAGGTCGCCCTGAAGGCGCTGCCGGTGGTGATCCTCGGCGGGTTCACCTCGATTCCGGGCGCGATCGTGGGCGGGCTCATCATCGGCCTGGGAGAAAAGCTCTCGGAGGTCTACCTCGGCCCCTTCTTCGGCGGCGGCATCGAGAACTGGTTCGCCTACGTGCTCGCCCTCGTGTTCCTTCTGTTCCGCCCCGAAGGACTTTTTGGAGAAAGGCACATCGACCGCGTATGACGACATCTCGCGCCTTGCGCCTCTTGCCTCGCGCCTCATGATCTATCGCGAGACCGGACAGTTCAAGACGACCTACGCGTCGGACCAGCAGCTCTTCCCGATCCTGCAGGACCGCGCGTTCGTGATCGGATTCCTCGCCTTCGCGTTCGGCGTGATGCCCTTCATCGCGAGCGAGTACATGTTCCGCGCGATCCTGGTGCCGTTCCTCATCCTGTCGCTCGCCGCCCTGGGCTTGAACATCCTGGTCGGCTACTGCGGCCAGGTCTCGCTCGGCACCGGAGGCTTCATGGCGGTGGGGGCCTATGCCGCGTACAACCTCGCCGTGCGCATGCCCGACCTGAACCTGCTGGTTATCTTCCTTCTCGCCGGAGCGTGCGCGACGCTGGTGGGAGTGCTGTTCGGCATCCCGAGCCTGCGCATCAAGGGCTTCTACCTCGCGGTGGCGACCCTCGCCGCGCAGTTCTTCATCGACTGGCTGTTCGCGCGCGTGAAATGGTTCACCAACGATGCGCCGTCGGGCTCGGTGAGCGCGCCGCCGCTCGCGATGTTCGGCTATCCGATCGAGTCGCCGGCGCAGAAGTACCTCTTCGTGCTCGCCATCGTGGTGGCGTTCGCGTTGATCGCGAGGAATCTCGTGCGCGGCGCGATCGGGCGCTCGTGGATGGCCACACGCGACATGGACGTCGCCGCCGAGGTGATCGGCATCCGGCCGCTCGCGGCCAAGCTCACGGCCTTCGCGGTGAGCTCGTTCTTCGTCGGCATCGCCGGCGCGTTGTGGGCGTTCGTCTACCTCGGCTCTTGGGAGCCGCTCGCCTTCGACGTGAACCGCTCGTTCCAGCTGCTCTTCATGGTGATCATCGGCGGGCTGGGCTCGATCCTCGGCTCCTTCCTGGGCGCCGCCTTCATCGTGATCCTGCCGCTCGTTCTGAACCAGCTTCCCACCGCCATGGGCATCCCGCTTTCCACGGCGGCCATCTCGCACATCGAAGTCATGGTCTTTGGCGCCCTCATCGTGTTCTTCCTGATCGTCGAGCCCCGCGGCCTGGCGCGCCTGTGGGCCATCGGCAAGGAAAAGCTGCGCCTATGGCCTTTCCCGCATTGAAGTCGCAACCGCACTGCACCACAACGAGGAGGATGGAATGAAACGGCAACTCAAGATGAAAGCGGCAGCGGCAGCGCTCGCCGCGGCGGCATCCCTGGGCGCGGCGACGGACGCCTTCGCGCAGGCCACCAACGAGATCTTCATCCCGGTGCTGGTGTATCGCACCGGCGCCTATGCGCCCAATGGCGTGCCATGGGCCGACGGCTTCGTGGATTACCTGAAGCTCGTGAACGAGCGCGACGGCGGCGTGAACGGCGTGAAGATCGCCTTCGAGGAATGCGAGACCGGCTACGCCACCGACCGCGGCGTCGAGTGCTATGAGCGCCTGAAAAGCAAGAAACCGGTCGCGGTGAACCCGCTGTCGACCGGCATCACCTACGCGCTCACCGACAAGGTGGTCACCGACAAGATCGTGCTGTTCACCACCGGCTACGGCCGCTCGGAGAGCGTCGACGGCGGCGTCTTCAAGTACAACTTCCCGCTGATGGGCACCTATTGGGACGCGGCCGACATCCTGGTGCAGCACGTCAAGAAGAAGGGCAGCCTCAAGGGTAAGAAGATCGCGCTCGTCTACCACGACTCGCCGTACGGCAAGGAGCCGATCCCGGTGCTTGAGGAGCTCGCCAAGCGCGAAGGCTTCGAGCTGATGAAGCTTCCGGTGACCCACCCCGGGGTCGAGCAGAAGGCGACGTGGCTGCAGATCCGCCAGCAGCGTCCCGATTACGTGTTCCTGTGGGGATGGGGCGTGATGAACTCCACCGCCATCAAGGAGGCGATCGCCGTCTCCTACCCGCGCCTGCAGATGTACGGCGTGTGGTGGGCCGCCGCCGAGCCCGACGTGTTGCCCGCCGAGATGGCGGCCAAGGGCTACAACGGCCTCGCGCTCGAGCACTCGTCGGAGAACAACGCCGCGATCCACAAGGACATGCTGAAGTTCCTCTACGACAAGGGCAAGGGCACCGCCGCGAAGAAAGAGGAGGTGGGATCGGTTCTCTACAACCGCGGCATGCTCTCGGCGATGCTCACCGTCGAGGCGATCCGCGTGGCGCAGGGCAAGTTCGGCAAGCGCGTGATGACCGGCGAAGAGGTGCAATGGGGCGCGGAGAACCTGAATATCGACGCCGCGCGCATCAAGGCCCTCGGCGTGGACGGCATACTCCAGCCGATCAGGACCTCGTGCAACGACCATGAAGGCGCGCACAAGGCCCGCATCCATACGTGGGACGGCTCCAGGTGGAGCTACACCTCCGACTGGTACGAGTCCGACGCCAAGCTGCTGCGCCCGATGATCGACGCGGCGGCCAAGAAGTACGCGGCCGAGAAGAAGATCGAGACGCGCAGCTGCAAGGCGTAGGCGCGAGGCACGAGGCGCGAGGCACGAGATGGATTCCACGGCACACAAGCCTCTTCTCGAGGTGAATGGGATCGAGGTCATCTACAACCACGTGATCCTGGTCCTGAAGGGCGTTTCGCTCGCGGTACCCGAGGGGGGCATCGTCGCCCTCCTCGGGGCCAACGGCGCCGGCAAGACCACGACGTTGAAGGCGGTCTCCAACCTGCTGCGCGCCGAGCGTGGCGAGGTGACCAAGGGCGCCGTCCAGTTCGACGGCGGGCGCGTGGACAAGCTGAGCCCTGCGCAGCTGGTGAAGCGCGGCGTGATCCAGGTCATGGAAGGCCGGCATTGCTTTGCGCACCTCACGGTCGAGGAGAACCTCCTTACCGGCGCATATACCCGGGGCGTCTCGCGCTCCGAAATCAAGGTCGACCTGGAGAGGGTCTACGGATTTTTCCCGCGCCTGAAGACGCGGCGTACGTCGCTCGCCGGCTACACCTCCGGCGGCGAGCAGCAGATGACGGCCATCGGGCGCGCGTTGATGGCCAAGCCGCGCATGATCCTGCTCGACGAGCCGAGCATGGGATTGGCGCCGCAGATCGTCGAGGAGATCTTCGAGATCGTCCGCAACCTGAACAAGGTCGAGCGCGTGAGCTTCCTCCTCGCCGAGCAGAACACCATGGTGGCGCTGCGCTTCGCCGACTTCGGCTACATCCTGGAGAACGGCCGCGTCGTGCTCGAGGGCGACGCCGGCGCCCTCGCCGAGAACGAGGACGTGAAGGAGTTCTACCTCGGCATCTCGAGCGGCGCCCGGGCGAGCTTCCGCGAGACCAAGCACTACCGCCGGCGCAAGCGTTGGCTCGCCTGATGGCGCAGCACTACGACGCGCTCGAGACGCGCCCGGCAGCCGAGCGCGAGAGCGATCTTTTCGCGCGCTTGCCCGCCCAGGTCGCGCACGCCAGAGCCAACGCGGCCTTCTATCGAAAGGCTCTCGCGAGCTTCGATCCCGCGGCCGTCACCGACCGCGCGGCGCTGGCGAGGTTGCCGGTCACGCGCAAGTCCGAGCTCACCGAGCTGCACCAGTCCGAGAAGCCCTTCGGCGGCCTCAATGCGACGCCTGCATCCGGCCTCGCGCGCATCTTCGTCTCGCCCGGCCCGATCTACGATCCCGAGGGGCGCCGCGCGGATTTCTGGCACACCGCGCGCGCGCTCTTCGCCGCCGGCTTTCGCCCCGGCGACGTGGTCCTCAACTGCTTCTCCTATCACCTCACGCCGGCCGGAAGCATGTTCGAGACCGGTCTGCACCACCTCGGCTGCGCGGTGATCCCGGGTGGCGTGGGCCAGACCGAGATGCAGGCGCGCGCCATCGCCGACCTCGAGCCCGCGGGCTACGTCGGCACGCCGTCGTTCCTCAAGCTCATCGTCGAGAAGTGCGACGAGCTCGGCCTTCCCGCGGTCTCGATCAAGCGCGCGCTCGTTTCGGGCGAGGCCTTCATGCCGGCGGTGCGTGCCTTCCTGCGCGAGCGCGGCATCGAGGGCTACCAGGCCTACGGGACCGCGGACCTCGGCGTGGTCGCCTACGAGACCGCGAGCCGCGAGGGGCTGGTGGTGGACGAGGAGGTGATCGTCGAGATCGTGCGGCCCGGGACCGGCGACCCGCTCGCGGAGGGCGAGGTTGGCGAAGTTGTAGTTACAACCTTTAATGCGGATTATCCACTGGTCCGCTTCGCGACCGGCGACCTTTCCGCGGTCTTGCCGGGCGCGAGCCCGTGCGGACGCAGCAACGTGCGCATCCGCGGGTGGCTGGGGCGCGCCGACCAGACGACCAAGGTGCGCGGCATGTTCGTCCACCCCCACCAGGTGGCGGAAGTGCTGCGCCGTCATGGACTTACGCGCGGGCGGCTGGTGGTCGCGAACGAGCGGGGCGAGGACCGGATGACATTTCGCGTCGAGCGCGGCGAGGGCGCGGACGGCGCCCTCGCGCATGCGATCGAGGCGACGCTGCGCGACATGGTGAAGGTTCGCGGCGAGGTGGCATTCGTCGCGCCCGGCAGCCTTCCCAATGACGGAAAAGTGATCGACGACGTTCGTGTCTACGCGTAAACCGATTATGATGGCGGCTCCATTTTCAACTTCGCGAAAGAGCCGCGCCCCATCATGACCAAAACGATCCTCGCGGCGCTCGCCGCCTCTTTCCTCCTCGCGGCATGTGCGATGGACCCTGCGGATGCGTCGGGCGAGGCTCGCGCCGAACGCGAATACCGCACCGGCAGCAACATCGCCAAGCGCAAGGCCGACGGTCCCGCCGACGGTCCCGCCGTGGTGAGCCGCGACGAGCTCGAGCGCGCGCGCGAAACCTCGAATCCCTCGGCCTTCATTCCGAAGGCGAAGTAACGCGGCAGCGGGGACCGGCGCGCCACGCGCCGGTCCCGATTGCGACCCCACCGCAGTTGCGTCCCGATCGGGGTTGCGCGCGCGTTATATTTCTATTATTCTAGAAATATGAAAGCAACGAACGCGCTCGCCTTGCTTGCGGCGCTCGCCCAGGAAACGCGCCTTTCGATCTTCCGCGCGCTGGTGCAGGCGGGGCCCGAGGGCCCTGTCGTTTCACTTGAAGGAGCTCGCCGCCGCGGGACTGGCGAGCGCGCGTCAGGATGGCCGCTTCATCTACTACGCGGCCAACTACGCGGCGATGTCGGAGCTCATCGCGTTCATGACCGAGAAGTGCTGCCGCGGCATGACGGCGCCCCAGGTGGCGCGCATCGGCCAGGCGGTGGCGGCGTGCTGTCCTCCCGCAACCGGAAAATCGAGGAGCTGCCCATGACGAACGAATTCGCATCGCTTCCCGTCGCGGTGATCGGCGCGGGGCCCATCGGCCTCGCCGCGGCGGCGCACCTGGTCGAGCGCGGCGTCGCCGTCGCGGTGTTCGAGGCGGGTCCCGCGGTCGCAGCCCACCTCGAGACCTTCAGGCACGTGCAGCTTTTCTCTGCCTGGCGCTTCAACATCGACGGCGCCGCGCGGCGCATGCTCGAGGCATCGGGATGGCGCGCGCCGCCCGCCGACGAGCTGCCCACGGCGGGCGCGATGCTGGAGCGCTACCTGCGGCCCCTGGCCGCGCTTGCGCCGATCGCCGCGGCGCTGCGCCTCGAGCATCGCGTCGCGAGCATCTCGCGCGACGGATTCGACAAGATGAAATCGAAGGGCCGCGACGATGCGCCCTTTGTCATTCGCGCGCTCTCGTCGAAGGGTCCGCTCGAATTCAAGGCGTGGGCGGTGATCGATGCCTCGGGCACGTGGGGAAAGCCCAATCCGCTCGGCGCCAACGGCTTGCCCGCGATCGGCGAGGCGGCGCTCGCCTCGCGAATCGCCTATGGCATGCCCGACATCCTCGGCGCGCAACGCGCGCGCTACGCCGGCAAGCGCGTGCTCGTGGCCGGCGCCGGCCATTGCGCCGCCGGCAACCTGCTCGCGCTGGCGAAGCTCGCCGAAGAGGCACCCGGGACGCGCATCGTCTGGGCCATCCGCGGCGATAACTTCGCGCGCATCTTCGGCGGCGGCGAGAACGACAAGCTCGCGGCGCGCGGAGCGCTCGGTCGGCGCCTGAAGCGCCTCGCGGAAAGCGGCGCCCTCGAAGTGCACGCCGATTTCCGCACGCAGGCGATTCGCGCGACCCCTCACGGCCTTGCCGTCGACGAGCAGGGCGGTGACGGATCGCAGCGCCGGCTCGAGGCGATCGACGAGATCGTGGTCGCGGCGGGCTCGCGTCCGGACCTCGCGCTTGCCGCGGAGCTGCGCATGGGGCTCGATCCGTGGATCGAAAGCACGCAGATGCTCGCTCCCCTCATCGATCCCAACGTCCACAGCTGCGGCACCGTGCGTCCCCATGGGCATCGCGAGCTCGCGCACCCCGAGGCGCGCTTCTACGCCGTGGGCGCGAAGAGCTATGGACGCGCGCCGAATTTCCTGCTCGCCACCGGGCACGAGCAGGTGCGCTCCGTGGTTGCGGCGCTGGCCGGAGACATGGCGGCAGCCGACGACGTGCGCCTCGCGCTTCCCGAAACCGGCGTCTGTTCGACGCGGTTCGACGAGGCCGCTTCCGGATGCTGCACCACGGACGCGGCCGAGCCCATCGCGGTGACCACCGGCTCGCGCGGCCGCGAAACCGAAAAATCGCAGGGCGTCCCCGCGACGGCTTGCTGCGCAGGGCCACCCGTGCAACGCGCCGACGCCTGCTGCGTCGCCGACGAGACCGCGAAGGACACGGGCCGATCGGGTTGCGGTTGCGGCTTGAAGCCCGCGGCCGCGGAAGGGGTCTGATGCCGCTGACGCCTCTCATCGCGGCGCTCGGGGTCGCCCAGATCATCTCGTGGGGCAGCCTCTTCTATGCGATCGGCGTGCTGGGCGCGGCGATGCGAAGCGAGCTCGGCGTGAGCGAGCTGTATCTCTTCGGTGCCTTCACCGCCGGGCTGATCGTCTCGGGAACGCTCGCGCCGGCCGCGGGGCGCGCGATCGACCGGCGCGGCGGGCGTTTCGTGCTATCGCTGGGTACCTGCCTCGGCGCGCTCGCCATGGCGTTGCTCGCGGTGGCGCCCAACCCGCCGGTCATGGTGGCCGGCTGGCTGGTCGCGGGGGCCTCGATGGCCGCGTGCCTCTACGATCCGGCTTTTGCGACGCTCTCGCAGCACGCGGGCGCGCGCTACCGCCGCGCCGTCACCGCGGTGACGCTCTTCGGCGGATTCGCGAGCACGGTGTTCTGGCCGCTTTCGCATCTGCTCCTCGAGGCGTGGGGCTGGCGGGCCGCCTTCGCCATCTACGCCGGCATGCATCTCGTCATATGCCTGCCGATCCACCTGCTCTTCATCCCCAGGCATTCGCGCATCACCCGCGCAGAAGACGCCGTGAGCGAGGGATCGGCCGCGCCGCCGCGCTTCGATGTGCGCCTGCGATGGCTCACCGCGAGCTTTGCCCTCGCCACTTTCGTGTTCGGCGTCATCGCGGTGCACCTCATCAGCCTCCTCACCAGCGCGGGTCTCACGCCCGCACAGGCGGTTACCGTCTCGATGCTGGTCGGGCCCATGCAGGTGGCCGGACGCGTGATCGAGCTCGGGGTGTCGGGGCGGGTGCGCGCGGTGACGGTCGGGCTCGCCGCATTCGCGCTCATGCTGCTCGCCCTCGTCGCGCTCACCAGCGTCGAGGGCTTCGGCGTGGCGGCGATCCTGTTCGTGGTGGCATACGGATGCGGCAATGGCGTGCTCACGATCGTGAAGGGCAACCTTTCGCGCGCCGGCCTGTACGCGAAGGCGGTCGCGCCCGCTTCCTTCTCGGCGCTCCTCACCTTCGGCCTTACGCGCAATGGTGCGCTGGCCACGATGATGGCGATCTCGGTGGCGGGCATGGGCAGCTACGCCATGGCGACCCGTCGCGGGCGTCGCGAAAGCCACGCCGCGGCGCCAGGAAAATAGCGTCGTCGAAACCCGCGAAGTACGCCATTCGCCCGCGCCTCGGACGGCCATTTCAGCTTGGCGAAAGCTCCAATGAAGTCAAAGGATTACAAGAGATTAGGACGGCGCCCCGGGAATGATCCGGGAGGGGTGGTGTCCATTGTTTGATAAGACCCACCCGGTGGGCTACACTTACCGGCTTTTGATGGGCGCCGCCGGGGACGAATCCCAGCGCCCGTCCAAGCCCCCCAGCAGAGGATCAATGGCAAGCAAATCGAAGACCCTGACCGAGGCCGAGCTCGTCAAGATGCCGAAGTCGGACTACATGAACGCGGCCCAGCTGCGCTTTTTCCGCGAGCGGCTGGTAGCCCTGCAGAAGGAACTGCGCGACAACGCCGGCGCCACCACCGAGCACCTGCGCGAGCTTTCCTTCGCGCCGGACCCCGCGGACCGCGCCACGCTCGAGGAGGAGCACGCCCTCGAGCTTCGCACCCGCGACCGTGAAAGGAAGCTCCTGAAGAAGATCGACCAGGCCCTGGCGCGCATCGACGACGGCAGCTACGGCTATTGCGAGGAGACCGGCGAGGCGATCGGCATCCAGCGCCTGCTCGCCCGCCCCACGGCCACCCTCACCATCGAGGCCCAGGAGCGCCGCGAGATCAAGCAGAAGCTCTACGGGGAGTAGGCGCGCGCTCGAACCCCGGTAAAAGGCGCCAAAGGCGCCTTTTTCGTTTGTGGATTTCGGCGACCTATAATGACTTCGCCTGCCAATAATCCGCTCGAGGAGCCCCGCCGATGCGCGATCCCGATTTCATCAACTTCGAACCCAAGACGCAATTCACGAGGCGCGATTTCGTCATGACCACGCTCGCAACAGGTTTCGCCGCGGCCGTCACCCCGGTCGCGGCCCAGACGCAGATCACGACCGACACGCAGGGCCTCGAAGTCGCGGAGGTGAGGGTGCCGGTGAAGGACGGGCAGATGCCCGCCTACCTGGCCAAGCCCGCCGGCAAGTCGAAGCTGCCGATCGTGCTGGTGGTGCAGGAGATTTTCGGCGTCCATGAGCACATCAAGGACATGGCGCGGCGCTTCGCCAAGGCGGGCTATCTCGCCATCGCCCCCGAGCTCTACGCGCGCCAGGGCGACGTGAGCAGGATGACCAGCATCGACGACATCCGCCCGGTCGTCGCGAAGGTGCCCGACGCGCAGGTGCTGTCCGACCTCGACGCGGCCGCCGATTGGGCGGGGAAAAATGGCGGCGACCCGGGCAAGCTCGCGGTCACCGGCTGGTGCTGGGGCGGGCGCATCGTCTGGCTCTACGCGGCGCACAACCCCAACCTCAAGGCGGGCGTGGCGTGGTACGGCCCGATCGAGGGCGCCACCAACGAGCTGAGGCCGAAGAATCCCATCGACCTCGCCAGGGACCTGAAGGCTCCGGTGCTGGGGCTTTACGGGGGCGCCGATGCCGGCATCCCCAACGACGGCGTGGAGCGCATGCGCGCCGCGTTGAAGGCGGCGGGCAAGCCCTCCGAGATCCACACCTACCCCGACAAGCCGCACGGCTTCAACGCCGACTACCGCCCCTCGTATCGCAAGGATGCGGCCGACGACGGCTGGAGCCGGCTCCTCGGGTGGTTCCGCGCTCACGGCGCCGCGTAACGGCGGGGAAAACGACAGGCCGGCGCTGGTGAAAGAGCATGTGAGCGAGATCCGCCAGGACGTCTCCCGGCAGCTTCGCAAGGTCCTCGACGAGCGCACGCTCACCACCGTCTTCCAGCCGATCTTCGGCTTTCGCGAAGGCCGCGTCCTCGGCTACGAGGCGCTGGTGCGCGGCCCGCAGGGCTCGCTCATCCAGACTCCGGCCGAGCTGTTCGGCGCGGCGACGCAGGAGGGAGTATCGGCGGAGCTGAACCTCCTCTGCGTGCAGGAAATCCTGCGCGCCTTCTCGGAACGCAAGATCGCCGGGAGCCTTTTCCTCAACGTCTCGCCGCAGGTCATCCTGCAGGGCGGCTTGAGCCAGCAGCGCGCGGCGCGCTTTCTTCAGTCGCTCGCGATCGAGCCCGAAAGGGTGGTGATCGAGCTCACCGAGGACTACCCGACGCTCGATTTCCAGGTGGTGCACGAGGCGCTGATGCTCTATCGCTCCATGGGATTTCGCATCGCGATCGACGATCTCGGCGAAGGCTTCGCGAGCCTGCGACTCTGGTCGGAGCTCAAGCCCGAGTACGTAAAGGCCGACAAGCACTTCGTCACCGGCATCGCCGAGGACCCCGTGAAGATGCAGTTCCTGCGCGCGATCCAGCACATCGCCGAGAACAGCGCCTCGCAGGTGATCGCCGAAGGCATCGAGAACGCAGCCGACTTCAAGGTGGTGAAGGACATCGGCATCGCCTGCGGCCAGGGTTGGTTCATCGGCCGGCCCGCGGAAAATCCGGACGGCAAGCTTCCGCCGGAGGCCGAGCGCGCGCACGCCGACGCGCGTGTGCCCGTCGTTCCGGCACCGCGCCTGCGCGCGGGCACCGAGCCCAGCGCCCACGATTTCGTGCGCGACGCGCAACCGGTTTCCCCGCAGGCAAGCCTCGCTTCGGTGCTCCAGCAATTCGTGCGTTCGCCGACGCTCGCCGCCATTCCGGTGATGGGCGCGGCGGGCATCGAAGGCGTGGTCTCGCGCTCGTGGCTGGATCTCGTGCGCATGAGCCCGCAGGCGCCGGAGCTCAACGCGCGGCCTTGCATCGAGTTCGCCGACCGCGCGCCCATCAAGGTCGAGGCCGATCTCGACCTCGCTTCCCTCACCGCGATCCTGGTGGAGTCGGACGTGCGGCGCATCTCCGACGGTTTCGTGATCCTGTCCGGCGGGCGCTACCTCGGCATGGGCACGAGCGGCGACGTGATGCGCTCGCTGCAAAGCTCGCGCGTGCTCGCCGCCCGCTACACCAACCCGCTTACGCTGCTACCGGGCCAGGTGCCGATCAACGAGCACCTCGAGCGCCTCCTCGCGGGGCACGTTCCCTTCACCGCGTGGTTCATCGAGATCGACCAGATGCGCGGCTTGAACGACTCGCAGGGCTTCTCAGCCGGCGACGCGCTCATTCACGCCACCGCGCGCCTGGTGGAGTCGGTATGCGAGCACGGCGTGGATTTCGCCGGGCACTTCACCGGCAGCCGCTTCGTGCTGCTGGTGCAAAGCGAGGACTGGCAGGTGCGCGCCGAGCGCCTCAGCGCCGGCTTCCCGCCGGTGATGGAAGCCCACGTGCCGGCCACCGAGCACGAGCGCGGATATTTCACCGTGAAGCGGCGCGACGGGCACGAGTACGTGCGGCCGCTGCCGAAGCTCGGGATCGGCATCCTCCCCGTGCTGCCGGGAGTCTTCGAGTCGCGCCATGAGGTGGTCGCGGTGGCCAAGCGTGCCGCCGAGAAGGCTCAGGCGCAGCCCGCGAGCGCGATCTACATCGACCAGCAGCACGGCAACGCCTATCCCCAGTCGCTCCTCTTCGGCGACGACGCCTGACGGCGCCAGGCCTGCCAGCGCTCCTTTCCCGCAAACACCGCGATCGAATCGGGCACGGGCTCGTCGGCGATGCGCTCGAACGCGGGCTCGAGCATCGCGTCGAGCTCGGCCTGGGACGCGAGCGGGAAGGGCGGGCCGCGCTCGCCTTCGCCGAAGTAGAAGAAGCCCGCCAGGATCCCCCCGGGTGGCACGAGTTGCGCCATGCGCCCCGCCCAGTCGCGCCACATGCGCCGCGGCAGCGCGCAGAGGAAGGCGCGCTCGTAGACCACGTCGAACGGCTCCGCCGCGATGGGCGCGAAGAAATCGGCTTGCCGAACGCGATCGCGGAGGGGACCCAGGATCTCGCGCGCGGCCGCCAGCGCCACCGGGCTGAAGTCGATGCCGAGCACGTCCCAGCCGCTCTCGGCGAGAAAGCGCACGTCCCACGCGCTGCCGCACCCCGGCACGAGGATGCGGCGCGGCGCGGGCGAAGCTGCGACGAAAGCGCGCAGCTGCGCCGGAACCTTGCCCGCATCCCAAGGCGCAAAGCGCGCGCCATAGCGCAGGTCCCAGAACTCGGGGACGCCGGGGTCGTGCTTCGGGAAGGTCGGCTGGGACACGCGCTGATGGTAGCGCCGAACCGCTATACTTCCGCGTCCCCCGTGCCCCATTCCATGAAGCTCCTCATCGCGGCCGCCGCGCTACTCGTGGCCGCCTGCTCCCCCGGCCCCGAAGCCTCGCGTCGCGCGATCGTGCTCGACTCCTGCCGCCTGCCGGGGGTCGACACCGCGGCGCAATGCGGCAAGTACAAGGTATGGGAAGACCGCGACGCCAGGTCCGGGCGCCAGATCGCCATCGACATCGCGGTGGTCCCGGCACGCGCGCGCTCGCGCGACGCCGATCCCATCGTGGTCCTGGCCGGCGGCCCCGGGCAGGGGGCGGTCTCGCTCGCGAGCCAGGTGATGCCGCTGTTCGCGCGTCTGAACGATACGCGCGACGTGGTCCTCATCGACCAGCGCGGCACGGGCAACTCGAATCCGCTCGACTGCGAAGACGAGCAGCAGCAGCCGCTGCAGCAGATCTTCGAGGACGCGCTGCCCGAGAAGCTGGTGGTGCAGTGCCTCGCGAAGCTCGACGCCGACGCGCGCCTCTACGTGACCTCGATCGCCGTGGAGGACATCGATGAGGTTCTCGCGGCGCTCGGCTACGACAAGGTGAACCTGTGGGGCGGCTCGTACGGCACGCGCATGGGGCTCGAGTACCTGCGGCGCCACGGCGAGCGCGTGCGCACGGTGGTGCTGGACGGCGTGGCGCCGGCGACGATGAAGCTGCCGCTGTCGTTCGTGGCCGACGGCGACGCGGCCTTGCAAAGGCTGGTCGAGGCGTGCGAAGGCGAAGTGCGCTGCCGGCAGGTCTACCCGGAGCTGCGCCAGACCATCGCGGCGGTGCGCGGCGAGCTCGCGCGCCGGCCGGTGCGCGCGGCGATCCAGGATCCGCGCACCGGGGAGCGCGAGACCATCAGCGTGAACGAGAACGTCTTCCTGTCGGGCCTCTTCCGGCCGCTCTACGTCGCGGAGCTCGCGAGCCTGCTGCCGCTCGGCATCTCGGCGGCCGCGCAGGGCGACTTCAATCCGCTGCTCGCGCAGAACCTGGAATTCGCCGACGACGTCTCGGAGAACCTCTCGATCGGCATGCACCTTTCGGTGATCTGCGCGGAGGACATCCCGCGCATCACGCCCGAGGACCTGGCGAAGCTCGGCGGCTCCTTCTTCGGCCGCGCGCTGGTGGACGATTTCATCCGCGCCTGCAAGCTGTGGCCGCGCGGATCGGTGCCCGGCGATTTCTACGAGCCGGTGCGCTCCAGCGTGCCCGCGCTCATCTTCTCGGGCGGCATCGATCCCGCGACGCCGCCGCGCCACGGCGACCAGGTGGCGGCCGGGCTCCCCAACGCGCGGCATTTCGTCGCGCCGCACGTGGGGCACGGCGTGAGCCTGCACGGCTGCGCGCCGCGCCTGATCGAATCGTTCATCCGCTCGGGCAGCGCGCGCCAGCTCGACGGGCGCTGCCTCGAGCGCATACCGCGGCCGCTCTTCGCGCTGCCGCTCGGAGTGCAGGTTGATTGAGACGCGCGACCTGGCGAAGCGCTTCGGCGAGGTGCAGGCCGTGCGCCGCGTGACGTTCACCGCGCCCGACGGCTCGATCACGGGGCTCCTCGGACCCAACGGCGCGGGCAAGACGACCACGCTGCGCATGATCTCGACGCTCGTCACGCCGACGCACGGCCAGGCGATGGTCGACGGCATCGATTGCGCCGCCGACCCCCTCGCGGTGCGCGCGCGCCTCGGAGTGCTCTCCGACGCGCGCGGGATCTATGCGCGCCTCACCGCCCGCGAGAACATCGCCTATTACGGCGCGCTGCGCGGCATGGCGCCGCGCGCGCTCGACGCGGCCATCGAGCGCGTGGCCGACCTGCTCGACCTCACGGCGCTCCTCGACCGGCGCACCGACGGGTTTTCCCAGGGCGAGCGCGCCAAGGTGGCGATCGCGCGCACCCTCGTGCACGACCCGCCCAACGTGATGCTCGACGAGCCCACCAACGGCCTCGACGTGATGACGACGAGGAAGCTGCGCGAGGTGGTGAAGGCGCTGCGCGAGGCGGGAAAGTGCGTCCTCTTCTCGAGCCACGTGATGCAGGAGGTCTCGGCGTTGTGCGACCAGATCGTGATCCTCGCGCGCGGCGCGGTGGTCGCGCACGGCAGCGCGGCGAGCCTCCTCGAGTCGAGCGGGTGCATTAACCTCGAGGATGCGTTCGTGAAGCTCTGCGGCGAGGAGATGCCCGCGTGAGGGCCGCGCTCGTCACGGTCTACCTGAAGGAGCTGCGCGACGCGCTTCGCGACCGGCGCACCGCGATGATGATCTTCGTGGCGTCGATCATCACCGGACCCCTGACTCTCGTGCTGGTCGCGCAGTTCATCTCCGGCCTGGAGGAGAAGGCCGCGACCCTCAAGGTGCGCATGGCCGGGCAGAAGAACGCCGCCGCGCTGGTGAATTTCCTGCAGAGGAACGACGTCGAGATCGAGGCCGCGCCCGCCGATTACGAAGCGCGCATCCGCGAGGGCCGCCTCGACGCGGTGATCGTGATCCCCGAGGACTTCGACGAGCGCCTGGTGGCCGGCGACAACGCCAAGGCCGAGATCGTCTATGACGATTCGCGCGCGGAATCGGGCCCGGCCATCCGCCAGGCGGAGCGCCTGCTGCGCGCCTTCAATCGCGAGACCGGCACGCTGAGGATGATGTCGCGCGGCGTGAGCCCCTCGCTGGTGGAGCCCGTGAAGGTGGACCACGTGAACACCGCCACGCCGCGCCAGAAAGGCGCCTTCATCCTGTTCCTCATCCCGATGTTCGCGATCCTCTCGCCGCTGCTGGGCGGGATGACGGTGGCGATCGACTCGACCGCCGGCGAGCGCGAGCGCGGCTCGCTCGAGCCGCTCCTCGGCAATCCCGTTGCCACCGGCCAGCTGGTCGTCGGCAAGTGGCTCGCGGCGTGGAGCTTCGCGGCCGGCGTGGCGGTGCTGACGCTGTCGGGCTTCGTCGCCGCCGCGCTCGTCTACGCGCAGAGGAAGCTCGCGACGCTCATGGCCTTCGGCGCTCCGGAGCTCGCGCAATTCGTGGTGATGGTCGTCCCCCTCGCCGCCATGACCTCAGCGCTGCAGATGCTCATTTGCACGTATGGACGCTCCTATCGCGAGGCGCAGACCTACGTGAGCTACCTCGCGACGGTCGCTTCCTTCGTGCCGGTGATCGTGATGTTCAGCGGGCTGAAGGACGCGCTCTGGCAGCTCGCCGTGCCCGTGCTCGGCCAGCAGATGGTGCTCTCGCGGGTAGTGCGCGGCGACGTGCTCGCGCCGGTGGACTACCTGCTTCCCTCGGCGGTCGCCTTCACCGTCGCCGCCGTGTGCGTCGCCCTCGTCGCGCGCCTGCTGCGTGAGGAGCGCATCATCTTCGGGCGCTCCTGAGGAAGGTCAGCGTAAGCAACGGTTCGGCCGTTATCGTCGCTAGGGCTGGCGACGCTGAGGATGCGGACGATGCAGGTTTACCACGGAGCTGACAGAGGCTGCACAGACGAGCACGGAGGATGATGGGTTGAGCCCACCCGCGAATTGATCGGGTGCGGTACGAGAGTCCACTCGGCGCTTGGACCCGGCTTGCTCGAAAGCATGTATGAAGAATGTTTCTGTCACGAAATGCACTTGGCCGGAATCGCCTTTCGGTGGAGCAGCTCCTGCGAGTTCACGAGGCGCAGCTCCTGACCTGTATGCGCTTGTCGGGCAAACGCCTTGGTCTTCTTTTCGATTTCAACGTCGCGCACTTCCGTGACGCCATTCAGCGTAAGGTTCTTTAGCCCGATGCTTTCCTCTGTGCTCCTTTGTGCAGCCCCTGTGACCTCTGTGGTGAACCCGCAGCGAATGACCCACCACGATGCCTGACCTGGCCTCGATTTTCGGACCGGGCGGCCCGCTTGCCAAAGCCGTCTCTGGCTTTCGCCATCGTCCTCAGCAGGTCGAGTTCGCGCAAGCGGTGCTGGAAGCCATAGAGTCGAGCGGCGTGCTGATCGCCGAGGCGGGCACCGGCACCGGCAAGACGTTCGCGTACCTCGTTCCGGCGCTCCTCGCCGGCGGGCGCGTGATCGTGTCCACGGGAACCAAGACGCTGCAGGACCAGCTCTTCCACCGCGACCTGCCGCGCGTGCGCCAGGTGCTCGGCGTCGCCGTCGACGTGGCGCTTCTGAAGGGCCGCTCCAACTACGTGTGCCTTCACCACCTCGAGATCGCCGCGTCGCAGGGCACATTCGCCGCGCGCGAGGACGTGCATCACCTGCACAAGATCCGAAGCTTCGCCGCCACCACCATGAGCGGCGACAAGAGCGACTGCGGCGACGTGCCGGAATCGTCTCCGGCATGGTCGCAGGCCACCTCGACCCGCGAGAACTGCCTCGGCTCGGCGTGCAAGCACTACCAGGATTGCTTCGTGATGAAGGCGAGGAAGCGCGCCGCCGAGGCCGACGTGATCGTCGTGAACCACCATCTCTTCTTCGCCGACGTGGTGCTGCGTGACGAAGGCGCGGCCGACCTTCTGCCGGCCGCCAACACCGTGATCTTCGACGAGGCGCACCACCTGCCGGACCTCGCGCGGCTCTTCTTCGGCCAGTCGCTCTCGACCACGCAACTCCTCGAGCTCGCGCGCGACGTGCGCCTTGCGGAGGCGCAGCACGCGCGCGAATCCACGCTCATGGGCGACGCTGCGCTCGAGGTCGAGAAGTCGGCGCGCGACCTGCGGCTGGCGATCGGCCCGGCCAGCGGGCGCACCGCATTGAACGCGATCAAGGGGCGCGGCATCTTCGACGCCGCCCTCGACACTCTCGCCAAGGCGCTCGCGCAGCTGGTTGAACGGTTGCGCGCGCAGGAGGAGCGCGCCGAGGAAATCCGCAATTGCCGCACGCGCGCCGACGAATGCATGGCACGCATCGCCGAATGGCGCGAGGCCGACGCCCGGCCCCGCGAAGACGCGTATGGCGAGGCCGCGGGCGGCGACGTGGTGCGCTGGATCGAAGCCTATCCGCAGTCGGCCGCGCTCTACGTGACGCCGCTCGACGTGGGCCGGATCTTCAAGGGGCAAATGGAGGACGGCAAGCGTGCCTGGATCTTCACCTCCGCCACGCTATCGGTGAATGGGGACTTCAGGCATTACCAGGGGGAGATGGGCCTTGCCGAAGCTGCGACGCGCAGCTGGCCGAGCCCCTACGACTTCGCCAACCAGGCGCTGCTCTACGTGCCCGAGGGGCTGCCGGACCCGAATTCCGAAGGCTACGTGGGTGCGGTCATCGACAGCGCGTGGCCCGTGGTGCGCGCGAGCGGCGGGCACGCGTTCCTGCTCTTCACCAGCCTGCGCGCCATGGACCGCGGCCACGACCTCCTCGCGGCGAAGCTGAAGGCCGAAGGCCTCGGCTGGCCGCTGCTGCTGCAGGGCAGCGCCTCGAAGAATGACCTCCTCGAGCGCTTCCGGCGCTCGCCCAACGCGATCCTGGTGGGATCGCAGTCCTTCTGGGAAGGCGTGGACGTGAAGGGCGAGCAGCTCTCGGTGGTGGTGATCGACCGGCTGCCGTTCAACCCCCCCGACGACCCGGTGCTCGCGGCGTGCATCGAGCGCATCAATCGCGCCGGCGGCAACGCCTTCATGGACTACCAGGTGCCGCGCGCCGTGATCGCCCTGAAGCAGGGGGCCGGGCGGCTCATCCGCGACGAGGCGGACCGCGGGGCGCTGATGATCTGCGACCCGCGCCTCGTCGACAAGCCCTACGGCAAGCGGATCTGGCGTGCGCTTCCACCGTTTCGGCGCACGCGCAGCCTCGCGGACGTGGAGGCCTTCTTCGACGCCGCGCCCGCCGCCGAACCGGCGCTTACCGCGTCGGGACGAACTTCCACCCCTCGGGGCACTGCGTGACCTTCGGATAGTACGCCTTGGCGGACTCGCAGAAGTTCATGTACGCCGGCCCTTGCGAGGGGGCGCCCTCGGTACGGGGGACTTCGGTGGTCGGGGCCGATTCCATCACGCCTTCCGGGTACGACGCCGGATAGCGTTCGATCACCCGGTCCACGACCACGGTGCGCGGATAGTAGTAATCGTAGGGATAGCCCCAGTACCAGGAGCTGAAGAGCACGGGCGCGCCGATGTAGAACCCGACGCGCGGGCCCCAATAGCGCCCGCCGCCCCAGTGCCCGCCCGACCCGTGGCCGCCGTGAACCGCGGCGAAGGCGTGGCCGGCCGCCTGGGCGTCCTGCGTTGCGGTAAATCCGGCGGCAGTGAGCGCCGCCGCCAAAAACAGCGATTGGATCGCTTTCATTTCAAGGCTCCTTGGGTTCGAACCTCATGTTCCGAGAATAGCGCATGCACGGCCGCGCGCCCGTGGCGCCGCAAAAGGCGCGCGACACCGAGACCAACGCGGGCCCCTCCTGTTTGGATGACAGGGGCGCGAAAAAGTTAGCCCTTGTGGTCCTGGCGGAAGCGGGCGAGCTCGGACTTCAGCCAGGACGCGCTCGGCACCATGGTGGCCCCCGGGCACTGCACCAGGTAATCCTTGCCGCTGAAGCTGCTCCGGCTGGCGGCGTTTTCGATGAAGGACTCGGTCGTGTCGATCTGGCCGCGCTCCTTCAGGTATTCGTACTTGTTGTTCACATGGGCCTTGGCCGCCACCATGTCGTGCCAGCTGCCGTTGCGGTTGAACTGGCAGTCCGAATGGGCGATGTAATCGAACAGGTGATCGATTTCCAGCTGGGTGCGCGCGGGAACGGCGGGCACCACGGGCTGCGCGAGGGCGGCGAGGGGCAGGGCGAGGATCAGACCGGCAACGAGCTTCTTCATCGTGGGTAGGGGATCGATTTATATGAACGAGATAATTGGACCGCGATCGGCCCACTCCAATCTCTTCGCGCCATTGCGATTGTAGCGGCCGACCCCGGGTTTCCGGGCTCAACGCCGGATGCGCTGCCGCTGTAATCAGGCAGCCGCCGGCAGGCTCACGCGCGCCTCCAGCCCGCCACCGTCGCGCGCGAGGAGCTCGAGGCGCCCGGCATGGATTGCGGCGACACGGTTGGCGATGGCGAGCCCCAGCCCCGCGCCCGAGGTGCCGCTGCGCGCCGCGTCGCGGCGCGTGAAGGGCTCCTTCAGGCGCTCGATCATGTCCGGCGGAATGCCGGGGCCGCGGTCGAGCACGGACAGCGTGACTTCGGCGCCGGAGTTCGCGGTACGCACCAGGATGGCGCCGCTGGCGTGGCGCGCAGCGTTCGCGATGAGGTTGTCGACAAGGCGCTGCATGGCGAGCGGGCGCAGCATGAGCACCGGCACGTCCGCGAGCTCGCAGTGCACGTCCAGGCCGGCGCGCGCCGCACGCTCCGCGCAGCTGCGCGCCAGCTCGGAGAGATTCACCGGCGCGAGGGGCTCGGAAGCCTCGCTCCTCATGAAGTCGATGAACTGGTCGATGATCGCATTCATCTGGCCCATATCGTCGATCATCGCGGTGCGCGTCGCGGCGTCCACCTTGTGCTCGAGCATCTCCACCTCCAGGCGCAGGCGCGCGAGCGGCGTGCGCAGGTCGTGCGAGACGCCCGCGAGGAAGGTGGCGCGGTCGCGTTGGCTCTTCTTCAGGCCTTCCTTCATCTCGTTGAAGGCGCGCGCCACGGCGCGCACCTCCGCCGGGCCGCTTTCCTCGACCGGCGGCGGGTCGACGCCCTTGCCGAGCTTGTCGGCGGCGCGCGCGAGCTCGGAGAGCGGCCGCGTGAGCTTCCACACGATGAAGAAGGTGGCGAGGATCGCGATGAAGAGCCCGGCCACGCTCCACGCGATGAGCGCGGTCGCCGGATCGCGCTCGATGCGCCCGCGCGGGAACGCCACCCAGTAATCGCGCTCCCCCGCGGGCAGGCGCACCCAGAGCACCTCGGGGCGCGTCTCGCCGCTTGCATTGAGATCGCCGCCGCGCACGTACACATCGGCCTGGGGACCGAAGAGCTCGCGAATGCGGTCGCGGAAAAGCTGCATCGCCTTCACGTCGGCGGCCGGGCGCATGCGCTCGGTGCCGCGCACCGCCAGGATGCGAATGCCTTCCTTTTCGGCGATGCGGCCGATGAATTCCTGCTGCTGCGGCGCGGTCATGGTCTGCAACGCGGCGCTGATGGTCTTCAGGTGGCTCACGAATTGGCCGATGGCGAGCGCCATGCGCGGCAGCGTCACGTGCTCGTGGAGGAGCCAGAGCGAGGCCGCTTGCGACAATCCCAGCGCCGCCACGATCACGATGAGCGTGCGCCACAGGAGCGAGGCAGGGACCAGCTTCACTTCTGCGCGAGCCCGTCGGGGATGAAGACGTAACCGAAGCCCCATACCGTCTGGATGAAGCGCGGCTGCTGCGGGTCCTCGCCGAGGAGCTTCCTCAGGCGCGACACCTGCACGTCGATCGAGCGATCGTAGCTCTCGTGCTCGCGCCCGCGTGCGAGGTCCATCAGCTTGTCGCGCGACATCGGCTCGCGCGGGTGCATGGCGAGCACCTTGAGCAGCGAGAATTCCCCGGTGGTGAGCGCGATGGGCTCGCCGTCGCGGGTGAGCGCGCGGCTCGCGAGGTGCAGCGCGAAGGAGCCGAACTCGACCACCTTGGGCTCGGTGGCGGGCGCGCCCGGCGTTTGCGCCGGCGCCTGGCGGCGCAGCACCGCGTGGATGCGCGCCACCAGCTCGCGCGGGTTGAAGGGTTTCGCGAGGTAGTCGTCGGCGCCCATCTCGAGCCCCACGATGCGGTCGACGTCGTCGCCCTTGGCGGTGAGCATGATGATGGCGATGGCATTGTCGGCCGAGCGCAGGCGCCGGGCGATGGCGAGGCCGTCCTCGCCGGGCAGCATGAGGTCGAGGACCATGAGGTCGTAGCGCACGCGCTGCAGCTGGCGGTCCATCGACGCGGCGTCGGCGACCGTCTCGACCGCGAAGCCCTGCTCCGTGAGGTAGCGCTTCAGCAGGTCGCGCAGGCGCAGGTCGTCGTCGACCACCAGGATCTTCTGGCGTTGTGGCGTTTGCATGGCCTTGCGATGTTAGCAGCGCCGCCGCGGCGCGGGGCGCCTTACAAGTTGTTACCACTGGCGGTCGGCGCGAAAGGCATTGGCCCGTTATTCCGATTACGCTCCGGCAATCGGCTCGAGCGCCCACGATTCCAGATGAAAGGAAGAATCATGAGATACGTCGCAACCCTCGCCGCCCTCGGCATCGCTTCGGCGGCGCTCCTCGCGGTGGCCGCGCCCGAAGGGCGTGAAGGCCGCGCTCCCGGCATGGAGCGCCTGAAGCAGGCCGATACCAACGGCGATGGCCTCATCAGCCGCGAAGAGGCGAAAGCGCTGCCGCGCCTCGCCGCGCGCTTCGACGAGATCGACACCAACCACGACAACCAGATCTCGCCCGACGAGCTGCGCGCTTTCCACGAAAAGCGCCGCGACGCGATGAGCGCCGCGCACTGGAAGAAGATCGACACCAATGGCGACGGACGCGTGAGCCTCGAGGAAGCCAAGGCCAACGCGCCGCGCCTCGCCGAGCACTTCAAGGAGATCGACACCAACGGCGACGGGTTCATCACGCCCGACGAGCTGAAGGCGGCGCACGCGACACACGCCCGAAAGTAACGTTTGTAACCTGCGCCGCCGCTTTGGGCGGCGCAGGAACCGCTCGCGCTGGCGTATCCTTTTCCAGCCCATGAGAATCGTCGCCTTCCTCGCGCTTTTCGTCCTCGCCGGCGCCGCGCAAGCCGCGCCCATCGGCTATGAAGGCGCGCGCCATTTCTTGAACCGGACCGGCTTCGGCGCCACCGATGCCGAGGTGCGGGAATTCGCGGCGCTCGAGCGCAACCAGGCCGTCGATCGCGTGCTCGCCACGGCGCGCCGCGAACCTTCAGTGCAACCGCCCGCGTTCGTCGACGCGACCTTCGAGCCCTTTTACCGCTTCAAGCAGATGAGCGCGGAGGAGCGCAAGGCCGCGCAACGCCGCCTCTTCGAGCAGGGCTTCGAGCTGCGCGCCTGGTGGCTGCGCGAGATGATCGCCACGCCGAGCCCGCTCTCCGAGCGCATGACGCTCTTCTGGCACGGCCACTTCGCCACCAGCCAGCAGAAGGTGCGCGCGAGCCAGCTCATGTACCGGCAGAACGCGCTCTTGCGCCGCGAGGCGCTCGGCAACTTCGCCACCATGCTGCACGCCGTGGCCAAGGATCCGGCGATGCTGGTGTATCTCGACAACGTGGGCAACCGCAAGCAGGCGCCCAACGAGAATTTCGCGCGCGAGGTGATGGAGCTCTTCACGCTGGGCGAGGGCCGCTACGGCGAGCAGGACGTGAAGGAGGCCGCGCGCGCTTTCACCGGATGGAGCCTCGATCGCGACACCGGTGAGTTCACGTTCCGCCGCCTGTGGCACGACTACGGCGACAAGACGGTGCTGGGCAAGAGCGGGCGCTTCGACGGCGACGACGTCCTCGACATCCTCCTCGCGCATCCGCAGACCGCGGAGTTCATCTGCGGCAAGCTGTGGCGCGAATTCGTCTCGCGCGAGCCTGATCCGCGCGAGGTCGCGCGCTGGGCCGCGGTGTTCCGCGATGCGCGCTACGAAATGAAGCCGCTCCTGCGGGCGATCCTCAGCTCGCAGGCGTTCTGGGCCCCCGAGAACCGTGGCGCCCTGATCAAATCGCCGGTGGACCTCGTGGTAGGCACCCTGCGCACTTTCGACATCCATCCCATCGATCTTCGCCCGGCGGTGTTCGCGGTCGCGGCACTCGGCCAGAACCCGTTCGCGCCGCCCAACGTGAAGGGCTGGCCAGGCGGCGAGGCGTGGATCAATTCCTCGACGCTGCTCGGCCGCAAGCAATGGCTCGATCGCGTGTTCCGCGGCTCCGATCCTGCGATGATGGCCGCCGCTCCCAGCGCCGTTCGGGACGATTCCGGCGAAGCAGTGAAGGAGAAGGGGCCAGGCGAGCGCTATCGCCGCATGATGGAGCGCGGCATGGCCGACTACACGTTCGACGGCGAGCGATTCATCCGCTCGCTGCCCGTCTCCGCGGATGGCGCGGCGCGCGTCGACCGGCTCGTGCTCGCCACCGCGCCCGTGAATCCCGTCCCCGAGGACGCGGATGCCGCCGACCGTGTGCGCGCGCTGGTCGCCGATCCCGCCTACGAGCTCAAATGACCGTCGAGCGCCGCGCCTTCCTCAAGATCGTGTCCCTCGTTCCCTTCGCGGGCGCCGCGCGGCTCTCCCATGCGCTCGCGTCCCCGCAGGCCCGCAAGCTCCTCGTTCTGGTTGAGCTGAAAGGCGGCAACGATGGGCTCAACACGGTAGTGCCCTACGCCGATCCGCAATATGCGCGCCTGCGTCCGCGTCTGGCGATCGCGCGCGACCAGGTGGTCCAGCTCACCGACAGCACGGGGCTGCATCCGTCGCTCGCGCCCTTGCGCCCGATCTGGGACGCGCGCCAACTCGCCATCGTGCAGGGCGTGGGCTATCCGCAGCCGAACCTCTCGCACTTCCGCTCCATCGAGATCTGGGACACGGCCTCGAAGAGCGACCAGTACCTCGACGCGGGCTGGCTCGCGCGCGCCTTCGCGTTATCGCCGTCGCCGTCGACCTTCGCGGCGGACGGCGTCGTCGTCGGCCCCAATGCGATGGGCCCGCTCGCCGGCTCCGGCGTGCGCGCGATCGCGCTCAGCAATCCCGAGCAGTTCCTGCGCAACGCGCGCCTCGCACGTAGCGAGGGCGCGTCGCGCAATGCCGCGCTCGCCCACATCCTGCGAGTCGAGCGCGACGTGATGGTCTCCGCGGAGCGCCTGCAGCCACGGCGCAAGTTCGCCGCGGAATTTCCGCGCGGCGCGTTCGGCAACGCCGCCAACACCGCCGCGCAGCTCGCCGCGAACGAGGCGGGCATCGCCGTCGTGCGCCTGTCGCTCGCGAGCTTCGATACGCATGCAAACCAGCAGGGCACCCACGCCAACCTCCTCAAGCAATTGGGGGAAGGGCTGGCGGCCTTGCGCGAGGGGTTGGTGGAGATCGGCCGCTGGGACTCCACCGTCATCGCGACCTACGCGGAGTTCGGCCGGCGGCCGCGCGAGAACCAGAGCGGCGGCACCGACCACGGCACCGCGAGCGCGCACCTGGTGCTGGGTGGCGCGGTGAAGGGCGGCCTCTACGGCGCGGTCCCCGCGCTCGACCGCCTCGACGGCAATGGCAACCTTGCGTTTGCGGTCGACTTTCGAAGCTACTATGCGACCTTCCTCTCGCGCTGGTGGGGCATGGATCCGGCTGGGGTGCTCGGCGCCGGCTTCAAGCCCCTCGACTTCGTATAAACGACTTGAATTAATCTATATAAGTCTTTAATAAATAACTTGAATTTACTGGCGGTCGAGACCTCCACGGAGCTTTGCTCCGTCGCCTTGCTGCGCGGCGGCGAGCTCTTCGTCGAAGAGGCGCTGGCCGAGAACCGGCATTCGGAAATGTTGGTGCCGATGATCCGCAAGCTCCTCGAACGCGCGCGCATTTCCCCGCTGCAGATGGAGGCCTTTGCCTTTGGCCAGGGGCCCGGCTCCTTCACCGGAATTCGAATCGCCTGCGGCATCGTCCAGGGGCTCGCCTTCGCGGCGCACCGCCTGGTGGTCCCCGTCCCCTCGCTCCTTGCGCTCGCCGAGCAGTCCAACGAAGGGCACGTCGTCGCCGCCATCGACGCGCGCATGGGTGAGGCGTATCTGGCCGCCTATGCACGCAACGGCGACGATTGGGACGAGGTGCTCGCGCCACGCCTGGCCGACGCCGCGTCGCTCCCCGCCCTTCCGGGGCGGCGCTGGGCCGCGACCGGCAGCGGCTTCGACCGCCATCCCTGGCTGCGGGCGGCCTATCGCGAAGCGGTCGAAATGCGCTTCGAGGACGACCTGCCACGCGCCGGCGCGGTGGCGCGCCTCGCGGTGCGCGGCCTGGCGCGCGGCGCGGGCGTCGCCGCGGGCGATGCCACACCCCTATACTTGCGCGACAAGGTGGCCCTCACCACCGAGGAAAGGCAGAAGGCGAAGCGGTGAGCGCGGTCCCGATTCCGCAGATCCATTACCGGCGGATGCGCACCTCCGATCTCGCGGAGGTGGCGCAGCTGGAGAAATCCCTTTACGCGTTTCCCTGGAGCCTGGGCAACTTCCGCGACTCGGTGAATGCCGGCTACGACTGCTGGACCGTCACCCATGGGGAGGTGGTGGTGGGCTACGCGATTCTCATGATCGCGCTCGACGAGGCGCACCTGCTCAACATCGCCGTCGCCGCCGAATGGCAGAACCAGGGGATCGGCCGCGATTTCCTGCGGCACGTGATCGGCGTCGCCAAGGTCGCCGCGTGCCAGATCGTCTATCTCGAGGTGCGCCCTTCGAATCTCGCCGCGCGCCACCTGTACCGCGCGCTCGGTTTCCAGCAGATCGCGATCCGTCCCGAGTACTACCCGGCGGTGAGCGGGCGCGAGGACGCGCTCTTCCTCGGGCTTGCGTTGTGATGGACGCGCGGATGTTGAAGGAGCTGGAGTTGGCGAACGTGGTTCGTTTGTATGAGGCGCGAGGCACGAGGCACGGGACGCAAGAAGTCGCAATGAGCCGCGTCTCGGAAATGGATTGGACGCAGCTGAAGGAAGCCGTCCGATCATGCGTTGCCTGCGGTTTGTGCAAACAAAGAAAGCAGGCCGTGTTCGGGGTCGGCAACGAGAGTGCGCCGTGGCTGTTCGTGGGCGAGGGGCCGGGCGCCGACGAGGACGAGCAAGGCGAGCCCTTCGTGGGCCAGGCGGGCAAGCTCCTCGACAGCATGCTCGCCGCCGTCGGCATCGCGCGCGGGCGCGAAGCGTATATCGCCAACGTGGTGAAATGCCGCCCGCCCGGCAATCGCACGCCGACGGCCGAGGAGGCGACGGCGTGCGCCGCCTTCCTCGATCGCCAGGTGGAGCTGATCCGTCCGCGGCTCATCGTGGCGCTCGGCAAGAGCGCGGCGACGCGCCTCATCGGCAGCGAGGCGAGCCTCGCCAGCCTGCGCGGCAAGGTGCATGACTACAAGGGCATCGCGCTCGTGGTCACCTACCATCCCGCGTACCTTCTGCGCAGCCTGCCCGAGAAGGCCAAGGCGTGGGAAGACCTCAGCCTCGCGCGGAGGACTTTGGCCGCCGCGTCTTGAAATCACGGGCTCCCGCCCGCATCATTCGCGTGGCTCGATCACGGGCTTTGAGGAGAACGACCAAATGCGCAATATCCTGTGGGCCGTTTCGCTTTTCGCGGCGCTCACGCTTTCCGGGTGCGGATACAACGAGTTCCAGAGCAAGGATGAGCAGGTGAAGGCCGCGTGGTCGGAGGTGCTGAACCAGTACCAGCGCCGCGCCGACCTCATTCCCAACCTCGTCGCCACGGTGCAGGGCTATGCCGCGCAGGAAAAGGACGTGCTCATCGGCGTCACGCAGGCGCGCGCCCGCGCCACCTCGGTGAACGTCTCGGCCGACACCCTCAACGATCCCGCGGCGATGCAGAAATTCCAGCAGGCTCAGGGCGAGCTGTCCGGCGCGCTGGGCCGCCTCCTCGTGGTCGCGGAGGCCTATCCTCAATTGAAGAGCGACGCCAACTTCCGCGACCTGCAGGCGCAGCTCGAAGGCACCGAGAATCGGATCACGACCGCGCGCAACCGCTTCATCAAGGCGGTGCAGGAATACAACATCCTCGCGCGTAAGTTCCCGACCAACCTCACGGCAATGATGTTCGGCTACAAGGAAAAGCCGTCCTTCACGGTCGAGGACGAGAAGGCCATCGCGCGCCCGCCGAAGGTGGATTTTTCGCCCAAGCCGGCTCCCGCGCCGGCGCCCGCCGCTCCCGCGCCTTCGAAGTAATCGCGGGCGCATGAAGCTCACGGCCGGCCGCCTCGCCCTCGGGGCGGCCGCTTTCTTCGTGGCGGCGGCGACGGCGCTCGCGGCGGCGACCGATCCCATCGCGGTCCCCAAGCTCACCGCGCGCGTGACGGACCTCAGCGCGACGCTTTCGGCTTCGCAACGCGACGCGATCGAGGCGAAGCTCGCCGAGTTCGAGACGCGCAAGGGCTCGCAGGTGGCGGTCCTGCTGGTGCCGTCGATCGGAAACGAGACCATCGAGGAGTTCGCCGGTCGCGTGGCCGACGAGTGGAAGCTCGGCAGGAAAGGCGTCGACGATGGCGCTCTCCTCCTCGTGGCCAAGCAGGAACGCAAGATTCGTATCCAGACGGGGCGCGGCACGCAGGGCACGCTCACCGATGCGCTCTCCAAGCGCATCGTCTCCGACGTCATCGCGCCGCGCTTCCGGGACGGCGATTTCGCCGGCGGCATCGAGGCCGGCGCCGATGCGATCATGAAAGCGATCGAGGGCGAGCAGTTGCCGCTCCCCGCGCCGAAGACGCGCGCCAAGGTCGATACGGTCTCGTCGTATTCCAACTTCCTCTTCCTCGGGTTTTTCCTGGTGCCCGTGGTCGGAATGTTCCTGCGCGGGATCCTGGGGCGCTTCCTGGGAGCGAGCGCGACCTCGGGAATCACCGGGGTCGCCGCGTGGCTCATCCTCGGCGGCCTCGGGGTGGGCCTCCTCGCGGCGGTGATCGCGTTCGTCTTCACGCTTCTCAGCGGCAGCGGCATCGCGCGCGGCGCCTCCCGCGGCGGATGGGGCGGGGGCTATGTCCCGGGCGGAGGATTCGGCGGCGGCGGGGGCGGCGGCGGTTTCAGCGGCGGCGGCGGCGGATTCGACGGCGGCGGCGCCTCGGGAAGCTGGTGATGGACCTCAAGCGTTTCTGGCGCCACGTCCGCATGAGTCCCGCGAAGGCGCTGCGCGCGTTCCCATCCGCGACGCTCGATGCGATCCAGCGCGAGATCGCCGCGCAGGAGAAGCGCCACCGCGGCGAGGTGTGCTTCGTGATCGAGGCCGAGCTCAACTCGTGGCAGCTGTGGCGCGACCTGTCGTCGCGAGCGCGCGCGCGCGAGCTCTTCGGCCTGCGCGGCGTGTGGAACACCGAGGAGAACAACGGCGTCCTCGTCTACGTGCTGCTCGCCGACCGAGCCGTGGAGATCGTCGCCGACCGCGGCATCGACAAGCGCGTGCGCGCCGAGGAATGGTCCGCGATCTGCCGCGCGATGGAAAAGATGTTCGGCGAGGCGCGCTTCGAGGAGGGCGCCATCGCGGGCGTGCGCTCCGTATCGGATCTCATCGCGCGCGATTTTTCCGCCAACGGCGAAGAACGCAACGAGCTTCCCGACCGCCCGGCGATGATCTAGCCGGAAAAGCGCGAAAGACGCGGCAGTGATACGATTTCCAAAACCACATATCGGTGGGTGAAAAGCCGATGGAACAGACCGTCCAGAAGGCGTTGAACCTGCTCGAGGCCCTGGTCCGCTCGGACCGGCCCCGCCGCCTCACCGAGCTTTCGCGCGAGCTCGGCCTCACCAAGCCGAACGTCTACCGCCTGCTTTCCACGCTCTCGATCCTGGGCTACGTGAAGAAGGATCCCGCGACCACGCTCTATTCCCCGACCCTCAAGATCTGGGAGATGGGCTCGATGCTGGTGCGCGATGTCGACCTGCAATCGGTGGCCGGCCCGCGCTTGCGCCGCCTGGGCGAGGACACCCGCGAATCCGTGCAGCTCGCCGTGTGGGACGCGGGCTACGTGGTCTATGTGGACAAGGTCGACAGCCCGCAGCCGCTGAAGGCCATCACCAGCATCGGCTCGCGCGTGCCCGCGTCGGTCGTGTCGACCGGCAAGGCGATGCTCGCATGGATGCAGGGCGAGGCGCTCGACCGCGCCATGGCTCAAGTGAAGCGCTACACGCCGCTCACCATGACGCGCCGCAAGGACATCGAACGCGACCTGGAGGAGACGCGCGAGCGCGGCTATTCGGTGAATCGCGGCGAGTTCCGCGTCGGGGTGTGCGGCATCGCCGCTCCGGTGCGCGACCGCGGCGGCAACGTGGTCGCGGCGATCGGCGTGTGGGGCGCCGAGAAGAACATCCTCGGCACGCGCCGCGAAGAGCTCGCGCATATGACCGTCGCGGCGGCCCGCGACATCTCGCGCGAGATGGGATTCGTCGAGCGCGCGGGCGCGACGCACCGCGTCCTCGCCACCGAGCCCGCCTGACGGGCTACTCGAGCAACCGCGCGATCTCCTCGCGCGAGGCGCCGTCCGCGGCCTCGCGCTGTGCCACCCGGGCTCGCTTGCGCACTCTCGCCACGCCGATGGCGATGCCGAGCGCAAGGAGCGCGAAGGGCCCCAGCCAGAGCATCGCCGTCGCGGCCTTGAAGGGCGGCCGGTAGAGCACGAAGTCCCCGTAGCGCTCGACCATGTAGACGCGAATCTGGGAATCGCTGCGCCCCGCGGCGACCTGCTCGCGGATCTGGTTTCTCAGGTCGAGCGCGAGCGGCGCGTTGGAATCCGCGATGGTCTGGTTCTGGCACACGAGGCAGCGCAGCTCCTCGGCGAGCACCTTCAGGCGCTCCTCGACCCTCGCGTCGGGATGCGCGACCTCGGCGGACTGGCCCCAGGCCGCGGCGCAGAACGCGAGGAACAACGCTGCCAGGGCGATTCTCACGCCTCGAGCCTCTTCAGCAGCGGCAGGATCTTGTGCTCGAGCGCTTCGGGCGTGATCGGGCCGATCTGCTTGTAGCGGATGACGCCCTGGCGGTCGATCACGAAGGTCTCGGGTACGCCGTACACGCCGTAGTCGATGCCGACCTTGCCGTCGGCGTCGAACGCGGAAAGGGCGTACGGATTGCCGAATTTCGCGAGCCACTGCATCCCCTCGTCGCGCTTGTCCTTGTAGTTGAGGCCCACGATCGGCACCACCTTGCGGCGCGACATCTCGACCAGCAGCGGATGCTCGATGCGGCACGAAACGCACCACGAGGCCCACACGTTGAGCATCCACACCTTGCCCTTCATGTCCGCGGGCGTGAAAGCGAGCTTCGCGTCGTGGAGCTGCTCGAGCGTGAAGCCGGGCGCAGGCTTGCCGATGAAGGGCGAGGGCACCTCGCGCGGGTCGCGCGTGAGCCCCACGGCCAGAAATGCCGCGAGGAGGACGAAAACCGCGAGCGGGACGATGAACTTGAGGGCTCTCATGGGAAAACCGCGTGTCAGGTACGAGTTTCGCCCGCCAATCCGCTGCTGGAGGCGAAGCTCGCCTCCGGCACTGTCCTTTGCGCGCGGTAGCGGCGGTCGCAGAGCGCGAGGAAGCCGCCGATCGCCATGAGGAAGGCGCCGCCCCAGATCCAGTCGACAAACGGCTTGTGATAGATGCGAACGCCCCAGGCGCCGCCGCCCACGGGCTCGCCGAGGGAGACGTAGAGATCGCGCGTGAGGCCGGTGTCGATGTCGGCCTCGGTCATGGTCGAGCCCGCCGCGTGGTAGACGCGCTTCTCCGGGTGCATCGTCCGCAATACGCCCGCCGATCCCGCCGCACGCACCTCGAACTCGCCGCGCACCGCGGTGTAGTTAGGGCCCGGCACTTCCTGCGTTCCCCTGAAAGCGAACTCGTAGCCGCCGAGCGAAATCTTGTCGCCGGGCGCCATGCGCAGGTCGCGCTCGGTCTCGTAGCCGCGCACCAGCGTCACGCCGAAAATGAAGACCGCGATGCCGAGGTGGGCGAGGGTCATGCCGTACCACGAGAGCGACTGCGCGGCGAGGCGCGCGGCGAGCGTGGCTTGCGGCGCGCCGCCCAGGCGTTGCGCGAACTGCGCGATCGTCGCCGCCACCACCCACAGGCCCAGCCAAAGGCCGAAGGCGATCATCAACGACCATTTTCCGAGGACCAGGGGCAGCACGAGCGCCGCGGCGAGCGAGACGGCGAGCGCCCAGCGCAGCCGCGTCCACAGGTCCGGCAGCGCGGCGCGCTTCCAGCTTGCCACCGGGCCCACCGCCATGAGGAAGATCGCCGGCGCCATCAGCGGGAAGAACACCGAATCGAAGTAGGGCGGACCGACCGAGATCTTGCCCATGTCGAGCGCGTCGAGGAAGAGCGGGTAGAGAGTCCCGAGGAGCACCGCCGCCATGGCCACCGTGAGAAGCACGTTGTTGGCGAGGAGCAGCGACTCGCGCGACACCGGCTCGAAGCCACCGCCCAGGCCCACTTTCGGCGCGCGCCACGCGAACAGCGCGAGCGAGCCGCCCACCACCGCGACCAGGAAGGCGAGGATGAAGACGCCGCGTTTCGGATCGGTGGCGAAGGCATGCACCGAGGTGAGGACGCCGGAGCGCACCAGGAACGTTCCCACCAGCGACAGCGAGAAGGCGACGATCGCGAGCAGCACCGTCCAGCTGCGGAAGGCGCCGCGCTTTTCCGTGACCGCGAGCGAATGAATGAGCGCGGTGCCCACCAGCCAGGGCATGAAGGACGCGTTCTCCACCGGGTCCCAGAACCACCATCCGCCCCAGCCGAGCTCGTAGTACGCCCATGCGCTGCCGAGCGCGATGCCGACGGTGAGGAAGCACCATGCGGCTGTGGTCCACGGGCGCGACCAGCGCGCCCACGCGGCGTCGAGCCGGCCTTCGAGGAGCGCGGCGATGGCGAAGGCGAACGCCACGGAGAAGCCCACGTATCCCATGTAGAGCATCGGCGGATGGATCACCATGCCCGGATCCTGCAGCAGCGGATTGAGGTCGCTACCCTCCTGGGCGGCGGGGATCAGCCGCTCGAAGGGATTCGAGGTGAGCAGGATGAAGAGGAGAAAGCCCACGCTCACCAGGCCCATCACGCCCAGCACGCGCGCCATGAAGCGCTCCGGGAGCCGGCGGCTGAAGACCGCTACCGCGAAGGTCCACCCGGCGAGCATCAGCGACCAGAGCAGGATCGAGCCCTCGTGCGAGCCCCAGGTCGCGGCGAAGCGATAGTGCGCGGGAAGGAGCGAGTTCGAGTGGCTCGCCACGTTGAGGATGGAGAAGTCGTTCGACACGAACGCGGTGGCGAGCGCGGCGAAGGCGCCCGCCACGAACACGAACTGGCCCACGGCGACGGGCCGAACGGTGGCGAGCCACGCCGCGCGCCCGCTGCGCGCCCCGGCGAAGGCGAGCGTCACCTGTACCAGCGCGAGCGCGAGCGCGATGACCAGCGCGAAATGACCGAGCTCGCCGATCATGGCCGGCCTTTCTGCCCGGCGAAGGCGCTCTTGTCGATCGGGTGGCCGGCTTTCTTCAGCGCTTCCGCGGCTTCGGGAGGCATGTAGTTCTCGTCGTGCTTGGCGAGCACCTCGCTCGCGCGAAAGGTGCCGTCGGAGGTGAGCTTGCCCTGCGCGACGACGCCCTTGCCTTCGCGGAAGAGGTCGGGAAGGATGCCGGTGAAGACCACCGGTATGGTGCGCGCGGTGTCGGTCACGCGGAAGCGCACCGTGAGGGCGTCGGCCTCGCGCACCACGCTGCCGGCTTCCACCAGGCCTCCGATGCGAAACGCCCGGTCGCGCGGTGCCTCGTTGGCCACGACCTGGCTCGGCGTGAAGAAGAACACGAGATTGGACTGGAAGGCGTTCAGCACCAGCGCGGCGGCGAGCGCCAGCGCCGCGAGGCCGGCCGCGATCCAGAGGGCGCGCCTAGTCCTGGGCTTCAAGTTCGCGTTCCTCCTCGATGCGCCGCCGCGCCTGGGCGCGGCGCACGCGCAGCCACGCGATCTCGAACGCGATCGCGACGGCGGTCATGCCATAGGACATCCATACGTAGAACTCGTGGCTCATAGGGCACGCACCCAGCGCGTGCGGCGCTCGCGCTCGAGGATGACGCTCCGCACGCGCGCGAGCGAGGCGCCGATCGCATACGCCCAGAACGAGAAAGTCATCAGCATCATGCCGGTGAACATGGACACGTGCATCGACGTTCCCTTGAAGCTCACGCTCGAGCCCTGGTGCAGCGTATTCCACCAGAGCACCGAGAAATAGATGATCGGCAGGTTCACCAGGCCGATGAGGGCGAGGAGGGCGGCCGCGCGATCGCCGCGCCGCGCGTCCTCGAACGCGTTGGCGAGCGCTATGAATCCGAAATAGAGGAAGAGCAGCACCAGCTCCGAGGTAAGGCGCGCATCCCACACCCAGTATGCGCCCCAGGTGGGCCGTCCCCAGAAGGCGCCGGTCCAGAGCGCGACCAAGGTGAACATGGCGCCGGTGGGGGCGATCGCGCGCGCCAGCATCGCCGCCAGGCGCGTATTGAAGGTGAGCGCGGCGGCGCCGTAGCAGGCCATCACGAAGTAAAGGAACATCGACATCCACGCCGCCGGCACGTGGATGAAAATGACGCGATACACCTCGCCTTGTTGAGCGTCGGTGGGGGCCTGCACCAGCCCCACGTACAGGCCCGCGGCGCCGAGCGCCGCCGCCGCGGCGAAGCACCATGGCGCGAGCCATCCGGCGAGGCGGTAGAAGGTCGAGGGCGAGGCGAAATGGAACCAGTTCATGCTCAATCCAGCGCGATGCGGATCGCGACGCACACCGCGGGCGGAAGCGCCATGGCCGCGACGATGAGCGCCGCGCCCAGCAACGACAGGTGCGGCGAGGGCGAGAGTCCCGAGGCCTGCGCTTCGGCCGCGCCGGCTCCGAAAATGAGGATCGGCACGAAGAGCGGCAGCGCGAGGAGGGCGAGGAGCATGCCGGCGCCGCGCGCGCCGAGGGTCAGCGCGCTGCATGCGGCCCCGAGGAGCGAGAGCACCGGCGTGCCGAGCGCGAGCGCGAGGGCGATCACCGCCAGCGTGTCGGTGGCGAGCCCGTATTGCAGCGCGAGAAGCGGCGAGAGGAGCGTGAGCGGGACCCCGGTCGCCATCCAATGAGCCGCGATCTTGCCGCTCACCCATCCCGCCATCGGGTTGGGCGAGAGCGCCATCTGCTCGAGCGAGCCGTCGGCGTAGTCGGTCGCGAACATCCCGGGAAGGGAAAGGAAGGCGGCGAGGAGCGCGCATACCCAGATCACGCCCGGCCCGACGCGCGCGAGAAGCTGCGGCTCGGCGCCCACGCCCAGCGGAAAGAGCGACGCCACCAGCACGAAGAAGGCGATCACCAGCAAGGTCTCGCCGGGGTGGCGCCAGGCAAGGCGCAGGTCGCGCGCGAACGCCCACGAGAAGCCGCCGGTGAACGTGGCCGCGCTCATGGGCCCAGCCTCATTTCCCGTGCCGGCGCGGGAGACACCTGGTGGTGCGTCGCGACGAGCGCAACCCCGCCGCGGGCGAGATGACGCTCGAGCAATCCGCTGAACAGCCGCTGACCGTCGTCGTCGAGCGCAGTGAGCGGCTCGTCGAGGAGCCAGAGGGGCGCCGGGTCGAGCGCCAGGCGCGCGAGGCCGATGCGGCGGCGTTGCCCGGCGGACAGCCGGCGCGCCGGCAGGTGCCTGCGCGTGTCGAGCCCGACCTTCGCGAGCGCATCGCGCAGTACCTCCTCGGCGGCCGGCGCGGCGCGCAGGGCGAGGATGTCGCGCAGGTTCTCGGCCGCGCTCAAGTCATCCTTGATGCCCGCGGCGTGCCCGGCGTACAGCAACGCGGCGTGAAACCCGCCGCCCGCGGCGGCGCGACCGTCCCAGAGCACCTCGCCCGCGTCCGCGTGCGTCAAACCCGCCACGCAACGAAGCAGCGTGGTCTTGCCGCTGCCGTTGGCTCCGCGCAACACGAGCCACTCGCCCGGCGCCACGCCGAAAGTCACCGCGCGGAAAAGGGTGGCGGCGCCGCGCGAGCAGGCGAGCTCGCGCACTTCGAGCGCGCTCATGGCAGCACCTTGTCGATGAGGACGGCGACGTCGCGCGCGCCCGGCTTGACCATGGCGCTCGTGCCGACCAGGTCCCCGGATTGCGGCATCGCGTTTCCCGACTTCGAGATGCGCGCCTCGATGCGCACCGCCTGCGCGCCCGAGAGCTTCGCCGTCGGCGCCATCGCCATGCTGTCGTCCAGCGCGAAGCGCAGCGGAAACTCGCGCGCGACCGGGCGCAGGATCGCGAGCGGCATGCGGCTGCCGCTCTCGGCGCGCGCGAAGATGAAAAGGGTGTCGGAGCTTGCGATCTTCGCGGCCAGCGCCGGAGCGACGCTCACCACGCCGGTCACGGATTGCTGCGCGACGGGCGCCGGGGCCCGTGCGATCACCTTCGGCGCCGGAAGGGACTTGCCCGCGGCCGCGGCCTTCGCGCGCACCTCGTCGATGATGGCGCGCACCTGGGTCTCGTCTTCGCTGCCCGGGGGAAGCAGGGCGGCGAGCGTGCTCCAGTAGCCCAGCGCAGCGGGGAAATCACGCGCATCCATGGACGCCGTGCCCGCGAGCGCGAGCGCTTTCTTGTGGTGGGCGTCGACGGCGAGAGCGGCGCGCACGAGCTCGAAGGGCTTGCCCGCGAGCGTGCGTCCCTGCGCCATGCCGAGCGCATCGGCGTAATCGGCGAGCACCTGCGCGTCGTTCGGCACCAGCCGCGCGAGGTGCTCGTAAGCCTCGGCGGACTCCTTGAAGCGCCCGAGCGCGCCCATGGAGCGCGCGAGGAGCGCCCAGCCTTGCGCGTCGTCGGGACGCTCGCGCACCTTCACGGCGAGGTTCTCCACCATCGCGACGATCTGCGCCTCGTCCGGTTTCGCGCCATCGCGCGGCGTCGCGCGCGCCTCGATGGCGGCAGGGGCGCCGAGGGCGAGATAGGTGCCCAAGGCGATCGACGGCAACGCGACGGCGACGATCGCCGCCGTGATCCAGGGCCTTTTCGCGGCGACCGGGGAATCGTCGGCGCGCTCGGCGAGATCGTCCCGGGCACGGTCGACCAGCTCGGCAAGCGCCTCGCCGCGCGCGCTCGCCGCGAGCGTGCCGTTGACCACGTCGGCGTCGATCTCGCGGCGCTGCGCACGCAGCACCTCGAGGTTCGCGTCGCGGGCGCTGCGCCCGGCGCCGGCGCGCGCGCGCAACAGGGGCACAAGCACGATCGTCAGCGCCACCGCGATCATCAGCGAGGCCACTATCCAGAACACTGCCATCGGTAGGTAACTATCGGGAAGAGCTTGAAATTATAAATAAAAAAGCCCCGGTTTCCCGGGGCTTTGTAAGGTTTCCTTGCGTCGGATCAATCCTCGACATCGAGCTCCTTCAGCCCGTAGTCGCTCACCACCGAGGTGAGGCCGCGCGTGAACTCGCTGAACGCGTCCTCGGAGAGCATGAGCCCTGCCGCCAGCATGTCCGAGATGGCGTAGAAGCGTTTCCAGTAATAGCCCGAGTAGCTGCCGTAGCGCTCGGCGACGGAAAGGCGCGGGTCGCCGGTCGCGGCGCGATCCGCCGCGGTTTTCGGGAACGGGATCATCTGCCCCGAGCCTTCGCAACCGTCGGGACCGTCGTTGGCCGCGGCGCGCAGCGACCAGCCGGTGTAGGTCGCAAGCGGCACCCGCACGTCGAGGATGCGCACGCCGGCAATGTCGTTGCCGTCGCTATCCGTCTTCGGCACGAAGGTGGGATAGATCTTGCCGTTCGCCGGGTTATCGAAGAAGGGCGTCGTGGTGGCCGGCGGATTGATCGTCATGATGCCCTGGTCGAATTGCGGGCCGTAGTCGAGGAGGTAACGCGTCGACTTGAGCCCGGTGTATTGCACGCCCGGGATATTCGGGAATCCCACGCCCGACTGCGGCAGCGGCGGCACCATCGTGGCGTCGGAGAGCTTGGGCACCGCGCTGGGCGGCGGCGGCGTGCCGTTCACCGACCAGGCGTCCATGGCGAGCCACAGCGCGCGCATCGTGGGGAAGACGCTCAACGGGTTGCCGAGCTGCTGGCAGGCCCCCTTCGACGTGCCGTTGCCGACCCCGTGCTGGTGGCTCGAGATGAAGTAGTTGCGCGCCATCGGATGATCGGCGAGGTCCAGCGTTCCCTGGGTGTTGGTGTGCAGGAGCGAGGCGCCCTTCACCCAGTACTCGTTGGCCGAGTAGACCTCCATGCCGAGCGGGCAGGTGTTGGTCGCGGTGCAGCGGTCGTAGCGCCCCGCGCTCTTGCCGGTGATGTGGTCGGTCAGCTTCTGGTGCGCGAACGGGAAGACGCCCTCGGCGTAGAGCTGGTCCTGGCGGTTTCTCTGGGTGCGCCCGGGTTGCGAGAAGCGCAGGTTCATGTTGATGCCGTCGCCCGCGGAGATCCACTGCATCATGGCGTCGAATACCTTGCGGCCCGACTCGTCCTCGTTGAAGCCGAGGTTGCGGAAATCGTTCAGGAGCCGGCCCGGCTGGCTGCTGATGAACGTATAGGTGCGGTCGACGAAGCCGGCGAGCGGATTGGCGGTCCCGGCGTCGTCCTTCACGGCGTATTTCAGGAACGAGTTGAAGTCGCGCACCGCGGCGAAGCCCAGGCCGTTCACCGTCGGATCCTTGGCGGTGTAGGCGAACTCGTAGATGTCGTTGGCCTTGAACGCGGTGCCCGCCGGCAGCAGGCGGATGGTATTGGCGTCGGCGTACTCCCAACCCGTGGCCGCGATGGCGGTCGGCACGTCGTCGAGGTGCTGGCGCCAGGTGAGTTTCGCGGCGGCCTTGTCGGTGCTCGCGGCCGGGTAGTTCAGGGTGTAGGTGAGCGTGGTGGCGTTGCCCATCACGATGTACTCGTAGGCCGGCCCGGTGATCGAGGTGCCGTCGGTGTTCTTGGCGATCGGCAGCGTGATGGTGCTGACGAAGTTGGAGTTGTCCGTGCCCGCGGCATAGTCCCAGCCGCTCCACGCCATCGCGTAGCCGCGCGGGGCGAGGAAGGTCGAGCTCGGACTGGCCGAGGCCGCCGGGTCGTTGCCGCCGCCCGAGCGGTTGAACGCGGCGTACTGCTTGCCGCCGCGGTTGGGCGGCTCGTACATCAGCTTGCGGCTGCCTTTCGAGAGGTCGACCGGCTTCAGGATGTAGAAGTCGAACGAATACTCGACGTTGCCCCGGGAGTTCTTCGGCGCGCGGCCGACATCGACGATCACGGCGTTGCGCGAGTCGGTGGGGTTCACCTCGCCGAAAGCCTTGCCGACGATGCGCTCGTAGGCGCCCACCGAGCCGATGGCGATGCCGCCATACGCGGGTGCCGTGGAAATGATCTGGATCGTGGTGACGCGCGCCTGGGCGTCGACCGCGACGAGCGATCCGGCCGCGGCGAGCGCACAGGCGACGCGGACGGCGAGTGCGTTCCGACGTGGGATGTTCTTCATCTGTTTCTCCGGGAATGGGCTGACCTGCCGAGCGGGGTGGGAAGCGCGTCCTAAGGCCGCGTGTTCCGAAGCGAGGAACCAAGGGGCCTGAGTTTTCTTATGATCTGCCGACGAACTTAGGCGTGTGGTCACGCGATGTCAATGACCGAAATCCACATTTCGACTTCCGATACAATAAGTCTTCAGAAAAAGAACGCGGCTTCCCGGTGAGGCACTACTCGATCCTCGAGTACGCGCGGTTCCGCTGGTTCAAGGCCGCGCTCGCGCTTTGCGCGGCTGCGGCTCTCGCCTATCTGTGGCACGAGCCGGCGCACAAGCCCTACGGCGGCAGCTGGCTGGGCTACACGCTGGGCTCGATCGGCGCGGCGCTCATCGTCTGGCTCATGTGGTATGGCGTGCGCAAACGGACCTATGGCGCGCCCGGCATGGTGCAGGGCTGGCTCTCGGCGCACGTTTATCTGGGCACGGCGCTCGTGTTCATCGTCACGCTGCATACCGGTTTCGAGCTTGGCTGGAACGTGCACACGCTCGCCTATGTGCTCATGCTGCTGGTGGTCGCGAGCGGGCTCTATGGCGTCTTCGTCTACATGCGCGTGCCGCGCGCGATGACCGCCAACCTGGGCGAGGACACGCTGGAGGCGATCGTGCTGCGCCTCTCCGACCTCGACCGCGAGATGCGCGAGAAGGCCCTCTCGCTCCCCGACGTTCTTTTCGCCCTCGCGGACCGATCGGTATCCGGCACGCGCCTGGGCGGAGGCTTGATGCAGCTTCTTTCGGGGCGCGACCGGCAATGTCCCACCGCCGCGGCGGTGGGCGAGTGGGCGCAGCACGCGAAGCGGCTCACCGGCGAGAGCGCGCGGCTCGACAAGGAGGTCTACGCCCTGCTGCTGCAGAAGAACCAGCTGCTCGAGCGCGCGCGCCGCGACTTGCGCTACAAGGCGATGCTCGACCTCTGGCTCTACTTCCACGTGCCGCTCGCATTCATGCTGCTCGCCGCGCTCGCGGCGCACGTGATCTCGGTCTTCATCTACTGGTGAGGCGCGCGCGGTGAAGTTCCTCATCCTGACCCGAACGCCGCGCGGCGGCGGGCGCACCACGCAGACCAAGAAGACGGTCACCACCGAGTGGGTGCGCGTCGGGCGCAACGCCAGCTGCGAGATCCACCTGCCGGACCCCCGCATCGCGCTCGAGCAGGGAATGATCGTGAACCGCAACGGCCCCGTGTACATCGAGGGCGAGGCGGGCAGCCAGGACATCACCCACAAGAGCGTGCGGGGAGTGCGGCTGAAGCCCGGCGCGCCGGTGGACATCGGGCCCTACCGGCTGGAAGGCCTCGCCGCGCCCGAGGGCTACGACGCCGCCGTCTCGGTCGAGCTCGCGCGCCCCATCGAGGCCGTGCCGGACCTGAAGAGCCGCGCGGCGCGCATGACGCTCGCCTCCCTCGGGCTCACCAAGCGCTCGATCGCATGGGCGGGCGGGATCGTGATCCTCGTGGTCTTCCTCGTCGTACCCGCGGGGCGCGTGCTCGACATGCCATGGCGCGCCACGCTCGGCGCTTCCGGTATCGGCGACCGGATGTGGAACCCGGGTCCCGTGACCCTCGCGCACCAGCCGATCGGGAACCAGTGCGCGGCATGCCACCAGGTCGCGTTCCAGCACGTGAAGGACCGGGCGTGCCTCGAGTGCCATGGCAAGATCGGGCACCACGTCGGCGCTTCGATGGTGGGTCTGTTCGACGGCGCGCGCTGCGCCAGCTGCCATACCGAGCACAAGGGCGCCAAGACCACGCATCGCGACGACGACACCTTCTGCGTCGCCTGCCACCGCGACATCCGCGCGAGGGTGCAGGGCACGCACGTGATGGACGTCGCCGATTTCGCAACCGCGCACGCGCCGTTCCGGCTGTCCATCGCGACGGGTGAAGAAGTCAAACGCGTGCGCCAGGACGCGGGGCCGGCAGTCACCGAGAATTCGAGCCTCGCGTTTGCGCACGCTGCGCACCTCGATCCGGCGGGCGTGAAGTCACCCGACCAGGGGCGCGTGAGGCTCGAGTGCGGCAGCTGCCATGCGCCCGACGCGTCGAAGCGCATGTTCGAGCCGATCTCCATGGAGAAGAACTGCCGGCAATGCCACCGGCTCGAGATCGAGCCCGCGGTGAGCGCGCGCGAAGTGCCGCACGGCAAGCCCGCGGACGCGGCGGCGATGATCGAGGAGTTCTACGCCACGCTCGCCCTGCGCGGCGTGCGCGACAGCTTCCAGAAGGCGTTCGGAGTGCCCGGCGAGGGGTTGCTGCGCCGTGTGGGCGAGCCCTCCCGCGACCAGCGCGAGAGTGCGCTCGGCCTCGCGACGCGCAAGTCGCAGCAGGTGGCCACGGAGCTTTTCGAGGTGCGCGTATGCAAGACCTGCCACCAGGTGACGCGCACGCGGCCGATGCAATGGCAGGTTGCGCCGGTGCGCACGCTGAACCGCTGGATGCCGAAGGCGCATTTCGACCACAAGGCCCACGCGCAGTCGAAGTGCGCCGACTGCCACGATGTCGCGCGCTCGAAGAGCTCGAGCGACGTCGCGATGCCGCGCATCGAGTCGTGCCGCGAGTGCCACGGCGGCTCGCGTCCCGAGGGCGGCAAGGTCACCTCCAATTGCCTGCTGTGCCACGGCTTCCACGAGGCGCGGTATCCGTGGAGGGCTGCCGGTGCGCGCTGAGCTCGCGCGCTTGCCGGCGGCGCTCCTGGTCGCGCTCGCGGCGGGCTGCGGCGGCTCCTCGGGCGGGAATGGCTCGAGCGCATGCGGCGCGGGTTGCGCGGCCGCCCCCGATTTCCTCACGGAAGCCGACGTGCAGCGCGTCATCGCGCAGGCGGTGGGCGAGGCCCAGGCGCGCGAGGTGCGCGCCCAAATCGCGGTGGTCGATCGTGTCGGCAACGTGCTCGCGGTTTTCCGGATGACGGGAGCGCCGGCAACGGTGGCGATCTCGAGCGGCCTGGCCGTCGCCGGCGGTCTGGACGGCATCGCTGCGGGCACGATCCCGGCGGCGCACGCCGCGATCGCGAAGGCGATCACCGGCGCCTACCTCTCTTCGTCGGGCAACGCGTTCTCGACGCGCACCGCGAGCCAGATCGTGCAGGAGCATTTCAACCCGGGCGAATCGCAGCAGCCTTCGGGGCCGCTCTACGGCGTGCAGTTCTCGCAGCTCTCCTGCTCGGACGTGAATCGCAACGCGACGCATGGAAGCGTCGGGCCGAAGCGCTCTCCCCTCGGGCTTGCCGCCGATCCCGGCGGGCTGCCGCTCTACAAGAACGGCGTCGTGGTGGGCGGCATCGGCATCGAGGCGAACGGCCGCTACGGCATCGACAGGAACATCACCGACATCGACAGCGACGACGAGGAGATCGTCGCGGTCGCGGCAAGCGCGGGTTTCTCGGCACCGACCGACATTCGCGGCGATCGCATCACCGCGGACGGGCGCACCTTGCGTTACGTGGACTCGGAAGCGACGATCGCCGACCCGGCGCGCGCACCGGCGTTCGCGTCGCTTCCCGGCGCGCTCGCCGCGGTGGATGGTTATACGACGGGGACGATCCGCGCCGGCACCGCGTTCGGCTCCGCCGCTTCCGGCGTGCGCGCCGACGCGGGCGCCTTTGCCGCCGCCGGCGGATGGATCCTCGTCGATGCCGCGAACGCAAATCGCTATCCGGCACGCGACGCGGCCGACGGCGGCCTGCGAGCGAACGAAACGCAGGCGATGCTCGGCGAGGCGATCGCGGTCGCGCGCCGCGCGCGCGGCCAGATCCGCCGTCCGCTCGGCTCGATCGCGGAAGTGTCCATCGCGGTGGTCGACACCAACGGCGACATCGTGGGCTTGGTGCGCACCGGCGATGCACCGGTGTTCGGCATCGACGTCGCGGTGCAGAAGGCACGCACCGCGCTCTTCTTCTCGCATCCGTCCGCGGCCGCCGAGCTCGCGGCGGCGCTGCCCGCGCGCTATCTCTCGCCGCCGGCCGACGCGCCGCTCGCGCGCTACCTGCCCGCGCTGCGCGATTTCCTCGGCGATCCCGGCGCGCTCACCGGCGCGGTGGCGTGGAGCGCACGCGCGGTGGGCAACGTTCATCGTCCGACGTTTCCCGACGGCATCGAGGGCACGCCTCACGGAGCGTTGTCCACGCCCTTCAGCGCGTGGAGCCCGTTCAACGTGGGCTTCCAGTTGGACCTCGTCTACAACCAGTTCGTAAAGGGCGTGCTCGGCGATACGTCCGAGGGATGCGCGGGACGCCTTGCGGCGGGAGCGACGCCCGTCGTCGCGGATTCCGGCATCCGCCGGCTGCGCAATGGCGCGCAGATCTTTCCCGGCGCGGTGCCCATCTATCGCGGCACGCGGCTCGCGGGTGCCATCGGTGTCTCGGGCGACGGCGTGGACCAGGACGACATGATCGCTTCACTCGGCCTCGCCAACGCCGCGCGCAGCCTCGCGGCCGGGCTCGGTCACGCGCCCGCGGGGATGCGCGCGGATACGCTCACGCCCATGGGCGTGCGGTTGCGTTACGTGCAGTGCCCGCAGGCGCCGTTCAACGGTTCGGACGAGCAGAATGCCTGCGCGGGCCTTTAGCCTCGCGATGTTGTGCGCGCTTCCGGCGTTCGCCGAGGAGGAGCGCTTCCCGCCGGATCGCAAGCCCGACGTGGAGGTCGCGCCGCGGCGCCCGGGCCCGAGCGTTCCGGAGCGCTACTTTCCGCCGCCCGTGGATCCGAGGCAGATTCCGGCGCCCGCCGCCGAGGCGAGGCGCGAGACGCTTCCCGTGTCCGATCGCTGGCGCATCATGCAGGCCCTCGGGTTCAAGGCGCCGTGGTTCGATCCCTACAACCAGAACGTGCTGAAGGGGGACCTTCCCATCGCCGGCGAGGCGTGGTTCCAGGAGCGTTTTCCGAATCTCGCCGCGAAGCTCGCGCCCGACTGGTTCTTGAGCCTCGGCGCGATCTCGGACTCGCTCGCGGAGGCGCGCCGACTGCCCACGCCGGTCGGCCCGCAAACCTCGCAGCGACCGGGAAGCCTGGACGTGTTCGGCTACGGCAGGCAGTCGACGCTCGCGCAGACTCTCATCGTGTCGATGGCGCTCATCAAGGGCGACACCACGTTCAAGCCGCCCGATTACGAATTTCGCCTGGTGCCGGCGTTCAACGTCAACCGCTCGCAGGTGGAGGAGGTGAGGGCATTGCGCGTGGATCCGCGCGAGGGCCGCGTGCGCACCGACAATCACATAGGCTTGCAGGAGGCCTTCGCGGACGTTCACTTGCGAAACGTCTCCGATCGTTACGATTTCGATTCGCTGCGCGTGGGCATCCAGCCGTTCACGTCGGACTTCCGCGGGTTCCTGTTCCAGGACGTCGCCTTCGGCGTGCGCCTGTTCGGCACGCGCGACAACAACCAGTGGCAGTACAACCTCGCATGGTTCCGGCGCCTCGAGAAGGACACCAACTCCGGCCTGAACGACGTCACCACGCGCATGCGCCGCGACGACGTGCTCGCCGCCAACGCCTACCGCCAGGATTTTCCGTGGCCCGGGTACACCTCCCAGGCGACCCTGCTGGTGAACGTGAATCGCGAGGGCAGCGGCGAGTTCTACAACGCCAACGGCTTCCTCGAGCGTCCCGCGGTGCTGGGCGATGCGCGTCCTCACGACTATCGCGTGGCCTATCTCGGCTACAGCGGCGACGGCCACTGGGGCCGGTGGAATTTCAGCGGCTCCGCCTACGCGGTGCTCGGGCGCGACGAGCGCAATCCGCTCGCTCAGCGGCCCCAATCGATCCGCGCCGGCTTCGCCGCGGCAGAGGTGTCACGCGACTTCAGCTGGGCGCGCTTGAGGCTGAACGCGCTGGTCCAGTCGGGCGACAAGGATCCCTTCGACGGCAAGGCCACCGGATTCGACGCGATCCTCGAGAATCCGCAATTCGCCGGCGCCGAGACGAGCTTCTGGGTGCGCCAGGCGGTGCCGCTCGTCGGCGGCGGCGGAGTGTCGCTCTCGGGGAGGAACGGCGTCCTCGCCAGCCTGCGCTCGTCGAAGGACCAGGGACAATCCAATTTCGTGAACCCCGGGTTGACGCTGCTCGGCGCGGGCGCCGATGTCGACCTCACGCCGCAGGTGCGCATGAGCGCGAACGTGTCGTACCTGCGCTTCGTCGATACCACCGTGCTCGGCGTGCTGCGCAACCAATTGCCGCCTTCACGGGAGATCGGGTGGGATGTTTCGGGTGCGATCCAATGGAGACCGTTCATGAGCCAGAACGTGGTCTTCAATTTCTCGGCGGCTGTGCTCCTTCCGGGGAAGGGATTGAAGCAACTCTACGACGAAGGGCAGCGCGGTCCGCAATACTCCGTGCTGGGCAACCTCTTGCTCACTTTCTGAAATGGATTCAAGACGATCACGCGCAGAGCCGGAGGTCGCACGGAGATCACGGATAAATCCATGGCCGTCGACATCGCATGGCCTTTTCCGTGTCCTCTGTGCGACCTTCGTGGTCTCCGTGTGCCAGGTTGAGGCAGCGCCGCCGGCACCGGCGGCGCAGACGGTCGCGCAAGCGGATGCGAAGAGCATCGGCTGCATGAGCTGCCACACCGCCACCGATCGCCACACCATGCACCAGAACCCGGGCGTGGTCCTGGGATGCACGGATTGCCACGGCGGGGACGCGACGATCGAGGCGCGAGGCACGAGGCGCGAGACGCAAGACTATCTCCAGCTCATGCGCCGGGCCCATGTCGTTCCCCGGGACGAAAAAGCGTGGAAGTGGCCGTCGAGCGCGACGCCCGAACGCACGTACACGCTCCTCAACCGCGAGAGCGCCGAATTCATCCGCTTCATGAACCCCGGTGACCTGCGCGCCGCGCGCGAGGCGTGCGGCGCATGCCACCTGGCGATCATCCACGCCACCGAGCGCAGCCTGATGGCGACCTCCGCGATGCTGTGGGGCGGGGCCACCTATAACAACGGCATCCTGCCGTACAAGCGCTACATCCTCGGCGAGTCGTACACGCGCGACGGCAAGCCGGCGTCGATCGTGAATCCGGTGAAGCCCGACCCCTTCCTCGCCTCGAAGGGCATCCTGCCATCGCTCACCGCGCTGCCTTCGTGGGAGACGATTGCGCCGGCCGACGTGTTCCGCGTGTTCGAGCGCGGCGGGCGCGTCGTGTCGAGCCAGTTCCCGGAGATCGGGCTGCCGAACAGCTCCGGAGCGCTGCAGAAGCTGGACGAGCCGGGCCGCCCCGACATCCGCCAGTCGAACCGCGGGCCGGGCACGGGGAGCCGCATCGCGGTGCCCGCGATCAACATCGCGAAGACGCGCCTGAACGACCCGCATCTGTGGTTCCTGGGCACCGGCGACCAGCCCGGCGACTACCGCTCCTCGGGATGCAGCGCCTGCCACGCGGTGTACGCCAACGACCGCGACGAGAAGCACTCCGGCAGCTACGCGCGCTACGGCCATGCGGGGGAGAGCGCAACGCTCGATCCCACCATCGCGAAGAACGAGCCGGGCCATCCCATCCGGCACGAGTTCACGCGCGCCATCCCGTCGTCACAGTGCATGGTCTGCCACATGCACCAGCCCAACGTGTTCGTGAACAGCTTCTACGGCACGATCATGTGGGACTACGAGTCCGACGCGCCCTTCATGTGGCCGAAGCAGCAGAAGTACCCGACGGACGCAGAGGCGCGCCGCATTCTCGACCGCAATCCCGAGGAAGCGTCGATCCGCGGCAACTGGGGCGATCCCGCATTCCTGAAGGACGTGTCGAAGCTGAACCCGCAGCTCAAGGACACACAGTTCGCCGACTACCACGGCCATGGCTGGAACTTCCGCGCGGTCTACAAACGCGACCGCAAGGGCGCCCTCCTCGACAAGGACGGAAAGGTCGTCCCCGACACCGATCCGCAGAAGTTCGGAAGAGCCGTGCACCTGACCTCGATCCACCTGGACATGGGCTTCCATTGCGTCGACTGCCACTTCTCGCAGGACATGCACGGCAACGGGCACATCTACGGCGAGGTGGCGGCGGCGGTGGAGATCGACTGCGCCGACTGCCATGGCACCGCGGACCGGTATCCGAGCCTGCGCACCTCGGGCCCGGCGTCGCGTCCGGGCGGCCTCGACATGTCGCTCCTGCGCACCCAGGACGGGCGCCGGCGCTTCGAGTGGAGGAGCGGCAAGCTCTACCAGCGCTCCGCGCTCGATCCCGCGCTCGAGTGGGAGATGACGCTGGTGAAGGACACGGTGACGCCCGGCCACGCGCGGTACAACGAGAAGGCGGCGCGCGCGAAGCTCGCGCATTCCGGGGCCGAGGGCCGCGAAGGGAAGTGGGGGGCGGGTGCGGCGGACCAGATGGCGCACGGCAACGACAAGATGACGTGCTTCACGTGCCACTTGTCCTGGACCACGAGCTGCGCGGGTTGCCACCTGCCGATCCAGGCCAACTGGAAGACCGAGCGCAACCACTACGAGGGCGGCGAGACGCGCAACTACGCGACCTACAATCCGCAGGTGGCGCGCGACGACATGTTCCAGCTGGGTCGCCACGGGCCGGTGAAGGGCGAACGCGTGGCGCCGGTGCGCTCGTCTTCGGCGCTGGTGCTCTCGTCCACCAACATCAACCGCGAGCGCATCTACATCCAGCAGGCGCCGGTCGCGGCGAGCGGCTTCTCGTCGCAGGCCTTCGCGCCGCACTATCCGCACACGGAGCGCAAGACCGAGACCAAGACCTGCGCCGACTGCCACGTGTCCGCGGCGAACGACAACAATGCGATCATGGCCCAGCTCCTGCTGCAGGGAACGAACTTCGTGAACTTCGTGGGCTTCAACGCGTGGCTGGGGGAGGAGCGGCACGTGCAGGCCGTGCAGGTCACCGAGTGGGACGAGCCCCAGGCGGTGATCGGCAGCTATCTGCACCGGCATGCGTATCCCGACTGGTTCGCGGCGCACGAGAAGCGCTCGCTGCGCCTGCCCGAGGCGCACCACCACGGCACGCGTGGCGCGGTCGGCTGCGTCGCCCTGCGTGGCGAGTACCTCTATGCGGCGGAAGGCAAGGGCGGGCTGCGCGTCTACGACGTGGCCTCCATCGCCAACAAGGGCGTCTCGCAGCGCATCGTCACCGCGCCGTTCTCGCCGCTCGGGCACGACACGCACGTCGCCTCCAGGGACGCGGCTTGCGTGGCGCTGCCCACCAACCAGCCCATCAATCCGCAGAGGAACCAGGGCGAGCTGATGCGCACCGTGAACGAGGAGCAGGCGTTCCATCCGATCTATCACTACGCCGCCGTGGCCGATCGCGAGGAGGGTCTCATCCTCGTGAACGTCGACACGCTCGCCGACGGCGAGCCGCGCAACAATTTCCTGCGCCGCGCGCTGCAGTGGAATCCCGACGGCGTGCTGAAGGGCGCTACCCACGTGACCCTCGGCGGGCACTACGCGTACGTCGCGGCGGATGCGGGCATCGTGGTCGTCGACCTCGACGATCCGCTGCAGCCGCGCCTCGCCGCCCGGGTCGCGATCGCCGGCGCGCGCGCGAGCGCGCTGCAGTTCCGCTACCTCTTCGTCGCGAGCGCCGCGGGCCTCGAGGTGATCGACGTGACGCTGCCGGAGAAGGCGCACCTTGTCGAAGGCGCGCGCGTGGCTCTCGCCGACGCGCGGCGCGTCTACGTGGCGCGAACCTACGCTTACGTCGCGGCGGGCGGGGAAGGGCTTGCGATCGTCGACGTCGAGAAGCCCGAGGCCCCGCGGCTCTTCGCGAAATACAACGCCGACGGGAAGATCGACGACGCGCGCGACGTGATCGTGGGCTCGACCAACGCTTCGCTGTTCGCGTACGTGGCGGACGGGCGCAACGGCCTCAAGGTGATCCAGCTCACCGCGCCCGATACCCAGCCGCGCTTCTACGGCTTCAGCCCCGAGCCGCGCCCGCAGCTCATCGCCTGGCGCGATACCGCTTCACCCGCCACCGCTTTGGCGAAAGGCCTGGATCGTGATCGTGCGGCGGACGAGACTGGTGGCCAGATCGCGGTTTTTGGAAGGATCGGAGCCAGGCCGTTCACGCGCGACGAGATGCGCCGCCTCTATATGGATCCCGAGGGCAACGTGTGGACCGTCAGATGAGGCGCGAGGCGCGTGGCACGAGACGCAGGATGCCGGCTGCGATATCGCCGGCTTTCATCCGCGGCGTCTTGCGCCTCGCGCCTCGTGCCTCGTGCCTGTTCCCGCTTTTGGCGACTGCGACACTGGCCCAACCGCTTCCCTACGAAACCAAGTCCACAAACGTCGGTGTCGTCAACTGCGCCAACAGCCTCTGCCACGGCTCGGCGTCGCAGTGGAAGGACTCCAACATCCTGCAGAACGAGTACATCACGTGGTCGCGCGTCGACAAGCACGCGACGCGCGCCTACCAGGTGCTGTTCGACGAGCGCTCCAAGCGCATCGCCCGCAACCTCGGCCTGAAGGAGCCGGCGCACGAAGCGAAGCTCTGCCTCGACTGCCACACCTACAATCCGCCGAGCGCGCAGCGTGGCGAGCGCTTCAAGGTCGCCGACGGCGTGAGCTGCGAAGCGTGCCACGGTCCCGCGGAAGGCTGGATCAAGTCCCACGTGGCGCCCGGCGCGACCCACGCCGACAACGTGGCCCACGGGCTCTATCCGGCGAGCGAGCCGCTGGCGCAGGCAAGGCTTTGCCTGTCGTGCCACTTCGGCAACAAGGACAGGTTCGTCACGCACCGCATGATGGGCGCGGGCCATCCGCGCCTTTCCTTCGAGCTCGACACCTTCGCGCAGACCCAGCCCGCGCATTTCGTGATCGACGCCGATTGGCAGGCGCGCAAGGGGGCCTGGGACGCGACGCGCGTGTGGGCCGTGGGCCAGGCCCTGGCCGCCGCCGAGCTCCTCGACGTGCTGACCGATGCGAAGCGCAGCCGCGACGGATTCTTTCCCGAGCTCGTGGTCTTCGACTGCCACGCGTGCCACCACCCGATGTCCGACGTGCGCTGGTCGCCGCGCGCGGGGGCGAGCCCGGGACGCATTCGACTGAACGATTCCAACCTCCTCATGCTGCGCCAGATCGTGCGCCGCGCCCTCGCCGAGGGCGAAGCGCGCGAATTCGACGAGCGCGTGGCGGCGCTGCACCGGGCGATGGCGGGCGACGGCGGCGACCCCGTGGAAGCGGCGAGGGCGATGCGCGCCCTGCTCGACCCGGTCATGCGCCAGCTCGCCGCGCGCTCCTTCCGCGGGGAGGATTTGCGCGCCATGCTCGCCGGGCTGGTGCGCGACGGGCTCGATGGAGCGTACCGCGACTATTCGGGCGCGGAGCAGGCCACAATGGGCATCGCGAGCCTGATGGCCTTCCTCGGCAAGCGCGGCGAGCTCGCGGACTTGCGCGCCGCCAACGCCGCCCTCGACCGCCTCTACGACACGGTCAAGGACGACGAAAAATTCCGCCCCGAGCGTTTCCGGGCGGCCCTCGACGAGCTCGGCAAGGCGGTAAACCGATAGATGGCTGACTCAGACCCCAACACCGATAGCTCCTGGTACGACATCGGCATCGTCGGCTCCGGCCCCGCGGGGCTCTCCGCGGCCGCGCATGCGGCCGAGCTCGGTATCCGCCACGTGCTGATCGAGGCCGAGGGCGGCATCTCCAACACCATCTACAAGTACCAGAAGGGCAAGTACGTGATGGCCGAGCCGCAGGTCCTGCCGTTGAGGAGTCCCCTCAGCTTCGCCGCCGGCAAGCGCGAGGTCGTGCTCGAGACCTGGGAGCGCGAGGTCCAGGGGCAGGGCATCAACATCCGCCATGGCTGCGACGTGACCGCGATCAAGGGCGAGGACGGCGCCTTCGAGGTGGCGACGCGCGTCGGCGAGACCTTCCGCTGCCGCAAGGTGATCCTCGCCATCGGCGTGCAGGGCAACCTGCGCAAGCTCGGCGTCCCCGGCGAGGACCTCGCCAACGTGCAGTACCAGCTCGACGATCCCGACGAGTACATGGACGAGACCATCGTGGTGGTGGGCGCGGGCGACGCCGCGATCGAGAACGCGCTTGCGCTGGCGGAGAGGAACCGCGTGATCCTCATCAACCGCAACGAGGAGTTCGCGCGCTGCAAGGAAGGCAACCTCGCGCTGGTCCTGAAGGCGATCAAGGAGGGCCGCATCGACTGCCGCTACGGCAGCTCCGCGATCCGCGTGGATGCGGCAAGCGGCGACCCGCCGCTCGCCTTCAGCGTGAGGTCGCCCGTGGGTCCGGACCTGATCGAGTGCCACCGCATCATCGCGCGCCTGGGCGCCACGCCGCCGCGCAAGCTGGTGGAAGGCTTCGGCGTGAATTTCCCGAGCAAGGACCCGAACTCGGTGCCGGCCCTCTCCGACCGCTACGAGTCCAACGTGAAAGGGCTCTACATCATCGGCGCCCTGGGCGGCTATCCCCTCATCAAGCAGGCCATGAACCAGGGCTACGAGGCGGTCGAGTTCGCCCTCGGGCGCGCGGTGGAGCCCGCCGACGAGCCGCTGCTGGCGAGGAAGTTCGCCAACTTCTCGCGGCGCATGACGGTGTCGCAGGTGCTCGACGTGATCGAGTCGAACGTGCCGCTCCTCGAGGGCATCAACCGCCTGCAGCTGCGCGAGTTCATGCTCGAGAGCGAGCTCGCCACGCCCGCCGAGGACGAGATCATCTTCGAGAGGAACGACTACACCAACTCGTTCTTCATGATCGTGTCGGGCGAGGTGCAGGTGGAGGTGCGCCGCGAGGGCGGGCCCGCGTCGTGGTTCGCGCTGGGGCCGGGCCAGTTCTTCGGCGAGCTCGGCCTCATCTCGGGACGGCGCCGCTCGAACACCGTGAAGGCCGGGCGCGACTGCGTCCTCATCGAGTCGACGCGCCGCGCGATGCTGAAGCTCATCGCCTCCGTGGAGTCGATCAGGAAGCGCGTGGACGAGACGTTCCTCAAGCGCGCGGTGCGCGCCTACCTGGCGCCGATGCTGCCGGAGGCCGAGCTGGACGACCTCCTCGCCTCGGGGGTGCAGGTGAGGAGCTACGGCGGCGGCGAGACGCTCTTCAAGGAAGGCGACGCGCCCGACGGGCTCTACCTCATCCGGCGCGGCTCGGTCACCATCTCGCGCATGATCGCCGGGCGCGAAGTGGTGCTGTCGTACCTTTCCGCCGGCAACTACGTGGGCGAGATGGCGCTCCTTTCGCAGTCGCCGCGCATGGCGACGGTGGAGGCGGCGGTCACCACGGAAGCGATCGTCCTCGACTCGGAGAGCTTCCAGCGGGTCCTCGCGCGCAATCCCCAGTGGCGCCAGGAGATGGAGGAGCTCTTCCTCGATCGACTGCGCAACAACGCGGCGATGGAGGCGCGTCCCGACCCCGGCAACATCATCGCCTTCCTCATGCAGCAGGGCGTGGGCGAGGCCACCGACGTGCTCCTCATCGACGAGTCCCTGTGCGTGCGCTGCAACAACTGCGAGAAGGCGTGCGCCGACGTGCACGACGGCAACTCGCGCCTGAACCGGGAGGCAGGCCCCACCTTCGCGCAGATCCACGTGCCCACCTCGTGCCGCCATTGCGAGCATCCGCACTGCATGAAGGACTGCCCGCCGGACGCGATCCACCGCTCCGACGAGGGCGAGGTGTTCATCGACGACACCTGCATCGGCTGCGGCAACTGCGAGAAGAACTGCCCCTACAACGTGATCCAGATGGCGGCGGTGGACCCGAAGCGCGAACGCCCGAGCCTCTGGTCGTGGCTGGCGCTGGGCATCGGGCCCGAACCGGGCATGGAGCCGAAGGTCAAATCGAAGGACATCCCGAAGAAAGCGGTGAAGTGCGACATGTGCAAGGACCTGGAGGGCGGGGCGGCGTGCGTGCGCGCATGCCCGACGGGCGCGGCGATCCGCGTGAGCCCGGAGCAGTTCCTGAACTACGCCGACACGGGCCCCTCGGATTGAGGCTTTTTCCGCCGCAGGCCCGCAGGATCCTGCGCCACCCCGCGGCCTTCGCGCTGCAGACGCTGAAGGCGTTCAAGGCCAACCAGGGCATACTGCTCGCCGGAGCGGTGGCCTACTACGCCCTGCTGTCGATCGTGCCGCTCCTCATCCTCATCACCATCGCGCTCGCGCATTGGATCGACCCGGCGCTCCTCCTTAATTCGATCGGGCGCTACCTCGAGTGGCTGGTGCCCGGCCAATCGAAGCCCATCGTCGACGAGCTCGCCAACTTCCTCACCCACAAGGACGTGATCGGCTGGGTGCTGCTCGTCACCATGATCTTCTTCAGCGGGCTCGCCTTCACGGTGCTCGAGAACGCGATGTCGGTGATCTTCTTCCACCGAGTGGCGGAGAAGAAGCGCCGCTATATCGTCTCGGTGCTGCTGCCCTATTGCTACGTGCTGTCGCTCGGCGTGGGCGTGCTGCTGGTGACGCTCGTCTCCGGAAGCCTGCAGGCGATGGGCGAGCGCGACATCGAGTTCATCGGCCACACCTGGTCGCTCGGGCGCGTTTCGGGCGTGCTGCTCTACCTGCTCGGCTTCCTGGGCGAGGTGTTCGTGCTGACCTCGATCTACCTCGTGATGCCGGTGGGGCGCCTGAAGTTCAGCCACGCGCTGATGGGCGGGGTCACCGCCGCCGTGCTCTGGGAGATCACGCGCCACATCCTCACCTGGTATTTCGCCACCCTCTCGCAGGTGAACGTGGTCTACGGCTCCCTCACCACCGCGATCGTGGTGCTCCTGAGCCTGGAATTCGCGGCGATATTGCTGCTTTTCGGCGCGCAGGTGATCGCCGAGTACGAGCGCGTCGGGCGCGAACAGATCGCGAAGCAGCCCGAGCCGATGAAGGTCGGCTGATCTGCTATTCAATCGTCCCATCCACCGGGCTCGGGATGAAGCTCGACCCGGCGCGAAAGTGGTGTCAGGTACGACTTTTCGCCATCCATCGAGCTTCAACCCCACTTCGAATGAGGCGATGGGTTCCAGCGAGAATGGCGCGATCTGAAGGCGCTAGTGCTTGACCTCTCCGATGTGGCGGTCGAGGTTGGGATCGGCGCGGTGGTTGGCGGAGTTCCAGCGCATGATCATGTACATCGCCCCGGAGATGAACAGCCCGAAGATCAGCACCACCGACTGGATGCGCAGGTCGTAGCGGATCATGAGGGAGTAGACCGCGAGCATCACCAGGATGCTCACGTTCTCGTTGAAGTTCTGCACCGCGATGGAGTGGCCGGCGGACATGAGCACGTGCCCGCGGTGCTGCAGGAGCGCGTTCATCGGCACCACGAAGAACCCGGCGATGGCGCCGATCAGGATCAGCACCACGTAGATCGCCGGCATCCACTTGAGCGAGATCATGCTGATCACGGCCACGCCCATGAGGATTCCCACCGGCAGCACGTGGGTGGCGCGCTTCAGCGGCACGTAGCGCGCCGCGATCGCCGCGCCCAGGGCGATGCCGATGGCCGAGATGCCCGAGAGCATCGCGCCCTGCTCGAGAGGCAGGCGCAGCGAGCGTTCCGCCCACTTGATGACGATGAACTGCAGGCACGCGCCCGCGCCCCAGAAGAGGGTCGTCACCGCGAGCGAGATCTGGCCCAGCTTGTCCTTCCACAGCGTCACGAAGCAGCGCGAGAAGTCGACCATGAGGCGCGCGGGGTTCCTCTCCTGGTGCTCGTAGCGCGCGCCGGTGTCGGGAATGGCGAGGTTGAACGCCGCGGCGACGAGATAGATGACCGCGATCACCACGATCGCCGCCTCCGGGGGGGTGTTCACGTTGGTGTCGATGAAGGGAAAGTCGAACTTGAGGAGCGCGCCCGAGATCGCCGGCCCGATCAGCATCCCGCCCACGACGCTGCCGAGCACGATGGAGGCGACGGTGAGGCCCTCGATCCACGCGTTGGCGACGACCAGGTTCTCCGGCGGGAGGAGCTCGGTGAGGATGCCGTACTTCGCGGGCGAATAGGCCGCGGCGCCCAGCCCGACCACCGCATAGGCGAGCATCACCAGCCAGTACGACTCCACGTTGCCGATGCGCAGGAAGTCGTTGAAGAGGATGAGGAGGCAGCCCACCACCTTCACCATGTTGGTGATGAACATCACGCGCCCCTTGGGCATCGAATCGGCGAAGGCGCCGACCAGGAACGCGAGCACGACGTAGGAGATGGTGAAGAAGAACTTGAGGAGGGGTGTCAGCCACGGCGGGCCTTCCAGCTGGACCAGCATGGCGATGGCGGCGATGAGCAGCGCGTTGTCGGCGAGCGACGAGAAGAACTGCGCCGCCATGATGGTGTAGAAGCCCCGCTTCATGGGCGCTGCCCGATCCACCACTCCGCGAACGCGCGCGCGCCGAGCGGCGCGGCGACGAGGTTGCCCTGTGCGACGTCGCAGCCGAGGGCCTTCAGCGCGTCGCGCGTGTCGGCGCGCTCGACGCCCTCGGCGACCACGCGAAAGCCGAAGTGGTGCCCGAGGTCGATGGCGGCGCGCACCAGCGCGCGGTCGCCCTTGTCGCCGGTGAGGCCGTCGACGAAGGGACGGTCGATCTTGATCTCGTCGATGGGGAAGCGCTTCAGGTGCGAAAGCGACGAGAACCCCGAGCCGAAGTCGTCGATGGAAAGTTGCACGCCGATCGCCTTCAGGCGCGTGAGGATCGCCACCGAGCGCTCGGCATCGGCGATCATCGAGCTCTCCGCGATCTCGAGCGTGACGCTGGCGGGATCGATGCCCCACATCTTGATTCCCTGGTCCACGACCGCCGGGAGCTCCCGGTCGGTGAGCGTGGCCACCGAGAGGTTGATGGCGAGCCGCGGCGCGATGCCGGCGTCGCGCCACTGGGCCTGCTGGCGCAGCGCCGCGTTCAGTATCCAGAAGGTGAGCGTGCCGATGAGGCCGGTGCGCTCCGCAATGCCGATCAACGTCTTCGGCGGCACGTCGCCGGCCTGGGCGTGGTGCCAGCGCACCAGCGCCTCGACGCCGACCGCGCGGCCCGCGGCGAGCTCGACCTGCGGCTGGTAATGGATCTCGAGCTCGTTGGCGCGCAGGGCGCGCTCGAGGTCGAGGTCGAGGCCGCGATACACCTCGCTCTCGATCGACTCGTCGCCCTGGAACACGTGATAGCCCTCTTCGCGCGTCGCGGCGATGCGGCACGACACGTCCGCGGCCATGAGAAGCTCGGCGGGATCGAAGCCGTGCTCGGGAAGGGTGGCGATGCCCACCCGCGGGCGCAGCACCGCGGAGCCGCCCTCGTGCGTGATGGGGCGATCGAGCGCGCGCAGGATCTTCACCGCGGCGAGGACCGCCTGCGATGGATGCGCGAGGCGCGGCAGGATGAGGCATGCCTGCTCGTCGCTGATGGCGGCGACGCGGTCCTCGTCGCGCAGGGCCTTCTTCAGCCGATCGACCACGAGGCTCATGGTGGTCGCGGGCGCGGGGCCGCGCATGAGCGCCTGCAGGCGATCGACGCGGCGCAGCTCGACGATCAGCACCGCGAGCCGGCCGTCGGTCGCGCGCGCGATCGCCGTCTCGCGGTCCAGCAGGCGCAGCAGCTCTTCGCGCGCGTCCGCGGGCGGCGCCGTCGTGACGGGCGCCGGGGCGGGCGAGGGGGGCGGTGTGGCGCTCAAGCGGTCAGCCCAGGTAGAAATCCTTGAGGTCCAGGTCGTAGGCCCCCGCGGGGAGGCCGCGCTTGATGAAAACCGTCTCGTCGCCGCCGCTCTTGGTGTCGTAGAGGAGGTCGAGCATCGCCGGGTGCGGCGAGCGCGTCTTGTCGGGGCCGGTGACCACCAGCACGCGCGGCTTCAGCCGCCGCACGCGGTTGTGCGCGACCACGATCGCGACCTCGCCAGTCGAAAGCTCGATGAGCGAGCCCACCGGGAAGACTCCGATCGACGACACGAACTGCTGCACCAGGGGCTCGTGGAAGAAATCCCCGGCCCAGCCGGTGAGGCTCCTCAGCGCTTCGTACGACGAGGCGGCGGCGGCATAGGGGCGGTGGTTGGTGAGTGCCGCGAAGGTATCGACGATGCCCGCCATGCGCCCATAGATGCCGATCTCGTCGCCCACGTAGCCATTGGGATAGCCGCTGCCGTTCATGCGCTCGTGGTGCTGCTCGATGCCCTCCAGCACCTCGGGGTCGGCGTTGGGCGTTTCGGAGAGGATCGCGATGCCGTGCGCGACGTGCCTCTTGGCCTCCTCATACTCCTCCGCGGTGAGGCGGCCCTGCTTTTCCAGCAGCCAGCGCGGCAGCTTGATCTTGCCGATGTCGAGGAGGAGGCCGATCTGCGCGAGCTGCGAGAGCTGCGCCTTGGGAAAGCCGACGTGGCGCCCGAACGAGGCGAGATAGACCGAAACCTGCAGGCCGTGGCCGTAGGTCGAAATGTCCTCCTCGCGCAGCCTCGCGATCCACATCGCCGCGTCGGGATTGCGCACGATGCTCTCCACCATGCCCTCGACGATTTCCTCGACGCGGTCGATCTCGAAGCTCTGGCCGAGGCGAATGTCGTTCACCAGTTTCTCGAGGAGGGTGGAAGCCTTCGTCACCGCGGCCTGGGCGCGCGGCACCTCTTCCTCGACGCTCACCTGCTCGACGTAGGTCTGCACCTCGATGCCCGGCGGCAGGAGCTCGGCGCGCGCCGCGAATTCCTGGGGTGTTTCGCGCGGCGCCTCGGGAAGCGACACGGAGGGCTTCGCGCGCGGCTTGCCGAAGAGGCGCTTCAGCGACGCAAGGAGGCGCCCCACGGCACCGGGCTCGCCCGGGCTCGATGCGAGCCCGCGGGGCCCGGCTGCGGGCATCGCGCCGCCGCTCGCCCGGGGCGGCGCGTCCCCCCGGTCGAATGCGCTGCGTTGACGCTTCGCCGGTTTGCGCGCTTCGCGATCCTCGGCCGATGACAGCGGCGTGACCGCGTCGGGATCCCCTTCGGCCGCGCCCGGCATCATTCGCAGCCCGCGCATCGGCGGCATCGTATTGGTCGCGGGGCTGATGCCCGACACGGCCTCGAATTCGGCGCCGGTGGAGCGCGCGCGATCGACCATCACGTATTCGCAGTGCGTGCGCAGGGCGAGGATCTGCTCGTCGTTCTCGACGAGGAATCCCTGCAGCAGGAACGGTGTGTCGACCCACGGGCGGTCGAGGTCGGCGACGAACATGCCGACCTTGAGGTCGCTCACGAATATCTTGGACGCCATGGCCCCCGCATTCTAAAGGGGAATGGCGTGTGGAAACGGGGCCTTACGCGAGAAACCCGATGTTACTGATGGAATAGCGCGAGAGGTTGGGGAAGATCGTGGCGAGCGCGGGCTCGCTCACGCCGAACCAGCGCGCGAGCGTGGCGCCGTACTGATCCACGGCCATGGTGGGGATCCAGCGCCCGGAGGTGTCGGCGTCGTCCGGACCCGCGCGCGCGAGTGTCGGATAGGAACCGTACATCCGCCCGCCCTGCACCGCGCCGCCGAGGATGAAATGGTGGTTGCCCCACGCGTGGTCGGTGCCCGCGCCCGAGGCGGGCTGGAACGTGCGCCCGAAATCCGAGAGCGTGAACGTGGTCACGCTCCCCGCCACCCCGAGCTGTACGGTGGCGTCGTAGAACGAGCGCAACGCCGGCGAGAGCTGGCCGAGGAGATTGGTGAGCGTTGTGAGCTCGTTGGAATGGGTATCGAAGCCGCCCAGCGAGACGAAGAACACCTGGCGCCTCGCCCCGGTCTGGGCGCGCGCCTCGATCAGCTTGGCGACTTGCAGGAGCTGCTGCGCGATCGAGCTCGTCTGCCCGGCGAACAGCGCCTGCACGCTCGAGTTGGTCGCCGAGAGGATCGGGTTCACCACGCTCGAGAGCGCGAGCGCCTGCGTGGTGATGCCGGCGGCGGCATCGACGTAGGCATTGTCCCGATCCGCGGCGAGGATCGATTGCATGGCGGCGAGGCGGGCATTGGCGGCGGCGCCGCCGTTGAAGCCCTGCAAGGCGAGCCCGCCCGCCGCGGGAAGGGCGAGCGCAGTGGTGCTGCCGCCGGCCGTGAACAAGGCGCTTCCGGCGATCGACGTGATCACCGGGAAATTCGTGTTTTGCGCGGCCATGGCGTCGGCGATGCGCCCGCCCCAGCCGCTCGCGCTCGCACCCGAGGAGACCGCGGACTGCCACTGGTTCTGCTGGTCGGAGTGCGAGAACAGGTTGTCGGGGCGCTTGGCGAAATAGTTGGCCTTGGTGGTGGGCTCGTTCAGCGGGCCGACGTTGGCGAGGATGGCGAGCTTGCCCGCGGCGAACAGCGGATGGATCTCGGAGAGCTGCGGATGAAGGCCATAGGGGCCGCTTGCCTGGGGCTGGATCGGCAGGAGCTCGGCCTGCGTGAGGTTCACGCCCGAGGCCACGGTGCGCACCGCCGCGTACTGCGCATAGGTGGCGGCATCGATCGGCACCACGAGATTGTTGCCGTCCACGCCGCCGTAAAGGAACACGCACACCAGCGCCTTGTAGTCGGGCGCGGCCTGCGCATTCGCCGTGGCGCCGAGGCCCAGGAGCGAGATCGGCGCGAGACGCGCGGCCAGGCCGCCGGCGGTGAGGGCGCCCGCGCGCGACAGGAATTCACGTCGGTTGTTCATCGTTGCACCTGGTATTGGGGCGACGTCATCACGAGCCAGAGGCCGGCTCGCGCCCGGGCGAGCCCGTCGGTGGCCGAGGCGGCGTTGACCGCGGTCACGATCGCGCCCTTCATGGCCGGTGACATGCGCCCGCCCAGGAGGTTGGCGCTCAGCCGGTCGGCGAGCGCGGCGGCGTCGAGCGCGACCGCCTGGTAGGCGGCGAGGTTCAGCTGCGTGCCGCTGGCGCCGAACACGGTCGCGTCCGGCGCGATCGCGTTCGAGAAGAGGAGTGAGTTTGCGACGTTGGCGCGGTTGATTGCCGTGGTCGAGGTCTGGATGCCGAACTCCGGCCCGAGGAACTGCGTGCCGGGCACCACGTAATCGAACGGGTAATAGTTGAACACCGACGGCGCGTAGAACACGAATTGCCCGAGGGAATTCGACGAGCCGCGGAAGAAGACGCCGTCGGTGGCCGCGTTCGTGGCGCGCGCGATCGAGGTCATGTAGAGGGCGGGCTCGACCAGCTTGCCGTAGGCCGGGTCGATCTTGCGCGCGCCGCGCGCCTCGGGATCGAGGAGGATCGCGCGCACCACGGCGCGCAGGTCGCCGCGCTGCCCCGCGCCGTTGTTGTCGAACACCGCCGTGACGCGCGCCACGTAGGCGGGCGTGGGGTCGCTCGTCACCAGCTTCTGGATGAGCTGCTTGCCGATGAAGGGGCCGACGTTGGCATGGTTGAAGATGTTCTGGTGGGCGAACGCCAGGTCCTGCGCCATCGTCATGTTCGCCGGAGCGACCACGCCGTTCATCAGCACCTTGGTGCCGAATTCGTGGTTGGCGTCGACGGCGAGCATCGGCCCGAGATAGTTGCGTGGATTGTTGTTGCGCGCATTGACTCCCACGACCGTGGGATAGGTCCAGCCGGTGAAGACGCGCGAGAACCCCTTGATCTCGGCGAGCTGGTAGGTCGCCAGGGCCTTGCCGGAGGCGTCCAGCTGCCGGGTGCCGTCGGCATTGAGCAGGTAGGTGCCGACCGAGAAGAGCTGCAGGATCTCGCGCGCGTAGTTTTCGTTGGGATCGGTCCCGGCGGTGGCGTTGGTCTTGTTGTTGTTGACCATGTCGAGGTAGTCGCCCATCACGGGCGAGAGCGTCACCGCGGCGAGCACGTCGTGGAAGTTGCCGAAGGCGCGGTCGAGGAAGATCTGCTGGTAGTCGCGCATCGCGTAGTTGCGCGCGTTGTCGACGCCGGAGGTGACCATGATCTGCGAGAGCGCGAAGGCGACGCGCTGGCGCAGCTGGTCGGGCTGCGCCAGCGCGTTCCTGAAGAACTGCAGCTGCAGCTGGAAGAGCGTGTAGTTGTCGCGCGCGCAGAAGCTGTCGGGGCGTACCGGCAGCGTGCGATCGTCGACGCACGTGTCGGCACGATTGGCGGGCATCCATGGGTACGTGGGATAGACGCTCGCGGCAAGCCCGAGCTGCTCGTCGATCCAGGCGCCGGGGCCGATCGCGGCGGCATGGTCGACGCCCGATTCCGTGGGGCCGAAGGTGGCCTGGCGAAGAAGGCGCATGGCGTCGGCGCGCACGTCGGCGCTGGAGAGCGGCGCGCACAGGAGCACGCCGTCGGCCGAGCGCCCGGCCGCGGCGGACTTGGCGAACACCGTCGCATCGACGGTGAGACGCTGGTTGAAGTCGTTGCGGTAGACGTCGTCGAGGGTGCTGCGGAATACCGGCGTGGTGCCCGCCGCGCACTGGCCGGCGGCTGGGCGCGCCGCGTAGAAGACCGTGCCTTCGTAGATGAGGCCGTGGTTGGCCTTCAGCGCCTCGCATTCCGCGGGATCGGCGCTGTAGAAGTGCGCGTGGCGCGTGACCGCGGGCGCGTGCACGAAGCGGCAAACGGGAGACAGGCCCGGCGCGTCGGCCGCGCGCGCGAAGACGCCGAACTCGCCGCCGGTGGGCGACCAGCCGGCGGCTTCGGCCGCGAGCATCTCGTTGGCGTCGGTGGTGATGAAATAGTGGCCGAGCGCGGCATTGAAGTACTCGACCGCGGTCGCGGTGGGTTCCGCCGCCTGCGCGGCCGCTGCCCAGCATCCCAGAGCCGCGAGCGCGGCGCTTGCCAATCGACTCATGACGCTTCCCCCGTTGCGGCCACTATAATCCGTGCGCCACATCCAATCGTTGCAACCCGGTAACGAGTTGTAAGGCCCGCGGGTTTACACCGCCAACGAATATCTTCAGCCCATGAACCGAACCCTCGACGATCTGCGCGAAGACGTCGCCCTTGCCAACCGCATCCTCGAGCGAGTGGGCCTCGCCCATGCCTTCGGCCACGCCAGCGCGCGCCTCCCGGGCACCAACACATTCCTGCTGCCCACGCGGCGCAGCCCCGGGCTCGCCGAGGCCGACGAGCTCCTCGTGATCGATACCGAAGGGCGCCTGGTTTCGGGCGACGGCGAGCCCAACAGCGAATTCTGGATCCACGCCCGGCTCTACGCGGCGCGCCCCGACGTGGGCGGCGTCGTCCACGCGCATCCGGCCGCGTGCGTATGCCTCACGCAGGTGGGCCAGCCGCACCGCGTGGTGCACAACCAGGGCGGGATCTTCGCCGGCGGCGTCCCGGAGTATTCGCGCATCGGCTTGATTCGCTCGCGCGAGCTGGGCGAGCTCCTCGCCCAGACGCTGGGGGCGGGCAACGCCGTGATGATGCGCGGCCACGGAATCACCATGGCCTTTGCCGACGTGCGCGCGGCGACCGTGGCCGCGTGCTACCTCGAAGAGAGCGCCGCGCTGCAGCTGCGCATGCTCGCCGCGGCGGGCGGGGATGCGGCGAAGATCCGCGCCTTCTCGCGCGAGGAGGCCGAGGGCCTGCGCGACCAGATCACCGGCAACGTCGCGAAACGCGCCTGGGAATACTTCGCCGCCGTCGCCCGCGAGAACCCGCTGGGCAGCGGGCTGCGTTAAAGCAAATCATCCGCAGATGAACGCAGATAAAACCTCGAAAGGGCGATGATCATTCCCGCACAGGAATCCATGGGCTCGAAGTCCCCCATAGGGGTACGGGGTATCTGCGTTCATTTGCGTTTATCTGCGGATCCAAGGCCTTTTTTGCCAACATCAATCCCGGCCGCGACAATATAAGCAAAGCCTGATATTTCCCTTGTCCCGTCAACGGTTTATTGGGTAGACTCGCTCACGCGTCCCCGCTAGAGGGACTCGCTCAACGAAGAGCGAACGGAGGGAAGCAGAGTTGAAACCGACCGATACGGGCGATCCGGCCTATTTCCACAAAGTCGTCGACTGCCAGTGGGCATGTCCGGCGCATACCCCGGTCCCCGAGTACATCCGCCTCATCGCGCAAGGCCGCTACGGCGACGCGTACATGGTCAACTGGAAGTCGAACGTGTTTCCCGGAATCCTGGGGCGCACGTGCGACCGGCCGTGCGAGCCGGCCTGCCGGCGCGGGCGCGTCGAGGAAAACCAGGGCGAGAAGCCCGAGCCCGTCGCGATCTGCCGCCTGAAGCGGGTCGCCGCGGACTTCAAGGAAGACATCCGCGAGCGCCTGCCGAAAAGGCCGGCGAAGCGCAACGGCAAGCGCATCGCCTGTGTCGGCGCGGGCCCCGCGTCGCTCACCGTGGCGCGCGACCTGGCCCCGCTCGGCTACCACGTCACCCTGTTCGATTCCGACCGGCTCGCCGGCGGCATGATCCGCTCGCAGATCCCCAGGTTCCGCCTGCCGGAGACGGTGATCGACGAGGAGACCGGCTACATCCTCGACCTGGGCGTCGATTTTCGCGCCGGGCACCGCGTCGATTCGCTGAAAAAGCTCCTCGGCGAGGGCTACGACGCCGTCTTCATCGGCTCGGGCGCGCCGCGTGGGCGCGACCTCGACATTCCGGGTCGCAAGGAAGCCGCGGCCCACATCCACATCGGCATCGACTGGCTCTCGTCGGTCGCCTTCGGGCACGTGACGAAGATCGGGAAGCGCGTGATCGTGCTGGGCGGCGGCAATACCGCGATGGACTGCTGCCGCTCCTCGCGGCGCCTGGGCGGCGAGGACGTGAAGGTGATCGTGCGCTCCGGCTTCGAGGAGATGAAGGCGAGCCCCTGGGAGAAGGAGGACGCGATGCACGAGGGCATCCCGATCCTGAACTTCCTCGTGCCCAAGGCGTTCCTGCACGACGAGGGGCGCCTCACCGGCGTCGTCTTCGAGAAGGTGAAGGCGGTTCGCGACGAGAAGGGCCGGCGCAGCCTCGTCCCCACCGGCGAGCCCGACCCGACCTTCGAGTGCGACGACGTCCTGGTGGCCGTGGGACAGGAGAACGCGTTCCCGTGGATCGAGCGCGACGTCGGCGTGGAATTTGACAAGTCGGGCATGCCGGTGCTGGACCCGGTCACGCTGCAAGCGACGCGCAAGGAAGTCTTCTTCGGCGGGGATGCCGCGCTCGGCCCCAAGAACATCATCTGGGCGGTGGCCCACGGCCACGACGCCGCGATCTCCATCGATCGCCTGTGCCATGGCGAGGACGTGCACGAGCGCCCGCCGCCGATGGTGAACCTCCTGTCGCAGAAGATGGGAATCCACGAATGGAGCTACGACAACCAGGTCGCGCCCGACACGCGCTTCAAGGTGCCGCTGAAGGATCTGACCATCGCCCTGAAGGATATCCGCCAGGAGGTGGAGCTGGGCTTCGACCCGCAGCTCGCCTGGAAGGAGGCGCAGCGCTGCCTCAACTGCGACGTGCAGACGGTGTTCGCGCCGAAGCTGTGCATCGAATGCGATGCGTGCGTGGACATCTGCCCGGTCGATTGCATCACCTTCACGGCCAATGGCGAGGAGGGCGAGCTGCGCGCGCGCCTCAATGCCCCTTCGCCGCACCTCGACCAGGCGATCTATGTCTCGACGCAGCTGAAGACGGGCCGCGTCATGGCCAAGGACGAGGACGTCTGCCTGCATTGCGGCCTGTGCGCCGAACGTTGCCCGACGGGGGCCTGGGACATGCAGAAATTCCTGCTGGAGCCGGCCGAGGCGGGGTCGCGTTGCCGCCCTTCCGGGGCGCGCACGGCAGCCGCTTGAGGCGTTACCGCTGTAACCCCTGGGGGGGCGAGAAAATCTTGCTGAATCAATAGAATGCGACGGCATGCATGAACGTCAAAACAAAGGGGGGTAGAGGATCATGCCGAAGGTTGCGAACAGACGATTCGCCCATGCCGTGGCCGCGCTCGCCGCGGTTGTTTTCTCGCTCGCCGCACGCGCCGACGATCTCACGCCCGTGAGCCGGGTGGATCCCGAGTTTCCCCGCGAGGCCGCCGTCTCCGGCGCCGAATCGGGACTGGTGAAGGCGCGCATGACCATCGACGCGAGTGGCGAGGTGACGCGGGTCGAGATCATCGACGCGCGTCCGCGCCGCGTGTTCGACCGCGCGGTGGTGAAGACGCTGTCGCAGTGGCGTTTCTCGCCCGGAAGCAACGGGCGTTCGAAGGAGATCGAAATCGCCTTCAAACGGTGATTACAGGGGTAATCGCGCCGGGTGCGCGGATGTGAACCAGTCCATACGGTCCGCGGGCGCGCTTCGCCACAATCCGTGGCTGTAAATACAACAAATGGGGGAGTGCCATGAAAAGACTGCTCACCGCCGCCTGTGCCGCGCTCGCGATTGCCGCCGCCCTGCCTGCCGCCGCGCAGGACAAGTCCAAGGGCACCGCCGCCGAAGCCACCGCCATGGTCCAGAAGGCCATCGCGCACATCAAGAAGGTCGGGCGCGACAAGGCGTTCCCCGATTTCAATGACAAGAAGGGCGCGTTCAACGATCGCGACCTCTACGTGGTCGTCTACGACTTGAAGGGCAAGGTGCTCGCGCACGGCGCCAACGAGAAGATGATCGGCAAGGACGTGATCGAGTTGCGCGACAACGACGGCAAGTACTTCGTGAAGGAACGCGTCGAGATGATGAAGGCGCCCGACGCGAAGGGGTGGCAGGACTACAAATTCATGAATCCCGTCACGCGCCAGATCGAGCCCAAGTCGATGTACCTGCAGCGCTACGAGGACGTCATCGTGGGCACGGGCATCTACAAGTAGAACCAGCCCATGTTCCTACGCAACCTCAGAATCGGCACGCGCCTCGCGCTCGGCTTCGGCGCCGTGCTCGCCGTGATGCTGACGGTGTCCATCGCCGGCACCTGGCTCGGCAAGAAGAGCCGCGACGACCTCGCCGGCGTGGTCGCCACCGCCGGCGCCAAGCAGAACCTCGCCGCCGAGATGAAGGCGCTCGCCCTCGAGCAGTCGGCCGTGATGCGCAACATCGGCCTGCATTCCGACATCAAGGCGATGCAGATCGACGAGGACCGCGCGCGGAGCCTCGGCCGGATGTACGACGAGGCGCGCGAGAGGATGTCGCGCTTGGGCCTCACGGCGAGCGAGCGTGAGATCCTCGAAGCGCTCAACAAGGCCGACAAGGAGATCGACAAGCCGTTCCAGCAGGCCCTGGGGCTTTCCACCAGCTTTCGCAACGAGGAAGCCGCCAAGGTCCTCATGAACGAAGTCGATCCGCTGGTGCAAAAGACGCTCTTGGAGCTGAGCCGGCTGATTGCGCTGCAGACGAAGGCGAACCAAGAAGCCACCCAGACGGCCATGGTGAACGGCGACCGGCTCGCGGCCACGGTCTATGTCGTGGAGGCGATCGTGCTCCTCCTCGCCGTGCTGATCGCATGGACCACCACGCGCAGCATCACCGGCCCACTCGCCGAGGCGCTCGGCGTGGCGCGTCGCGTGGCCGCGGGCGACCTCACCTCGCGAATCGAAGTGAAGGGACGCGACGAGGCGGCCGAGCTCCTCGCGGCGCTGCGCGACATGAACGGCGGCCTTTCGCGCATGGTGGCGCAGATTCGTAGCGGCGCCGAATCCATCGCGGTGGGCGCGGGCGAGGTGGCCGCGGGCAACCAGCAGCTTTCCAGCCGCACCGAGGAGCATGCGAGCTCCCTCGAGGAGACCGCCTCCACGCTCGAGGAATTCACCACCACCGTGCGCCAGAACGCCGAGCACGCGAAGCAGGCGAGCCAGCTCGCCGGCAGCGCCTCGGCCACCGCCGAGAAGGGCGGCGCGGTCGTCGGCAAGGTCGTCACCACCATGCAGGAGGTGACCGCGTCGTCCAAGCGCATCAGCGACATCATCGGCGTGATCGACGGCATCTCGTTCCAGACCAACATCCTCGCCCTGAACGCCGCGGTGGAAGCGGCGCGCGCGGGCGAGCAGGGCCGCGGCTTCGCGGTGGTGGCCGCCGAAGTGCGCAGCCTCGCGCAGCGCTCGGCGGAATCGGCCAAGGAGATCCGCGGCCTCATCGCCAACTCGGTGAAGGGCGTGGAGGCGGGCGCGCGCCTGGTGGGCGAGGCCGGCAAGACCATGGACGAGCTGGTGGGCTCGGTGAAGAAGGTCGCCGAGATCATGGTCGAGATCGCCTCGGCGAGCCACGAGCAAAGCTCGGGCATCGATCAGATCAACAAGGCCATCACGCAGATGGATACGGTGGTGCAGATGAACGCCTCGCTCGTGGAGGAAGCCACCGCGGCGGCCACCAGCATGGCGGGCCAGGCGACGGTGCTGGAGCGTGCCGTGGCGCAGTTCCGCATCGAGGACGGCGCGGTGGCCGAGCCCGCGGTCCAGGCGCCCATGGGATCCGCGCGGGCGCCGGGCCGGCAGGCGATCGGCGAGCCGCGCCGCGCGCCGGCGGTGGCCGGGCGCCGCGAGCCCGCGCTCACCTCGACCGAAGAAGAAGACTGGAAGGAATTCTAGGAACCCATGCCATGCCAATGATCGCCATGACCCGGGAAATGGGCTCGCTCGGCAAGGACGTCGCCGCGGGGGTCGCCGAGCGCTGCGGCAAACGCGTGGTCTACCATGAGATAATCGAGCCCATCGCGAATAAGATGCGGCTGCGCAAGAGCCACGTGGAGCGCTTCCTCGACGGCAAATCGGGCATCTGGGAGCGCCTCACCACGGACAAGACGAGCCTGTCGATCTTCACCGCCGACGAAACCTTCAAGTTCCTGCGCGACGACTCGACCGGGGTCATTCGCGGCTGGGGCGCGGCGCACCTGCTGAAGAACATCCCGCACGTGATTCGCGTTCGCGTCTGCGCGCCGCTCGAGACGCGCATCGCGCGCATGATGGAGCGCCTGGCTACCGACAACCGCGAAACCGTGGAGAGCGAGATCCAGCTTTCCGAGGAAGCCCACAGCGCGATCACCAAGCGCCATTTCGGCGTGAACTGGCGCGACCCCGAGCTCTACGACGTGGTGCTCTGCACCGAGCGCCTCTCGGTGGACGAATGCGTCGACGAGATCGAATCGATGATGAAGAAGAAGTGCTTCCAGGAGACGCCCGAGTCGGTGCGCCTCGCCCACGACCTGTCGCTCGAGTGGAGCGTGCGCTCGAGCCTGCGCCGCGATCCGCGCACGGCGGCGACCCACATCACGGTGGAATGCGCGAGCGGCGTGGTGAGCCTCGCGGGGATGGTGGACACCGAGGCCGAGGCCGGCGCCGCGGCCGAGCTCGCCGAGGCGACCGAGGGTGTCGCCGGGGTTCGCAACCAGCTGAAAGCCTCCGACTCGGCGAGCTCACGATTCCGACGCGAGGGGTGAGTGGGCGCACGGGTCGTATTGAGCCTCGATGGCGAGATCGTTTCGGAAGTCGAGCTCACGCAGCCGGTGACCATCGTCGGGCGTCACCCGGCGTGCGACATCTGCGTCGACCACCCGGCGATCTCGGCGCGCCACATGCTGTTTCGCATCGAAGGGCGCACCGTGTACGTGGAAGACCTGGCCAGCACCAACGGCATGAAGGTGAACGGCATCGCCTCGAGCCACCAGGTGGTCCACCACCTCGACCTGATCGAGGTGGGCAAGCACAAGCTGCATTTCTTCGACGACGCCATGCTCTCCGGCTCCGTGGGAAACCTGGAAAGCACGGTGCTCACCGATTACGAGCGCACCATGCTGGTTGCGCATGCCCCGCCGCCAGTCACGCCGGCGCGAGCGGCAACGCACGGCGCTGAGGATCTGTCGCGCACCATGGCGATCGCGCGCGATCCGCAGGTGCGCATGGGCCCGGCACAGGAAGCGGTGCGCACCGATGGGGTGCAGGCGCCGGGCATGCTCGCGCTGCGCGTCGTCGCCGGCGAGCGCAAGGGCGAGATCATCGCCCTCGAGCAGGCGAATACGGTGATCGGCACCGCGGGCGGGGAGAGCGCCTTGGTGGTCAAGCGCGGCGCGCGCCATTTTCTGGCGCGCTTCTCGGGTACGAGCGCACCACGCTTGAACCGCGAAGCGCTCGGCCCGGGCTCGCACGCCATCGCCGAGCGTGACGTGATCGAGGTGGGCGACGCGAGTTTCGAAGTGATCGTGGTGACGCGCTAGAGCGCGGCACCTGAAGGCGAGAGGGAGAAGAAGATGACGCAGGACAGGAACGGCGCGCGTGACTCGAAGGACGCGGCCCAGGCCGCGGACTTGCTGGTGACGGTCGCTTCCACGTTGAACGACCGCCTCGCGGTGACCGCGGACGAGCTCGCGCGGAGCCAGGCGATGCTGCGCGAAGCCTCGGAGGAGCTCATGACCGCGTTCCGCGGCGCCGCCGACCGCATCGTCGCGGCGCAGCGCGCGAGCGTGGCGGCGCTCCCGGAAAAGGCCGCCGAGTATGGCGTCGTTCTCGACCACCTCTACGGCGCGGTGCAGCACCTCCAGTCGCACGACCTGGTGAACCAGCTGATCGAGGCGCAGAAGCTGCGCGTGGACAAGATGCGCGAGAAGCTGGGCGAGGCGCTGTCGCTCGCCACCCCGCCCATCGCCCACCCCGGCGCCACCGAGCAGTGGATCGAGCGCTCGCGCCAGATGCTCGACTGCATCGTCGCCGGCATCAAGCAGATCGACGAAGACACGCACGCGCCGCGCACCGACAAGAAGCACGCCGGCAGCGTGGACCTTTTCTAGAGACCGAGGCAAAACCATGAAAACCATCCTCGCAGTCGACGACTCCGCCACCATGCGCGAGATGGTCGCCTTCGTCCTGGAATCCGCGGGCTACCGCGTGATCGAGGCCGAAGACGGCGCGCAGGGGCTCGACCGCGCCACGGCCACCACGTGCGACCTCGTGATCACCGACCAGAACATGCCGAACATGGACGGGCTCACGCTGGTGCGCTCGCTGCGCGAGCTGCGCGACTACAAGAGCGTGCCGATCCTGCTCCTCACCACCGAATCCTCGGACACCATGAAGGCCCAGGGCCGGGCCGCGGGCGCGACCGGCTGGCTGGTGAAACCCTTCGATCCGGCGACGCTTCTCGAAGTCGTGCAGAAAGTGCTGCGCTAGCGCCTCCCATGGCCATCGATCTCAACCGCTTCATCGCCACCTTCTTCGACGAGGCCCAGGAGCACCTGGAGTCCATCGAGGAGAAGGCGATGGCGCTCGGCGCCGGCGCGGCCGACGTCGAGACGCTGAATTCGATCTTCCGCGCGGCCCACTCGATCAAGGGCGGCAGCGGCACCTTCGGCTTCACCCAGCTCACCGACGCCACCCACGAGATGGAGACGCTCTTCGACGGGCTGCGCAAGGGCAAGGGCCAGGCCGACGCCAACACCGTGCGCGTGCTGCTCGATGCGTGCGACGTCTTCAAGGCGCACATCGCACGGCTGAAGGCGGGCGACCGCGGCAACGACCCGGCCATGGACGGGGTGCGCGCGCAGCTGATCGGCTATCGCGCGTCGGGCGCGGGCGCCGCGGCGCCCGCGGCGGCGCCATCCAAGCCCACCGAGGAGAGCTTCTTCGCCGATGCGCCGCAGGAAAAGGCGGGCAGCGCCTATGGGCTCTTCGAGGAGAAGGAGGCCGCGCCCGCCAACGAGAAGTTCGGCTTCTTCGAGCGCGAGGCCGGCGACGCGCCCACGGAGCCCAGCCGCCGCAAGGGCGACTCGTCCTCGATCCGCGTCTCGGTCGAGAAGATCGACCGCATCGTGAACCTGGTGGGCGAGCTGGTCATCGCGCAGGCGATGCTGCAGCAAAGCGCCGCCACCTCCGCGGGCGCCGACGAGCGCCTCACGCACAGCCTCGCCACGCTCGACCGCAACACGCGCGACCTGCAGCAGGCGGTGATGTCGATCCGCATGATGCCCATGGAATTCGTGTTCAGCCGCTTCCCGCGGCTGGTCTACGACGTCTCCGCCAAGCTCGGCAAGAAGGTGAACCTGCGCACCCAGGGCCGCGAGACCGAGCTCGACAAAGAGCTGATCGAGCTCCTCGTGGATCCGCTCACGCACGTGGTGAGGAACGCCATCGACCACGGCATCGAGAGCCCCGAGGAGCGCCGCGCCGCCGGCAAGCCCGAGATGGGCACGGTCGGCATGCGCGCCACCCATCGCGGCGGCAGCGTCATCATCGAGATCTCCGACGACGGCCGCGGCCTCGACCGCGAGCGCATCATCGCCAAGGGGCGCGAGCTCGGCATGGCGGCCGACGAGTCCATGAGCGACCAGGAGGCGTGGGGGCTCGTCTTCGAGGCGGGCTTCTCCACCGCCAAGGAAGTCACCAGCCTTTCCGGGCGCGGCGTCGGCATGGACGTGGTGCGGCGCAATATCGCATCCCTGGGCGGAAGCGTGTCGATCTCGACCGTGAAGGGCGAGGGCACCGTGATCGCGATCCAGGTCCCGCTCACCCTCGCGGTCCTGGACGGGATGATCGTGAGCGTGGGCGGCGAGCAGTACATCATTCCGCTCGAATTCGTCGCCGAGGCCTTCAAGCCGGGACCGAACGACATCCGCACCATCGTGAACCGGGCTTCGCTGGTGGCGGTGCGCGGCGAGCAGCTTCCGATCGTGCGCCTCGAGGACGTGGTGAGGCTGCCGGCGAGCGATGCCGCGCGCCCCGAGCCGCTATGCCTCGTGGTGGAGGTGGACAACCGCCGCGCGGCGCTCCTCGTCGACAGCCTGGTCGGCCAGCAGCAGCTCGTGGTGAAGTCGCTCGACACCAACCTCCACGCGGTGCCCGGCGTCGCCGGCGCCACCATCCTGGGCGACGGGCGCGTGGCCCTGATCCTCGACGTGGCGACCATGACTCGCACCACGGCATCGCGCACGCGCGCCCGGGCCGCCGCATGATGGCTTCGGCCGACACGCGCGAGTTCCCGTTCAGCGCGGAGCACTTCCGCCTGATCAGCGAGCGCGTCTATCGCTTCTCCGGCATCCGGCTCCCGGAGGGCAAGCGCGAGATGGTCTATGCGCGCCTCGCGCGCCGGCTGCGCTCGCTCGGCATCGCCTCGTTCGACGACTACGTGCAGTTCCTCGAGCTCGAGCCCGCCGAGTGGGAGCACTGCACCAACGCGCTCACCACCAACGTGACCGCCTTCTACCGCGAGGCGCACCACTTCACGGTCCTCGCCGAGCACGCACGCGCGAGCGCCGTCGCGGGCGAGCCCTTGCGCATATGGAGCGCGGGCTGCTCCACGGGCGAGGAGCCCTACACGATCGCGATGTGCCTCGCCGAGGCGATTGCGGGAAACGCCTTCAGCGTCGTCGCGAGCGACCTCGACACCCAGGTCCTGGCCGCGGCGCGCGAGGCCGTCTATGCGCTCGCCTCGGTGCAGAAGCTCGAGCCCGAGCGCCAGAAGCGCTTCTTCATGCGCGGCAGCGGGCGCTTCGAGGGCAAGGCGCGCGTGCGCCGCGAGCTCGCCGCCCACGTCGAATTCATGCGCGTGAACCTGATGGACCGCGAGTGGCCGATCGAGCCCGGGCTGGACGCGATCTTCTGCAGGAACGTGATGATCTATTTCGACAAGCCCACGCAGCGCCGGCTGGTGGAGCGCTTCGCGGCCCTGCTCAAGCCCAAGGGGCTCTTCTTCGCGGGGCACGCCGAGAGCCTCATCGACCAGGGCGTGCATTTCCGCCTGCGCGGCCAGACCGTCTACGAGCTGGCGAAATGAACCGCGACGACGACGTCCTTCGCGACGAGACGCCCAACCGCTACTTCGACCCGCACTTCAAGGTGGAGACGGCGAAGATCCTGCCGGGCGAGTACTACGCCACCAACAAGGACATGGCGCTGGTCACCGTGCTGGGATCGTGCGTATCGGCGTGCCTGCGCGATCGCGACTCGGGCATCGGCGGCATGAACCATTTCATGCTGCCCGACGAGGGCAAGCTCGTCGGCACCCACGGCAACATCAGCGCGGGCGGGCGCTACGGGGTCCACGCCATGGAGCTCCTCATCAACCAGATCCTGAAGCTGGGCGGGCGGCGCGACCGCATGGAGGCGAAGATCTTCGGCGGCGGCAACGTGCTGCAGGGCTTCATGCTTTCCAACGTGGGCCAGCAGAACGCGGAATTCATCGTCGAATACCTGAACCTCGAGAGGATCCCGATCGTCGCGCGCGACCTCCTCGACGTATGGCCGCGCAAGATCTACTACTTCCCGAGGAGCGGCAAGGTGATGGTGAAGCGCCTGCGCAAGGTGAACAACGACACGATCGTGCTGCGCGAGCGCGACTACGGCGCGCGCCTCTTCCACGGCCCGATCGAAGGCGGCGCGGAGCTCTTCAAATGACGGCGAAGATCCGCGTGGTGATCGTCGACGACTCGCGCATGATCCGCGAGGTCCTCACCGACATCCTCAAGGACCAGCCCGACATCGAGGTGGTGGGCGCCGCGGCCGACGCCTACGAGGCGCGCGACATGATCAAGCGCCTCGAGCCGGACGTGATCACGCTCGACGTCGAGATGCCGAAGATGAACGGCCTCGAATTCCTCGATCGCTTGATGCGCGCGCGCCCGACCCCGGTGGTGATGATCTCGTCGGCCACCGAGCGCGGCTCGGAGGTGACCTTCCGAGCGCTCGAGTTGGGCGCCGTGGACTTCGTCACCAAGCCGAAGCTGAACGAGCAGACGCCCGACGACTACGGCCAGATGATCGCGGAGAAGATCCGCGCGGCCAAGACCGCGCGCCTCAAGCCGCCGCGGCGCGCCGGTCCCGAGGACACCGCGTCGATGCCGGCGGTCATCGCCAAGCGCCCGGTGCCGGTGGGCGTGAAGACCTCCGAGCGCGTGATCGTGGTGGGCGCCTCCACCGGCGGCACCGAGGCGATCCGCGAATTCCTGGTCGGCATGCCGCAGGATTGCCCCGGCATCGTGATCGTGCAGCACATGCCGGAGAATTTCACGCGCATGTTCGCCGAGCGCCTGAACGGCTTGTGCCAGATCACGGTGAAGGAAGCCGAGCACAACGACCCGATCCTGCCGGGTCACGCCTACATCGCGCCGGGCGGCAAGCACCTGTGGCTGAAGAGGGACGGCGGCCAGCTCCTCGGCAAGCTCTCCACCGAGCCGCCCATGAACCTGCATCGCCCGTCGGTGGATTTCCTCTTTCTCTCGGCGGCGAAATTCCTCGGCGCCGACGCGGTCGGCGTCATCATGACCGGCATGGGCAAGGACGGCGCGGCGGGCATGTTGAAGATGAAGGAAGCCGGCGCCTGGACCCTCGCCCAGGACGAGGCCACCTCGGTGATCTTCGGCATGCCGCGCGAGGCGATCGAGCTGGGCGCGGTGCACGAGGTGGCGCCCCTGCAGAGGCTGCGCGACAAGGCGCTCGCGCGGCTCGCCACGCGGGAGGCCGCCCGATGAGCGGCGAGCCGGCGATGGCGGGCGTCCACGGCGACGCGCCGGACAAGGACCGCGCCCGCCGCGAGTTCCTGAGCTGCCGCGTGGGCGACGAAACCTACGGCATCGACATCCTCAAGGTGCAGGAGATCCGCGAGGTGGACGCCGGCGCCGTGACGCGCGTGCCGCACGTGGCCGGCTTCGTGCGCGGCGTGATCAACCTGCGCGGGGCGATCGTGCCGATCGTGGACCTGGGGCTCATGCTGGGTTTCGCCGAGCCCCATCCGCTCACCCAGGCGAGCACCATCGTACTGAACGTCGATCGACGCCTCGTCGGGCTGATCGTCACCAGCGTCTCGGACGTGATCGCGCTTGCCGACGAAGAGATCGTCGCGGCGCCGGAGCTCGCCGGGCGCGCGGTCGGCGCGGCCATCGAGGGCATCGGCACGCACGCCGACGCCAAGGCCGGAAATGCGGCGCACGTGCTCCTCCTCGACGTCGACCACCTGATGCGCCGTATCCGCGAGGAGCGCGAATGAGCTTGACTCTCGGCGTGCCTCCCGATGCCACGGGCCGCACGGGCAATGCGCCGGCGCGTATCGGCAACTACGAGATCACCGGCGTGCTCGGGCGCGGCGCCTCGGCGACCATCTACCTCGGGCGCGAGCTCTTTCCGGCGCGCAACGTCGCGATCAAGGTCTACGACTCCGACCACCTGAGCGCCGAGGACCGCAAGGTGTTCCGCTCGCTTTTCCTCAAGGAGACGCTCCTCGCGCGGCGCCTCACGCACCCCAACATCACCCAGATATACGACGCGGCCTTCGACGACGAGCGCGCCTACATCGTGATGGAGTACGCCAAGGAGGGTAGCCTGGACCGCTTCTGCGTTCCCGAGGGCGTGCTCGAGCACGAGCGCATCGCGCACCTCCTCGAGCGCTCCTGCGACGCGCTTTCCTACGCCAACGTGAACGGCGTGATCCACCGCGACCTCAAGCCCGCCAACATGCTGCTCGGCGAGGACGGCGAGGTGAAGGTCGCGGACTTCGGCGTGGCATTCTCCAACCTCGCGTTCGACAAGACCAACGCGATGGTGGTGGGGTCGCCCGCCTACATGGCGCCGGAGCAGTTCTCCAACCAGCCCGCCTCGATGAAGTCGGACATGTACGCGCTCGGCATCGTGCTCTACAAGATGCTCACCGGCGCGCTGCCGTTCGATGGCGCCACCACGCCGGCGGCCCTCATCGCGCGCATCCGCATGGGCAACCTGCCGCGCCCCAGCGCCGCGCGCGCCGACATCCCGTTGAAGCTCGACGACATCTTCGCGCGCGCCACCGCGCTCGAGCCGAACGATCGCTATCCCAGCTGGGAGGAGTTCGCCGCGGAGCTGCGCGCCATCGCCTCGCCGGGAGGCGAGGCGAGCACCGACGCGGAGCGCGCGAGCCGCCTGCGCGCGCTGCCGTTCTTCAAGGAGTTCGGGCCGGCGGAGCTGGCCGAGATCGCGCCCATGGGACGCTGGTTCGACGTGCGCGCGGGCTCCCCCCTCGTGGGCGAGGACGATCCGGGCTATTCTTTCTTCGTGCTGGTGCGCGGCCAGATGCGCGTCACGCGGCGCGGCACCCTCCTGGGCATCCGCGGCGCGGGCGAGTGCCTCGCCGAGACCGGCTTCCTGCGCCGCTCGGGCGCGCGCCGCTTCACCACCATGACCGCCGTCACCGACTGCACCGTGATCGAGTTCGACCCCGACGTGCTGTGGCTCGCCTCCGCGGAGACCACCCGCCATTTCCACCTGGCCTTCCTCGCCACCATGGCCGAGCGCCTCACCCACGCCGAAGGCGCCCTCGCCGAGATGCTGGGCGCCAAGAACGTGACGCTTTTCTAAGAGAACCTGCAATGAAGACTTCCAGCCTGCAATTCAAAGTCCTTTCGCTCGTCGCCGCGGCGATGGCCATATCCCTCGCGGTTTCGATTCTTTCCCTCACGCGCGTGTACGGATCCATCCAGGAGCTCGACCGCATCAGCCGCGAGGATTTCCAGTCGCAGGCGGCACTGCTGCAGGCGCTCGTCAATTTCAAGAACCAGGTGCAGGAATGGAAGAACGTCCTCCTGCGCGGCCAGGACCCCAAGGCGCTCGACAAGTACTGGGGCCAGTTCCTCAAGCAGGAAAAGGACACGGTCGATACGATGCGCGAGGCGCGGGCCGGAATCCGCGACACCGCGATCCTCGCCAAGCTCGAGGAGTTCAGCGCCGCGCACAAGGCCGCGGGCGAGCGCTATCGGGCGGGCCTCGAGGCGTTCAAGCAATCGAAGTTCGATCCGAAGGCGGGCGATGCAGCGGTGACGGGCATCGACCGTGCCCCCGCGCAGAACCTCGAGGACGCGCAGCGCCTCGCGGTCGAGGCGGGCGCCAAGGCCACCGCGCAGGCGGTCGATTCCGCGGAGACCGGCTACCGCGCGGCGATCATCGGCACCGTGGGCGTGATGCTGGCCGCGCTGGTCATGCTCTGGCTCTTCATGCGCAAGACCGTGCTGTCCCCGATTCGCGACGCCTCGATCTTCGCCGAGCGCATCGAGCAGGGCGACCTCACCGCCGAGATCGAGAGCAAGTCGAAGGACGAGATCGGCCAGCTGATCGGCTCGCTTTCCAAGATGAAGGATGCGCTGGGCGAGGTGGTGCGCCAGGTGCGCTCCTCCGCGGAAGCGGTCGTCACCGCGTCCAGCCAGGTCGCCGCCGGCACCACCGACCTCTCGCAGCGCACCGAGGAGCAGGCTTCCAGCCTCGAGCAGACCGCCGCCAGCATGGAGGAGCTTTCCAGCACGGTGAGGCAGAACGCCGACAACGCGCGTGAGGCCGACGACCTGGCGCGCACCGCGACCAAGCGTGCCGAGCAGGGCGGCGCCGAGGTGGTCAACGTCGTGACCACCATGGGCGACATCAGCCAAAGCGCCAGGCGCATCGCCGACATCATCTCGGTGATCGACTCCATCGCCTTCCAGACCAACATCCTCGCGCTGAACGCGGCCGTCGAGGCGGCGCGCGCGGGCGAGCAGGGCCGCGGCTTCGCGGTGGTCGCCTCCGAGGTGAGAAGCCTCGCGCAGCGCACCGCCCAGGCCGCCAAGGAGATCAAGGACCTCATCGGCCATTCGGTGGACCAGGTCGGCGCCGGAGCGCAGCTGGTCGAGCGCGCGGGCGACACCATCCAGGCGCTGGTGGTCGACGTGAGGCGGGTGAGCGGCCTCATGGGCTCGATCGCCGAGGCCTCGGCGGAGCAAAGCCGCGGCGTGCAGCAGGTGAACAAGACCGTCACCGAGATGGACAAGGTGGTGCAGCAGAACGCGAGCGCGGTGCAGGAATCCGCGGCCGCCGCCGAGGGCATGCGCCAGCAGGCCGAGGCGCTGGTGCGCGCGGTGAGCACCTTCCGGCTGACGAGCGACGTGCGCGCGAGTGCGCCGGCGGCGCCTGCGCGCCCCGCGCCGCGCGTTCCCCAGCGCGATCCGCGCGCTTCGATCGCGGCGCCGCGCCACGCCGTGCGCCCGGCGCTCACCTCGAGCGCGGAAGAAGACTGGAAGGAGTTCTAGGATGGCGGCCCCCGCCGCGACACGCGAAGCGACCCGCGAGGTGCTGGTGTTCGTGCTCGGCAAGGAGGAGTACGGGGTCGACATCCTCAAGGTCCAGGAGATCCGCGGCTACGAGAAGGTGACGGCGCTGCCCGCCGCGCCCGATTACCTCAAGGGCGTGGTGAACCTGCGCGGGGTCATCGTCCCGGTGATCGACCTCAGGGTGAAGTTCGGCATGGCGAACCCGGCCTACGATGCGTTGACGGTGGTCGTGATCCTGCGCATAGGCGCGCGCGTGATCGGCATCGTGGTGGACGGCGTCTCCGACGTGATCCGCCTCGCCCCGGGCGACGTGAAGGCCGCGCCCGAGCTGGGCACCCTGGTCGATTCGTCCTATCTCGCCGGCCTCGCCACGCTCGACGAGCGCATGATCCTCCTGGTCGACATCGAAAAGTTCCTGTCGAGCGGCGAGCTGAAGCTCCTGGGCGACGTCGCCACGACGGGCACGATCCCGTCATGAAACGCTACCTCCAGTTCGCCTGGCGCCACCCCTACCTGCTGTCCGCGCTGGTGGTGGTGCTCTTCCTGCCATGGGCGTGGATGTCATTCCTGGTGCCGCCCTGGGCGCTCATCATCTCGCTGTCGCTGGTGCCGCTCGCCGCGCTGGTGGCGCTTGCGCTCGTGGTGCGCGACGTGAACGCCGAGGAAGAGGCGATCGGCTCGGGCGGCGAGGAGCCCTTCCTCAAGTGGCGCAAGAGGACGCGCCTGTTCCAGCAGGTGGTGGTGGGCCTGGACACCATGCTCGAGCGCTGGGACACCGCCTCGCAGCAGAACCAGAAGAAGCTCGAGATCGTCACCGACTCGGTGGAGGAGGTGATCCGCTTGACCGAGAGCGCGGTGAACGAGATCAGCAAGAATTTCAGGATCGTGGTCGCCAAGGCCAACGAGCAGACCGAGGCGGCGATGTCCCTCCTGCAGGGCGACGGCCAGAAGACCGGCATCCTCTCGCTGCCCGATTTCATCAAGGCCTACGACACGCAGCTCGTGAACGTGACCTCGCACATGACCGGCTTCTCGCAGGCCGCCGACGACATGGCGAACCACCAGAAGCGCGTGAGCGAGCACGCCAAGGTGATGGAGGACACCATCGACGGGCTGCGCAACATGGCCTCGCAGATCTCGCGGATCGCGCTCGACAGCTCGGTCGCCATGACCTCCCAGACCCTCAACCCGCGCGATTTCGTCGAGATGACCGACCGCATCCGCGGCATCAGCGCCGAGGCCCACGAGCTCACGCGCAAGACGCGGCAAGGATTGGACGCCATCGGCGACGAGGTGCGCCAGGGCAACAAGCGCACCACCCAGGTGGCGGAAGCGGCGCGCCGCGCGGTCGAGGTGGCGCGCGGCGAGATCGACAAGCTGAACGCCGCCACCATCGAGCAGACGCGCCAGATCGAGATCACCCTGCAGCGCATCAACGACCTGTCGATGGAGATCCAGAAGGACATCAACCAGATCATCGTGGCGATGCAGTTCCAGGACATCACGCGCCAGAAGCTCGAGCGCCTGCACAAGCCCACGCTGGGCGCGGCCGCCGAGTCGCTCTCGCTGCTCTCGCACGAGACCCAGGCGCTGCTGCAGCGCGACCTCTATCGCGCGGTGCGCGCATATTCCCAGAGCGCGATGAAACCCAAGATCGCGGCGCGCGAGTCCGAGGCCGAGGTCAACGAGTTCGAAGTCGCGCCGGCGCGGGATCCCGAAAAGCCGGGCGACAACAAGGTCGAGATCTTCTAGCGGCATCCAGGGGGGGCGGCAATGAGCATCCTTTTCTCGCCAGTGAAGAGGCTGATGAGCGGGCGCGCCAAGATGAAGCACGCGCTCATCGCGGCCCTGTTCACCGTCCCGCTCGTCATCTGCGTCGCCGCGCATCCGCCCGGCTGGAACGCCACCGGGGGCGCGATCCTCGCGACCTTCGCGCTGGCCGCCTACGTCCTGGCGGCGCTGCACTTCACGACCGACCACGCCTGGGACGAGATCCACCGGGTCGCGCACCTGCTGAGCGAGCACGACCTTCGCGCGCGCGCCATGCCCGATGAGGCCACCCTCAGCGCGAGCAACCGCGCCGGCCGCGGGCAGATGGGGCAGCTCTACCGCGCGCTCGCGCAGACCCACGCCAACCTCACGGCGCTGGTGAGCCAGGCGCACCGCAGCGCCGGTGCGGCGCGCGGCGCCGCCGACGAGCTCGCCGCGGGCAGCGTCAACCTTTCGCAGCGCACCGAGGACCAGGCCTCGACGCTCGAGGAGGTGGCCGCCGCGGTCGAGGAGCTTTCCGCCACCGTGAAGCAGAATGCCGACACCTGCCGCAGCGCGAGCCAGGTCGCCGGCGGGGCCACCGTGGTCGCGCGCAACGGCGCCGACATCACCCAGCGCGTGATCACCACCATGGACCTGATCGACCGCAGCGCGCGCAAGATCGTCGACATCATCGCGGTGATCGAAGGGATCTCGTTCCAGACCAACATCCTCGCCCTCAACGCCGCGGTCGAGGCGGCGCGCGCGGGCGAGCATGGCCGCGGCTTCGCGGTGGTGGCCGAGGAGGTGCGCGCGCTCGCCAAGCGCAGCGCCGACGCCGCGCGCGAGGTGAAGGCGCTCATCGCCGAGTCGGTGGCGAGCACCAACCAGGGCGCGAAGCTGGTGCACGAGGCGGGCGCCGTCATCAACGACGTGGCCGCGCGCGTCGAGGAAGCCAACGAGCTGATCGGCATCATCGCGCTCGCCTCGCGCGAGCAGGCGGGCGGGGTCGAGAGCATCAACGGCGCCCTTTCGCAGCTGCAGGGCGTGACCCAGGCCAACGCGGGCGTGGTGCAGCAGGCCGCGTACTCGGCGGTCACGCTGAAGGAGGAGGCCGGCAAGCTCTTCGACCTGGTGGCGCGCTTCCGGGTGGACGAGGCGCCCGAGGCGGCGCCCGCCGTGGCGCCGCGCTTCCAGGCGAAGGGGGCATCGCGTCGTCCCGCACGGCTCACGGCGGGGTAAACTTCACCCCACACCCGAACGGAGGCGGGTGATCCGATGAGGCTCGAAGCGGTCAACGATTTCGTCGTGAAGTTCGCCAACGTGAACGGCTCGGGCTCGGCCTCGGCCAACGCGCTGTTCGCCAAGGCGATCCTGCGCATGGGCGTGCCGGTGAGCCCGCGCAACATCTTTCCCTCGAACATCCAGGGCCTGCCCACGTGGTACGAGGTGCGCGTCTCGCAGCACGGCTGGCTCGGCCGGCGCGGCGGCGTGGACCTCATGGTCGCGATGAATCCGCAGACGTGGGACAAGGACATCGCCGAGATCGGGCCCGGCGGCTACCTTTTCTACGACTCCACCAAGGCGCTGCCGAAATCGAAGTTCCGCGACGACGTGAACGTGATCGGCATGCCGCTCATGGAGATCTGCAACGCGGCGTACACCGACCCGCGCCAGCGCCAGCTCTTCAAGAACATCATCTACGTGGGCGCCCTCGCGGCGCTCCTCGACATCGACCTCGCCGAAGTCGAGAAGCTGATCGGCGAGCAGTACAAGGGCAAGGAGAAGCTCCTCGAGCCCAACGTGAAGGCGCTGCACATGGGGCGCGACTACGCGCTCGCGCACCTGCCGCCCCCGGGGCTGAAGGTGAAGCGCGCCGACGGGGTCGGCAACCGCGTCTTCCTCGAGGGCAACAACGCCGCGGCGCTGGGCTGCGTGTACGGCGGCGCCACGGTCGCCGCGTGGTACCCGATCACGCCGTCCTCGTCGATGGCCGAGGCCTTCGCCAGGCACTGTCGCAAGTACCGCACCGATCCCGACACCGGCAAGGCGCGCTACGCCATCGTGCAGGCGGAGGACGAGCTCGCCTCCATCGGCATGGTGATCGGCGCCGCCTGGAACGGCGCGCGCTCGTTCACCTGCACCTCGGGCCCCGGCGTCTCGCTCATGCAGGAATTCATCGGCCTCGCGTACTTCGCCGAGATCCCGGCGGTGATCTTCGACGTGCAGCGCGCCGGCCCCTCGACGGGAATGCCCACCCGCACGCAGCAATCCGACGTGCTGTCGTGCGCCTACGCTTCCCACGGCGACACCAAGCACGTGATCCTCTTCCCCGAGGATCCGCGCGAGGCCTTCGGCATGGCGGCGCAGTCCTTCGACCTCGCCGACCGCCTGCAGACCCCGGTCTTCGTGCTCCTCGATCTCGACATCGGCATGAACGAGCGCCTGTGCGAACCGCTCAAATGGGACGACGCCCATCGCTTCGACCGCGGCAAGGTGCTCTCCTACCAGGACCTGGAGGCGGGCAAGCGCTTCGGGCGCTACCTCGACCTCGACGGCGACGGCATCACCTGGCGGACCTATCCGGGAACGCACCCGAAGCGCGGCTCCTTCTTCACGCGCGGCACGAGCCGGGACCGGTACGCGCGCTATACGGAGGAGGGCAGCGCCTACGTGGACAACATGCAGCGCCTGCTGAAGAAGTTCGAGACCGCCAAGGAGCTGGTGCCCGCGCCCGTGGTGCGCAAGGCCGCGAGGGGCTCGCGCTTCGGCGTGATCTACTACGGCTCGACCGCGCCGGCCATGGACGAGGCGCTCGCCATCCTCGGCGCGGAGGCGATGGAGGTCGACGCGATGCGCATCCGCGCATTCCCGTTCGCCGACGAGGTCGGCGACTTCGTGGCGAGCCACGACCACGTGTTCGTGGTGGAGCAGAACCGCGACGGCCAGCTACGCACGCTCCTGGTGGCCGAGGCCCTGGTGGCCTCGGAAAAGCTCACGCCGGTGCTGCATTACGACGGCACGCCCATCACCGCGCGCTTCATCCATTCCGAGATCGCCCAGCGCCTGAAGGCCTTCAACGTGACGCCCATCAAGAAGACCGTCGGCGGCTAACGGATGCGGGCTTTGGAACGCAGATGAACGCAGATGAAAGGCACGCAGATGAACGTACATCAAAAGCTGTCGAGACCCTGGATTCACGCATATCGAGCGGGGGTACGTTCATCTGCGCTACATCTGCGTTCATCTGCGTTTCCAAAGCTTTTTGCGGATTAGCGCGATGACCTATCTCGCCAAGCCGAAACTGCACCACCCCGACCTGCCGAAGAACGAGCTCGGGCTCACCCGGCGCGACTACGAGGGCGCGATCTCGACGCTTTGCGCCGGTTGCGGGCACGACTCCATCAGCGCCGCCATCATCCAGGCGTGCTGGGAGCTCGCCATCCAGCCGCACCGCGTCGCCAAGCTCTCCGGCATCGGCTGCTCGTCGAAGACGCCCACCTATTTCCTCGACAAGTCGCACGGCTTCAACAGCGTCCACGGCCGCATGCCCTCGGTGATGACCGGCGCCAACCTCGCCAACCGCGACCTGATCTACCTCGGCGTCTCCGGCGACGGCGACTCGGCGTCGATCGGCATCGGGCAGTTCGCCCACGTGATGCGCCGCGGCGTGAACATGACCTACGTCGTCGAGAACAATGGCGTGTACGGCCTGACCAAGGGGCAGTTCTCCGCGACCGCCGACCGCGGCTCGAAGGCCAAGCGCGGCGCCGTCAACACCGACGAGGGCATCGATCTCGTCCTCATGGCGCTGCAGCTGGGGGCAACCTATGTCGCGCGCGGCTTCTCGGGCGACAAGGGCCAGCTGGTGCCGCTCATCAAGGGCGCGCTCACCCACGAGGGTGCCGCCTTCATCGACGTGCTCTCGCCGTGCGTGGCGTTCAACAACCACGAGGGCTCGACCAAGAGCTACGACTACGTGCGCGAGCACAACGAGGCGGTGAACCAGCTCGACATCATCACGATGCACCGCGAGATCACCACCGAGTACGAGCCCGGAACGGTGCGCGATGTCCGCCAGCACGACGGCTCGGTGCTGCGCCTTCGCAAGCTCGAGGAGAACTACGACGCCTCCGACCGCATCGCCGCCATGACCTACGTGCAATCGCGCTACGCCATCGGCGAGATCGTGACCGGGCTTCTCTACTTCGCCGCGACCCCGCGCGACCTGCACGGGTCGTTGAACACGGTGGCGCTGCCGCTCAACCAGCTGAACGAGCGCGAGCTTTGCCCGGGGAGCGCGGCCCTCGAAAAAGTGAACGAGAGCCTGAGGTAGCGCGATGATCGACCTGCGCAGCGACACCGTCACCCGCCCCTCGGCCGCGATGCGCGCGGCGATGGCCGGGGCCGAGGTCGGCGACGACGTCTTCGGCGACGATCCCACCGTCAACAAGCTCCAGGAGGTCGCGGCCGGGCGTTTCGGCATGCAGGCCGGGCTCTTCTTTCCCTCGGGGACGCAGTCGAACCTGGCCGCGGTCATGGCGCACTGCGCGCGCGGGGAGGAAGTGATCCTCGGCCAGGACGCGCACAACTACCGCTACGAGGCGGGCGGGGCCGCGGTGCTGGGATCGATCCAGCCGCAGCCCATCGCCAACGAGCCCGACGGCACCATCGACCTGGCGAAGATCGAGGCGGCGATCAAGCCCGACGATTCGCACTTCGCCATCTCGCGCCTCATCGCGCTCGAGAACACCATCGGCGGCAAGGTCCTCACGCGCCAGTACATGGCCGCGGCGGTCGCGCTCGCGCGGCGGCGCAACCTCGCGATCCACCTGGATGGCGCGCGCATCTTCAACGCCGCGGTGAAGCTCGGCATGCCGGTGAAGGAGCTGTGCGCCGGCTTCGACTCGGTGTCGGTGTGCCTTTCGAAGGGGCTGGGGACGCCCGCGGGCACCGTGCTCGTCGGGCGCAACGACGTGATCGAGCGCGCACGGCGCATCCGCAAGATGCTGGGCGGCACCATGCGCCAGGTCGGCATCCTCGCCGCCGCCGGGCTCTACGCGCTGGAGCACAACGTCGATCGCCTCGCCGAGGACCACGACAACGCCCAGGCCCTCGCACGGGGGCTCGCCGGGCTCGGCCTCGAGGTCGACCCGGTGCAGACCAACATGGTGTTCGCCGCGGTCCCGAAGGAGTCGGTGGCCGCGCTGAGGGAGCACCTCGGGACCCAGGGCGTGCTGGCGCTCGTCTCGCCCAAGCTTCGGCTGGTGACGCACCACGACGTGGACCGCGGCCAGATCGAGCGCGCGGTGGCGATCTTCGCGACCTTTTTCGCCAACTCCCCGGCTCCCCGCCGGGCGCAGTCGGTGTCCTGACCGGGCGGCGCGTGATTTAAGAAAATTTAAGGACGGCTTAAAGACTCCGGCGCCCCGCCGGGAAGAGGATGCAATCGGGCATCCCCGACCCAGGCCCGCCGGAGACCATCATCTACCAAGCCAAGCCCGGATTTTTCGCAGCCGAATACTCCGCACCCGAATCCAAGCCCGCGCGGCCTGCGGACCTGTGCCCGGTCCTGCGCGGCATCCGCATCCGCATCGAGACCCGGCTCGCCGCGGTCGACGAGGACATCCTCGCGCGTACGCACAATGCCCGCGTCGACGAGGGGTTCGCGGCGTTGCAGCGCGAGCGCGCCGCGCTGGTCGAGGCGCTGGAGCTCATCGCCACGGCATCGGAGCGCGACCTGGACCGCGAGGCGCGCCGGCGCTGGCTCCTCACGCTGCTGCGCCACGCGCCGGAGTGCGTGACGCCCAAAGCGCTGCGGCGCCTGCGCCATCTCATCGAGGGATTGCGGGAAACGCCGCCGCCCTGAGGCTCGCGCGAATGGCCGGGAACGGTGGATTCGCGTCCTGCACTGCGCGCCGCGCTTTGCTACGATGACTCATCCGGCCTTTGCGGAGGTGCCCCATGTGCGATACCGGTTATTCGGTGCGGGAGCTGGTCGCCGACCTGAGGCTCCTCGCCCACGACAGGCTCGACGACGCGGCCATGGCGCGCGCCGTTCCGGACCTGGTGAAGCGGCTGGTGCTGATGAGGCACAACTGGCTGCGTCCATACATGTGCGTCGCGGGCGAGGGTGCGGCCGCCGGCCTCCATGCGCTGCACGAGGAGCCGGACCACACGCTCGCGATCTTCGTGGTCACCTGGATGCCGGGCGACGAAACACCGCCGCACGACCACGCGACATGGGCCGTCATCGCGGGGCTCGACGGCCACGAGACCAACCATTGGTGGAAGCGCTTCGACGACGGGACGGTTCCCGGCTACGCCGACGTGCGCCGCGCCGGATCCGAGCGCATCGACGCGAGCCATATCGTCGCCATGGCGGGGGACGCGATCCACAGCCTGCACAACGATTCGGGGGCGCCGTCGACCACGCTGCACGTCTACGGGCGCAACGTCGACTACACCGATCGCCACAAGTACGACCCCGCGAGGCATGCGCTCGCGTCCTACAAGCTGGGCGCGACCACGCGCGCGGATTCTCTTCCACAGGAGGCCACATGATGATGTCACTGGGCATCGGCGACACCGCGCCCGATTTCACGGCGGATTCGACGGCGGGGCGCATCCGCTTCCACGAATGGATGGGGGACGGCTGGGCGATCCTCTTCTCGCATCCGAAGGACTTCACCCCGATCTGCACCACGGAGCTGGGCTACCTCGCGGGGCTGAAGCCCGAGTTCGACAAGCGCAACTGCCGCATCCTCGGGCTGAGCGTCGACCCGGTGAGCGACCACGTGCTGTGGGCGAAGGACATCGAGGAGACGCAGGGCCACGCGCTTTCCTATCCGCTCATCGGCGACAGCGACCTGGCCGTCGCCAAGCTCTACGGCATGCTGCATCCGAACGCGGGCGACAGCGCCAAGGGGCGCAGCGCCGCCGACAACGCGACGGTGCGCACCGTCTACGTGATCGGGCCCGACAAGAAGGTGAAGGCGATGGTCGCCTATCCGATGAGCACCGGGCGCAACTTCGACGAGATATTGCGCCTGCTCGATTCCGTGCAGCTCACCGCGAAGCACAAGGTCGCCACGCCGGCGAACTGGAAGCCGGGCGGGGAGGTCGTGATCGTCCCCGCGGTCTCGGACGAGGAGGCGCGCAAGCGCTGGCCGGGAGGCTGGCGCGCGCCCAAGCCCTACCTGCGCGTGGTCCCGCAGCCCGACTGAGCGCGCGTGATCTCCCCGCGCACCTGCGCGGGGCTCGCGCCCAGGCCGCGATGGAAGGCCCGGCGCATGCGCTCGGCGCTGCGAAACCCGGCGCACGCCGCGATGCGCTCGAGGCGGTGGCCGCTGTGCTCGATCAGGCTTCGCGCGAAGCGCAGCCGTGCCTGCTCGACAAAGCGGGCGGGCGACATTCCCGTCTCCCGGCGAAAGACGCGCGACAGCGTGCGCGCGCTCATCGCCGCGCGCTCGGCCAGGCGCCCCGGCTCGTGCGCCGCGCCCGGATCCTCGAGGATCGACCGGATCACGCGCTTCACGCGCGCGCGCGCCGAGCGGTCCGCGGCGAGCTGCGCGTCGATGAGCGCGTCGAATTCCCCGAAAGCGCCGTCCATGGCCGGACTATCCGGCCGCCCGCGGCGCCGATCAATGGGACCGGTGTCCCAAACGCAGCCCCGCGTCGTGCGCGAGCACGATCAGCTGCGCGCGCGTGGCGACCTTCATCTTCCCGAAGATGCGCGTGATGTGGTTGCGCACCGTCTTCTCGCTGATTTCGAGGCGCGCCGCGACCTGCGCGTTGTCCAGGCCGTCGGCGATCAGCGCGGCGACCTCGATCTCGCGGGCGCTGAGCGCACCGAACGAGCCTTCCGGCGGCGCCTTGCGGCGCAGGAACTGGGCGACCTCGTCCTGCCAGCGCCGCCACGCGGGCTCGTGGGAGAGGAGCACGTGGTTGCGGCTGGCGAGCGCCACGAAGTGCGCGCCCGGAATGAGGCTCGCCGCGAGGCGGCCCTCGGCGAATGGCGGGTTGGTATCGTGCTCGGCGTTGAGGACGATCGTGGGGCACGCGATCCCCGTGGCGAGCGCCGTCACGTCGGCGGCGAGGCGCGTGCGCAGCCGCCGCGCGGCATCGGCGCCGAACGCGGAGGCGCGCAAGGCTTCGTTGAACCACGCCTGCTGCGCCGCGGTGCTGTCGGGAATGAATGAAGAGGTGATCGCGTGGCGCACGATCGGATCCTGCAGGTCCCAGCCGCTTTCGACTTGCGCCACGAGCGCTTCGACCGCGCTCCTCTCCTGGGGGCCCACGCCGCGCTTCAGCCAGCCGCGCAGGTACGCGGCGTGGAGCACGAGGTGACTCACGCCCGCCGGATAGCGCGCGGCGTAGGTGAGCGCGAAGGGCGTGCCGCCCAGCCACGCGAGGAGCGTGAAGCGCTCGAGGCCGAGGGCCTGCACCACTACGCGAAGGTCAGCCACGACGGCGTCGATCGAGTGGTCTTCGACGCCGCGATCGGCGAGGCCGAAGCCGCGCGTGTCCAGGCGCACCAGCGAATGGCCGCGCGCGAGCTCCGCGATCCAGTGGCCGAGAACCGGGCTCGCGGCATCGAGCTCGAGATGGCTGTGGCCGCCGGAGAGCATCACCAGCGGCGGCCCGCGGCCGATCACCGAGTAGGCGACGCGTGTGCCGTCGAACGATTCGCAGAAGCGGATGCGCTGGCTCGGGCTCGCCACGGCTCCCCGCCTCGCGGGGTGACGCTCAGAGGATTTCCGACGCGTGGTCCGCCAGGCGCGAGCGTTCGCCGCGCATCAGCGTCACGTGCCCGCTGTGGTTCCAGCCCTTGAAGCGGTCGACGACGTAGGTCATCCCGGACGATCCCTCGGTGAGGTAGGGCGTGTCGATCTGCGCGATGTTGCCCAGGCAAACCACCTTGGTGCCGGGGCCCGCGCGCGTGATGAGGGTCTTCATCTGCTTGGGCGTGAGGTTCTGCGCCTCGTCGATGATGAGGTACTTGTTGATGAAGGTGCGCCCGCGCATGAAATTCAGGCTCTTCACCTTGATGCGGTTGCGGATGAGATCGGCGGTGGCGGCGCGCCCCCAGTCGCCGGCCTCGTCGTCGGTGCGCATGAGGACGTCGAGGTTGTCCTCGAGCGCGCCCATCCACGGCGTCATCTTCTCTTCCTCGGTGCCGGGCAGGAAGCCGATGTCCTCGCCCACCGGGACCGTCACCCGCGTCATGATGATCTCGGTATAGACCTTGAAGTCGAGGGTCTGCATGAGGCCCGCGGCGAGGGTGAGGAGCGTCTTGCCGCTGCCGGCCTGGCCGAGGAGGGTCACGAAATCGACCTCCGGGTCCATCAGCAGGTTCAGCGCGAAATTCTGCTCGCGGTTCCTCGCGGTGATGCCCCACACGTTGTTCTTGTGGTGCGAGAAGTCCTTCAGCGTCTGCAGCACCGCGGTCTTGCCGCGCAGCTCCTTCACGATCGCGAGGAAGGGACGGTCGCCCTCGTGGAACACGAACTGGTTGACCAGCAGCGAGGGCACCAGCGGGCCCTTCACGCGGTAGAGCGTGCGGCCGTGCTCCTGCCAGCTCTCGACGTCCTTGCCGTGGCGGTCCCAGAAATCCTCGGGCAGCGGCAGGATGCCGGTGTAGAGGAGGTCGGTGTCCTCGAGGACCTTGTCGTTGAAATAGTCTTCCGCGGGGATGCCGACCGCGTGCGCCTTGATGCGCATGTTGATGTCTTTCGACACCAGCACCACCTCGCGCTTCGGGTATTTCTGCTTGAGGTGCATCGCCACGCCGAGGATCACGTTGTCGGCCTTCTGCGAGGCGACCGACTCGGGGATCTCGACGGAGACCGAGTGCGTCTGCAGGAAGAGCGAGCCGCCCGCTTCCTGCCCGCCCTTGGTCTTGAGCGAGTAGCCCTTCTCGATGGCGCCGCCCTGCGAGACGATCTCGTCCAGGAAGCGGCTCGCCTGGCGCGCGTTCCTCGCGACCTCGCTCATGCCCTTCTTGTGGTCGTCCAGCTCCTCGAGCGTCACCATCGGCAGGAACACGTCGTGCTCCTCGAAGCGGAAGAGGCTCGTCGGATCGTGCATGAGGACGTTGGTGTCCAGCACGAAAAGCTTGGTGGCCGCGGCCGCCTTGTGGGAGCGCGGGCCTTCTCTTTCACGTCGGCGTTGCATGGGCACCTCCGAAGGCGAGGCGAAACCGGGCGTGTCTTCCGCATCGCTGCGCACGGTGGAGTCTCTCAGGGGATCGTTGGGCATCGGTTCGGCCGGGGTGGTGGGAAAAGGGGTCAGAGGGGAGCGGAGCGGATGAAATCGAGCACCGCCTGCGCGTGGCCGGGGACCTTCACCCCGCGCCACTCCTTCGCGATGCGGCCCTTGCGGTCGATCACGAAAGTGCTGCGCTCGATCCCTCGCACCTGCTTCCCGTACATGTTCTTCATCTTCATCACGGCGAAGATGGCGCACAGCTTCTCGTTCTCGTCGGACAAGAGCTCGAACGGGAACTCCATCTTCTTCTTGAATTTCTCGTGGGACGCGATGCTGTCGCGCGACACGCCGAACACCGGCACGCGCGCGTTCACGAACTTGGAATGCAGGTCGCGGAACTGCCGCCCCTCGTCGGTGCACCCGGGGGTGTCGTCGCGCGGATAGAAATAGAGGATGAAGGGGTGGCCCTTGAAGGCCGAAAGCTGGAAACGCTGATTACCGGTAGCGGGAAGCTCGAAATCGGGCAGGACCGACTTTTCGGTCATCCGGCGAGGCCGCTCATGAGGCTGGTTGCGTCATACCCACAACCCATAGTAACTATTTCCTTGAAAAAAACAAGCTATGGGAATGATTCTTCTGCCAGAAAGGCCGGTCCCTGGGAGGCGAGGGTGCCGGAACGTCCCTGGCGCGGGGCGTCGATCACCGAGTGCATGGGGAGCTTGGCGGGCTCGGTGGCGTTCACCAGATCGCGCATCGCGCACAGCTCGTAGCCTTGCGCTGTCCAGCCTTCGAGGAGTTTTTCGAAGACCGGCGCGAGCTTCATGCCTTCGAGCTCCGCGTGCAGCGTGAAGACGTGATCACGATGCTCTGCCGTGCGCGCAAGCAACGCATCCGCGACATTGGACGGGGTCATTCCGTCGAGGCCGATCAGCTCGTCCAGCGTGGGCAGCGTGGTCGGGAACTGCGGGCAGCCGACGATCTCGGCGCGGATCACTGGAATGAAGGGGTGCGTGCCGCGCGTGTCCGAGGCGTAGTGGAAGCCCAGCGATTGCGTGCGGCGATAGGCGTGCACGTTCATCTGCCAGCCCGCCGCGCCGTGCACCGCGGCATCCTCGCCGAAGACTTCGCGGAAGCGCTGGCAGGCGAGGGCCATCTGCCACTCGGTCCACTTCTCATCGGCGGTGGCCACACCGTCCTGCCACTTCACGTGATCCCACGTGTGGATGCCGACCTCGAAGCCGTCGTCGCGAACCTTGCGAAGGATCGCGGCGCAGCGCTTGCCGATGTCGGGCCCGGGCAGGATCGTTCCGTACATGAGCGTCTTCAACCCGTAGTGCTCGAGGACCGAGGTGCGATTCACCTTCTGCATGAAGCCGGGGCGCAGCGCGCGCTTGATCGCGCGGCCGGTATGGTCGGGGCCGAGGGAAAACAAAAATGTCGCGCCGGCGCCGTGGCGCTTCAAAATATCGACCAAGGCCGGAACGCCCTCGCGGGTTCCACGTAACGTGTCGACATCGATCTTCAACGCAAGCTTCATTGGAGGCTGGTTTGGAACCGCAGGAACCGAATTCTCCCACGCCCTATGACCGAATCGGCGGCGACGCGAAAGTGCGCGCGCTGGTCGAGCGCTTCTACGACCTGATGGAGCTCGAGCCGCGCTTCACGCGGCTGCGGGCCGTGCATGGCGCGAGTCTCGAGAGCGCGCGGGAGAAGCTCTACCTCTTCCTCTCCGGCTGGCTGGGCGGCCCGTCGCTTTACACCGATCGCTTCGGCCATCCGATGCTGCGCGCACGCCACTTGCCGTTTTCCATCGGCAACGAAGAGCGCGACCAATGGATGGCGTGCATGATGCAAGCGATGGAAGAAACCGAAGTGCCACAAGAGCTTAGGAGGGCGCTCGGCGAGGCCTTCGGCAACACCGCGGACTGGATGCGAAATAGATGATGCGCCGCAGCATGCCGGTATGCTAAAATATTGAATAACCTTGAATTTTTGGAAGTTTTTAATGCGCCGCCCCCTCCGTAACATCGCGATCATCGCGCACGTCGACCACGGCAAGACCACCCTCGTCGACAAGCTCCTGCAGCAAGCCGGCACCTTCGCCAAGCACCAGCATCTCGTCGAGCGCGTGATGGATTCGGGCGACATCGAGCGCGAGCGCGGCATCACCATCCTCGCGAAGAACACCGCGGTGGACTATCACGGCGTGCACATCAACATCGTCGATACGCCGGGCCACGCGGACTTCGGCGGCGAAGTCGAGCGCGTGCTGTCGATGGTCGATGGCGTGCTGCTCCTTGTGGATGCGGTCGAAGGCCCGATGCCGCAAACGCGCTTCGTCACGCGCAAGGCGCTCGCGCAGGGACTGAAGCCGATCCTCGTGGTCAACAAGGTCGATCGCGACGGCGCGCGTTCCGACTGGGTCGTGGACCAGACCTTCGATTTAATGGACAAGCTCGGCGCCACCGAGGACCAGCTCGATTTCCCGGTGATCTACGCATCGGCATTGAACGGCTGGGCGTCGACCAAGGTGGACGAGGTCGGCACCGACATGCGCCCGCTCTTCGACGCGGTGCTGAAGTACGTGCCCGAGCCCGTGGGCGATCCCGAAGGCCCGCTGCAGATGCAGATCGCGGCCGTCGATTACTCGAGCTTCCTCGGGCGCATCGCGGTCGGGCGCATCCGCCGCGGCTCGATCAAGAAGGCGCAGGAAGTCGCGATCATGTCCGGCGACAAGTTCATCCGCAAGGCGAAGATCGGCCTCTTGCACACCTTCCAGGGACTCGACAAGGTCGAAACGCAAGTGGCCAGCGCCGGCGAGATCGTCTCGGTCACCGGCATCGAGGACTTCGTGATCGGCACCACGTTCGCCGATCCGGAAACGCCCGAGGGCCTGCCGATGGTGGGCGTTGACGAGCCCACGCTCACCATGAATTTCCAGGTGAACACCTCGCCCTACGCGGGCCAGGAAGGCAAGTACGTCACCAGCCGCCAGATCCGCGAGCGCCTCGACCGCGAGCTCCTCGCCAACGTCGCGCTGCGTGTCGAGGAGACGGGCGATGCGGACGTGTTCCGCGTCTCGGGCCGCGGCGAATTGCACTTGACGATCCTCATCGAGAACATGCGCCGCGAAGGCTACGAAGTGGCGGTGGGCAAGCCGCGCGTCGTGGTGAAGGAGATCGACGGCCAGCGCATGGAGCCGTGGGAGAACCTCACGGTCGACGTGGACGCGGTGAACCAGGGCAAGATCATGGAGGAGCTCGGCCGTCGCGGCGGGGAGCTTACCGACATGGTGCCGGACGGCAAGGGCCGCGTGCGCCTCGACTACAACATTCCCTCGCGCGGGCTCATCGGCTTCCACATGGAATTCATGACGCTCACGCGCGGCACCGGCATCAAGAGCCACGTGTTCGACAAGTACGCGCCGGTGAAGGGCGAGCTGCCGTCACGCCGTAATGGCGTCCTCATCTCGTCGGAGCAGGGCGACGCCGTCGCCTTCGCGCTCTTCAACCTCGAGGAGCGCGGGCGCATGTTCGTCTCGCCCGGCGAGCGCCTCTACGTCGGCATGGTGATCGGCATCCACAGCCGCGACAACGACCTCATCGTGAATCCGGTGAAGGGCAAGAAGCTCACCAACGTGCGCGCCGCGGGCAAGGACGAGAACGTGGTCCTCACGCCGCCCATCCAGCTCACGCTCGAATCCGCGGTGGAGTTCATCGAGGACGACGAGCTGGTGGAAGTCACGCCCAAGACGATTCG
>WNFM01253778.1_pt1 | contig 108873 bp, 91 predicted proteins | sample 5400271 | NCBI WGS metagenome assembly WNFM01 (sample SAMN13153352, study PRJNA577476) | soil metagenome | isolation source: 60 cm saprolite on Douglas fir-dominated hillslope | place: USA:California | collected 2013-09-17
GACGTCCGTAATGTTGGGTCAGCCCGTCGCGCCGAGGACGCTATGCCGGTCGGTGGACGTCGTCCACTGCCTTCGAGGAACCCAGTTCCCAATGTGTCGGGTGTTCGGGGTTGGTAGTTGAGAGAGGTCGGAGTAGCTGTCTGGTTGGAGCTACTGCGGGCCCTGGATCGATTCTGAGAACACCTGAATCTGTCGCTGGGTGGAGCTTGGCTGCGCTCTTTGTCTCATTCTTGATCTGACTTTGGTCTTTGGGCGGATGAGACAGTTTTGGACTGCTCACCCTCCCCCCGGCTCGTCGGGCAGTCCCCGCCGCCCCAGCTCGGCGCGAGCCTTGATCGTGAACGCCCCTGCCTCGGCGGTGCCCGGCGTCCAGGCGATGCCCTCGATCAGCTCGCCTGGCCGGATCTCAAGGGCGGTGGCCAGCTTGACGAGCGTGTCGATACGCGGCATCCGCGCTCCCCGCTCAAGCAGGCCGATCTCGGTCCAGTGAAGCGAGGCACGTGAGCCGAGTTGTTCCTGGCTCAGGTCGGCCCGCCTGCGTGCCCGGCGGAGGTTCGCTCCGAATCGCCGCGCAACCTCCAGATCCGCGCCCATCAGTCTTCCTCCAGCCGCGCGAAGTAGAGCGCGGCCCGCGTCGGCAGGACGAAGCCATCAGAGCAGCGCACGAGACCGGCGCCGACGAGTTCGCGGACCGCGCGCTCGACGGCATCCTCTGCCTCGAACTCGACCGGACCGTGGTTGAGTGCCCAGGAGACCTCGGCGACCGTGAGCTGGTTGGGGTGCTCGTTGATCAGAAATGCCAGGACGGCGCGCTCGGCCTTCGCGTCTTGAACAGCGGGGCCAGGGGGATCGCACTCGGCGCGATCCGTAGGGTTGGAATCAGCCATGGGGAGGTCACTCTCCTTGTGGTCAGGCCCTCGGTTGGCGTTTGCGCGCCGCCGGGGGCCGCTTCTTGAGGCCGGTAGGTCGCTACCGTTCCCGCTGCGATCGGCCTGGTGGAAGCTATGCCGGTCGCCACGGGGCCGGCGACTCCACTCGCGCGGCCCCACTTATGTTTGATCTTGGAAGCCTACCAAGAATTCCGAACATATTATGAATCCTCGCCAGACCCCACATCCTCAGCCCGCCCTGGGCACAGCGATCCGCAAGCTTCGCCATGAGCGGGGTGCAAGTCTCAAGGCACTCGCACCGAAGGCAGGCATCACGCTAAACATGCTCTCGCTGATCGAGCGCGGCGAAGCCAACCCGACCTGGGAGACCGTCAAGGGGATCGCGGCGGCGCTCGGTGTGTCCATCGCCGACATCGCCACGCTTTCGCTCAAGTTCGAGGACTCGCCTCGAAAATGAGACAGAAATGAGACACCGACCTCGCGGAACGGCCCGGAATCACCTGGAAGCGCCCGGAACACTGATTCAAGGCGAAGCCGCGCAAACGGCTCGCAATAGGCAAAGCCCGGCCCCACCCGGAACGAGAAGGAACGCGCCCGACAGGATTCGAACCTGTGACCTTCGGTTTCGTAGACCGACGCTCTATCCAACTGAGCTACGGGCGCGGGTTTGAGGCTGGACGGCCTCTTGGGGGCATTCTATGGGAGCGGCTTGGACCTGTGCCCGGGATCAGCGGCCTTGAAACTCGGCGTGGCCGGGGCCCTTGTCCAGGAAGGTCTTGACGGCTTGCTGGAGGTCCTCGGTGGCAAAGAGCTTGCCGGCGTCCTCGCGCACCGCTTGGTCGGCTGCCGAGATGCCGCCCTCGCGGTAGCGGCGCAGGATGTGCTTGGTCATCGCGTGCGCCTTGGTCGGGCCGGCGGCCAGATCGGCCGCGTAGGCGCGGGCGCGCTCGTCGAAGCCCTCGTCGTCGAAGAGGAGGTTGACGACGCCCCAGCGCTCCATCTCCTCGGCGCCGAAGAGGTCGCCGCTCATCACGAAATGGCGGGCGCGACCGCTGCCGGCGCGCTCGGCGAGGCGCTGGGTGCCCCCCATCGACGGGGTCAGGCCGACGACCTTCTCGACCAGGCCGAACTGGGCCGAACGGGCAGCCAAGATCAGGTCGCAGCCCAGAGCCAGCTCGAAGGCGGCGGTCAGGGTGAGCGCATGGGCAGCGAAGACGACCGGCAGCGGCAGCGCTTCGACCCGCTCTACCGTCCCGATCAGCTCGTCCCAGAGCTCTCCCGCCCGCTCTGGCGTGACGCCGTCGAACTCCTGGACGTCGACGCCGCCGGAGACGGCGCGGCCCTCGGCGCGGAAGAGAAGTGCCCGCGGGGGATCTGCCTCAGCCGCGGCGATGGCGGCCCGCAGGTCATCGATCAGCTGGCGGTTGAAGAGGTTGAGCGGTGGGCTGTCGAACGTCGCGACCGCCAGGCCGCCGTCGTCGCGCTCGAGACGGACGAGCGTCATGCTTCGGCGGTCGCCGGCTTGTTCAGCCGCACGTGCCAGTGCACCATCGCCGTGGCAACCCGCAGGCCAGATGCGTCGGTCAACTCGACCTTGCAGGGGAACTCGACCTTGCCCTCGGCGTCGAGGGTGGCAAGGGCATCCGCCGCCGGCATGCCCAGCGTGGCGCTCGCCTCGATCGGCCCCTTGGCGATCTTCTCGTAGGAGATCTCGGCGCTGCGCGCCAGCGGCGTCACCTCGCCCAGCCGCTCGGCGAAGACGCCGACGAAGGCCGCGCCCGATGCCGTCTCGGCCACGGTGAAGAGGGCGCCGGCGTGCTGGGAGCCGACGTGGTTGGTCAGCTCGGCGCGCTCGGGCAGGCGCACGACCGCCTCGCCCCCGGCGACGCTGGTTATCTCCAAGCCGAGGTGCCCGGCGAAGGGCACCGCCTGCGTCATCCCCAGCGCGATCGCGTCGAAGTCCGTCACTGACGCGGCAGCCTACCTGTCAGGGGACTCGGTGTACCTCGAAGAGATTGGTCCCCAGCTCCTGGTCAGGCATGCCGGCGACGATCGCGATCAGGTCTCCCGACCGCGCAATGCCGTGGCGCACCGCCAGCGAAGCGCAGTCGTCGAGCAGGCTGCGGACCTCGGACTCGTGCTCGCTGTGGATCGCGGTGACGCCGAAGAGCAGGTTGAGCCGGCGCACCGTCTCCGCCCGCGGTGAGATCGCCAGCACCGGCACGTTCGGGCGGTGGGCGGAGACGAGGCGGGCGCTGCGGCCACTGGTGGTCGGCACGACCATCGCCGCCAGGTTGAGCCGGTAGACGGCGCCGACGGCGCCCTGGGCGACCGAGTCGGCGACGTCCTGGGTTGCCTGGTCGGTGCGGGTGAACAGCCACTCGCCGTAGGGAAGGTCGGGCTCGGTCGCGCGCGCGATCTGGTCCATCACCCGCACCGCCTCGACCGGGTGGCGGCCGACTGCGGTCTCCTCGGAGAGCATCACCGCGTCGGTGCCGTCGAAGATCGCGTTGGCGACGTCGGTCACCTCAGCCCTGGTCGGGCGGCGCTCGGTCACCATCGAGGCCAGCATCTGCGTCGCCGTTATCGCCGGCTTGGAGCGCAGACCGGCAGCCCGGATCAGCCGTTTCTGCACCACCGGCACCTGGGCCAGAGGAAGCTCGATCCCGAGGTCGCCCCGCGCCACCATGATCCCGCCGCTCGCCGCGCGGACGATCTCCTCCGCGTTCTCGGCCGCCTGCTGCTTCTCGATCTTGGCGATCAGCGGGATGTCGGAGCCGAGCGATTGCAGCCGCTCGGTGACCGGCTCGAGGTCCGCCGCCGAGGAGACGAAGGACATCGCCAGCAAGTCGATCCCGTGCTCGACCGCGAACTCGACCCAGCCGAGATCGCCGTCGGTGGCGGCGCGGGCGGTGGCGCCGGGGATGTTCATCCCCTTGTGGGAGGAGAGCGTCCCGCCCACCTCGACCTCCGCGTCCACCCCACCGTCCTTGGGTTCGCCCACGCGCAGGCGGATCGACCCATCGGCCAGGTAGACCAGTTCGTCCTCGCGCAGCGAGGAGACGCCGGGCCAGTCGACCGGGATCGTCTCCGCGTCCCCCTCGACGGCCTGCGGCGTCAGCTTCACGTGCATGCCGGTCTCCAGCTCGGCGACGTCGTCGCGCAGCTCGCCGATCCGCAGCTTCGGCCCCGGCAGGTCGCCGAGCACGGCGACCTCGCGCCCGCCCCGCTCCGCCGCCGCCCGGATCGACTCGATCGTGCGCGCGTGGCGCTCGCGGTCGGCATGGGAGAAGTTGAGACGGAAGACGTCGGCGCCGGCATCGACCAGGTCCCCCAGGACGTCGTCGTCCCAACTCGCGGGGCCCACGGTTGCGATGATCTTGGTCCGCCTGCCGGACATGCGTCACATGACTGTAGAGATTGCTGAATGTGACATCGATCTGTGTAACACTGCCATCATGACCCAATTGGTCAATCCCGCCGGGCCGTCGCAGACTCCGAGCGCGAACGGCCTCGTCGGCGAGGCGCCTCCCTCCCCCGCTGGCCCGATCGAGTCCGGCGAGGCGAGCGGCCTGCCGGAACCGCCGGAGATCAGGCAGTCGCGGCTGCTGCAGACCCTGCGCTTCAACCAGCGCCAGATCGAGTTCGTCTTCCGCGCCCGGCGCGAGCTGGGCGAGGTCTTCCAGATGCGTGGCACGATCCCAGGCGGACCGGTGATCACCAGCCATCCGGACCACGTGCGCTCGCTCTTCACCGCCAAGCCCGAGCAGGCGCCCTCGCTGACCGGCGAGTCGCCGCTGCGGCCGATCGTCGGCCCGAGCTCTGTCCTCACCGCAGTCGGCCCCCGCCACATGCGCCAACGCAAACTGCTGCTGCCACCCTTCCACGGCGAGGCGATCGAGCAGTACACACAGATGATCGCCGACGCTGCCGAGCGCGAGATCGACCGCTGGCCGATCGGCAGCCCCTTCGCCCTGGCGCCGCGCATGCAGGCGATCACGCTCGACGTGATCATGGCTGGGATCTTCGGCATCGAAGGCAAGCCAGGGCGCGGCACGCCCGAGCGCTGGCTGCGCATCGCCACCAAGCGCCTCGTCGCCGCCTCCACCTGGCCGGTGGCACAACTCGGCGAGCTGATGAACCTCAATCGCGAGGAGCCCGTCGGCCCGACCCGAATCGGGCTGGAGCTGCTCGACCGCCCGACTTACGCGGTGATCGAGCGGCGCCGGCGCGCCGAGGATCTCGAGGACCGGCGCGACATCCTCTCCCTGCTGCTGCTGGCGCGCAGCGAGGACGGTGAGGCGCTGAGCGACAAAGAAGTGCGCGACGAGCTGCTGACCCTGGTCCTCGCCGGGCATGAGACGACCGCCAACTCGCTGGCCTGGACCTGGGAGCGCCTGGTCCGCAACCCCGCCGCCCACGAGGCCCTGCGTGACGCCGTCCGCGGCGAGGGCGACGCCGCCGAGCAGGTCGAGGCGACGATCATCGAGGCGATGCGCTCGCGGCCGGTGATCCCGATCATCGGCCGGCGGGTGAAGCTGCCTTGGCGCCTCGGCTCCTACGCGGTCCCGGCCGACACGGCGGTGACGATGAGCATCCTCCTCGTCCACCACCGCGAGGACCTCTACCCCGAGCCCTTCGAGTTCCGCCCCGAGCGCTGGCTCGGCCGCAAGCCAGGAACCTACGAGTGGATCCCCTTCGGCGGCGGCATCCGCCGCTGCCTTGGAGCGGCGCTGGCGATGGCCGAGCAGCGCGTCGTGCTGGAGGCGATGGCCCGCCGCCTCGACCTCGAGGCCGACGACCCAGCCCCCGAGCACGCCATCCACCGCAACGTGACGATGATCCCCTCGCGCGGCGCCCGCGTCGTCATCCGCTCACGCCACGCCTGAGCCTGGCGGGCGTCTGGCCCGAATCTTGCAGCCCCTTCGGTAGACGTCGCCGATATTTACTCGAATGAAAACGCCCTTCCACAAGGGGCCGGTTCGCTGGTTGACGGAATCGAGCGAGAAGGAGCTGGACGGGTTCGCCGTCATCTCCTGGGCAGACCTCCTCAGCGGCTGGATCGCCGCAGCCAGGGGTATGGGGATGCGCCGCTCCTCGCTCGACAGCGCGGCTCAGCGCTGGCTCAACTGGCTCGACGACGTCGATCGCCTCGCGGTCGTCGATGTCGACCTCGATAGCCCGGCTGCCGTTGCCGACCTGCTCGGCTTTGTGGTCGAGCCGGCGATCCGGCGTGGCATCGAGCTGGTCATCGTCGCCCGCCAGACGATCGAGGATCTGGACGCCCCCGCCTTCGTCGAGTCCGAATTCGGTTATCCCTACTCGCTGGAGCGCCTGCGCTGGCGCCTGCGCGGAGCCCCACAGGCTCGTCAGGCAGCCGCGCAACTGCCGGACACCGGCTTCAGCCCCGATCCCACCCAGGCAACCGCGGTGGAGGCGAGGGAAGGCGTGGTGCAGATCATCGCCCCGGCCGGCAGCGGCAAGACGACGGTTCTGGTGGAGCGTGTCAGGGAGTTGCGACGGCGCGGCGTGCCGGCGGACGCGATCGCCTGCATGACCTTCAATCGAGCGGCCAAGGAGGAGCTGGGAGCGCGACTGAAGGGCGACGGGGTCGGGACGGTGGAGGCGTTCACGTTCCACAGCCTCGGCCGCCGCATTCTGATCGATGCGGGCAAGCTGGCCAAAACCCCAGAAATCAAGGGTCCCACGCTGAGCCAATGGAGGTTCCTGGCTGCGACCTCGATGAGGAAGGTCAAGGACGGCGTCTGGCTGAAGCCCTCGGATGCTTCGGAGCGGCTGAGCCAGATCAAGCTGGGCCTGCTCCTCACGCCCGACGAGTACGCCGCCGCCGTCGCCGATAGCGAGGATCCGGAGGCGGAAACGATGGCGGCGCTCTACAAGGCCTATGAAGAGCTGCAGCGCAAGCAGGGCCGCGTCGATTTCGACGACCTGGTTCTCAAGGCGGTCTTGCTCCTGCGCAGCAACGAGCAGGTTCGGGGGCAGTGGCAGACGCGTTACCAGCAGCTCCTCGTCGACGAGTACCAGGACATCGAGCCGGCCCAGGAGCTGATCGTTCGCATCGTCGCCGCCCCCCACGATCAGCTCTTCTGCGTCGGCGACGAGGACCAGACCCTCTATGCGTTCCGGCGGGCCAGCGTAGAGCGCATCATCTGCCTGGATGAGCTGTACCCCAGCCTGCAGCGGGTCGCTCTGGGCATCAACTATCGCTGCCCAGCCAAGGTGGTCGAGGCATCACGCGACCTGATCGACCTCAATGACGTCCGCTTCCCGAAGACGATCGAACCCAATCGGAGTCGTGCCGACGAGGGTGCGATCAGCCTGCACCCGGTGGAGCGGTCGGCCGAGGACGCAGCCGAGATCGCCAAGCTGCTCGGAAGCAAGCAGCGTGGGGAGATCGCCGTGCTGGCGCGCACCACGAACGCCCTGCGACCGGTGGCCCTGGCATGCGCCGACCTCGGCGTCCCGATCGACGGCAACGAGAAACTCTTCAAGCCGCTGGGCGCCCAGTCGGCCCTGCAACAGCATCTTCGGCTTGCCCTCCATCCTGAGGAGGCGACCCCCAAACTTGTCTCTCGTGTCTGTCAGACGCCGGCGCGCAGCCTCAACCAAGATGCCGATCAAACGGTGGCCGAGCTCCTTCGCGCCGGCCAGCCTTTCGAGACTGCATTCAAGGATGTCCCGGCGCCTCGCCGCGAGCGCGGCCAGCTGCTCGCGCCGGGCGAGCTGTTCACGCTCCTCGCCTCCTGCGAGAACGCGGCTGAAGCGGTCATGGCGTTGCGCACCGAAGGTGGGCTCGATTCGTGGTTTGAGGAATCCGACGGCCTCGGTGGCCTGGACCAGTTCGAGGGCGAGGTGCTGGAACGGGCCGAGCAGGACGCCGAGGGCCGCACCCCGCAGCAGTTCCTGACCGACCTCGAACACCAGGCCGAGAAGCTGCACGCCATTCGCAACCAAGACCACGGAATTGAGCTGTTGACGATCCACGGCTCCAAGGGACGCCAGTGGCCACATGTCGTCGTGGTCGCCTGTGAGGAGGGGGCTCTCCCGCACGCCCGCGCGCTCAGAGTCGAGCCCAGCGAGGAAGAGCGCGGCGAGGGCATGGAGGGCGAGCGCCGACTCGCCTACGTCGCCTTCACGCGTGCCCAGCAGCACCTATATCTTCACTACGACAAGGAGCGTCCAAGCCCCTTCCTCGAAGAGGCCGGGGCCCTGCCCGCCAAGAAGCGCGCGGCCCGCGTTCCGCCGCCTGTGCCCTTGCCACCGGGAGCTGCATCTGCCAAACGCGTGTTGGGCGGCCTGCTGCGCCGCCGTAGTTAGAGCGCGTAAGCGGAGAGGGAGGGATTCGAACCCTCGAGAGAGCTTGCGCCCCCTACTCGCTTAGCAGGCGAGTGCCTTCAGCCACTCGGCCACCTCTCCGGGGAGCCAAACATTAGCGCCGCCTCCTCTGCTCCCGCAGGAGACCAAAGAGTCAGATATGGATGGCCTCCTGCTCCCGCGTCCGGGGGCGGCGCGGTTAGTCTCGGGACGTGCTTTCAGAGACCAGCCGGTCATATACGGAGTACGAGGAGATCTTTGCCGAGGTCGAGGCGCCGTTTGCCTTCGTCGACCTCGACGCGCTGGGCGCCAACGCGGCGGAGATGCTGGGCCGGGCCGGCGGCAAGTCGATCAGGGTGGCGAGCAAGTCGCTGCGCTGCCGGGCGCTGCAGGAGCGCATCCTGCGCGGCGATCCCGGCTTCGAGGGGCTGATGACCTTCACCCTGCCGGAGACGTTGTGGCTGGCCGAGCGGGGATTCGAGAACCTGCTGCTGGCCTACCCGACCGCCGACACCGGGGCGCTGAGTGAGCTTGCGCTGCGCTCGGTCGCCAATCCGCGGGGCGCACCGATAGTGATGGTCGACTGCACTGAGCACCTCGACGCGATCGAGTCGGTGCTGGGGGGCGCCGCGGCGCCGGTCAGGGTCTGCATCGACGTCGACGCGAGCTGGTGGGCGCTGGGCGGCAGAATCAAGGTCGGTCCGAAGCGCTCTCCTGTGCACACGGTCGAGCAGGCGGTCGCGCTGGCCCACGAGATCGACCGCCGCCCGCAGGTCCAGCTTGCCGCCTTAATGGCCTATGAGGGCCAGATCGCCGGCGTCGGCGACCAGCCGCCCGGGCGGCGCCTGCGCGGCGCCTCGATCCGCTTCATGCAGCGCCGCTCCGCCGCTGAGCTGGCCGAGCGACGGGGCGCGATCGTCGCCGCGATCCGCGAGCTCACCGAGCTGCCGATCGTCAATGGGGGCGGGAGTGGCAGTCTCGAGCTGACCGCCAGGGAGACTGCCATCACCGAGGTCACCGCCGGCTCCGGCTTCTATGCCCCGGCACTCTTCGATCACTACAGCCGCTTCTCGCTGACCCCGGCCGCCGGCTTCGCGCTGCCGATCGTGCGCAAGCCTGCGCCTTCCGTCGCTACGGCACTTGGCGGCGGCTACTTGGCATCCGGCAGCGGCGACCCGGCCCGGCTGCCCGCCCCCTGGCTGCCCGCCGGGCTCCGACTCGACCCCGAGGAGGGCGCCGGGGAGGTGCAGACGCCGCTGCTCGGCCCGCCCGCATCGCAACTCTCGATTGGCGATCGCGTCTATCTCCGCCACGCCAAGGCGGGCGAGCTATGCGAGCGCTTCGACGCCCTCCACCTGGTCGAGGGCGACGAGATCGTCGACACGGTCCCCACGTATAGGGGCGAGGGCCGGGCGTTCCTCTGAACACCACGCAGCGCACCCCCGTTTTGCATCTCAGGGATGCACAACGGGGGGAGGATCAGGCGCCGAGGACGCGGTTCGCGTACTCGTTGCCGAAGACGCGGTCGGGATCGAGGTTGTCGCGCGCGGCCTGGAACCTGGCCCACTCCGGATACAGCGGGGCCAGCGTTTCCGCGTTCTGGAAATGGCGCTTGCCCCAGTGAGGGCGGCCACCATAGTCGCGCATGATCCTCTCGACCGCCTCGAAGTAGGGACGCCACTCCATCCCCCTGTACTGGTGCACGGCAATGTAGGCGGTGTCGCGCTCATGGGAGGGGCTGAGCAGCGCGTCGTCGCCGGCGGCCACCCGCATCTCGATCGGGAAGAAGACCGGGCAGCGGTTGGCGCGTACCCACTCGATCACCCGCCGCGCCGCCTCCGGCCCGTGCTCGCGTGGAACCCCGTACTCCATCTCGGTGAAGCGAACGCGCCGTTCGCTGGCGAAGACACGGTCGCTGCGATCGACGGTCTTGCCCCCCGAGGCGAGCGCGGCGGCGAGCCGGGAGAGGCGGGGGATCGCCCTCGGGGCCAGCCTGCCCGCGGCCGAGAGCGCCTCCAGCGCCCAGTTCTCGAGCACGATGTCGTTGAGGTAGGCGGCGAGCCGGCCGCGCGGCCGGGGTGGCCCCTCGACCCGGTTGCGCTCCAGCACCAGCGCCGAGTCCGCGTAGGGGAAGGTGAAGAGCTCGAAGTGGTCGTTGGCCTCGGCCCGCTCGTCGAAGCTGTCGAATACCTCGTCGCGCGGCTGCGGTGCGTCGACCCGAAGGAGGGTGAAGGCCGGGACGCAGCGCAGGGTCACAGCCGAAATCGCACCGAGGGCGCCGACCCCGACCCGCGCGGCGCGCAAGAGGTCGGGCTCGGAGCCGTCCAGCTCGCGCACGCTTCCATCGCCGCCGACCAGCTCCACCGCCTCGACTTGGGCGGAGATGTTGCGCAGCTTCGCGCCGGTTCCGTGGGTGCCGGTGGAGATCGCCCCGGCGATCGTCTGGTGGTCGATGTCACCGAGGTTCTCCATTGCCAGGCCCAGCCCGTGCAGCTCCTCGTTGAGATCGGCAAGCACGGCGCCGGCTCCCACTTTGACCAGGCCCGAGGCGGGATCAGCGTCGATCATGCCGCTCAGCGCGGCGACGTCGATCATCGTGCCGTCGGTCAGCGCCGCCTCGGTGAAGGAATGGCCGGCGCCGGCGACGCTCACCGCACGCCCAGCCCCCGCAGCGGCCACGACGGCGGCCGCCAGCTCGGCCCGATCACGCGGCCGAACGATCTCCGCCGGCCGGCATCGCTGGTCCCCCGTCCAGTTGCGCCAGATATCGCCCACAGGCGTACGCTAACCGTCTAACTCTCCGCTGGTCGGAACAGCGGCGGCGCCAGGGAGCGGTAGGCGTAAACGGAGGTGCAAAGGAGCAGCGCAGCAATAGCGAGACTCGGCGCCGCATAACCCGTGGCGCTTGCCACTCCACCTCCCGCCAGCGCCCCCACCGTTTGCCCCGCCGCCCACGCCATGTTGGAGAGGCCGGCCGCGAAGCCCTGATGCAGGCCGCTCAAGTCGGCCGTCTCGGAGAGCGTGGTCAGAGCGGGCGCGAAGCAGATTCCGGCGCCCAGCGAGCCGAGAATCAGCGCGGCGAGCACGGGACCTAGGGCCTGGGCCGCGGCGATACCCACCATCGCGCAGGCGCAGATGCCGATGCCGGTCACAAACGGGATGCGGCGGCCGATGCGGTCGGAGTAGCGGCCGACGATCGGCGCCAGCCCGGCCTCCAACCCGGCGCCGGCGATGAAGCCGCCAGCGATCGCCACGTGCCCGCCGCCCAGTTCGTCGATACGCAGCGGCACCAGCACCTCGACCGCACCGAACATCAGCGAGGGGATCGCGACGAACGCGGTTGCGGTGATGATCGGTCGGGTGACCATCGTCGCCGCCACCTCCCGGAGCGGCTGCTGCGCGGGCGGCCCGGGTTCGGGCAGGCGGGCCGCGATCGCCGCCAGCAGCACGGCGATGCCAAGCACGGCGCCGAATACGGCCCCCGTCCCGATTTCGGCTGCGACCGCACCCAGGATCGGGCCGACCAGGGCCCCGGCCACTGCGGTGCCAAGAGCCGTTCCGATCACCGATCCGCGGTGCTCCGGCGGCGCAGTCGTAATCAGCCAGGTCAGCGCCCCCGACCAGATCAGCGCTCCAGACACCCCCTGGGCGAAGCGCGCCGCGTCGAGCAGAGCGATCTCGCGTGCCAAGCCGAAGACGAGACTCGACGCGCCGAGCAGCAGCAGGCCGCCGATCACCGTGCGGCGGGGGCCCATCCGCGTCGCCACGAACCCGGCCGGCAACGAGGCGAGCAGGGTGCCGGCCGCGTAGGCCGCCGCGAGGATCCCGGCTTCAGCCTTGCTCAGGTCGAAATCGGCGACGTAGTCGGGCAGCAGCGGAGCGATCGCCGCGTAGAAGGCGACGTCGAAGAAGACCATCGTCGAAGCGAGGATGAGAAGCCGGCGCATAACCAGTATCCAATCACCGCCACACCCTTTTTACTCCATGCCTTTCCGTCCATACATTTGCAGCTAGCATCGACACATCGTCTGAGTGCCCCGGAGGGGTGGCAGAGCGGTTGAATGCGGCGGCCTTGAAAGCCGTTAGATGCCTTCGGGTGTCTCGTGGGTTCGAATCCCACCCCCTCCGCTGACGCCGGTCAGGCCTGCTTGCGCGCTGCGAAGAAGGGCAACGGGCCGGAGCGCTCGGTCCGGTGGGGCCGAGGGCCACATCGGCCAGCGTCGGGGAGCGGAATCTGCGTCACGTCCGCTTCGAGGAATTCAGTACCGGACTGGCCGCGGGCTGCGGCACGCTTGCGGGCGCGGCGGATCATCGCGGGAGAGATCGACCCCATGCAGCCGACCCCGCCATCCCCCAGAATCGCGCGCAGGGCCTGACCGGCGCCGCAGGGGCAGTCGACGCCGCCCCACGCAGGATCGCCGCCGTGGCGGCCGAACTAGCTGAGATGAACCGTGAGCGGTGGCGGCAGCGTGCGCAGCGTGCGAGCGACGCCTTCGGGCTGGTGCTGCTGCTGGTGGTGACGACCTATGTGCTTGCCTCGATCCTCTCGAACCGAGGATGGTCGGCGGTGCTGCTGACCGTCGTCACCGGCGCCACCTCGGTGGTCGCGCTGACCAGCTCCCACGCCCGTCCTGTCCTGGTCAGGCGGTCGCTGACGCTGGCCGTGCTCGCAACCGTCCTGTCCTTCCTCTCGGCTGCCTTCGGCGGAAGGCTCGGGCTCAACATCGCCTCATTTCTCGAGATCGGCCTCCTTGCCGTGGCGATGGCGGCCGTCCTGCGGCGCGTCGTCACCTCGGACACGGTCTCCTTCCGCACGATCCTCGGCGCGATCAGCGTCTACATCGCGCTCGGCATCCTCTTCACCTGGGCCTACGGCGTCATCGACCGGATCGAAGGCGGCGGCTTCTTCGGCGCCGGAGCGGCCACCAAGGGCAGCGACTTCCTCTTCTTCAGCTACACCACTCTCACCACGACCGGCTACGGCGATCTGGTCCCCGTCGGCCAGGTGGGTCGCATGGTCTCGGGGCTGGAGATGATGCTGGGCCAAGTCTTCCTCGTCACCCTCGTCGCCGGCCTTGTCAGTCTCTGGAAGCCGGGCGAAGGGCTGCTGCGGAGCCGCGAACGGCGCACCGGAGGAGAAGCTCCGGCCGGTGCGCCTCCTACCGACTGACGCCTACTCGGAGAGCTCTACGCGCTCGATCTTCTGCTCGTCGACCGGACGGTCGGAGCCGTCGGTAGCGGTCGACTCGATCGCGTCGACGACCTCCATCCCATCGGTGACGCGGCCAAAGACCGTGTGCTTTCCGTCCAGCCACGGCGCCGCCTCGGTGGTGACGATGAAGAACTGCGAGCCGTTGGTGTCAGGGCCGGCGTTTGCCATCGCCAGAGCGCCGCGGACGATCTTGTGCTCGTTGGTCTCGTCCTCGAAGGTGTAGCCGGGGCCGCCGCGGCCGGTCCCCTCCGGACAGCCGCCCTGGATCATGAAGTCGGGGATGACCCGGTGGAAGATCAGCCCGTCGTAGAAGCCGTCGGCGGCGAGTTTGCGGAAGTTCTCGACCGTCTTCGGGGCGTCGGAGTCGTGCAGCTCGAGCACGATCTCCCCGGCATTGGTGTGAAACGTTGCCTGTGACATGGCCGCTCACCCTACAAGCTCGGCCGATGGGCCTAAAACGGGCCTATGGCAGACGTTTTAGGCCCATCGGCGGGATGTCTCATCCCGCTACCCAAACGGTGATCGGCTTGGAGGCACCGGGGGCGTAGGGCCAGCGCTCCTCGGCAAGAGCGACTGCGCGCAGACGGATCCGGGCCGTGCCGGTGATGTAGCGGAAGCGGTAGCGGGCGCGGAAACGGCCGCTGTGGTCGCTGCGGGTGACCAGGACGGGGCGCCAGAGGCGCGCCTCGTTCTCGTAGTACTGGATCGCGACCAGCTTGCCGCGCCGTGGCAGCGGCGCTCCGCGGGCGCGGACCCGGCCCCAGAGTCGCACCGATTGGCCGCTGCGGAGACTGCGCGGGGCGACCGCCAAGGTCGCGGCGCCGCGCACGCGCAGCGCCAAGGCCGGCCGGCGCGCCCCAGCTAGGCCTGGACCGCCCGGATAGGCGACGGTGATGCGGCGCGACGGGCCGGCCGCCAGCTCCAGTCTGAAGCCGCCGTGCGGACCGGTCTCGACCGCTTCGACTCGCCGGGGGGCGAGGGCGCCGCGAGAGGGGCGCGAGACGACACGCAGGCGCCGTCCCGCCAGGCCGGCGCCGTCGGCGTTCAGCAGACGGCCCGAAAGCGCCGCCCCCGCGCCGAAGGGCACGGTCACCGCGGAGCCATGCCGATGGCGCCAGCGCAACTTGGCGAAGAGACGGGTCTTTGCCCGCGGCTCTGCCGGGGGCTGCTCTGCCTGTCCAGCCGCCGGCCTGCTCGGCGCCACCGGTGGTGGCGTCTTGCGCAGCGCCATCTCGGTTCCGTCGGCGCGCCGGGTGGTCGACGCCGTGTTGCCGGCGACGTCCGCTGTGTCGACGCTGAATACATAAGTGCCGGGATCGATGCTCTCCGGCACCGAGGCGACCAGGCGCGCCGTGCTCGGGCCCTCGCCCGCCTGCAATTTGGTCGGCAGCTCGATCCAGCGCTCGGCGTTGAGGCGCCTGTAGTCGATCTGCCCGCCGGCTGGGCCTGAGTGCTCGTCACTCACCTTGGCGCTGACGGTCTGGGGCAGCTCCGGGCCGGTCTGATCAGGGACGACCTCGAAGGCCACACCCGGCGGCACATCGTCGAGGCGCATCGGCAGCTCGATCTCCGATGACGGGTTGACGTTGCCGGCTTCGTCGCGCAGCCAGACGTGGAAGGCGTAGACGCCGGGCCGAGGCAGGGTGCGATCGGCGATTGCATCGATGTCTCGGCCGGGCGCGAACTGGACTCCGGTGTCGAAGCCCGCCGGCCCAGTGATCCGCCAGTAGGCGCCCCAGATATGGCTGGCCGGTCCCTGGTCGGGATTGCTCCAAGAGAAGTCGAAGTTGTCGACGCGGCGCCAGCTGTCGCCACCGGCCAGGGCGAGGTTGCGCGGGTGCGCGGGCGGGTTATTGTCGATGCCGACGGACTGGTCGCCGGTGCAGCCGACGTTGCCCGCGAAGTCAGTCGTGCAGTGACGCAGGCTGTGGCTGCCGTCGCTGAAACGGCTGGTGTCGATTGTCGCGCTGCCCGAGACGCCGGTGAGGCAGGGCTGCATCTTGGCGCCCCGCCATTCGCCGCCGATCGACGCCATCGCGCAGGGATACTCGGAGAGCGCCACGCGATTGCCGTCGAGCAGGGTTTCGCCAAAGCGGACGCCACTGCCGCCGTCGCTGCCCGAGAAGGCAACTCCCTGGGAGCCGCGGCGCCAGCCGCCCGCGGTCAAGTCACCGCCGATCCAGGCGCCGGGCCCACCATCGTCCTCGACGGTGATTGTCAGCGCCCGCAGCGCCGACCACGAGTCCGGTTCGATGCCGCACGACTTGCTTTCGGCGCGGGCGCAGAGCAGGCGGTCCTCGAGTGCCGGCTGGGGTGAGGAAAAGCCGGCGACGAAGCCGCGCGGGGTCACGTCCGTGCCTCCGGCGCTGAGGAACGAGTCGAAGCCGCCGCTCGAGGTGCCGACGCCGATCCGCTGCTCCATCCCGTCGTGGAGGGTGTGCCACCAGGTGCCACTGACCCGAGTGATGCCGGTGCCGGGGGGCGCCACCCAGCGCCAGCGCGCAAAGCGGGTGCCGGAGACAGTCGAGCCGCCCTTGGTGAAGCTCTTCATATGGGCGCCGTCGAAGGGGTCGGCGCCGGCCGGCGTCGCGCACCAGGCATCGGGACGGAACTTGGCGCCGCCGGTCGTGTCCGCCCAGTCCGCGTCCGCGTCCAGGTGCCAGCCGCACTGGGCGACCTCGTACTTGCCCGCGGTCGCCTCTCGCGCCGCCAGCAGCAACAGCGCCAGCGCCAGCGCGATCCCCATCGCCACGATTCGACCCAGCCCGCCCCGCGTCCCCGACATCAGCTCTCCTCTCGTCGCTTGTGCATGGAGGGCCAAGGGCACAGCGCCGGCTTCTCTCCCCCTCGCGGACGGATGTCCGGGAGAGGCCGGCGCGGTGCCGGGCGGACGGCTCTGCGAAAATGGCCGCGATGCCGCTGCCGACCAAAGATCAGATCACCGAGAAGCTGCGTGCCGTCATCGATCCTGAGCTGCGTCGCTCAATCGTCGAGCTGGGAATGGTCCGCTCGATCGAGGTCAAAGACGATGGCCGGATCGAGGTCGTCATCTCGCTGACCACGGCCGGCTGCCCGATCCGCGCCCACTTCGAACAGGCGGTTGCCCAGCAGGTGTCCGAGCTGGAGGGGGTGATCGGGGTCACAGTCGGCTTCGACGTCCTCTCCGACGAGGAGAAAGGGGACCTGCAGAAGACGCTCGGCCGCGGCAAGCTGCCGGAGGGCGCTCTGGCCCAGGTCAAAAACGTGATCTGCGTCGCATCCGGCAAGGGCGGCGTCGGCAAGTCGACGATGACTGCCAACCTGGCCGCGGCGCTGAGCGCCGAAGGCCACGCCGCCGGCGCCCTCGACTGCGACGTCTACGGCTATTCGATCCCGCGCATGCTCGGCGTCAATCGCAAACCCGAGGTCAATGCCGAGCGCAAGATCCTGCCCCTGGATGCAGCTGGCGACGTCAAGGTGATGTCGATCGGCTTCTTCGTCGAGGAGAACTCGGCGGTGGTCTGGCGTGGCCCGATGCTGCACAAGGCGATCCAGCAATTCCTCGAGGACGTCGCTTGGGGAGAGCTGGAGTACCTGCTGCTCGACCTACCTCCCGGGACCGGCGACGTCTCGATGACCCTCTCCCAGCTGCTGCCACAGGCAAAGTTCGCGATCGTCACCACGCCGCAGCCGGCGGCCCAGACGGTGGCGAAACGGGCCGCCGACATGGCGGTCAAGTTCGACCTCGAGCTGCTCGGCGTGATCGAGAACATGTCCGGCTTCACCACCCCGACCGGGGAGCGCTTCACGATCTTCGGCGAGGGCGGCGGTCAGCTGCTCGCCGACGAGCTCGACATTCCCCTGCTCGGCAAGGTGCCTCTCTCCGAGCCCCTGCGCGAGCACGCTGACAACGGCTCTCCCCTGGTCACTGCCGAGCCCGACTCACCCGCCTCCCAGGCAATCCGCCAGGCCGCCCGCGGCATAGTTGCCGCCACGCCGCAGGAGCTGCCAGTGCTGCAAGCCGCTCCCGCAATCGCCGAGCCGCCGCCGGTCAGCGGCATTCCGCTCCCCGTAGTTCAAAGCGGCACGTAAGAGCCTAGTCTCGCTGTCGCCTCTCAGGCGGCGCTTTTGCTCTTGTAGTACTCGGCGTTGATCTCGGCGTATTTGGCCCACTCGGCCGGGAGCTGGTCCTCGGCGAAGCAGGCGTCCACCGGGCAGGCCTCGACGCAGGCATCGCAGTCGATGCACTCGTCGGGGTCGATATAGAGCATCTCGACCGAGTCGTAGTCCGGCTCGTCCGGGGTCGGGTGGATGCAGTCGACTGGGCATACCTCGACGCACGAGTTGTCCTTCTGGCCAATGCACGGCTCGGCGATGACGTAGGTCATTCGAGGCTTATCTCCTGGGGTTGTCTTTTCGGTGCGCGGAGGCTCCGTGCCCCCGCCAAAAAGTGCGGGCGCACATTTTAGGGAAATAGGGATGATGTGCCGATGCTGCTGCTGACGGGGGCGACGGGAAGCATCGGATCGCGACTGTTGCCTTTGCTGCTCGAGCGAGGCGAGGACGTGCGCTGCCTGGTGCGCGAGCCGCGGCGGCTGGGCGCGCACCGGGTCGACGTGCAGATCGCGCTTGGCGACCTGGGCGAGATGTCGGACCCCTACCTGGTGCGGCAGGCGCTGCGCGGGGTCGACACGGTAATCCATCTGGCGGCGACGATCCGCGACCAGCCACCGCACCGGATCGAGGAGCTGAACGGGCTGGCTACGGTGCGGCTGCTGCGCGCCGCCGAGCGCAGCAGCGTGCAGCGCTTCGCCTTCTTCAGCGCCCTGAACGCGGCCGCCGCCCAGCGCACCCGCTTCTTTCGCGCCAAGTGGCTGGCGGAGCAGGCGATCGCTTCCTCCCCACTGCAGACGACGGTCTTCGCCCCCTCCATTGTCTACGACCGCAGCGACCCCTGGGTGACGCTGCTGCGCCGCTTCTCCTTCCTGCCGGTACTGCCGGTCTCAGGCGGCGGACGAGCGCGCTTCCAGCCGATCTGGGCGGCGGACGCCGCCCGTTGCGTGATCGGCGCCCTCGACCGCGACGGGCGCGACCGCTACGAGCTCGCCGGCCCCGAGATGCTCAGCTATGACGAGATGTCCGACCTGGTCAGCCGCGTCGCCGGGCGCCCCCGGCCGCTGATCCACGTGCCCCTGCCCCTGATCCGCGCCGGATTGATCGGTCTCCGCTCCATCTTCGGCGAGGCCGTGTTCGCAACTTGGGAGGAGGCGGAGCTGATGGAGGTATCGATGACCACCGAGCGCGGCACGGCGGACGCAGAGGAGCTCGGAGTGAAGCCGAGAAGGATGGGCGATGTCCTGGCGGAGGGCTGACCAGTAAGAAGACGAGGGGCCCGGTCTCCCGGGCCCCTCGAAAAAGCCACTCGCCTGTCAGGGCGAGGATACGCCTGAGCAGCGTCGCTACATCATCCCGCCCATGTCCGGCATGCCACCGCCGGGCATTCCGCCGGCGCCGTCCTTCTCGGGCGGTTCGGCGATTATCGCCTCCGTGACGAGGATGTTCTTGGCGATCGAGGCGGCATTCTGCAGCGCCGACCGCGTCACCATGGTCGGGTCGATGACGCCGGCTTTGATCAGGTCGCCGTACTCGCCGTTGGCCGCGTTGAGACCTTCGCCCGGCTTCAGGTCGCGGACCTTGTTGACTACTACCGAGCCCTCCAGGCCAGAGTTCTCGGCGATCTGACGAACCGGCTCCTCGAGCGCGCGGTGCACGATCCGTGCGCCGGTCTCCTCGTCCGGGTCATCGAGCTTTTCGGGATCGAGGTCGCTCTGCGCATTCAGCAGCGCGACGCCACCGCCCGGCACAACACCCTCCTCGAGCGCCGCCCGGGTCGCCTGCAGGGCGTCCTCGACGCGGTGCTTTTTCTCCTTCATCTCGGTCTCGGTGGCGGCGCCGACCTTGACCACGGCGACGCCTCCGGCCAGCTTGGCGAGACGCTCCTGGAGCTTCTCGCGATCGAAATCGGAGTCGGTGTTCTCGATCTCCTGTTTGATCTGGTTGATCCGGCCTTTGATGGCCTCACTGTCACCGGCCCCGTCGATGATCGTCGTCGTGTCCTTGGAGACGACGACGCGGCGGGCTTTGCCGAGCTGGTCGAGCTGGGTGTTCTCCAGTTTGAGGCCCATCTCCTCGGTGATCACCTCGCCGCCGGTGAGGATCGCGATGTCCTCGAGCATCCGCTTGCGGCGGTCGCCGAAACCCGGCGCCTTGACCGCGACACCGGTGAAGGTGCCCCGCAGCTTGTTGACGACGAGGGTCGCGAGGCACTCGCCCTCGACGTCCTCGGCGACGATCAGCAGCGGCTTGCCACCCTGCATCACCTGCTCCAGCACCGGCAGGATGTCCCGCACGGAGCCGATTTTCTGATTGGCGATGAGGATGTAGGGGTCCTCCAGCACCGCCTCCATGCGGTCCTGGTCGGTGACCATGTACGGGGAGATGTAACCCTTGTCGAACTGCATCCCCTCGGTGAACTCCAGCTCCATGCCGAAGGTCTGGCCCTCCTCGACGTTGACGACGCCGTCTTTGCCGACTTTCTCGATCGCATCGGCGATCACGTTGCCGATCTCGTCGTCGGCGGCGGAGATGGCGGCGACACGAGCGATCTGCTCCTTGCCGGCAACCTCCTTGGACTGCTTGTTGCGCAGGTTCTCGACCACCTCGTCGACGGCCTTCTCGATCCCGCGCCGCAGCGCCAGCGGGTTGGCTCCGGCGGCGACGTTCTTGAGCCCCTGGCGGACGATGATCTGCGCCAGCAGGGTCGCCGTCGTGGTGCCGTCACCGGCCACGTCGTTGGTCGCCGTGGCGACCTCGCGGACCAGCTGGGCGCCCTGGTTCTCGAAGACGTCCTCTACCTCGACCTCGCGGGCGATCGTGACGCCGTCGTTGGTGATCGTCGGCGCGCCGAACTTTTTGTCGAGCACCACATAACGACCTTTGGGGCCGAGGGTCACCTTGACGGCGTCGGCGACTGCGTCGACGCCGGCCTGCAGGGCCCCCCGTGCCTCCTCTTTGTACTTCAGCTCCTTGTGAGCCATTGGTTTCCTTCCTCCTTGGTCTCTCTAAGTCCTATTGGCGGGGTCTATCCGAGCTTGGCGAGGACGTCCGACTCGCGCAGCACGAGCAACTCCTCATCCTCGACGGTGACCTCGGTCCCGCCGTATTTGGAGTAGAGGACCTCGTCACCCTCGCTCAGGTCGAGCGGGCGGCGACTGCCGTCCTCGTTGATCGCGCCGTCGCCGACGGCGACGACCTTGCCCTTCTGCGGCTTCTCTTTCGCCGTGTCGGGGAGGACGATGCCGCTAGCGGTCGTTTCCTCCTCCTCGATCGGCTTGACGATCAGCCGGTCCCCGAGGGGCTTCAGCTTCATCCGTGAACCTCCGTTATCGATCGGTGTTACTGGTCAAAGTCGGGAAATCGCGCCGCAGAGCCGTTTCGCAGCCTCGGCGGCGTTGGCACTCTAACTGTCTGAGTGCCAACTCAGTGAAAGATAGCGATACCGCAGAGCCCGCGCCATAACCAGCGTGCGCGGGGGTTATGGCGCGGGCTCTCTAGCCGTTGGCAAGAAGCTTGCAGCCGAGCAGATTGGCGATGCCAGTGCCACCGTGCGACATCACCCAGTCGTGGTTCCACTCGAAGGCGGGGCGGGCGATCGGTGCCAGAAGGTTCATCCAGGGCTTCGTCGTCGCCACGTTCCACTCGTAGAGCACAGCGGTGACGCCGTCCTGCTCGTAGAGCCGCCAGCGACCGATCCCGGACAGCTCGCCGACGGCGTCGGCCTGCAGCAGGTGCGGCCGCTCGATGTGAGTGGTCGTAATCTCGAACTCGACCCGGTAGGGAAGCAGGCTCTTCCAGACCATCCGCGAGACCGCGCCGACCCCGCCGCCGTCGCCCCCGTTCCGTTCCTCGACCTCCTCGACGCCCCGCCACCACTCGGGCCAGCGCTCCTGGTCGTAGATCGCCTCCCAAACGGGCTCGCGCGGCGAGTCCAGGAGCCAGGTCGTGAGAAAGGCGTAATCGGCCATTGAGACGGGATACGGGAGAGGCGCGCGATCCGATCAGTTGTGGTGCGGAGTCTCTCCGTTGCCGAAATGCGCCCCCGGCGGCTCGACGATCTGGGAGAAGCGGATCACCGTGACGATGTCGTCGGTGCCAACGGTGCGGCCATAGATCTGCTCGAGGAACTTGACCTCGTCCTCCAGCCGTCGGAACTCCGGGTTGTCGTGCTCGATGTCGCGCGGCGAGAGGTCGCCGACCCTCTTCACCTCGACGTCGTCGATCACCGCGGCGAAGATTTTCTCGCGCGGGCTGTGACGGAAGCCAACCGTGATCCAGACGACTTGACCGCGCTCGTACTTGCTGGTCTTGTCGCCGAGTCGGATCGTCGCAGTCTTGCGACCGCGCTTGAGCTGGTCGACGAAAACCGTGGAATAGAAGTTGAGCACGTAGATGCCGCCGCGCATGGCGGTGCGAGCGTATCTGACGAGGCGGGGCACGGTCGGCGAGCCGCGTGATGTGGGCGGCGACGGCAGGTTTGACCGATCGAGGGGCCCAATCCAATGCCTGGACGTTTGTATGGACTCAGGTGTAGGGCCGGCGCAAACGAGTCGATGGAAGGCACGGTGCGCTCTGCCTCCATCCGCATACCGAAGTCTCTGGTCGGGATCACCGCCTGCGCCTTCGCCTTGCTGCTGTTCGGTGCTGTCGGGGAGGCCTCGGCGGCGACCTGCGCCGGCAAGCACGCGACGATCGTCGGCACGCCCGGCAACGACACGATCGTTGGCAAGAAGGCAAGCGACGTGATCTACGGTGGTGGTGGCGACGACACGATCTCCGGCGGGCCCAACGGCAACGACACGATCTGCGGCGGCCCCGGCAACGACACGATCCATGGCGGGCGCGGCTTCGATGCGCTCTACGGCGAAGGGGGAAACGACAGGCTCGCCGGCGACAGTGGCTCCGACCACATCGATGGGGGCGGCGGCAATGACGCCCTCGACGGCGCCGAGGGCAGCGATAGCCTCGTCGGCGGCAGCGGCAGCGACGAACTTCGTGGGGCGAAAGGCCCAGACCGCATGATCGGCGGCAGCGGGGACGATGTGCTGATCGGCGATCAAGGCAGCGACGAAGCGGCTGGCGACGGCGGCAATGATTGGCTCTACGGCGACAAGGGCAACGACCACCTGGACGGTGGCCCCGGCAACGACCAAATCGAAGGCGGGCCCGGGGACGATCCGAACCTCGAAGGCGGACCTGGCACCGACTTCGTCTACGGCGGCGCCGGCAGCGACACCGCCAGCGGCGGAGACGGCAACGAAGACGTCGTCCGCGGCGACAGCGGCGAAGACACGCTCGACGGCGGCGCCGGAAGCCAGGACATCGTTTCCTACGCCAGCGCCACCCGCAGCGGCGTGATCGTCAACCTCAGCTCGGATCGCTCGAAAGGTGACGGCCACGACACGCTCCAGGGCTTCGAGGACGTCGTTGGCTCGCCACAGGGCGACGACATCGTCGGCGACGGCGAAGTCAACCGGCTCGACGGCGGCGTCGGCAACGACGAACTCGACGGCGCCGGCGGCCCCGACGAAGCCTATGGAGGGGCCGGCAGCGACGCATGCGACGGCTTCGCCACCGAGCATTCGTGCGGCACGGAACCCAATCCGCCGGGCAACGGAACCTTCGTCATCCTCAACCAGGGCCTCGACGGCGCCAGCCTCATCGTGCAGGGTGATGGCGGCCCTAACGACATCCATGTCTCCTTCAACGGCGGCTGGACCGTCTCCGACAGCGGCCCGGTCTTCCCGGGAGACGGCTGCTCGAACGCCGGCGCCACGGCTGTCTACTGTCCCACCGCGGTCGCGACCAGCCTGGTGGTGATCACGGGGGGAGCCGGCAACGACAGCATTGACATCGCCGAAAGCGTCCCTGCCGGAGTCAAAGTTCGGGCAAACGGCAACGCCGGCTCCGACACGCTCAGCGGCGGCCCCGGCGACGACGTGCTCGAAGCCGGTGAGAACTACAACAACCCCGACAACGGCAACGACACGCTAATCGGCAACGCCGGCAGCGACGTGCTCTACGCCGACCCAGGCGCCGATCAGCTCTCCGGCGGGCCCGGTGACGACCTCCTGGTCTCATCGGTTGCTGTTTGCCAGGGGCATACCTACGACGGCGGCCCGGGCAACGACACGGTCTCCTACGGTCGCTCGAACGCCGCCCTCACCGTCGAACTCGGCGGAACCGGTGGCCCGGCCGGATGCGGCTCGCCCGACCAGATCCGCTCAAGCAACGAGAGCCTCGAGGGCTCCGACGGACCCGACGTGTTGATCGGCGACAACGGCAATAACAGCTTCCTCGGCCATCTCGGCGCAGACAGCTTCTTCGGCAAGGGGGGTAGCGACTTCATCGACGCTGTCGACGGAAAACAGGACAAAACGATCAACTGCGGCGGTGGCGGTGGCGACGAAGTGATGAAGGACGCAGCCGACCCGAACCCGGTCGGCTGCTGAGCGCGGCGCGACCCGGCTGGACAGTACGAAGCACGAGCAGCAACCCCGCCCCTCGGGACGTGCCGGGAGTTAGGCACCCATATAAGCCCTTAACTCCCGGCACGTCCCCTCACCCGGGGCCGAAACCTTCCTCGCCGATCAACGGCACGAAGCGGCAGGGGCCGATCTCCTCGCTGAGCAGCTCATCCCCACGGCGCCAGAAGACGGTCAGCAGGTCGGCGCGATCGGCGGCAATCGGGACAACCAGGCGGCCGCCATCGTTCAGCTGCCCGAGCAGCTTCAGCGGCGGCGCGGGGGCGGTTGCGTGGACTGCGATCGCCTCGAACGGGGCGCGCTCCGGTAGGCCCCGAGTGCCGTCGCCAACCAGCACCTCGACGTTCACCGCGCCGACCGAATCGAGGGCACGGCGGGCGGAGGCCGCCAGCGACTCATGGCGCTCGACGCCGATCACCTCGGCGGCGAGGCGAGCCAGGACCGCGGCCGAGTAGCCCGAGCCGGCGCCGATCTCCAGCACCCGCTCCGAACCGGCCAGCTCCAGCGCCTGGCAAATCGCGGCGACGATCCAGGGTTGGGAGATCGTCTGTCCCTCGCCGATCGGCAGCGCCGAGTCCGAGTAGGCGCGGCTGCGGTAGCGCTCGGATACGAACTCCTCCCGCGGCACCTTCCCCATCGCCGCCAGCACCCGCTCGTCGGCGATGCCGCGGCGCCGCAGCTGCCGCTCGACCATCGAGGCGCGCAGGTTGTCGAAGTCAGTCGCGACGGACCCTCAAAAGATGTAGTTGCGGAGTTTCGCCGGGGCGAGGACCGTGACCCGGCCACGGCCGGGGCGGACGACCCCGGCCCGCTCGAGGTCGGCGAGGAAGCGGCTGACACTCTCCCGTGAGGTGCCGGCGAGCTGAGCGAGGTCAGATTGGTTCATGCGGATCGTGATCGAGCCTCCCTCGGCTGTTCGCGGCGCCTCTTCGGCGACGAGCTGGGAGAGGACGCCGGCGACCCGACTGGGAACGGTCTGGAAGGACTGGCGTGAGATCCGCTCGTTGGCGGCGCGCAGGCGCCGCACGAGCGCAGCGACCAGCTTCACGGTTATCTCCGGGTGGCGGGCGAGCAGCGAGCGCACCTCGCCCGCCGGGAGCGCCAGCAGCTCGCCGTCGCTGAGCGCTTCGACGCTGGCCGAGCGCACCTCGCCGTCGAGCATCGCCAGCTCGCCGAAGATGTCCCCCGGACCGAGCGTGGCGAGGGTGATCGCCCGCCCGTCGGAGTGCTCGCGGGTGACCCGGAAGCTGCCCGAGCGGACGATGTAGCAGGCGTCCGAATGGTCCCCCTCATGGAAGACCCGCGTCGCGGCGGGGAACGAGCGGGGCACGGCGACCTGCGAAAAGCTCTTCAGCTCGCCCTGTTCGAGGTCGGCGAAGAGCGGCACGCTGCGCAGCAGCTCGACCGGGCTCAGGCTCTCCTCCGAATCCGCCATACCCGGATTATCGCCCTTCGGCGAACCAGGGGATCGGGAGCGACGGCCGCCGATCGCCTGTCGAGCAGGCGATCGGCCGGCTTCAGGTCACCTGGCTCGGGTCAACACTCGACTGGCGTCGAGGGATACTCGGCGATGCCGGCGGGGGATCCGCGGCTTGCGCGTGTGGAACTTCGACCGCGGGCGGGCGGCGGGGCCCGGCGCCGTGCTTGTCTCCACAGCTCCAATTGCAGGCGGCGGCGTGCTCCCCACCGATTGGGGGGCCGAGCCGACGCCCGTGAGCACGATCTGCGTGCCGCCGTCGCTTTCGCCGAAGAGGCCCAGCATCGCCGTCTTGACGCCTTCGCTGAGCGGCCGGAAGCGAACCTGCAGGGTGCAGGTCGCCGCCGGCGCCAGCAGGTGGCCGGTGCAGTTCTCGTCGAGCAGTTGGAAGCTGCCGACGGCGCCGCCCGAGATGACCGCGATGAAGGCGCCGCCGGGCATGTTGCCGGTGTTGGTCACCGCTATCTCGTGGGTGACCCCGGCGGAGCCGACCGCAGCGACGCCGAAGTCGGTCGGGTTGAAGGCTGGGGAGAGGATCGCCCGCCCGCCGGTGCCGGTCAGATCGGCCCTGAACGAGTAGGGGCCTGCGTTGGCCCGCAGCTGCACGGCGTATTCAGTCGCGTTGCGGGGGCCGAAGTACACCTGCACCCAGCAGGTTTCGTTCGGCTGCAGCGTCCTCCCGGGGCACATGCTGTTGGTCCAGAAGGACCCGTCGCCGGAGGGAGAGATTTCCACCGAGTCGACATGGACTTCTTCGCTGCCCGTATTGCGCAGCTCGAAGTTCGCCTGATTGGGGCCGTTGTTGACCGGCTGTAGGCCGAAGTCGTAGCCCCCCGGTTCGAAGGCGAGCTGAGGCGGCCGGGGTTCTTCTGCAGCCGGCGGTTCTCCTTCCGGCGCGGCTAGGCCGGCGGCGGGACGAACCGCGATCACGGCCAGAAAGGTGAAGAGCATTGCGAGCAGGACGAGGGGGGTTCTCGCGGGCTTGGACTTATGTCGGATTGATGGCATGGACGGTTGATCGACCCGATCGGCCGGCCGCTGAGGACCGGCTGAGAAGTTTCACCTTTGTTGAGCTCAGCCGGCCGAGGCCGTCAGCTTGCGCGGGCCGCGGCTGAAGCCGGCGCTGAGCAGCGCCTCCTCGTGGCCCGAGCCGATCACGGGCTCGCCGTCGAGCTTCTCGATCCCGAGCTTCGGCAGGCGGCCGGCGGAGACCGCCTCCGCCAGGGCCTGCATCGCGGCGGCGAGGTCGGGGTCGCCCAGCTCACCGAGGCGGAGAATGCTGCGACCGCCGCGCTCGACGTAGACGAGCGGCTCACCGTCGCGGAGCAGGACGTAGGCGCCGGGGGCGCGGGCGGGACGGCGGCCGGAAGGCGGCTTCGGCCAGGGCAGCGCCGCGCCGTAGGCGTTGGCGGGGTCGGTGGCGGCGAGGACCTGGAAGCCAGCCTCCGCTTCGGGCAGGGAGCGAAGTCGCTCGACCGCACCCGGCAGAGCGAACTGGGCGCCGCCCAAACCCTCGACGAAGTAGCCGCGACGGGCGGTGCCGAGCAGCTCGAGGTTGCCCAGCTCGGCGTAGAGCGTGGCGAAGCCCCCCGGCACACCCTCGGCCAGCACCGTCTCCCGGGTGACGATCCCGTAGCGCTCCAGCATCAGCTCGGCCTGGGCGCGCAGCTTCGCCCCCGGGCCCGGGGCGTCGGCGAAGAGCGGCGCGGTCAGCGACCAGCGACCCTGCACCGCTGCGCCCGCGCTCGAGCGGCGGCGGGCGAAGCGGCGGCCCCGACGCTCGTGCGCGGGCGCCGAGCGCAGCCGCGGCGCCCGCAGCGGCGCGAAGGCGTCGTTGGTCACCTCGCCATTCCAGGTGAGGTCCCAGAGGGCGTTATGCAGCTCCTCGGCCGGGAAGTCGAGATCGGCCAGCAGGTCGAGCCAGAAGGAGGGACCGGCGAGGAGCCGCTCGCGGATCGCATCCTGAGCGGCGCCCTCGGCACGCTCCAGCTTGGCATTGGCGGGGGGCGGACCGGCAAGCCGCACGTCCTCGCGGAAGTAGAGGGCGACGCGGCCGTCGCTGCGACCGCGCGAGCCGGCGCCCACCCAGACCAGCTCGCCGCTGGTGCAGAGCTCGTCGAGCCAGGCCGGCGAGTAGGCGCCGAGCCGGCGCGGCAGCACGTCCGCCTCCCAGACCTTGGGGGAGAGGGCGACGCCCTGCAGCGGCGTCAGCGCGTCGCGCAGCCGGTCGGGGCCGGCGCCGGCGGCGCGGTGGGCGTCGACGTTCTGCCAGCTCGGCAGGAAGCGGGCGAAGCGGTCGCGGGCGGCGGGCTCGACCTCGCGGCGCAGGTGGGCGAGGCTGGCCCGCCTGATCCGGCGCAGGACGCCGGAGTCGCACCACTCGCGCTCGCTGCCGCCCGGCAGCAGCTCACCGCGGACGAGCGCCCCTTCGCGCTCCAGCTCACGCAGTGCCGGCGTCGGGTCGACCCCGTAGCGAGCGCTCAGCTGCGCGGTCGGGAAGGGCCCGTGGGTGCGGGCGTAGCGCCGCACCAGGGTGCGCATCGCGTTGGGATGGTCTTCGAGGAAGGTCTCGGGCAGCCCGGCGGGAGGCGGCACGCCGAGCGCGTCGCGGTAGAGGCCGGCGTCCTCGCCGGCGATGTAGCGCTCCTCGCCGCCGATGCGGACCAGCGCGACGCGGCGCTCGGCGACCAGCTTCTCGAGCATCGAGGCCGATGAGTAGCCCTCGCTGACCCGCTCCGCGCACTCCTCCGCGGTCAGATCGCCGATGTTGCGCAGCAGCTGCTGCAGGGCGTCCCGGTCGGCGGCGCGACCGGCCTCGGTGCGGTGCTGGAGCTGCGCCTCGACCTCCTCCAGCGCCTCGGGGTCGATCAGCTCGCGCAGCTCCTCCTGGCCGAGCAGCTCGCGCAGCAGATCACGGTCGAGGGAGAGGGCGGCGGCGCGGCGCTCGGCGCTCGGCGTATCCCCCTCGTACATGTAGGTGGCGACGTAGTCGAAGAGCAGCGAGGAGGCAAAGGGCGAGGCGGTCGGCGTCTCGACCTCGACCAGGCCGAGCTTGCGCGAGTGCAGGTCGGTGAGGATCTGGCGCAACGAGGGCAGGTCGAGCACGTCGCGCAGGCACTCGCGGTAGGTCTCGAGGATGACCGGGAAGCGAGGGAAGTCGCGCGCCACCTCGAGCAGGCTCTGCGACTTGAGGCGCTGCTGCCAGAGCGGCGTGCGCTTGCCGGGGTAGGCGCGTGGGATCAGCAGCGAACGGGACGCGTTCTCGCGGAAGCGAGCGCCGAACAGGGCCGAGCCGGAGAGCTCGCGCACGACCAGGTCTTCGAGCTCGTCGGGCTCGACCATGATCAGGTCGGCTGGCGGCGGCTCGTCGGCGTCGGGCAGATGGATGACGATGCCGTCGTCGGACCAGATCGCGTCTGCCTCGAGCTCGAGCTCCTCGCGGATCTTCTGTCCCAGCGCCAGCCCCCAGGCGGAGTGGACGCGGCCGCCGAAGGGCGAGAGCAAGCAGAGGCGCCAGTCGCCGATCTCGTCGCGGAAGCGCTCGACTACGATCGTCTCGTCGGAGGGAACGACGCGGGTCGCCGCCTGCTGCTCGCGCAGATAGGCGACCAGGTTCTCGGCGGCGCGGCGGTCGAGGTCGTACTCGCCGGCCAGCTCCTCCGGGTCGCGCGAGACCGCCTCGCGGGAAAAGGCGCCGATCGCCCGCCCCAGCTCGGCGGGGCGGCCGATCCCGTCGCCCTTCCAGAAGGGCACCGCGCCGGGCAGGCCGGGGGCCGGCGTGACGATCACGCGGTCGCGGGTGATCTCCTCGATCCTCCAGGTCGTCGCGCCGAGCAGGAAGGTCTGCCCCGGGCGCGCCTCGTAGACCATCTCCTCGTCCAGCTCGCCGACCCGGCGGCCGTCGGGCAGGTGGACGCCGTAGAGGCCACGGTCGGGGATCGTGCCGGCGTTGGTGACGACCAGCTGGCGGGCGCCTTTGCGGCCGTGCATCGTGCCGCGGGTGCGGTCCCAGACGATCCGCGGGCGCAGCTCGGCGAAGCGGTCCGAGGGGTAGCGGCCGTCGAGCATGTCGAGGACGTTCTCGAGCTGTTCGCGGGAGAGCTCGCTGAAGGGCTCGGTGGCAGTGACGAGGCGCTCGACCTCGTCGACCTCCCACTCGTCCAGGGCGGCCATCGAGACCAAGTGCTGGGCGAGGACGTCGAGGGGGTTCTGCGGGATCACAGTCTCCTCGATCGCCCCTTCGCGCATCCGCCGCGCGACCACCGCGCACTCGAGCAGGTCGGCGCGGAACTTGGGGAAGATGCGGCCGCGCGAAACCTCGCCCAGCGAGTGGCCGGCCCGGCCGACCCGCTGCAGGCCGCGGCTGACCGACTTCGGCGACTCGACCTGGATCACCAGGTCGACGGCGCCCATGTCGATTCCCAGCTCCAGCGACGACGTCGCGACGAGGCAGGGGAGCTGGCCCGACTTGAGCATCTCCTCTACCACGGTGCGCTCCTCGTGGGAGAGCGAGCCGTGGTGTGCCCGGGCGATCTCGGGCAAGGGTTCATTCCCGTCGGCCACGGATCCTGTCGCCGGGGTGGGGATGTCCGGACTGGCGCTGGGTTTCTCGCCAGATGCGTGGGCCTCACTCGTTGAGTCGGTGGGGCGAGAAACAGGACGCCGCGCCTGTCCGGACACCCCCACCCCGTCACCACCCGCCGACGAAGAGTGGCCGCCGTGCTCGGTGGCCGGAAGCTCTCCGGAGGGTTCTTCCGCAGCGAGCTCGTTCAGGCGCTTTGCGAGGCGCTCGGCGGCTCTCCTTGCGTTGACGAAGATGATCGTCGAGTTGTGTTCTCGGACGAGCTTCAGAAGCTCCGGGTAGATGGCGGGCCAGATCGAGCGGACGTGGGCTAGGGGCTCGCCCTCGGTCGGGTTGCCGTCGGCATTGGGAAAGCTGGGAGCTCCCGGTTCCGACATATCCTCGACCGGCACGACGATCTCCAAGTCGAGCTCCTTGGTCCGACCCGCATCCACAATCTCGCAATCCCGCTTAGGGCCGACGAGAAATCGAGCTATCCGCTCCAACGGGCGCTGCGTCGCGGAGAGCCCTATGCGCTGCACCCGGGAGGCGGGGGAGGACTCGTCGCCGACCAGGTGCTCGAGCCGCTCCAACGTCAGCACCAGGTGCGACCCGCGCTTCGACTGGGCCACTGCGTGGATCTCGTCGACTATCACCGCTTCGGCGCCGGTGAGGATCTCGCGGGCGTCCGAGGAGAGGATCAGGTAGAGCGACTCGGGCGTCGTGATCAGGATGTCGGGCGGGGCTTTGCGCATCGCGCGCCGTTCGGCCTGACTGGTGTCTCCCGTGCGCAGGCCGACGGAGATGTCGGCGCCGATCCCCCGCAGCGGCGCCCGCAGATTGCGCTCGATGTCGTAGGAGAGCGCCTTCAGCGGCGAGACGTAGACGATCTTCACGCCCTGGCCCAGATCCGGCGCCTGGGCGAGCTTGTCGATGCCCCAGAGGAAGGCGGCGAGCGTCTTGCCGGAGCCGGTCGGGGCGCAGATCAGCGCATTGGCGCCGCCCGCAATTGCCTCCCAGCCACCTGCCTGGGCAGGCGTGGGACCCTCAAAGGAGGATTCGAACCAGCGCCTGACCGGGGCGCTGAACAGCGCCAGCGGGTCAGATCCCGCACTTGTTTTCGCATCGACGCCCAACCCACCGATCTTACGCCCGTTCCAACGCCGACGGGCCTGAAACGGGACTATGTGTCCCGTTTCAGGCCCGTCGGCGGGCAGTTGGTCAGCGGAGGAGGGCGCGGGGCACTATGCCTGCGTCGCCGCCGGTCCAGGCGTTGAACCGGTACCAGGACGGCTTGCCTTCGCGCCCTTCGGTCAACAGGCCGGCCGAGTCGCAGAACTGGCAGGCATCCTTTGCATCCGTCCAGGAGAACCACCAGACGCCGCCGATGCGCCAGGAGCGGCGATGGTTGGTGAGCATCGAGAAAGCCTGGTCCAGCTCGCGCGCCTGTCCCTGCGGGCCCCGCTCCCAACGGGTCTCGAAGCTGGCGGAGCCCCAGCCCAGCTCGGTGACGTAGATGGGCGTATTGGCGTCGTGATGGACGCGCATGACGCGGCGCAGGTTGAGGATCTGGGGCCGCATGGCGGCGGCGTCGGCGACATATGGGTGCAGCGCCACCCCGTCGAAGAGCTGCTTCACGTGGCGCGCCCGGTAGACGCGCGAGAGGTAGTCGCCGGGACTGACGTTGGGGGGAATCTGAAGCGGTCGCCCGAAGAGGCCGCCGAGGATGACCTTGGCGGCGGGGTCGGCCTGGTGGATGACCCGACCGCTGATCCGCAGCAGCGGCGCGAAGCTTTCCGGATCGGCTCCGCCAAAGGTGACGATGTTCTCCTCGTTCCAGATCTCCCACTTGCGAACCGGGAGGTAAGGCAGCTCCGGGTTGTCGCGCCAGAAGACGCCGCCCACGCCGTAGCGACGAACCGCCGCACGCAGGAAGGATGCCCAAGCGCTGAGCTGCCACCCCCGCGCCGGTTCGAGCCTTGATTCGGGCATGACCCAGCGCGGCGAGGAAGCGACAAAAGGCAAAACCACCATCCCGTGCCGGGCCGCCAGTTCCACGGTGAAATCGAAGCCCGACCAGTCGGGCGGCTTGAAAAGTGGGTTGACCGGCTCGACCTGGGCCCAGGGCAGCGGCATGCGCAGGCTCCTCAGGCCCGCCTCCTCCATCAGCTCGTAATCCGGCTCGCTCGGGAGGCTTTGCGGAGAGATGCCGATGAAGCCCGGCGGAACCGTGGCCGCGCCAACCTGTGGAAAGGCAAGCAGGGCCAGGAGCACAAGCACGCCTGCGAGCTTTGCTCTCATCGCACCAGCATGAACCCCGGCGATGCGGAAAGTAGCGCGCTGCCGGCAGCCTGCTACGGCCGGCCGCCGGCGAACTGGGTGAAGGCGGACCAGGCCGGCTTCGGCTTGAAGCCTTTGCCGAACAGGCCCGAGCCGTCGCAGAAGTTGCAGGATCCAATCTGGTCGTCGACCGAGAACCAGTCGACTTGCTGCAGGCGCCATCGGCGCTGGTTGCTGCGCAGGAGGCCGAAGGCCCCCCTCAGCTGGGTCGCCTGGCCCTGCAGGCCTTTTGCGAAGGAATTCCCCGGAGTCGGGTGCTGGGAGCTCCAGCCGAGCTCGGTGATCCAGAGGCCCTTACCGGCATCGTGGTTCGCCTTCAGCACAGTTCGGAGTTCTTCGATGTAGGGGGTCAGCCGTTTGAAGTTCGACGTGTAGGGGTGCAGGGCAATGCCCTGGAACTTGGACTTGATCCCGGGCGTCCGTTCATACATCTGTTCGAGGAAGTCGGTGGCGAAATAGGCAAGCGGGGGCTTGCGTTTCAGCACGGCCTCCCCCGGTCGGGAGAAGAGGCCGCCGAGAACCACCTTGGCGCCTGGATCGACTCCTTTGATCGCAGTGTAGGAGAGCTCGACGAGCCGCCCGTATTCGGCCGGGTTGGGCCTGGCGACGAAATACTCGAAGTTCTCCTCGTTCCAGATCTGCCAGTTGCGAATCGGGTACGGAGGGACCGTAGGGTGCGTAACCCAGAAGCTGCCGCCGAGGCGGTAGCGGGCGACCGCGGCGCTGACAAAACTGGACCAGCCGCTGGCCGCGGCGCCGTTGACCGGAAGGCTCCGGGATGCCTTGATGCTGCCCCCGGCGCCCGGCACCGGGACCAGAGGAACCGCCCAGGCGGGAGCGCCAACGAGGAATGGCAGCACCGCGATCCCCGCACGCGACGCGTTTTCGACCTGCGCATCGATACCCGACCAATCGATGGCCCCGTTCTTGATCGGCTGGACTGCGGGCCAGACCACGGGGATCCGAATACTGCTCACCCCTCCGCGCTTGAGGCGCTGGAGCTGTTCGAGATTCGGAGTTACCTGGGGGACGACGCCCCAGAAGCTACTCGGAAGAGCCTCGGCGACGGAGGGGCTCATGGTGAAGGCGACGACCGCCGCGCAGGCGCACAGCAGTCTCAGCGCTCGCCTCGCCTCTCTCGGCATCGCCTAGCCCGCTTCCGGCGAGACAGGAGTGCCCGAGTCGCGGCGGCGGCGCTGGCGCATCACCACGGCGCCGATCGATATCGCGGCCAGGGCGGCGATGGCGATCAGGATCGGCACGAGAGGCGATGAGCCGCTATCGCTCTGCGACGAAGCTGGTTCAGCGTTGCCGGCGACGGGCTTTGCAGCATTGCCCGAGCCGGCGCCGGAGCCTTGGCCTGGGTTACCCTGCTTGCCGGAGCCGCCTTCGGTGGCCGAACCCGATCCCCCCCCGGAATTCGAGGATGGACCGCCTGCAGAAGATTCCTTACCCGGTGAGCCCCCGGAGCCGTTGTTGCCCGCGGTCGCGCCGCCGTTCTTCTTGGAAGAGTGTGCGGACGGTTCCGTTTGAGTGGGGATCGTGTGTTTGCCGGTAGCCGTCGGCGGAGCATCCGAATACTGAATGCCGCTGGAGTCCGCGTGAGCGAGCAGCGGGAAACCCAATGCGAGCAGAGCCAGCACTGACAGAGCGAGTATCGAGCGGCCCCAGAAGGGGACCGAAACTTGGCGCGTCCCAATCATGGCGCGCAAGGTTAGAGCAAAGCGCGGCGTTGCTCGCTCCAGTCGCCCTGATCGTGGGTCTGGCCCTTGCTGGAGGCGGGTACAACGTGAGCGATCGGCACGTCGCCGGCCTCGCGGTCTGGCTGGTGGTGGTTGCTCTGCTCGTCCTCGGGGCCGCCTCGCGGACGCGCCTGGCGCGTCCCTTCTACTGGGCCGCGGGGCTGATCGGTGGTCTTTCCCTGCTGTCTGCAATGTCATCCCTCTGGTCGGGGTCGGTGGAGCTGAGCGTGATCGAGGCGGACCGGGTCCTCGTCTACCTCGGAGTCTTCATAGCCGCATTCCTAATCGCCCAAACCGACCAAAGGCGCCAACGTTTCGCTGAAGGCCTGGCGATTGCCCTCGCCCTCGTCGCCCTGCTGGGTCTCGCCAGCCGCCTAGCGCCCCACGTCCTCGAGGTCGGCAACTCGCTCGGCGCCGGGCCGCGCCTGCGCTATCCGCTCGGCTACTGGAACGCAAACGGCGCCATGTTCGGGATCGGCGTCGCGCTGCTCCTCTGGTCCAGCAGGCAGTCCGCCTGGAATGCATTGCGCTGGCTCTCCGTCGCAGTGCTGCCGGCGGTCCTGCTCGCCCTCTACTTCACCTACTCGCGCGGCGGTCTGCTGTCGCTGCTGGTCGCCAGCGGCTGCACGATCGCCCTCTCCCGCGATCGCCTCTGGCTCTTGGCAACGCTCGGTATCGGCGCTATCGGGGCGCTGCCTGCGGTGCTTGCCGTGCAAGCACGCCGCAGCCTCGCCGACAGCATCGCCAACCAGGCGACCGTCGACCAGGGCGTCACGGTGCTGCTGATTCTTCTTGGCGGCATCGTCCTTGCGCTGCTGCTCTTCGCGGCGCTGCGCTGGGCCGAGCGCCGGGGCGGCGAGCTGACCGGTCGCGCGGTCGAGATGTCGCGCAACCCGAAGCTTCTGCGTGGCATAGCGGCGACCCTTGCCGTGATCGCGATCGGCGTGGCGATCGCGATCGGGGGGCGCGCCTGGGATCAGTTCTCCAGCTCCGATCTGCAGTTCCCAAGCCAGCCCGAGCAGCACTTCTCGCAATTCAGCGGCGCCGGCCGCCACGACTTCTTCCGCGTCGCGATCGACGGCTTCGGCGAAAAGCCGGTCCTCGGCAGCGGCGCCGGCACCTACCAGTTCGCCTGGGACCAGCACCGCTCGATTCCGCAGCCTGTTCACGACGCTCACTCGCTCTACCTGGAGGCGTTCGCCGAGCTGGGCGCCGTCGGCGGCCTGCTCGTGCTCGCACTCATCGCGTTGCTGCTCTGGACCGGCTTCTCCGCCTGGCGCGCGGCGGCTCACCCACAGCGCGAGCGCTACGCGGCGCTGTTCGCAGCGACGCTCGCCTTCGCGGTCGTCGCCGGCCTCGACTGGTTCTGGGAGATCGCTGGGCTGGGCGCCGTGTTCTTCTGCGCCGCGGGTGTCCTCGTCGCCGCCCGTTGTGGGCAGCTTGCCCCGGCCTCCCGCGAGACCGCAAAGGGAGAGGAACGCCGCTTCGGGCTCGCCGTGGCCGGGCTGGCCGTTGCCTGGATCGCCGCAGTCGCGCTGATCGGGCCACTTCTGGTCGAGCACGAGATCAATGCCAGTCAGGCGGCCGCCGCCAGCGGTAACTTCGAAAGCGCGACCAACCACGCCGACACGGCCCGCTCGATCGAGCCCTTCGCGGCGTCTCCCTACGTTCAGCTGGGCCTCCTGGCAGAGAGCCAGGGGGACTATGCGACCGCGACCGAACGCCTCACGCAAGCAATCGACCGCGAAGATCGCAACTGGCAGCTCTACTACCTACGCTCTAGAGTCGAGGAAGAGGCCGGCGACCAGGCTGCGGCCCGGGCGGATCTGGTCCACGCCCGCCGCCTCAACCCCCTGGAAGGCTGCCTCCGCGGGAAACCGAGCTGCGGGTGATCCCACGATGACGAGCAAGGCGCAGGAGACCGCATCGCCCAAGGACAGGTCGGCGCAGCCGCCGGGGCCGGGACCGCGCGGCGGCAGGACCGACACCGCGACGCGGCTGGGGCTGGCCGGCGCCGCCGGCGCCCGGCGGCGGGGCTCGCTGCTGCGCCGCCTGCTGGCGACGGGCGATTGGCTGACGCTGGTGGCGACGCTGTGCATCGTCACCGCGGCGAGCCCGAAGACCGACATCGGCACCCTCTTCTGGGCGACGATGTTCAGTCCGGTCTGGGTTTTGGTGCTGAAGCTGCATGGCCTCTACGACAACGACCACCGCCGCATCCGCCACAGCACGCTCGACGAGATCTCCAATCTGGTCTCGGCGGCAGCGCTGGGAACGCTGGCGCTCGATGGGCTGCTGGCCCTGAGCCCGGTCGGGCCCCTTGCCGCCACCAGCGCGATCGCGGTGGGCGTCGGCGCTCTGCTCGGCAGCTTCATCTCGCGGGCGGTGCTGCGCTTCTTCTGGCACCGCCTGGCCGGCACCGCGACCGGAATCGTGGTCGGCCCGGCGGCGGCCGTGGGGGTCGTCGCCCGCCGTGTCGCAACCCACCCCGAGACCCGCCTGCACTTGGTCGGCTATCTCTCGCCACGAGGCGACACCGGAGAGGCGTCAGGCGGCCTGCCCCGCCTCGGCTCGGCTGCCGACATCTCGCGGATCGCCGGCGAAAGCGACGTCGAGCGGGTGATCGTGACCGAGCAGGAGATGAGCGAGCCGGCCACGGAGCGGCTGATCGAGGAGTGCAAGGCGGCCGGCCTGGCGCTCACCTTCCTCCCCCAGCACTTCGGCCTCCTCGGCCCGGGGATCGAGCTGAACCGGCTCGCCGAGCTGCCTGTGCTCGACTTCCGCTTTTCCGACCCGCCCCGGTCGACCGTCGCGCTGAAGCGCGGCATGGACCTGGTGATCGGGGTCCCACTGCTGATCTCCCTCTCCCCGCTGCTGGCGGCGATCGGGCTGCTGATCCTGCTCGACTCGGGGCGACCCGTTCTCTTCCGGCAGCGACGCGCCGGCAAGGACGGCAAGCCGTTCACGGTGCTGAAGTTCCGCACCATGGTCCAGGGCGCCGAGGAGCAGCTGGGTGAACTGGTCGACCTCGAGAAGCTCGACGAGCCCGCCTTCAAGATCGCCGACGACCCGCGCATAACCCGCACCGGCCGGCGGCTGCGGCGCTTCAGCTTCGACGAGCTGCCTCAGTTCATCAACGTCGTCCGCGGCGACATGTCGCTGGTCGGGCCGCGCCCCGAGGAGGAGGCGGTGGTCGCCCTCTACGACGAGCGCCAGCGGATCCGGCTCGGCGTCAAGCCGGGGATGACCGGCCCGATGCAGGTCTACGGCCGGGCCGACCTCACCTTCGAGGAGCGCCTGGCGATGGAGCGCGACTACCTCGACAACATCTCGGTCACCGGCGACCTGGCGATCCTGCTCCGCACCCCGGCCGCGATCGTCCGCGGCGACGGCGCTTACTAGGATCCTGGTCCCAGGGCGGCAGATGACTGGCGCGCTCGACCTCGAAGTAGTCATCGTCAGCCACGGCGCCGAGGGGCTGCTGCGCAACTGCCTGCGTTCGCTGCGCGAGCACCCAGCCGACGGCGAGATGGGGGTGACGGTGATCGACAGCGGCAGCCCCGACTCGACTCCGGAGATGGTCGAGCGCGAGTTCCCGGCGGTGCGGCTGCTGCGGCGCGACAACGTCGGCTTCTCCGCCGCCAACAACCTCGTCCTGCGCGAGAGCGAGGCGCGGGCTGTGCTGCTGCTCAATCCGGACACGGAGGTCTACGCGGGCACGCTGGACGCGGCGCTGGCGCGACTGTGGTCGGACGAGCGGATCGGCATGGTCGGCGTAAAGCTCCTCACCGAGTCGGGCGAGCTGGATCACGCCTGCAAGCGCTCTTTCCCAACTCCGCTCAGCGCCCTCGCGCACTTCACCGGCCTCGGCCGCTCTGAGGGCGCCTCCAGCGCCCTCAGCCAGTACAGGGCGACGCAGCTGGGCGACGATGAGCCGGGCGCGGTCGACGCGGTCAACGGCGCCTTCATGCTCTGCCGAGTGGAGGCGGTACGCGAGGTCGGCCTGCTCGACGAGGGCTACTGGCTCTACATGGAGGATCTCGACTGGTGCCACCGCTTCTGGGATGCCGGCTGGAAGGTCTTCTACGAGCCGGCGGGCAGAGCCCTGCACGTCAAGGGAGGCTCCAGCGGCGCTCGCCGCGCCCCCAAGCAAGAAATCGCCTTCCACCGCGGCATGGCCCGCTTCTACCGCCGCTTCGATGCCCCCGAGCACAACCCACTCCTCAACGCCGCCGTGTACGCGGGAATCGGCGCCAAACTCGCGATCAGCCTCGCGATCACCGCGGCCCGCGGCCGTGCCGGTGATTGAGTACCCATAGTGGCCCCTAATCACCAGGATGTCTTTATTTGGCCGGGAGCTAGAAGGGAAGGGTGTCGGCCACTTCGCTGAGGCGCAGGGCCTGTTCGTCGCGCTCGCTCAGCAGGGGCTCGTCGACCGGCCACTCGACGCCAACTTCGGGGTCGTCCCAGGCGATGCCGGACTCGGTTGCCGGGTCGTAGGTACTGGAGAGCAGGTAGGCGACGTCGGCGACGTCGCTGAGCACGGCGAAGCCATGGCCGAAGCCGACCGGCACGAAGAGCTGGCGATGGGTCTCGTCATCGAGCTCGAAGCCCTCCCACTGGCCGAAGGTGGGCGAGTTGCGGCGCAGGTCGACGGCGACGTCGAAGATCTTGCCGCGCGGACAGCGGACCAGCTTCGCCTGGCCGGGCTCGGTCTGGAAGTGAAGGCCGCGCAGCGTTCCCCTCGAGGAGCGCGAGTGGTTGTGCTGGACGAACTCCACGTCGATGCCCAACTCGGCCCAGCCGTCGCGGCGGTAGGTCTCCACCATGAACCCCCGCGTGTCGCCGTGGACCTCGGGCTCGAGCAGCACGACGCCGTCGAGCTTCGTTTCCAGCCGGTGCGGCATCAGCCCAGCGCTTTGCCGTACTGGCGCTCGTAGTACTCGCGATACTCCCCGGAGCGGATCGGTCCCCACCACTCCTCGTTCTCGCGATACCACCGCACGGTGCGCTCGAGGCCCTCGGCGAAATGGACCTGCGCTTCCCAACCGAGCTCGCTGCGCAGCTTCTCGGAGGCGAGTGAGTAGCGACGGTCGTGGCCTGGGCGGTCGGTGATGTGCTCGATCTGCGATTCGTCCGCCTCGGTCAGCTCGATCACCCGCTTCACCACCTCGATGTTCTCGCACTCGTCGGGGCCGCCGACGTTGTAGGCCTCACCGGGGCGACCGTTCATCAGCACTGCGTGGATGCCGCGGCAGAAGTCCTCGACGTAGAGCCAGTTGCGCACCTGGCGGCCGTCGCCGTAGACCGGCAGCGGGTCGCCGTGGATCGCGTTCAACACCATCAGCGGGATCAGCTTCTCTGGATATTGGCGCGGGCCGTAGTTGTTGGAGCCGCGCACGATCGAGGCCTCGGTGCCGTAGGTGTGGAAGTGAGCGGAGACGAGCAGGTCGCCTGCCGCCTTGGTCGCCGAGTAGGGCGAGGAGGGGTCGAGCGGCGAGGTCTCGGTGAATGAGCCCGACTCGATCGAGCCGTAGACCTCGTCGGTGGAGACCTGGAGGTAGCGGCCGATCCCCAGCTCGCGGGCGGCGTCGAGCAGGGCGCCGGTGCCGATCACGTGGGTGCGGGCGAAGGCGTCCTGGTCGTCGATCGAACGGTCGACGTGGGACTCGGCGGCGAAGTTGACCACCGCGTCGCAGCCCTCCATCGTCTCGCGCACGACCGCCGGGTCCTCGATCCCGCCGACGACGAGATCGGTGCCCTCGGGCAGGTTCTCGCGGCGGCCGGCATAGGTGAGCTTGTCGAGCACCCGCACCTCGTGCTCGCTGCCGATCAGCCGCACGTAGGTCGAGCCGATGAAGCCGGCGGCGCCGGTGACGAGGATCTTCACGCTGCGGCCTCGGTCTCGGCGCGGCGCTGTGACAGGTAGGCGGCGAGCCCGTCCTGCCAGGAGGGAAGCTCGATCGCGTGCTCGCGCTGGCTCGTCAGCGCCGAGTAGGCGGGGCGGGGCGCCGGGCGACCGAGCATCTCGGTGGTCGCCGACATCACCTTGCACTCGACTTTGGCTTGGTCGAAGATCTCACGCGCGAATTCGTACCAGGAGCAGGCTCCGGCCGCGGCCATGTGGTGGATGCCGAACTCGACTCCCTCGATCAGGCGGACGATGCCGTAGGCGAGATGCCAAGTGTAGGTGGGCGAGCCGACCTGGTCGCGGACGACGAGGACCTCGCCGTGATCGGCGGCCAGCCGCAGCATCGTCTCGACGAAGTTCGCCCCCCCAGTGCCGAACAGCCAGGCGGAGCGGACGATGAAGTGGCGCTTGTTCGCCGCCCGGGTCGCCTCCTCCCCGGCCAGCTTGCTGCGGCCGTAGGCGGAGAGCGGCGCGGTCTGGTCGGTCTCGACGTAGGGTGCTCCCTTGCTGCCGTCGAAGACGTAGTCGCTGCCGACGTAGACGACGGAGGCGCCCATCGTGGCTGCCGCGGCGGCGACGTTGCCTGCCCCCTCGCCGTTGACCCGAGTCGCTGCCTCCTCGGACTCCTCGGCGCCATCGACGTCGGTCCAGGCGGCGCAGTTGATGACGACGTCGGGACGCTCGCCCTCCAGCTTCGCGCTGACCGCGGCGGCATCGGCGATGTCGAGCTCGGCGTGGCCGAAGCCAATCACCTGGTGGCCGGCATTGCCGGCGGCGAGCATCACGTCGCGGCCCAGCATGCCGGCGGCGCCGGTGACGAGCAGCTTCACCGCGAGCCGCCCATCAGATGATCTTGATCTCCGACTTGTCGCCGACCAGCATCCGCAGCGTCTTCGGCATGCCTTCGCTGCGGGTCAGCTTGACTTCGCGGCCGAGCAGGCTGGCCTCCATCCGCGTGCCGAGGTCTTCGACCACCGAGCCGGAGAGGACGATCGAGTGCTCGATTTCGGAGCGGCAGATGCGCACGTCCTCGCCGATCGAGGTATAGGGGCCGACGTAGGCGTCCTCGATCCTGGCGCCGGCGCCGATCACCGCCGGGCCGCGCACGACTGATCCGCTTACCGTCGCGCCCGCCTCGACCACAACCCGGCCCTCGACCCGCGAGTCCTCGTCTATCTCGCCATCGAGGCGTGTCTCGATCTCCTCCAGCACCAGCCGGTTGGCCTCGAGCATGTCGGCGAGCTGGCCGGTGTCCTTCCACCAGCCGCTGACCACCTCCGAGCGCACCTTGTGGCCGTCCTCGATCAGCGCCTGGATCGCCTCCGTGATCTCGTACTCGCCGCGCCAGGAGGGCTCCAGGGCGCGGGCGGCGTCGAAGATCGGCGGGCCGAAGAGGTAGACGCCGACCAGGGCGAGGTTGGAGGGCGGGTCCTTCGGCTTCTCGACCAGGCGCACGACGTGGTCGCCGTCGAGCTCGGCGACGCCGTAGGAGCTGGGGTCGGAGACGGGGGTGAGCAGGATCAGCGCGTCGGGCTCGGCTTCGCGGAAGGTTGCAACGAGGCCGCGCAGGCCGTCGGCCAGCAGGTTGTCGCCCAGGTACATGACGAAGGGCGAGCCGCCGATGAAGTCCTCGGCGGTCAGCACCGCATGGGCCAGACCAGCCGGCTTGTCCTGGACGATGTAGGTGATCTCGGCGCCGAACTGCGAGCCATCGCCGGCTACCGCGCGGATCTCATCGCCGGTCTCGGGCGCGATGATGATCCCGATCTCCGTCACACCGGCCTCGACCAGGGCCTCGATCCCGTAGAAGAGCACGGGCTTGTTGGCGACGGGCACGAGCTGCTTCGCCGAGGTGTGGGTGATCGGCCGCAGGCGGGTGCCGGCGCCACCGGAGAGAATGAGTCCCTTCAGAGGCTCCATTCGAGGCTGCAACCCTACTGCGCCAGCAGATCATGCGACCAGCGATCTACATCCCGACCTACAACGGCCGCGAGCGGCTTGGCAAGGCGCTGCGCAGCCTCGAGGCGCAGAGCCGGCCCGCGGACGTTGTCGTCGCGGACAACGGCTCGGCCGACGGGACGGCTGAGCTGCTGCGCGAAGAGTTCCCGGAGGTGACGCTGCTGGAGCTCGGCGAGAACCTCGGCTTTGGCCGGGCGCTGAACCGAGCGGTCGCCGAGCACCCGGCGGACCCGGTGATCCTGCTCAACAACGATGTCGAGGCAGAGCCTCGCTTCGTCGAGGCGCTGCTCGACGCCGCGGCCGAGGGGGCCGAGAGCGTCGCCGGCGTGCTCGTCCAGGAAGCCACACCCGGACTGATCGACTCCGCCGGCGTCATCGCCGACCGCACCCTGATGGGCTTCGACCACCTGCACGGCGAGCCGCTGGAGAAAGCGGCGGAGGCGCCCGATCCGCTCGGGCCTACCGGGGGCGCAGCCCTCTACCGCCTCGACGCCTTCCGCGCTGCGGGCGGCTTCGACGAGCGCATCTTTCTCTACTACGAGGACCTCGATCTGGCTCTGCGGCTGAGTGCGGCGGGGGGGCGATGCCGTCTCGCGGCCGAGGCGCGCGCGGTACACGCCTACTCCGCCAGCCTCGGAGCGGGTAGTGGCGACAAGTACGCCCGCACCGGCTGGGGCCGCGGCTACATGCTGCGCCGCTACGGGATGATGTCGGAGCCGGGCAGGGCGCTGCGGGCACTCGCCGCCGAGGCAACGATCTGCGCCGGCCAGCTGCTCAAAGACCACACCGCGAAGGGAGTCGGAGGGCGGCTACGCGGCTGGCACGACGCAGCCGGACTGGAGCGCCGCCCGATCGCAGAGGACGCCCTGCTTGACATCTCGCTGCCCGAGGCGCTGGCGCTACGCCGCCGCCGCCGCACCTGAGCGCCCGGTAGAACGTGCCGGTGGTTAGGAGACCCTAACCACCGGCACGTCCAAGCCAGCGGCGGGCACTCGACGGATCACCCTCGCTGCGCAGCCGGCGACGCTCGCGCAGTAGACGAGGCAACCAGGGCAGCGCACTGAGCTTGCCGCGCAGGGTTGCGAGGAAACGACGCTCGCGGGCAGCGCGGAGCAACGAGCCGGCCTCGGCCACGGCGACCCTGGGGATTGCGGTCGCTGGCATGAACTTGACCTGGGTGGCGAACCGGTTGCGAGCGACAAGCCTCGCGTTGTCGGCCGTGGGGCGCTGGAAGCCCTCCAACCAAGACGCGTTGCCGACGTGCCAGACCACCGCCTCGGGGATGTACTCGAAGCGCCAACCGGCGATCCGCGCCCGTACGTTCAGATCGACGTCCTCGTAGAAGGCGAAGTAGCTCTCGTCATAGCCGCCGAGGTCGGCGAACAGCTCGCGGCGCAGCAGGCAGGCAGCGCCGCAGACTCCAAAGATCTCGCGCCGCTCCGCGCTCCACAGCCCCTGCCCCTCGCCCATCCCCAGCTCGACCGCACGGCCGTCTTTGGTCAGCGCCTGACCGGCGCTGTAAAGGCGGGCGGCGTCCGGAGAGAGCTTCGACTCGCCGTCCTCGAGCTGGAGGATGCGTGGCTGCACGCCGCCGAGCGTCTCGTCGTCGAGGAGCGCATCGAGCAGCGTGGAGACGCAGCCTGACTCGAGCACCGTGTCCGCGTTCAGCGCCAGGATCGCTGGCGCCCCCGTCCGCGCCACGCCGAGGTTGACCGCGGCGGCGAAGCCGATGTTCTGGGGAAGGGACACGTACGGCACCTTCTCGCACTCCAGGTATTCGACCGAGCCGTCGCCGGAGCCGTTGTCGACGACCAGCAGCTCGAGCTCATCCCCCTGGCTGCGCAGAGATCCGATGCAGCGGGGCAGGTAGCCGAGCGAGTTCCAGCTCGGAATCACTACCGCGACAGATGGGGAGTCACCCACGGCGGAGAAGCCTGACAGCTGATCGCGCGCGCAGCTTCGGCGCCCTGGGGCGCCGATATCGTGCCGCCGATGCGTAGAGGTCCCCTCTTGCGGCTCGGCGAATCCCTGTTCCCAGATGCGCCTCCAGCCCGGATGACCCTGGGGCGAGGCGAGAGCACGGTCGTCGTCGTCGCGCTGCTGGCGCTTGCCACCATCCTCCAGCTCGCTCGCCTGGGGTGGTCGGCCTCGCTCAACTCGCTCTGGGCGGAGGACGGGCCGATCTACCTCCAAGAAGCGCTGCACCAGGACTTCTGGCATGCGATCGTCCACACTTACGCTACCTACCTCGTCCTCGTCCCCCGCCTGATCGCCGAGGCCGCCAGTCTCGCGCCGCTGCAGGACACGGCCGCAGCCGTCTCGATCCTCTCCGCCGCGGTCGTTTCCCTCAGCGGGCTCGTTGTCTGGCACGCGAGCGCAGCCCACGTTCGCAACCTCTACCTTCGCGGCACCCTCGCCGCCTTGGCGGTTCTGGTCCCGGTGGCCGGCCTCGAGTCCCTCGACTCTGCCGCATATGTGCCCTGGTACATGTTGTTCGCGACCTTCTGGATCCTGCTCTGGCGCCCGCGCACCATGCGCGGCGCGGCCCTCGCCGCGCTCTTCGTGCTCGCGACGGGACTGAGCACGCCTGGCGTCTGGTTCTTCCTCCCCCTCGCCGCCCTGCGCGCGGCGGCTGCCCGCGACCGCCGCGACTTGGCGATCCTCGCCGGCTTCGCGATCGGGGCGGCAGTGCAGGCGCCGGTGCTCGCACTCAACAACGAACAGGCGGTGGCGCCGCTGTGGACCAGCGACATCTGGACCGTCTATGTGCAGCGGGTCGTCGACGGAGCGCCGCTCGGACTTCGCCTCGGCGGCATCGGCTGGGAGCACCTTGGCTGGCCACTGCCGATAGCCCTAGTGCTTGCCGGGGTTGCGGGACTGGCGATCGGGGCCAAGCGCTCGACTCCGGCCGCCCGTTACATCGCCGCGATCGCGATTCCTACCTCCCTGGCGATGTTCGTGGTCTCCGTGTACCAGCGCGCCGTGGGGACGCAGATGCTGTGGCCAGAGGGCATCTACAACGGCACCGGCAGCCGCTACGCGATCGTGCCTGCACTGCTCGTGGTCAGCGCCGCCGTGGTCCTCGTCGACGGGGCGTTGCGGAGGCAGGAGGCGCCGCGGAGGATCTCGCCACTCGGCGCCGCGACGGTAGCGCTGCTGCTGATCGCCCTCGTCACCTCCTTCTACGCCCGCGAAATCAGCGTTCGCGGCGTGCCCCCCTGGGACGACGCCCTCAAGGCCGCTGCCGATACGTGCGCCAGCGAACACCCGGAGGACGCCTCGGTTCCAACCTCACCGTCGGGCTTCGGCATCCAAGTTCCCTGCGACCAGGTCCTCGACGCCTACCCGCCAACGCGAGCGCAACACGGTCGTGGCCCCTGACGGCGGAGCGCCGCGCTAGCGTTCGCCGCAGTTCGCCGGGTTCGGAAGCGCCCCGGACCGCCCGAGCCGAACCTCCGATGCCTACCGACAACGCCCCCGCAACCCCGCTCCCCGCGCCCAGCCGCGAGGCGCCGACGGCCGACGGGCCCCTAGCGATCCAGGTCGAGGATCTGCACAAGTCGTTCCGGATCCCCACCCACCGGGTCGACTCGCTCAAAGAGCGGATGGTGAGGCCCTTCTCCTCCCGCGACTATCGCGAGCTGCATGCGCTCGACGGCGTCTCCTTCGAGATCCGCCAGGGTGAATTCTTCGGCATCGTCGGCCGCAACGGCTCCGGCAAGAGCACGCTGCTGAAGTTGCTGGCCAGCATTTACCGGGCCGATGCGGGCACGATCCGGATGGCCGGCCGGCTGGCCCCCTTCATCGAGTTGGGGGTGGGCTTCAACGCCGAGCTGACGGCACGCGAGAACGTCGTGCTGAACGGGGTCATGATGGGCCTCACCCCGCAGGAGACGCGCGACCGGCTCGATGCCGTCCTCGAGTTCGCCGAGCTCGAGGAATTCGTCGACCTGAAGCTGAAGAACTACTCCTCGGGGATGCTGGTCCGACTCGCCTTCTCGCTGATGATGGAGGTCGATGCCGACATCATGCTGATCGACGAGGTGCTGGCGGTGGGCGACGCGGCTTTCCAGCAGAAGTGCGCCGACGCCTTCCGCGAGATGAAAGCGGCAGGCAAGACGATCGTCCTCGTCACCCACGAGATGGCGACGGTCGAGGAGTACTGCCACCGCGCGATGCTGATCGACGGCGGCGAGATCCAGCACATCGGCGATCCGGCCGAGGTCGGGCGACGGTACCTGCGGCTGAATTTCGAGCGGGGGAGCGAGCTGGCGGGTCACGCCCACGGCGACTCCTCGGAGAGCGCCTCGGTGCGGCTGGTCGACACCTGGGTCGAGAACGCGGAGGGAACCCGAGTCAACACCCTGGAGCACGGCGAGGACATCCGCTTGCAGGTCGAGCTGGAGGCGAAAGAGGACCTCCCCGGACTCGATGTGGGCTTCATCGTCGCCAACGCCGACGGGGTCGGCGTCTTCCAGTTTGGCATCCCGGTCGGCGAGGCCGAGGGGGCACGTGAGATCGGCGCGGGGCAGCGGGTCAGGGTCGAGGCCAAGCTCGAGAACCCGCTCGCGGCGGGGCGGTACTTCGTCCATTGCGGCATCAACCGCGCCTTCGAAGAAGGCGCGGTTGAGCTGTACGTCCAGGGGGCGATCGACTTCCTCGTCTTCGGCGGGCCGAAAACCAGCGGCATCGTCTCGCTCGAGCACGAGGTCAACGCCGCGATCGAAGACGGGCCCGCATCATGAGCGTGTCGCCGCTCGAAACCACGCCGCTGCTGCGCGAGGTTCGCGGACCATCCGCACTCGGTGGTGGCCGGCGCCGCTTCTTCGACCTGCTCTGGCTGATGTCGGTGACCGAGTTCAAACGCGTCTACTTCGGCACCGTGCTCGGTTACCTATGGTCGCTGATACGGCCGCTGATCCTGTTCGGGGTCCTGCTGTTCGTCTTCACCCAGGTCTTCCGGGTCGGCCACAACCTGCACAATTACCCGGTGATGCTGCTGCTCGGCATCGTCCTCTACACGTTCTTTCAGGAAGCGACGCAGAACTCGGTCACCTCGGTCGTCTCCCAAGAGGGCGTGGTGCGCAAGACCCAGTTCCCGCGCTTGGTAATCCCGTTCGCAACGGTGCTCACCAGCGCCTTCAATCTCTGCGTCAACCTGACCGTCGTCTTCGTCTTCATCCTCGCCTGGGGGGTCGACCCGACCTGGACCTGGCTGCTATTTCCCGTCGCCCTGGCGGTGCTGTTCGTCTTCGCCACCTCCCTGAGTGCCGCGCTCTCAGTGCTCTACGTGCGCTTCCGCGACGTGGCGATCATCTGGGCCGTCCTCGCGCAGGTCCTGCTCTACGCGACGCCGATCCTCTATCCGCTCGGCAAGAAAGGAATCAACAACCCGTCGATCGAACGCCTGCTGATGGTCAACCCGCTGGGGGTGATCTTCGAGCAGGTCCGCGTCTGGGTCCTGGCCGAACCGGAGGCGCCGACCGCCGTCCAAGCGGCCGGTGGCGCCCTTCACCTGCTGCCGGCCGCAGCGATTTTCATCGGGGCTTGTGTCTACGCCGTCTGGATCTTCAACCGCGCGGCACCGCGAATCGCCGAGGACCTCTGACGGAACTCAGAGGCAGACCCGAGCCTGCTGCTGCGCTTCGACGTGCAGGTACCAGGGTTGCGTGGCATTGTCGCGGGGAATCCGTAACACGGTCACCGAGTCGCCGGAGGCACCCGGAGTGAGGACTGGGAATTCGTCGGCCGCAAAGCGGCGCAAGGAAAAGGCGGCGTGCGGGCCTGACGCCAGTTCGATCTTGGCCAGGCCGGAAGAGAGCGGCACCTCCAATCTTTCGGAGGCAGCGCCGCCGGGCAGGACAACGCAGCGCTTGCCTGCCGGAGGGCGCGTATGGAAGGCGCCGGGCCTGGTCATGGTCGAGATCGGCAGCGCCGATGCCAGGACAACATCTGCGTAGTGGCGACCAGGCTCTGGCGCCGATTCCAGTTCCGCTGGGGAGTAGGCAGGAGATCCCCATCGGTGCCTAGCTTCGAAGTACTTACCGGCTTCGACGATGGCAAGCGAGGCGGTCCCAGTAACTTCCGGCGACGCCAGCGAAAAGTCGGGTTGAATCGTACGGCTGGCGATTTCCATCGCCGCCAGGTCGGAGCGGGTCAACACGGTCTGTTCTTTCAACCAATCGCTCCCGTGTCGCAGCGGGACGAGATTCGAGGCGACGGCCACCACCGCCACGGCGCCGGCCACGATCAGCCCGCGTCTGCTGAACCGCACTCCGCGCAGCAACTCAGTGGCGAGCAGGAGGACAAAGACGCCCCCTGCGTATAGGTAGCGATCCTGGTACGCCTCTCGGCCGGGCACGAAGTTGAAAGCCGCGAGGAGCCAGTTAGTCGTGGCGGCGATGGCGACAGGCCAGAAGCGCGGAGAGAAACCGGGCTTGCGCAGCTGCGCGTAAACGACCAGGGCAATCAGCGCGACCAGGATCGGCACGCCCCAGTCGGGTGGCACGGAGCTGGCCGCGCTTGACTTGTTCAATCCGAGCAGCGCCTCGACCGCCGTGGCCATGCCTTCGAGCACGTAGACGGGTGAGGTGAGGATGTTCGAAAGCGTGATGTGCCGTTCGGCTTCGTGGCCCCAGCCCACCCACCAGGCGGCATAGAGGAGCGCCGGGATCGCCACGAGGTACGCCCGCTTGAGGCCATGGCTACGGCGCCGTTGCACGATGTCGGCGGCGGCCCCCACCAGGAACGACAAGCCGAGGCTGGAGAAGCCGACAGACAGCGTCAGGAATAGGCACGCCGCGATGTCGCCGCGGCTGTCGCCGCGGTCGAGGGCGAGAAGCATCGCGATCCCGAAGAGCACGGAACCGACGAAGGCGATCTGGAAACCCCAGAGGAGGTCCGCCCAGGCGGGTCCGAGGAAGAGCAGCAACGCAGCAGCGATCAAGGCAGGCCAGGACCCGAGGCGGCGGCGGACGTAGACGAAGAGAAGCGTGGCGCTGACCAGGACAGCCACGGTCAACGCCACACGTTCCGGGGTGGCCGTGGCCATTCCGAACAGTGCCAACTCCAGCTTCTGGAGCGCCACCGGGATCACCGCGATGTGCTCGTTGTGGGGCATGAGAAATGCCCGGGCAGAGAAGTCCTGCCGGTCCAGAAGAAAGGCCCAGGTGTCCTGGAAAAAGGTCGTCCCCCAGCCCGCCACGGTGAGAGCAACCGCGGAGGCGATCAATGCCGTGCCAAGCAACGCCACCGGTCCGTACCGCTCGAACCAGGCCCACAACTTCGAGACTGCCACCGACGGGCCCTCTCCGCTGTCTCGTTGCCTCATCTCCATTTTGCTTGGCGACGCGCCCCTGCGCCACGACACGAGCGCGCGAGTCTAGTCCGAGGTCGAGAGGGCTGGGACTGCGACCTCCCTGGCCGCGCCATCCGCGTACAGCGCGACGACACCGAAGGCGACCAGCGAGACGGCCGCGATCAGTGCCGTCAGGTTGGAGTAGGTGGTGCCTTCTGGGGGTTCCAGCGATGGCGCATAGATCGCGAGCATCAGCAGCGCGTTGACGCCGAGAAGCCAAACCGCGAAGCGCGGGACGACCGCTCGCAACCCCACCGCGGCGCCACAGAGTCCAAGCACCGGGATCAAGTAGCTGCCTTGGTGGATGACGGTGCTGGCCAGCGTGCCACCGAACAGCAACAGGCCCCAGGCGACAGCGCCAATGACAAAGACTGCGAAGCAGGACAACGCGAGTCTCCATTCGTCCGGGTTGAGCGCGCGTCGCCGCCATCCCACTGCCATCGCCAGAGGAGCGACCAGCATCACGCCCATCGACGGCAACAAGTAGAGGAAGAGGATCGTCCGAACTTCCGCCAGCAGATCGGCGAATTCACCAGCCTTGGCGACTCGCACGGCGTTTTCCACTCCCAGCGCCATCGGTTCGCCGCCAGACATGGTCACGAAATTGTCGACCTTGTTGTCAATTGCGCCCCCGACCCCAGCCTCTCCGTAGGCATCGGTGATGGTCTCGACAACGCCGCGGTTATCGATTTCGATTGCTCCGCCCAGGAACCACTTAGTCAGGCGGTTCCCTGGCGGATCGCCATACTTCTGATACGCCGACCATGGGCCCATCAACGCGAGGCCAACCAGTAGGCCGACGCCGATCCAGCGCCAGCTTGGCAAACCGCGGAAGCCGGCAATCAGGACGAGGGGGAGAGCCCCAAAAACGCTCGACCCGTGTCCAAGCATTGCCAAGCCAAGCAGCGTTGCGACCAAGACGGCTCCCCAGACGCTGCGCCGCACCTCCAGCCAAAGTGGCGTCAGAATGAGGGCGGCAGCCGCGATGAGCATCGCCGCGGGCAGCATCTTCGGCCAGACGAAGAAGCCGTTGACGATCGCGACGTCGCTGAGCAGCACGGTGAGCATCGCCAGAGCTCGCGTCACGCGGCCGACTCGGCCCGCCGTGAGCAGCGCCCACAACCCGACGATCCAGAGCTGTTGCAGAACGACTCCCATCACCTCGTAGTGCAGGCTGGTGTCATCCCAGCCGAAGGTTCGCTCGAGCAACGAGTAGCCGACTTGCAGCGGCGGCCTGTCGCTCGCCAGCCATTCACCGGGGTAGATCGGCGGCGTCCCGCTGTGACCGTGGCTGAAGAACCAGTCGGAGAAGAAGCGTGGGATGTCGTTGTCCGTTGGGAGCTGCCCGGAGAATCGGGTGGCGGACGTGGCAATCGCGCTATCGGCGCCGCCATGCACAAAGCCCAGAAAAACAAGGAAGGCCGAGCCAAACATCCACAGGCCCAGCGGAGTCGCCAGCCGGCGCAGCAGCGCTCGGTCGATGTGCCCGCCGTATATCGACCAGGCAATCAGCAACACCGAGCCAAACTCTGCGAAGTAAGCCAACGTCTGGCCTGCCTCATGGTCGGCGTAGTAGAACCAGAAGGCGAGCATCGCTACCGCGCCGGTGGCGGCCAGTCCGATCGCCAGAAGCACCGCCTCTTGTTTAACGCCGCTCCGCGCCGCGAACAGCGTCGCCGCGACCCCCGGCAGGCCGGTCAGGGCCAAGTGCACCACTAGCAACAGCAGCAATTCGCCCTGCATCGGCGACAGGTTTGCACAACTTGGATCGAGCCCGTTCGGCTGAGATTCCGCCGGTGGCGAGGCGGGTAGACTCGCCTGCGATGGCCGAGCAGGCTACGTCCGCGAAGCAGATGTCCAACCCTGACCACGGTGAGGACAGCGCCGGGATGCGCGAGGAGCTCAGTCGCAGCAGGGAGGAGATCCTCCGGCTTCGCGACCTGCTGATCGCCAGGGATGCCGAACTCGGCGCCACCCGGGGCCGCCTTGCCGAGATCGAAGCGCAGTCGCTGAAATTGCTCAATGCAGCGGCAAGGCTGCGTGGACTCCTTCCCGGGTTCGTCTGGACTGCTGTCGCCACGCTCCGCAAGCTCCGGAGATAACGACGATGCCCGAGCCCAGGTTCTCGCTCGTCACCCCGGTGTACGAGACGCCGGCCGATGTGCTCGTGGCGATGCTCGGCTCCGTGCGCGCTCAGAGCTTTGCCGACTGGGAGCTGTGTCTGGTCGACGACGCCTCGGCGAGCCCTCACGTCGCCGAGCTGCTCGAAGCCGCGGCACGCGAAGACGCGCGAATCCGCGTCTCCCGCCGCGAGTCCAACGGCGGCATCGTCGCCACGTCCAACGACGCCCTGGCGATGGCAAGGGGCGAGTTCATCGCCCTCCTCGACCACGACGACGTGCTGCACAAGGCCGCGCTGGCGAGCGTTGAGGAGGCGATCCGGGCTCACCCCGAAGCTGACTACGTCTATACCGACGAAGACAAGATCGACCGCGCCGGCAACCGGTCGACCCCGTTCTTCAAGCCGGACTGGTCGCCAGAGCGGATGCGGACCCAGATGTACACCTGCCACCTCAGCGTCCTGCGCCGATCGCTGGTCGAGGAAGTCGGCGGCTTCGACCCCGAGTTCGAGGGCTCTCAGGATTGGGACCTGGTGTTGAAGGTGACCGAGCGGGCGCGGCAGGCCCTGCACGTTCCCCAGGTGCTCTACCACTGGCGCACGCTGGAGACCTCCGCCGCCGGGGGCGGGGAAGAGGCGAAGCCGTGGGCGTTCGAAGCGGGCACTCGTGCGATCCAGGCCCACTGCAAGCGGATCGGCCTGCTCGCCAAGGCTGAGCGTGACGAGGAGTCTCCCGGCGTCTACCACCTCCGGCCGCAGCTGGAGCACGAGCCGATGGTGAGCATCGTCATCCCCACGGCGGGCCAGTCGCGCGAAGTGCGCTACGAGAACGTCGTTCTGGTCACTCACTGCGTGCGCAGCATCATCGAGTCCTCCAGCTATGAGAACTACGAGGTTGTCTGCGTCGTCGATGACTCGACCGACCCAAGCGTGCTGGACGAGCTGCAGGCGATCGCCGGCGACCGGCTCCGTCTCGTCATCTACGACGAGCCTTTCAACTTCTCCGCCAAGATCAACCGCGGCGCCGTCCACAGCGAGGGGGAGCATCTGCTCCTTCTCAACGACGACATGGAGGTCATCACCCCGGACTGGATCGAGCGGCTGGTGATGTATTCGGGGGTCCAGGACATTGGCGCGGTCGGCGCACGGCTCCTCTGGGAAGACGGGCGGCTCCAGCACGCCGGCGTGCTGTTCGAGAACGGCGGCTACCCGGGTCACATCTACCGAGGTTTCTCAAGCGATTTCAGCGGCTACTCCAACAACGTGCTCATCGCCCAGAACTACCTGGCCGTCACCGGCGCCTGCCTGATGACCCGCCGCGAGCCCTTCGAAGAGGTGGGCGGCTTCAGCACCACCTTCCCCGTCAACTACAACGACATGGACTACTGCCTGAAGCTCCGCGCCGGTGGGCGCCGCGTCGTCTATGACCCGGACACCGTCCTCTATCACTTCGAGTCCTCGAGCCGCTCCACCGACGTGGAGGACTGGGAGAAGGAACGGCTGGTCGAAAAATGGCTTCACCTGACCAAGACCGACCCCTCGACGAACCCGAGCCTGCGCCACGGGGCGCCCCGGCTGAGCGCTTCGATCGCCTCGGTGCTACGGGGACGCGCACGCTCGCTCTCCCGGTAGGGTCCGCCGATGACGACCCGCAGCGACTTTCCGGCGACGGCCGAGGCGCTCAGGGCGGACCCGTTGTTCAACGAGTGGTGGTACTACGGAGTGGAACTGCTGCCCGGCGTAGCTATCCCCGGCCAGCACCCCACCTCGATCCCAATGCTCCCGCGGCTGCTGATGCGCCGCTGCGACCTGCGCGGCATGGCCTGCCTGGACATCGGGACGATGGAGGGCCTGACCCCCACCCTGATGGCACGCGGCGGCGCGTCCCGGGTGCTCGCCATAGACGGCCTTGACTACTGCAAACAGAAGCTGGCCGCGGTTCGGCACTACTACGGCGTGTCCTTCGAGTACCGCACGGTCGGCCCGATGTACTCCCTCACCGAGACCCTGCGAGGCGAGGGCTTCGACTTCATCAACTGCTCCGGCCTGCTCTACCACGTCTTCTCCCCGTTGATGATCCTGGCCGGACTCCGCGGGCTGCTCAAACGCAACGGCGTGCTGGCGGTCTCCACCAACGTGATCCTCGATCGCGGCTTCGCGGCCGAGTTCAACGCCGCCGGCAGGCTCCAGGAGGAGCCGAACACCTTCTGGTACCTCTCCACCGGCCTGCTCGACTACTTCCTGCGCCTCCTGCGCTTGGCGCCGATCGAGTGCCTCTACCAACCGCATGAGGCCATGGATACCCCCTGGCGGATGAAGACCGGGATGCAATCCGGCTACGCGGCGATCCTCTGCCGGGCCGTCGACCACGAGCTGCCCACTGTGGGCGACGCGTGGATGTCCCAGGCGGCAAAGCACTCCTGCGAGCTCGAGTGGATCCCGGACTGGGATCGCGCCGACTCGCAACCGATCTCCGGCATATCCCTGAGGCGTTCCCGCAGCGGCCTTTCCTTCCTTCGGAGCCGCAAGGTCAGGAACGAACAGGTCCGACCTGTGGACATCACGACCGCGATCGAACAGCAGCAACCGGTCAGCAAGTCCGACACCCAGTCGGACTCCTACACGCTGACCCTCTCCGACTCGGCCTGAGCCCGACCTACTGCCGGTCCACAGGCCGAGCGGGCACGCCCATCACCGTCACTCCGTTCGCGACGTCCTTGGTGACGACCGCGCCCGAGCCAACGATCGCCGAGCGCCCGACGACGACACCCGGCAGCAGGGAGGCGGCGCCGCCGATCATCGCCCCGTCTTCGACCACCGGCCCCTTGACCACCTCCTCGATGTAGCCGTCTCCGCCGAACGAGTTGTCGTTGGTGCTCACGACCATCGCCGCGATGAAGACGTCGTCCCCGATCCTCATGCCACCGGTCAGGTGGGACTTGTCCATGATCCGAGTGCGGTTGCCGACCGTGACCTCGCGGTCAAGGGTCACGTCGCGGCCGATGACGTTGCCCTCGCCGATCCGGCTCAGCTCCCTGATCGACGCCCCGTCGCCGATCAGGTTGTCAGCTCCTATCTCCACGTCGTAGTAGACGACGACATTGGCGCCGACTGCACAATCCGGGCCGACCGTCAGCTTGGCCTCGAAGTCCGGCGTGCGCGCGATCGCACCGGCGGCGCGGGGTGCGCGGCCGAGGAAGCTGCCGGGGAGAACCTCCGTGCCGCTCCCCACTCGGACGTTTTCAGCGATCACCACGTGCGGGTGAATCGTCACCCCGTCTCCGATCTCCGCCCCCGGTCGCACGACCGCAAACTCCGAGATGGTGACGCGCGACCCGATCGAGTCGCTGTCGACACTTGCGTTGGGATGGATCGATGGCATCGGGAGGGACATCCGACGGCGGGGACCGCAGACTCGGCGATCGTATCCGAGGACGCCAGATCCGCTGCTAGGGTGCCTCGCCTCTTGGGCGTCGAGGACTGCAAGCTGCTGGAGTTCCCGGTCGTACACGACCCACAGGGCAACCTGACCTTCGTCGAGCAGAAGCGGCACGTGCCCTTCGGGATCGCCCGTGTCTACCACCTCTACGACGTGCCGGGGGGCGCGGTGCGCGGCGGCCATGCCCACCGAGAGTGCGAGGAGGTCCTGGTCGCGATGGCCGGGAGCTTCGAGGTGGTGGTCGACGACGGGTCTGAGAAGAAGAGTGTCCGGCTCAGCCGCTCCCACCTCGGGCTCTACCTGCCGCGGATGATCTGGCGAGAGCTGGTCGACTTCTCCTCCGGCTCGGTCTGCATGGTGTTGGCGTCCGCCTTCTACGATGAGGCCGACTACATCCGCGATTACTCGGAGTTCCAGGCAGCTATGGCGGCCGCTTGACCTAAGGACGCGCGCCGGCCTCGAGCAGCGCCGTTGCCGTCGCCTCGCATTGCTCGAGGGTCAACTGCGGGTAGAGCGGCAGGCTCAAGGTGCGGTCGGCAAGCGTCTCGCCGACCGGAAAGCTGCTGCGCCGCCAACCGCGGTCGAGGTACGGGGGAGCGAGATGCGGCAACAGCGGGTAGTGGACAGACGTCTCGATGCCCCTTTTCCGAAGCGCCCTGGCACGCGCGTCGCGATCTGCGCAGCCGATCGCAAAGAGATGCCAGACGGGCTCCACCCACGCGAGAGGACCCGGCAGCTCGACCGAGGCATGGCCCGCCAGGACCTCCATGTAGCGCTCGGCGAGCTTTGCCCGGTCTGCGTTCCAGCCATCGAGGTGCGGCAGCTTCGTCCGCAGCACCGCCGCCTGGATCTCGGTCAGGCGCGAGTTGACGCCAGCCATCTCGATCTCGTACCTGTTCTTCATCCCGTAGTTCCGCAGCAGACGCAGCTTGGCGGCGAGCTCGTCGTCATCGGTCGTCACCGCTCCGCCGTCGCCCAGCGCGCCGAGGTTCTTCGACGGGTAGAAGGAGAACGCCGCCGCGTCGCCGAGGCCGCCGACACGCCGTCCCCGGTACCTGGCCCCATGCGCCTGCGCGGCGTCCTCGATCACGAGGAGTTCGCGTTCGCGCGCGATCTCGCCGATCGCCTCCATCTCGGCCGGTTCGCCGCGCAGGTGGACCGGCACTATCGCTGCCGTCCGCTCGGTTATCGCCCCGGCGATCAGCGCCGGGTTCAGGTTGTAGGTCTCGGCGACGACGTCAACGCCGACCGGGGTGGCCCCCGCTCGCGAGACGCCGAGCCAGGTCGCGATCCAGGTGTAGGCCGGCACGATGACCTCGTCGCCGGGACCGACCCCCGCGGCACGAAGGGTCAGCTCGATCGCGCTCAAGCCACTCCCTACACCCACACAGTGACGGGTGGCGCAGTAGTCGGCGAACTCGCGCTCGAACCCCTCTAGCTCGGCTCCGAGCAGATACCAACCCGAGCTTACGACTCGCCCGACCGCATCCTCGATCGCACCTTCGAGCTCCTCGTTGGCCTTCTTCAGATCGATGAAGGGGATGGCGTCGCTCATGACGGCGCTAATCCGAGAGACGCCCTCATTCGACCGACGGGATGCCGTGCGCCCAGTCCGCGTGGGACTCGTACCTGCTCTCGTGCTTGTCGGCGAGGATCTGGTCGACCATGCCGAACCTCACTCCGGCCTGCACCATGCGGCGGCACAGGGACCAATCGTTCGGTTCGGCGTTGAGGTAGTCGGCTGGCTCCATCTGGAAGAAGGCGAGCCCAGCGTGATAGAGGGCGGCCTGCAAGACGTATTCGCCCTTGGCCGGCGGGAAGCTGCCGATCTCGAGCGTCTCGCCGTCGCGGTACTGGACCGCGTGGCGTCCGTAGCAATGCTCGAAGCGATGCTCGCGGGCCGCCTCCAGCAGGACCTCCGTGTGCTCTGGGCGTACGGCGTCGTCGTCGCCCAGTGCCGCGATCCAGCGTCCGCGGACGAGGGAGAGCGCATCGTTGTAAGGGGGAGTGCCGATCATGTACCAGCGGACGCTCTCGTCCTCCGGATAGGGACCGCGGACGGAGCGGTTGTGGAAGCGGATCCGTGGATCGTCGAATCTCGCGATGACCTCCTTCGTCTCCGGCGGCGAGCAGTCGCCCGCGACGATCACCTCGAGGTTGGTGTAGGTCTGGTTCAGGATCGAGGGCAGCGAAGTCTCGCGCAGACTCTCGAACCGCTGGTAGGTCGGCACAATGAAGGAAACGAGGGGTTCCGGCTCGGTGTAGGCGAGCTCGTACTCCTCGCTCGCGCGAAGCGCGTACAGCCTTTGCCGCTGCGCCGGATCTTCCTCGTAGATGTGGCGCAGCATCTCCCCTGCCCGGCCGAGCTCTTCTGAGACCTGCTCCGCCATCCTCTGCAGCCCCTCCCTGGCCTGGCCGAGCTCTTGCTCCAGCGCCTGGCCAATCCGCAGCAGCTCGACAAGGCGAGCTTCCTGCTTGACCAGGCGGGTGTCCTGATCGGCGAGATGCGCTCCCAGGTCGGCTACGTAGGGGCCCGCGACGTGATCCGCCTGGCGCCGGAACAGCCTCCGCATCGATTGCAGCATGGAGATGCGTGATGTTATGCGCTCGCGGGGCGTCTCTCTACTCCGGATGCGCCGGCACCAGCACTGGTTGCGCTCAAACGGCCACGGCCACCACGTGAACTGGCCGGGTCTGAGGCGGCGACGAAGAGCAGGACGAGGCCGCCGAGGAACACCGGTAACGCCCGGAAGCACCTCGATCCAGGTGACACAAGATTCCGTAGCGAGACCGAATTGCATAACCATGTTCAAACGCTAAGATCGAGCCGTTGGATGTAACGACCGAACTCGAGCGCCCGATCGCCGAGCTGGTCGGCCAACATGCCGCCGAGCAGCCTGAGGCGGTCGCGATCGAGGACGGGCCGCGACATCTCACCTACGCGGAGCTGGATGCCGCCGGAGCACGCATCGCCGCCGGGCTGCGGGCCGCTGGCGTGGGGGACGAAGAGCCGGTTGCCGTATGCCTGCCGCGATCGTGGCAGGCGATCTGTGCTTTTCTCGGCATCCTGCGCGCCGGCGCCGCCTACGTGCCGATCGATCCCTCCTATCCGTCCCGGCGCCAGCGGCAGTTGCTCGACCTGGCAGGGGCACGCCTGGCGCTGACCGGCGAGGCCCACGGGCACCGTCTGCCGCCCCAGGTCGAGAGGGTCGACGCAGAGGCCTGCGCGCTGAGTGGCGCAGGCGTGACGCCTGCAACGCAGCCGGCGGGAAACGACCGCCTTGCCTACGTGCTCTTCACCTCGGGATCGACCGGCACCCCGAAAGGCGTCGAGGTGACGCATTGCAACCTCATCAACCTGCTGCGCTCGGGCGCCGACCTGGTTCCCCGCGACAACGACACGGTGCTCCAGGTCGTGCCCTTGGGGTTCGACGTCTCCGGCCTGGAGATCTGGGGGGCGCTGCTCAACGGCGCCCGCCTGGTGATCGCACCCCGCGTCCGGCCCGATCCTGCGCAGCTCGGTCGGCTGATCGTCGAGCGAGGGGTGACGATGCTCGCGATCTCGACCGGGCTTCTGCATGAGCTGATCAACGCCGCGCTCCCCGATCTCGCCGGCCTGCGGCTCTGCGTCGCAATCGGCGACGTTCTCTCGCCGCGGGCGGTCGCGGCGCTGCGGTCCGCTCACCCCGCGGTGCGAGTGCTTAACGGCTACGGCCCGACCGAGGCGACGATCGTGGCCTCCAGCTTCGAGGTCGACGGTGACGACCGAGGGCCGGTGCCAATCGGCAGGGCACTGCCCGGCTATCACCTCTATGTGCTCGACGAGTCGGGCGAGCTGCAGCGGGAGGGCGAGCCCGGCGAGCTCTGGATCGGCGGCGCCGGCGTCGCCCGCGGCTACCGGAACGACCCGGAGCGCACGGCCGAACGCTTCCAGGCGAACCGTTTCGAGGGCGGGTCGATGTACCGGACCGGGGACAGGGTGCAGCTGCGCCCTGACGGCGAGCTGATCTTCCTCGGCCGGCTCGATGCCCAGGTGAAGATCGACGGCCAGCGGGTGGAGCCCGGTGAAGTCGAGCAGGCGCTGGCCGCCCATCCGGATGTCTATGAGGCCGCGATCCTCGTCAGAGAGGACGTACCCGGGCACAAGCGCCTCGTCGCCTACGCCGCCCTGCGCCCGGGCGGAAGAGCTTCTGCGACGGAACTGCAAGTGCACCTGGCGTCGCGCCTGCCTGGCTCCATGACTCCCGACTCGGTCGTGCTGCTCGACGCGATGCCCAGAAACGAGCGGGGCAAGGTCGACCGAGACGCGCTGCCGGCGCCCCAACGCGACCTTTCCGACGATGCCCTGGCCGACCCTGGAGTCGCTTCCGTTGCCCGGCTGATGGCCGAGGTGCTGCAGCTCGACGCCGTCGGGCCGGACGAGGACTTCTTCGACCTCGGGGGCACCTCGCTGCTGGCGCTGCAGCTCGCCGGCCGGCTGCGCGGACAGCTGGGCGCCCGCATCGACATCGGCGCCGTCTTCGAGGAGCGCACGGCGGCGGGGCTGGCGGGGCGGATCGGCGCCCCTGGTGCAGAGAAGCCAGAACTGCCGCCTCTGTTGGCCGGCCCCAGTGCCGAGACCGCGCCCGTCAGCGCAGCCCAACGGCGGGCACTGCTGTTCAGCAGGATGCACCCGGATTCGATCGCCTACCAGTTCGCAGCGATCTTTCGTTTCGAGGGGAGCCTGGACCAAACGGCCCTTCGGGGCGCGCTGGACGACCTCATCCGTCGCCACGAGATCCTCCGCACCTCCTTTTTCGAAAGGGACGGAGAACCGCTCCAGATCATCCATGCAGAGTGCGAGGCGCCGCTGGAGACCGTCGATCTTCGGGACTGTGCCCACGACGCCTGGCCCCAGCTCGTGCGGGGCCGGGTGAGGACGCGAATCGACCCAGCCAAGTTACCGCTCATGCGCTGGGTGCTGGCGCGGCTCGACGAGCGCTCCTGGGCCCTGCTCCACGTCGAGCACCACCTGATTCACGACGGCTGGTCCTTCGCCGTGCTGGCCGGCGAGCTGGCTGAGCTGTATTCGGCCCGAGTCGAAGGCCGCCAGCCGGACCTGCCCGAGCCGGTAGTGCAATTCCAGGACTACACCCGCTGGGAGCGAGAGGCGCATCGGGGGGGCCCCGTGCGGAGCCAGATCGAGGACTGGGCTCGCCGCCTCGATCCGGAGCCGCCCCTGGTCGAGCTGCCGGGCGCCAAAGCGCGACCGCCTCGCGAGTCTTTTGCGGGCGGCTCGATTCGGCGCCGGATCGACCGCGAGCTGGTGTCGCAATTACGCTCGCTCGCCAACGAGAACCGCGTCACCCTTTTCATGGTCACCCTGGCCGCCTTCCTGGTGCAGCTGCGGCGCTATTCCGGAGTGGACGACCTGCAGGTGGGATCCGGGCTTGCGAACCGGCGCGACCCCAACGCGGAGGGGCTGATCGGAATGGTCGTGAACACGGTCGCGCTGCGCTGCGACCTCGGCGGCGACCCTGAGGTGCGCGAGCTGCTGCAGCGAGTGGGACGGGTCGCGGTCCATGCCTATGCGAACGCCGATGCCCCCTTCGAGGCGGTGGTCGAGGCGATACGGCCATCGCGGGAAGCCGCCCGCTCCCCCCTCATCCAAACGCTCTTCTCGTTTCACGACGCACCGCGCGAGGCCGAACGCTGGGCGAGGCTGCAGGCGAAACTCGTCCAGATCGTCCCCAACGGAACCGCTAAGACCGACCTCAACGTGATCGGCATTCCCCGAGACGACGGTGGCTTGACGTTCGTCTGGGAGCACTCCGACCTGCTCGACGACGCTGCCGCGGACCGCCTCGCCGGCCACCACCTGCAGCTGCTCGAACAGTTCGTCGAGCGACCGGGCGTGCGGCTCTCCGAGCTAGACCTGCTGAGCGAGCCGGAACGGCGGGTCATCGAGAGCTGCAGAGCCGGCACCGGGACCTATGACCGAGATGCGACCGTTCACGGCTTGGTCGCGGCGCGGGCTCGGCGCGATCCCGAGGCGATCGCGGTTGTGGACGGATCGCGGGAGCTGACCTACCGGGAGCTGCTCGATCGCGCCGGGGCCGTGGCTGCCTCGCTACACGAGTGGGGCGTGGAGGGAGGCGATCGGGTCGGCGTCCTCCTCGGGCGCTCGGCCGACGCGGTGATCGCCCAGCTCGGGATCCTCGTCGTCGGCGCCGCCTACGTCCCACTCGACCCCCTGCACCCGCCCGCGCGGATCGGCTCGGCCCTATCGGACGCCGGCGTGGGGATCGTCCTCACCGACGCCGTGCTGTGCCGCCGGTTGCCGGTGGGCGTCGCCGCGCTCGACGTCACCGAGGCGGCGGCGGGCGAGGCCGTCGAACCGGTCGTTGAGACCGGTTCGGAGGACATCGCCTACGTCATCTACACCTCTGGCTCCACCGGTGAGCCCAAGGGCGTCGAGATCACGCACCGCAACGTCGCCCGCCTGGTCGACGAACCCGAGTTCGCAGAACTGGGCCCCAGCACCGTGATGCTCCACGCCGCCTCACCCGCCTTCGATGCTGCCACCCTGGAGATCTGGGGACCACTCGCCAACGGCGGAACCATCGCCTGCCTGGGCGAGCAGCCCTCACCGGACGCCGTCGCGGAGGCGATCGCGAGGCATGGCGTGACGATCCTCTGGCTCACCGTCGGCCTCTTCAACGAGCTGGTCGACCGCCGGCCGGAGTGCCTGCGAAGTGTGCGGCACGTGCTCGCCGGCGGGGACGCACTCTCCTCCGATCACGTGCGTCGGGCTCTGGCGGCGCTACCGCCCGACGGCAGCCTCACCAACGGCTACGGGCCGACCGAGACGACCACCTTCGCCACCACGCATGAGCTGCGACCTGGCGATACGGTCGAGGAGACGATCCCGATCGGCCACCCGATCCAGGGGACCACCTGCGACGTGGTGGACGCGGAGGGTCGCGACCTCCCGGTCGGCGCCGCTGGTGAGCTTGCGATCGGCGGCGATGGCCTCGCGCGCGGCTACCGGGGAGACCCGCGGCTGACCGCCGCGCGCTTCCGGCCGGATCAAAATCGCCCCGGCGAGCGACGGTACCTGACTGGGGACCGGGTCCGGAGGCGGCCGGACGGCGCGCTCGAGTTCCTCGGCCGGATCGATCGCCAGGTCAAGGTGCGCGGAGTCAGGGTCGAGCCGGCAGAGGTGGAGCAGGCGCTGCGATCCCACCCGGCCCTTGCCGACGCCGCGACGGTCGCCTTCGAGCGCGCGCCGGGCGACCTCGCGCTCGCCGCATACGTCGTCGCCGAGCCCGGCTGGCCGGCCCCCGACGCAAGCGCCCTGCGCACGCACGCAGCCGCCCGCCTCCCCGTGGCGATGGTGCCGAGCGCTTGGGTGACGCTGCCAAAGCTGCCGCTGACCGCCAACGGCAAGCTCGACCGCGACCGCCTTCCAGCGCCGGGCACGAAGCACCTGGCTCGCGACAGCGGCGACACCAGGCCAAGCGGCGCAGCGGAGCGGCGAGTCGTGGGGTGCTTCGAAGAGGTGCTCGGAGTGAGGCCGGTTGGCCCCGAGGACGACTTCTTCGCCCTCGGCGGACACTCGCTGCTGGCGATTTCGCTCTTCGCCGAGCTGGAGCGGATCGACGGCCGGCGCCTGCCCCTTGCCTCGATCTTCGAGGCGCCCACTCCCAGGCAGCTGGCGGCGCGACTTGGCCCCAAGGCGCCCGCCCCGCGCTGGGACAACCTCGTGGCCCTAAAGCCTCAGGGCACCCGACCGGCGCTGTTCGCCGTTTCGGCAGGGGATGGCAACATCGTCGGCTTCGGCCCCCTTGCCCGTCAGCTCTCCGACGAGCAGCCGCTCTACGCCCTGCAGCCGAGCGGGCTCGACGGCCGCCGGCCGCTCGACCACGGGATCGAGGCGATGGCGAACCGCTACCTCGCCGCATTGCGCAGCGTGCAGCCGCATGGCCCCTACCTGCTGGCCGGGCGCTGCAACGGAGCCACCGTCGCTTACGAGATGGCCCAGCGCCTGCGCGCCGAGGGCGAACAGGTGCCGTTCCTGGCGGCGCTCGACTCCGATCCGCCGCCGGCGGGACCACGCGAGCTGGCGCCGGGCATTCCCTACGACCCGATCATGGAGTCCGCCTGGATGCGCGCCCGCAAGGCCGGCGAAGAGGCGCCCGACCCGAGCGACCCGGCCCGACTCGCGCGTTGGCTGAGCGAGCCGGTTGGCCCCGGCGTCTCCCGCTATCTCCACGAGGCCTGGCGCTGGCGCGACGACCTCGGCCGGGCCTGGCCGAATCCGCTCGGCGCTGACGCCAACGGCGTGGCCGAGTGGGGTTGGGACCACGGCCCACGCGAGCACGGCCTGGTGCGCGCGCTCCTCATCCCTAAACCGGCCCGGGCGGAGCCACGCCGCGAGCGGTCAAGACGGGCATGGGCCCGAGGCTCGCGCATCGCTCGGGAAGCCCGGACAGAGGCGGGCCGCTCGACTGTCGACGTGCTCGAAAAGGTGCTCGGCCGACCCTTGCCCAACGCCCGCGAGCGGATCGAGCGCCGAGTTGTCGGCGCGGCGCGGCGTGCCCGCGAGAACTACAGAGCCGAACCGTGGCCGGGACGGGTGCTGCTGGTGACCTCGCCCGAGTTCGAGGACAAACCCACCTACCAGGCCTGGGAGCTGAGGGCTCGCGGCGGTGTCGACCGTCGACCTCTGCCAGTGGGCCACATCGAGATGCTGCGCGAGCCGGGGGCCGCCCTTCTCGCTCGCTGCCTCGAGGAATGCATCGGGGACGCGCTGAACGGATCCGACCTCTCCGTCGCCCTCCTGAGCACCCGATCGCTTCGAGAGTGATCGGTATGCTGCGACCGTGCCCAACGCGCCCTCGTCGAAAGGCCGCGTGGCCGGGGGGTGGCAAGGCACCCGCATACTCGTCATCGGCTGCGGCTTCATCGGATCTCATGTCGTCGCCGAGCTTGCCACCCGAGGCCGGTCGCCTGTTGTTCTCACCCGTTCGCGCCCCGCGGACGAAGTGCAGCGTGCAATCGCACCTGGAGATCTCCATCTCGGCGACGCAAGCGACATCGGTGACCTGGAGCCGGCGCTCACCGGAGTCAGTCACGTTGTCTACTGCGCCGGGGGACTGCTGCCCGCCGCCTCGCAAGACGACCCCGAGCGGGACGCGCTCCTTACCCTCCGTCCGCTGCGGGCGGTGCTGGAGGCTCTGCGCGACCGCCCCGGCGTGAAGCTGACCTACATCTCGTCGGGGGGAACGGTCTACGGGGAGCCCAAGAAACTGCCGGTAAGCGAGTCTGCCCCCACCCGCCCCCATGGCTCCTACGGGGAGCTGCACCTCGTTTGCGAGAAGGAGATTGAGCGGCACCGCACCGAACATGGGCTACAGGCGCGCGTCCTGCGTTGCTCCACCGTCTACGGAGAGCGCCAGCTGCCTGACCGGGGTCAGGGCGCCGTACCGACCTTCCTGCACCGGGTCGAGCGGGGAGAAGCAATCCACCTCTACGGGGGCGACGGGACGATCCGCGACTACGTCTATGCGGGCGATGTGGCGAAGGCCGTCATTGGACTCTTGGACCGTGACGACGGGGTACCCGTACTCAACCTCGGCTCAGCTGAAGGCACGTCGCTGTTGAAGCTCCTGCGCCTGATCGAGAAACAGGTAGGTCGTCAAGCTCTGGTGGAAGAGCACCCCGAGCGCGACTTCGACGTACACGAGATAGTCCTCGACACCACTCGGCTGGTGCGTCTGATCGGTTTCGAGCCGACTCCGCTCGAGATTGGGATCGAACGTACGCACCGCTGGCTCGCTGACAACACGCCGGAGAAGGTGTGAAGACCCTCGGCAAACGGCTGCACGGTCTACGCTGGCGCTTGACCGCCACTCGTCGCCTCTGGCGCTCTGGCGCCGAGCCGGATATGACTTTTCTGCCACCGCCTCCGGTCGAGCGAATACCGGTCGGCCATCTGGATGGGCCCGGTCCCAAGACCACGATCGGGCGGGGTGCACTCGCCATCAGTGGCTGGGTGCTGTTCCCCTCGGAGCCCACGGTACGGGTAGAGCTATGGCTCGGCGAGGAACGGCTCGGGCGTGCTCGGCTTGGCTTCCTGCGCCGTGATGTTGACGAAATGTTCGACTTTCCGAACGCGTATGTGTCCGGCTTCCACATCACCGCCGATCTCACGGAGTGGAGTGGAGGCGACGGCGAGGCGACCCTGCGCACGGTGGCCACCAGCGCGAGCGGAGAGCGTTTCGAGCTTGATCCGGTCCCGCTCACGGTTGCCCCAGAAAAGCCTCGTGACTCATCGCTCGCCCCTCCGGCCGCTCGCACTCCTCACGCGGCGTCAGCCGGCAGGCGTCAACTTCTTGTCTACACCCATCAGCTCGACCTTGGCGGCGCCCAGCTGTATCTACTCGATCTCTTGCGCGAGCTCGCCAGAGGGGAGGCGTTCACCCCCACCGTTGTCAGTGGGATGGACGGGCGGACCCGCACAGACCTGGAAGATCTCGGCATCCCAGTCCATATCTCGAGCTTGGTGCCCCGCGACGACCTCAGCTCCCACATCGGCCGGGTCGAAGAGCTTGCTGTGTGGGCAGCTGCGCGCAACTTCGAGGTCGCGCTCATCAACACTTCCACCACCCTCGCCTTCCCAGGGGCCGAGGCGACGGCCCTGCTGGGAATACCAACGGTATGGACGATCCACGAGAGCTTCGCCCCGCCGGTCCTCTGGTCTGACCTCGACCTCCGGATCCGGGAGCGCGCGGAAGCGGCACTTGCCGGCGCCTCGCTGGCGCTGTTCGAGGCGGAGGCGACGCAGCGGCTATACGAACCACCGCTGGAGAACTCCCAATGCCTGACCGTTCCCTACGGGATCGATCTCTCTCCGATCGATCGGGCGCGCGCCGGGTTCAACCCGGCGGCGGCACGCCGAGATGTCGGCATCCCCGGCGATGCCGACATCCTGCTTTGCATCGGGACGATCGAGCCCCGCAAGGCCCAGATCCCCCTCGCTCAGGCTTTCGAGCTGATCGCCGGCCGGCACCCCAATGCCCGCCTCGTCTTCGTTGGCGGCTCGGACAAGCCCGATTCGCTCGCCCTCGCCGAATGCATCGAGGCCTCCCGCTGGAGCGACCGGATGGAGCTGGTTCCGATCACCCCCGATGTCCACAGCTGGTACGGCCTTTCCGACTTCCTGGTCTGCGCTTCCGACGTCGAGTCGCTGCCTCGCACCGTGCTCGAGGCGATGGCGTGGGAAACCCCGGTACTGGCAACGAACGTCTTCGGCTTGCCGGAGCTGATCGCCGATGGCGAGTCGGGTTGGCTTTGCGAGTCCGGCGACATCGCCCTTCTTGCCGAGGGCCTCGACCGAGTCTTGAGCACGACCCCAGAGCAGCGGGAGCAGGTTCGCAAGACAGCACGCAAGCTCGTCGAAGAGAGGCACTCCCTCGAGCGCTACGCAAAGCAAGTGTCGAAACTGCTCGACCGAGCCGCCAGCGGCGACATCGTCGCCCCCAACCAGCATGTGGCAACGACTTAGCGCGTCACAACGGTGGGCGATCGTCGTCGCCCTCGGCGCACTGGTGCTTGTCGCCATCGACATCTGGTGGTTCGAGACGTACAGGAACGGCTTCCCGCTCGACGTCGACGAGGCGGGGTACACGACCATCGGCTTGATCGACTACCTCGGCCTGAAGGGCGGCGGGCTACATGGCTGGTGGGAAGCGATCCAGACTCAGACGCCCAACGCCCCGCTAACTCCGGCGCTGCAGTCGCTGCTTGCCTTTGTCAAGCCCGGAGTGCTGGACGGATTCGCGGTGCTGACCGGCTTCGTTGTCGTGCTGGCATTCGCGATCTATGGGATCGGCACACGATTGGCTGGGCCACGACTCGGAGCGCTCGTGGCACTCGTGACCGCAGCCGCGCCCGGCACCTTCATCTACGCCCGCGAGTACGTGTTCGCTCTGCCTGCGGCGGCGCTACTGGCCTGCGCCGTCTTCGCGTTGCTCCAGAGCGACGGCCTGCGGCGACGGCGCTTGGCGATCGCCTGCGGGGCGGCGCTCGGGCTGATGCTGCTCGCGCGGACGATGACGGTCGCCTTCGTGCCGGGGGTTCTCGCGGCGGCCGTCCTGACGCTGGGTCTACGCCAGCAGGGCAAAAGCGACCTGCTCCAGCGCCTGCTCAATCTCGGCCTGTTGGTCCTCACCGGCTTCGCGGTTGCCGCCACCTGGTACTGGCGCAACCTGCAGTCGGTAATCGACTACCTGACCAGCTACGGCTACGGGGATCAGGCCAAGTTCTACGGCGCTGAACATTCCCTGCTCTCCTGGGCCCGCTTCCAAACGGTCTCCGAACGCATGATCTTCGACGACCTGCTCGTCCCCCTGGCGGTACTCGTGTTCGCCGGCCTGGTGACCATCGGTGTGGTGGCGGTCAGGCGGCTTCTCGACGGCGAAGATCGGCGAGCTGAGCTGGAAAGGCTCGCCGCCAGCGACGCCTTCGGCGTCTTCGTCGTCTTTGCCGTTGGCTACGCCGCTCTGATGAGCTCCCAGAACGGTGGCGACGGATTCACCTTTCCGCTGGCGGTCCTGTTGCTGCCGCTGGCGGTCGTGGCACTGCGCTTGTTCCGCAGGGCGGCCCTACCGGTCATCGCGCTGCTCTGCGCGGTCACTGCCCTGAACGTCGCTGCCAGCTCGACGATCTGGGACAGCGTCTCGAAGACGCGACTGGTCGAGGTGCCCGGCTACGGCGAAATGCCCTGGGTGAACGGGGTGCCTCATGCCGTCGGCGCGATTCGCGTGCAGGTCCCCGGCTCGCTTACCCACTTCGACGACCGCGATCACGGCTGGACCGAAATCGACAAGCGCCTCGCCCACCTCTTCCTGCAACCGGTCGGGCCCGAAGGCCAGCAGGGCTTGGTCGCCTTTGCCTCCCGCAACCGGGTGATAAGCAGTAACAGCGTCGGACTCGCCGCCGTGATTACCGCGCACAAGACCATCCCGTTCAGCCAGCTGGCGGCCGAACCGAGCGACTCGGTCGGCGCCTATGCCAAAGAGATCGGCCCGGAAGGCGGTCTTCCGGCATATCTGGTGACGATGAGCCGCAACACCGAAGACTTCCCGATTCCCGTCACCCAGGCCTACGCGGAGACCGCCGCCAGAGAAGCCGGCTTTCGAAAGATCCGAACGATGGAACTGCCGGACGGCCGCCAACTCTACGTCTGGCGGAGGGCACCCGAATAGTCGCTTCGGCTACAGGAGATCTTGCCGTCATGCTTGTCGCCTTGGGCGCCTTTGTCGGGGCAGCGACGGCAACTGGCCCTAATCGCTCCGTACTCCTTGCCACGGGTCATATTTCGACCTTCCGATGGACGGTTTCTGCATCGCGAGCCGCTGGCTCCAATGGCAGTCGTCGCCCATGTATCCAGGTCGACGTGGAATCTCTCAAACGTTCGTCGCCGTCAGATCCGCTTGAAGTTGGTTTAGGGGGAGGATCCCTCTGCGGCCCGGTTCCAAACACGCAGGCCGAGGTAGATGAACTGGCTAAGCCCACGGTTTCAGTTCTCGCTATGGCGTTCAGCCCCTCCGTCAGTGAAGTGCGTCTGTTCTTTAAGGGCCGCCGCAATAGAACGCTCCCCCTTGAGCTGCTATCGAGCCGCAAGGCGAAAGGGCTCACCTCGTCCCGTTCCGCTTCGTCGCTCGCGCATATGCAGGTGACTTTTGCCTTGGGTTTGTTACCTATTCTTCCGCGGGAAGGTTCTCGATCCTGGAGAACGCGTGCCTTGTCCGCGCCAGTAACGACGGCCGGAGTACGAGCGCTACTCTGAGCCGGCTGGGTGTCCTAACGGGGGAGAAGCCGATGATCTCGAGTCGCCAGCAGAAGGCGAGCATGAGTCGTCATAGGTGAACCTGAAGCGATGACGCAAATCGTTGCTGTAAATCCGATCAGTTGTTGATCTTCTCCGGCCGTTTGCGACCAGACTCCCGCACCTGGTAGTCCCCGCGGCTGAGCGCATTCTCCAGCCACACATAGAGGACGATGAAGAGGTAGCGACTGCCCATCTCTTTCATCGCCAGCTTCGGCACGCCGCTGGTGCGGTTGGTCCAGTTGGTCGGGATCACTTCGTAGCTATGCCCTCGAACGATCGCCTTCAGCGGCATCTCGACGGTCAGGTTGAAGTGCTTGGAGAGCAGCGGCTGGATCGTCTCGATCACCTCGCGCCGGTAGGCCTTGAAGGCGTTGGTGGTGTCGTTGTAGCGGTGGCGAAAGAGAATGCGGATGAACCAGTTGGCGAGGCGGTTGATCGTCAGCTTCAGCCGCGGGTAGTCGTGGACCTGAGCGCCGGGCATGAAGCGAGAGCCAAAGGCGCAGTCCCAGCCCTCCTCGAGCAGCCGGTGGTAGCGGATGAGGTCCTCGGGATCGTCGGAGGCATCGGCCATGACGATCGCGACCGCGTCCCCCTCGAAGACGTCGAGGCCGGCCCGGATCGCCATCCCGAAGCCGCGTTCGTAGTGGGAGCGGTGGCAGCGCACCCGCGGGTTCGATGCGCCGATCGCTTCGACGACCTTGCCGGTCGAGTCCTCGCTGTCGTCGTCGACGACGATGACCTCGTAGTCGATCTGCTCCCGCTCCAGGGCCGCGACGACGCCTTCGACCGTGGCCCCGACCGAGCCCTCCTCATTCTGGGCCGGCATCACGACCGACAGTTTCACGCCGGCGCCACCATCCAGCGCTCGGCGTTCTGCTCATACATCTCGCGCAGAATGTCCTCCACCCCGTAGCGCAGCTTCCACTCTGGATAGTCGGCCTCGAACGGGGCCAGGTCGGAGATCCACCAGCGGTGGTCGCCGATTCGCGGCTCCTCCCCCATCTCCCAGCTCAACTCGCGGCCGGCTACCCGCTCGCAGATCTCGATCGCCTCCAACATCGAGCAGTTGCTGGTGCGACCGCCGCCGATGTTGTAGACGGCGGCGGCGCGCGGGGCGCGATGGAAGGCGTGGAAGGCGGCGATCAGGTCGGCGCTGTGGATGTTGTCGCGGACCTGCTTGCCGTCGTAGCCGAAGACGGTGTACGGCGTGCCGGTCGCGGTGCACTTCATCAGGTAGGCGAGGAAGCCGTGCAGCTTGGCGCCGGCGTGCTGGGGGCCGGTCAGGCAGCCGCCGCGGAAACAGACCGTGGGCATGTCGAAGTAGCGGCCGTACTCCTGCACGAGCAGGTCGGCCGCCGCCTTGGAGACGCCGAACAGAGAGTGGGTCGAGGAGTCGATCGACATCGAGGTGTCGATGCCCTTGTAGAAGGCATGGGACTGCGGCAGCTCGAGCCGCAGCTCCAGATCTTCGAGCGGCAGCCGGTTTGGCGTGTCGCCGTAGACCTTGTTGGTCGAGCAGAAGACGAAGGGCGCGTCCGGGGCGTGGGCGCGGGCGGCCTCGAGCAGGTTGAGGGTGCCGTTTGCGTTGACGCCGAAGTCGGTCTGCGGCTCGCTCGCGGCCCAGTCGTGCGAGGGCTGGGCGGCGGTGTGGACGACCAGCTCGATCTTGCCGGCCTGCTCGCGAAAGATCCGCTCGACGGCATCGGTGTCGCGGATATCGGCGTTCTCCACCCGGAGCTCGGGGTGGGCGGCGAGAAGCCGCTCGGTCACGTGCGAGGTCGAGGCCTCGGGACCGAAGAAGCGGGCCCGCATGTCGTTCTCGATGCCGATCACGTCGAAACCCTCGGCGACGAAGTGCTCAACCGCCTCGGAGCCGATCAGCCCTCCCGAGCCGGTGATGATCGCTACCGCCATTCAGCTTTGCTCCCTTCTCCCAACCGGGGCCTCGATGTTCAGGGCCGATGCGATCCGCTCCGGATCGGCAGCGATCCAATCATGGATGTCGGCGAGGACGCGCTCCGCGCTGCGTCGCGGGCGCCACTCGTCAAGGCCGAAGAGCCTCTCGCAGTCGGAGATGTAGATGGGGACGTCGCCGGTTCGGGTCTCCAGCACCGGCTCGATCGGCACCTCGTTGCCGCTCAGCTGGCGGCAGATCTCCGTCGTCTCCAGCAGCGAGAGGCTGCACTCGCGACCACCGCCGGCGTTGACTGTGCGCCCGTCCCACTCGACGGGATCGAGAAGCTGGCGCTCGACCAGGTCGACCAGATCCTCGACGTGGAGCAGGTCGCGGACCTGCTTTCCCCTGCCGCCGAAGCCGATGTATTTGAGCGGATTGCGGAACTGGTGGGCGAGCATCCAATGGGTGAATACCCCCTGATCGACCTTTCCCATCTGCCAGGGCCCGGCGATCACTCCGCAGCGATCGACCACGGCGGGCACGCCGAAGCCGGCCCGGTACTCCTCGATCAAGAGCTCGGCGGCGAGCTTGGTCGTTCCGTAGAGGGTGCGGGCGCCGGCAATCGGGAACTCCTCGGAGATGCCGGCCGCAGAAGCGCCGGCGACGTCCTGCTCCTCGGCGAGCTCGAAACGGGTCGGCGCCTCCTCCAGCTTCAAGCTCAGCTGCGGCTCGACCGGGTAGACCCTGCTGGTCGAGAGGAAGACCATGAAGGCGCCGTCGCGCCGGGCCAGCTCGAGACAGTTGTAAGCGCCGGTCAGGTTGGTGTGGACAAGGTAGGACGTGTCGCCGTCGACCCCGCTCATCACGGAAGGCTCCGCCGAGCACTCGATCAGCGCCGATAGCTCCGGCAGTCGCTTCAGGTCATCGAGTTCGCGCACGTCGCCCTTTACGAACTCCACCCCAGCTGCCTCTAGGCGCGGAAGGTTCAATTCCGAACCACGTCGGTAGAGGTTGTCGAGCACAAAGACCTCCCACTCGGGATGGCGAGCGGCAAGCGAAACAGCGAGGTTGGAACCGACGAAACCGGCTCCTCCGGTGATCAGAAGGCGGCTCATCGGCGGGCCGGTGACCCTATCAATCCCGACTTCTGACTCTCGATGCTGGCCAGCGACACCGCACGGGTCTGCGAAAACAGAACGAACAGCGTGACGAAGTTGCCGAGGGCGACCAACGAGACGATCAGCGAGCCAAGCACGGTGAAGCTCGCCCAGCCCGGGATTGCCGAATCGGAGAACAGCTTGATGCCGACCACCACGAGCGCGAGGACAACCCCGAGCACCAGGAAGAAGACGAAGACCGCGAGCGCCCTGATCGCGATCCGATCCGTGAACGGCATCAACATCCGCAGGCCGTGCATCCCCAGCCGGCCGAAGGTCATCTTCGACTCTCCCTCGTAGCGCTCGCCCCGCTCACAGGGCACGAACTCGATCGGCAGGTCGAGAGCCAGAATTGCCGAGGAGTAGGAGAGATCGAAGGTGGGATGCAGAAGCGCCCTTCTGGCAATCGAGCCGGACATCGCGGCGAAGTTACCGGAGCGCACGGTGGTGCCCGTCAACGCTCGGAAGAGCAGCGTGAAGAGTCGATACATGACCTTGAACCTGATCGACTCCTTGCGCTTCGTCCTCCGCGCCAGCGCAACTTTCCGGCGCGGACGAGGCTCGTCTTGAAGCGGCGAAAGCAGGCGGGGCAGATCGTCTGGCTGGTCCTCCCCGTCGGCGTCGAGGGTGACGATCACGTCGTCGTCGTCGACCCCGGGCAGGATCTCGCGCAGGGCATAGACGATCGCTCTCTGGTGGCCAAGATTGAAGGGTGGCTGGAGGACCGTAACGTCCGTGAACTGGTCCAGCTCCTCGATCTCGAGGTCCTGACCGGCGGTGTCGTCGATCACGACGAACTCGGTCGGTCCGCTACCGGTCCCGGACTCGGCGAGGACCTTCAGCAGCCGCTGGCGCAGCAACACGAAGGAACGGACGTCCCGATAGACGGGAGTGACGATCCAGGTGCTCACGATGCAGGCTCCGTACTTGGAGCACGCTTCAGCAGTCTGTAGTCACCGACGCTCAGGAATGGCCGGAATTCCCGTCGCATGTAGCGGACCAGCGGCACATCGGGAATCGTCCCCGCGCTCCAGGCCGCGGCAAGCGGTTCGTTTTCCAGCAGGCAGAGGCCTGGATCTGGGTCGACTTCTTCGATCACCCGTCGCTGGTGTGCGTCGTCGAAGAGCGTCGTCCAGCCCGTGGCGTTGTAGCCGGTTGGCGGTTCTTGGTCGGTCCAGATGTAGAAGCTGTTCATCCCGGGCAGCATCACGAAAGAACGGCAGTTGGCGTCGATCAAGTGCGTTACGCGCCGGTACAGCTCTACTTCGGTTGGGGCGAGGCGTACGTCTCGCGCTCCAGGAAGATCGAGTGGCACTCGCGAATCGTAGGCGGCCCGCGCTTCGTCCAGGGGTTCGCGCAGGGTCGTGTTCGCGACGAAGCCGATCAGGGCGACGGCCGCGACGGCGCCGACCGCGACAAGCCCGCGGCGCGCCTGCTCGCCGGTGACGCTCCGGGTCAGGCCCCTCACGCCGTTGGCGACGCAGATCGCCCCGACCGGCGCCAGCAGGAAGGCCGACCAGAGGATCTGGCTGCCCGCGACGGGGAACGCGTGCAGGGCCTGCAGGACTGCCAGCGGCGGCAGCAGAAGGAGCGCGAAGGTGGTCGCCGGTCGCGATTCGCCCGGCGGCGGGATCAGCGCCACCCAGGCAAACGAGAGCAGGCTCAACTGGTACCCGCTCAAGCCTGTCGCTTCGAAGGGGAGGGTCTTGCCGATTGGCGAGAGGGCCATCTCGACGCCGATCAGGATGCTCAGCAGCGAGACCGCCCCGGCCCAGACCGGCCCAGACTCGCGGCCGCGGGCGACGTACCAGTAGGCAACGGCCCCGCCCAGCGCGATCGCGTCGAAGACGTGGACCCGGCTCGACATCAGGAAGGGCAGCGAGAAAGCGTCCGCCTGCCGCAGTGGCTGGCCGATCAGGCCTTCGACCAGGCCGCTCGGGCTGGTGCCCGCGGCGAGGATCGCGAGGCAGCTCGTCACGCCTACCGCAAGCAGGCCGCCCAGCAGCCACCAAAGCTCTTCGGGGGGGCGGCGGCGAGTCTCGCGAGCGCGCAGCGCGATCACCACTGCAAGCGCCGCAACCGCGACATGGACCGCGTAGTGACGAGCCCAGGCTTCGCCCAGCTTGCTCGTCATCAAGGCGAATGGGATGACCACGAACCCGATCTCGACCAGCAGGCGCAACCAGCGCCTGCTCGCAAGCGGCACATAGCTGACAGCGCAGACGAGGACCACGGCGGCGAGAGCGAAGGCGCCGACATTGATCTTGACCAGGATCAGGGCCGCAACCGCCCCTCCCAAAAGCGCCATCGCGCCCACGGATGCCTTCACCCGCACCCCACAGGAAATCGCGACGATCGCTGCCAGCAGCAGGCAAACGAGGCCGCCGGCGTGCATCGGCTCGCTGACGAACGTCTCAAGCGAAGCGAAAACGAGCATCTGGGTCACCAGCCCGAGCAAGTAGCTGCCCGTCATCCGCGCCGTGGCGAGCCCGATCGTGAGACTGGAGACGATCCAGACGGCCAGGGTCACGCTCCTCCCACCGTCGAGGGTGACCGGTATTCCGAAGGTCGAGAACAGCCCTCCCCATGCCTCGTAGTAGAAGGGGCCGTACTGACTGAAGACATCGTCGTAGAGCGAGCCGTGATTGACGAACGACTTGAGCGCGATCAGCATGTAGCCCTCGTCGTCGTAGGAGGGGAAGGCGAAGAACATCTGCGGGCGGGCGACCAGATAGGTGACGGCGGTGACCGCCGCGAAGGCGAGGGCGGCGGCAGCCAGCTTGGCGATAGGCACGTTTCGCATTGCGGGGCTCTCGGTACGCTGCCGCGGTGAAGGGCTCGTGACGCTATCAACCAGCTCCGTCGAGAGGACATCGATATCCGCGGCCGAGATCCACGTCTGGCACGCGCAGCTCGACCGAGATGTGTGCCCCCCCGCCGACCGCCTCCCCCTGGAAGAGCGGGAGCGCGCCGCGCGGCTGAATCGTCCGCTCGCACAAAGGCGCTGGGTGGCAGCACGCTGGGCGCTGCGGGAGGTACTGGGCCGCTACCTGGACGAGGATCCGGCAGCGGTCGAGCTGCGGATCGCCGAGCAGGGCAAGCCGATGCTCGCCGCGCCCTCTTCATCCCTTCGCTTCAACCTCAGCCACTCGGGCGGCCGGGCCCTGGTAGCCGTCACTTGGGAGCGCGAAGTCGGGGTGGACATAGAGCAGGTCAGGCCGCGCGGCGATCTCCTGGCTCTCGCCCGCCGCGCCCTTGAACCAGCGGAGGCCGATGCGATCGTAGAGATGTCACCCGAGGCCCGGCCGGCCGCGTTCCACGCGGCCTGGACCCGGCGGGAGGCGGTCGCGAAGTGCCTTGGAACGGGTCTAGCGGCGCCGCTGCCCGAGGGAGTGGTGGTGGCGGTATCGGCCCTCAATGCCGGCCCCGGATTTGCCGCCGCAATCGCCGTGAGCGGAACCGGTCTGCCGCCGCCGCGGCACTTTGTTATCTAGCCCGGCAGACGGCCGTCGGCTGGGTAGCTTCCACCCGCAGGCGCCAAGGTCGGGTAGTCGAATCGCGGGGAATACGAAGCAGCGTCGTCGAACCGCCGGGCACCCCTTCGCTGACGAGCGGGTATTCGGCGACCGCGAAGCGACGCAGGCGAATGGTCCCCGGATCGCCAGAAGCCAACTCGATCTTCGTCGAGCCTGGGTGGAGGATCAGCACGGGCGCATCGGCGCCACGCCCCCCCCGGACTCGTATACACCGATCGCCGCGGTCGGGCCCGAGACCGGCCTGCGACTCGATTTCGCTCGTCACCGGCAGGGCGCTGGCGAGGACGATGTCGGCCTGCGCTCGGCCGGCTTCGGGGGCCCTCGCCAGCTCGGCCGGCGTATACGCGGGAGAACCGTATTCACGCATAGCCGTCAGGTACTCCCCGGCCTGAATTTCGTTGAGAAAGGAGGTTCCGGCGATTTCCTGGGGGAGCGCAAAAGACGGTTCTACGCTGTGTTCGGAGATCTCGATCGCAGCCAGGTCGGCCCGCGTCAGCACGGTCTGCGAACGCAGGAAGTCCCGGCCTTCCCGCAGGGGAACGAGGTTGAAGACCGCAACCGCCACGGTGACGGCCCCAGCCACAACCAGCGCCCCTCTGCCGAAGCGCACGCCTTTCAACAGGTCGGCGGCGATGAGGACGAGGAAGGCCGCCCCCGCGTACAGGTATCTGCTCGAGTACGCCTCCCGTCCAGGGAAGTAGTTGAACGCGGCGAGGAACCAGAACGCAGCCGCCGAGGCGACGACGGGCCAAAGGCGGGGGGAGAAGGCGCGCTTGCGGCGCCAGCCGTAGACGACAAGGGCGGCAAGCCCAACCAGCACGAACGGACCCCATTGCGAGCGGCCGACCGCTTCGTCGGCGATCGTGCTCAGAGCCAGCAGCGAGTCGACCGAGGCGGAGAGGCCTTCAAAGACGAAGCGTGGCGAGACCAGGACGTTGTGGAAGGACAGATGTCCTTCGGCGTCGTGGCCCCATCCTCCGTACCACGCGAGGTAGAGCAGCAGCGGCACGGTGGCGACGTAGGCGCGTCGCAGCCCTCGCCGGCGGCGGCGCTGGAAGACGTCCACCGCAGCCCCCAAGGCAAAGGCCACCCCCAGGCTGGAGAAGCCGATCGCGACCGCCAAAGAGACGCAGGCGATGACGTCCCCTCGCGAATCGTCGCGGTCCAGGGCGAGCAGCATCGCGACGCCGAACAGGAGCGAGCCGACGAAGCCGATCTCGAATGGCCAAAGCAGGACCTGCCAGGCGGGACCGAGGAAGAGCAGCAGCACGGCGGCGATCAGAGCGGGCCAGGCGCCGATGCGGCGGCGGACGTAGACGAAGACCAGGACCGCAGTGAGCAACAAGGCGACGGTCAGCGCGACGAATTCCGGCGTCCCCGAGCTCATGCCGAAGAGCCGCAGGAGCAGCTGGTCGATCGCGACTGGGATCACGACGATGTGCTCGTTGTGGGGCTGCAGGAACGCATCGGCGGTGAACCCGCGCCTGTGCATCAGGAACTCCCAGCTGTCCTGGAAGGGGGCCAGACCGGAGGCATACGTGAGCAACACCACCGCGGAGGCGAGCAGCGCCAATCCGAGCATGACGACCGCCGCGTTTTGCTTCAGCCAGTCCTTGGTTCCAGCGACCCGATCGGCCGTCACGGACGGGATCTACCGCCGGTGAGAGCGACGAAGGCCTGCCATGCGGGCTTCGGCTTGTAGCGCGCGCCTTCGCGGAAGAAGCCGACCGAGTCGCAGAAGGTGCAGGTGCCGCGCAGGTCTTTCCAGGAGAACCAGTCGACCTGTTTCAGGTTGAGGCGTCGCTGGTTGTCGATCAGGTAGCCGTAGGCGCCGCGCAACTGAAGCACCTGCCCGCCGATGCCCTGCTCGAAGGCGACCTGGTTGAAGTCGTTCTGGGAGCCCCAGCCCATCTCGGTGATGTAGAGGAGAGGGCGATCGTGGTTCTCGGCGCTCACTTCGTGGAATCCCTCCACCAGTTCTTCCAGAGTTTCGGCGTCGACCGCGTACGGGTGCAGAGCGACGCCGTCGAAGCGACTCTTGAGGCCCGGAACCGCGTAGAGGCGTTCGAGGAACGTGGCAGCCGGCATGCCGCGCTTTCCCTTCGCGGTGGGTTCCCCGAAGAGGCCGGCGAGGATGACCTTGGCGCCTGGATTCGCATGTTTGATCGCTTTGCTCGAGATCGTCACCAGCTTCGCGTAAGCCGACGGCGAGACCGGATAGGTGAAGTAGAAGAAGTTGGCCTCGTTCCAGATCTGCCATTCGCGGATCGGCAGCGGCTTGGCAATCGCCGGTTCGTAGTTGACACCCACCTGGGCGTGCTGGCTCCAGAATTCGCCCCCTGGCCCGTAGCGCTTCACCGCCGCTTCCAGGAAAGCCGCCCAGGCTGCCCGCTGCCTGGCGTTCTTGACCGGCAGCGTCGTGCTCTTCTTGGCCAACCAGCTCGGCGTGCTGTTGATCACAGGCAGCACTCGAAGCCCGGCGCGTGCCGCGACTTCAACGACTTCGTCGAAGTAGCCCCAGTCGTAGCCGCCCTTCGCCGTCGACTGAATCGACGGCCAGATCAGCGTGTAGCGCACGCTTTCGATCCCACCCGCCTTCATGTAGCGCGCGTCCTCGGGTGTGAGCGTCGTCTGCGGCGCGACGCCGAAGAATCCGCCTGGCAGGCTTGCCGACGCGCCGTTGGTCGCGGCCGGAACCTCTACCGCGACGAGGGCGGCAAGAAGAATGACGGCGGTCAGCTTTCGGCTATTCATCGCGTTGGGTATCTCATCCGCTCAGTAGCGGCCGCCCAGCTTACGGTGGTCCCAGGTCGCCACCCGCAGCGGCTTGAAGTGGATCGCCACCCGCTTCGGGGCCTGAGCTTCGAGCGCGGCCTTGGCGTCTCCCTGCACCGAGTCGATCCCCTCCGCGTAGCGAACGGTCAGCTCTTCAGCGAACCCGATCACCGTCTCGAAGTCGCGGTGTATCTCCGCCTCGGCCTCGATCATCGCGCCGCGCAGCTCACCGTACTCGTGGCCGGTCTCGACCAGCACGGTCGAGCGCGGGTCGCGCTCGAGGTTGCGCACCTTCTGCGACTTGGCGTAGGTCCAGATCCAAACCTCGCCCTCACGCGGCACGAACCAGAGCGGCATCGAGTGCGGAAAGCCGCGTGGTCCGTTGGAGGAAACGACGGCGACCCGCTGCGCCTGCAGCAGCTCCAGCAGCTCCGCCTCGCTCAGCTCGATCTGGTCCCGGCGGCTCATCGAGCGGGAAGACTGCCCGATCCGCCTCTCCGGCGCGTTATGGAGTTGTTCCCGCGGCGGCTGCGAGGCGGCCGCTTAGGCAAACCCGATCAGCAGTGCCAGGGTCCAAGACCGGTGACTTGGACCCGGAACGTGTTGGGATCCAGCGCCACCCTGATCAATCTGTTGCATTCGTACTTGCCCTGAGCTTCGGTGCTCCGTTCGTCGAAGACGCGGCAGAGAACGACGTGGAGGCTCTGGCGATTGCAGTTCAAGACGCCGTACCGGATGCAGTTCCCGTCGTGAGCACAGGTGTGCTTGGCGAAGACGAACGACTTTTCCGCCGCAAGTTCAACCGGAAGCTTGACAGCGGCCGACGCTGGCAGAGCGAGGGCGGCGACGATGGCACACAGAGCAAAGGTGGCGCCGATCAGACGCTTGACTCTCATTTGAGCTTCTCCTCTTTCAGGGGACGAGACAGCGATCGAGCTTCTCAAGGTCCATACGCGATGTCAAGACTATGCAGTGTTGCCAGGTCCAGAAAGAGCCTGCACAGGACGAAAGGCACGCCGGTAGGCGGTCGGGGTCGTCGCGGTCGCGCGGCGGAAGTGCTCGCGCAGAGATGCCGCGGTGCCAAAGCCGGCGTGCCAGGCGATGTCCTCGACCGACAGATCGGACGCCTCGAGCAGACGGCGCGCCTCGAGCACGCGCTGGGCGAGCAGCCAGCGCAGCGGCGTGGCGCCGGTCTCCTCACGGAAGCGGCGGGCGAAGGTGCGCGGGCTGACGGCAGCGTGCCGCGCCATCGCGGCGACGTCGAGCGGCTCAGCCAGGCGCTCTGCCATCCAGCGTCGCGTCTCCTCCAGCGAGCCAGACTCTCCCAGCGGTGGGCGCTTGATGAACTGGGCCTGGCCGCCCTCGCGATGAGGCGCGGCGACCATGCGGCGGGCAACCCGCTCGCCGGCGGCGGCGCCGAAGTCCTCGCGGACGACGTGCAGGCTGAGGTCGATGCCGGCGCTGAGGCCGGCCGAGGTCATCACCTCGCCCTCGTCGACGTAGAGCGCCGCCGCATCGACCTCGACCCGAGGGAAGAGCTTGGCGAGTTGCTCGGTGTGGGCCCAGTGCGTCGTCGCGCGGCGCCCGTCGAGCAGGCCCGCGTAGCCAAGGGCAAAGGCGCCGGTGCAGACCGAGAGGATCCGGGCGCCGTTGCCCGCTGCGTGTCGCAGCCCCTCTATGGCCGCCTCAGGCGGGGGGTCCAGGAGCGCGAAGTAGCCGGGAACGACGATGGTGTCCGCGGACTCAAGCGCATCGAGACCGTGCGGAGGCCTGAGCCCGAACCCGGTCGTCGTGGCGATCTCCTCGCCTCCCGGCGAGCAGGACGTCACCGCATACAGCGGCGTGCCGTCCGCGGTCGAGGCCGCGAGGAATACCTGGGTCGCCGCGGTCAGGTCGAAGGCGACGAGCCCGTCGAGGCAGAGGGCGGCTACTCGGTGGGCGCTCATGGCAGAAATCTAGCGAACATTGGCAATCCTGCCACTCGACGGACGCGCCGCGGGACGACAAGATCGGCTCATGCAGATTGCCATCCTCCTCTTCGAGAAGCTCGCGGCCCAGGACGCGATCGGCCCCTACGAAGTGATGCGCTGCGTGCCGGGATGGGAGGTCGGCTTCGTCGGCGCCGAGAAGGGCGAGGTCCGGGCCGAAGGCGGTCTCGGCCTCGCCGTCGATCGGACGCTCGAGCAGTCGGGCGAGCCGGACCTGGTCCTTGTCCCCGGCGGCAGGGGAAGCGACGACCTGCTCGAGGATGAGACCGTCCTCTCCTGGCTGCGCGACGTCGATGCGCAAACCAAGTGGACCACCTCGGTCTGCACCGGTTCCCTGGTCCTCGGCGCCGCCGGCCTGCTCGAGGGCAAGCGGGCGACGTCGAACTGGCTCTTCCTCGACCACCTGCGCAAGTACGGCGCCGACCCGGTCGGGGGACGCTGGGTCGAGGACGGCAAGACGGTGACCGCCGCAGGCGTCACCGCCGGCATCGACATGGCCCTGCACCTGGTCGGCCGCGAGGCCGGGCCGGAGGTCGCCCAGGCCGTGCAGCTCGGGATCGAGTACGACCCGGACCCTCCCTTCGACGCCGGCTCCCCCGAGAAGGCCCCCACCGCGATAGTCGAGGCGGTCACGGCTTTCAGCCGTGCCGGCGGAATAGTCACTTAGCCGTCACTGAAAATTTTGATCGAGCGCGCCATCCGCGCGGCAGACCTCCTAGGACACGCGACCCCTTCGATCGCCTGATCGCCGCCCACGCGATCGTCGCCAATGCTCCGCTGATCACGGCCGACAAGACGATCCGCAAGAACCTTCCCCTGGCAACCTGGGCCTGAGAGCGGGCGCCGGCGCCTACCTCAGCCTGATCGACCGGGTGACCCGCCCGCCCGGGATGGCGACGAGCAGCTGAGTCCACGGCCGCGCTCGGTCGCGGGTCAGCAGGCGACCGGTGCTGCCGAGCCCGACGCGGAACGCGTGGGACCTGCCGCCGCTGAGGCGGAAGCCACGCCGAACGATCGTCTTCCTCACGAGCCTCGTCTTGACCGTGCGCTTGCCCCTGCGACGCACTACGAAGCTTTGCCTGATCCGAGCCCGTACGAGGATCTGCCCCGGGCACTGGGTGCCTTCGGGCCACTCGCAGCCAAGCCGTAGGCGGATCGCGTTCCCGGTCGCCTTCGTCCGCAGGAGGGAGAGCGGCAGCGGCACCCCGACCGCTTTGCAGCCGAGCAGCTTGTCGGAACCCGGACCGATGTCGAGCGCGTAGACGCAGACCTGCTGCCGCCCGCTGCCGACGACCGGAAAGCTCGCATCGAAGCCATGGGCGGTTCCAGCCCTCGGATACAACGTGGAGAGGTCGGCACGTTCCTGCCCGGCGACCGGTCCGAGTTCATACCCTGACGCCCCGCCTTCGCTGGGCTTGCCACCAAGGTAGGCGCGGATCGACACCGGCTTTCCGGGCGCGTTCGGATCGAAGGCCCAGCCGACGATCTGCACCTGGCCAGGCGCGGGCGAGCCGGCGGCTTCGAAGCTGCCCCGCGGGTCTTCGCCCGAGAGTCCGGTCCCCGCCGTCGCCCCTTCGACGTAGTTGTTGTCGATGTTGATCGTCACCCCGCCGTAGGCCTCGTCGTGGCCGCCGTTGTACTGGTGGATCCGGTGGCCGACCCAGGCGCCGGCCGGAACATAGGGATCCGAGGCGGCGGAGGCACGCCCGTTCCAGTTGGCGAACCAGAGCTCGTCGGGCTCCAGGTAGGAGCTGCCGAATTTGGCGGCGAGGTCAGCGATGCCGGAGGCGCCGCTGCTGTAGACGCCGGAGACGTAGCCGAGCGCGTGCAGGCGCGCGGTCCAGGCGGCAAGGAAGGTCAGCGTCGCGTTGGTGGCGCTCGAGGTTCGCGAATAGCTCTCCATGTCGAAGTAGATCGGGCTGCCTTCGCCGATCCCGGCAAGGCGGGCCTGGTTGACCGCGTCGGTCGCCGCTTCGGTCCCCTGCGAGGCGGCCGTCGCGGTGGAAGTGCTCAGCTTGGCGCAGGAGCTGCAGCTCGAGGTCGGCGCCTGCAGGCCGACGTAGGTCGGGATCAGGCTCCAGCCGGCGGCGGTCTGTTCTTCGACCCAGCTCGCGGTCAGATTCGGCTGCGAGCAGCCGCGATTGAGGCCGCCGATGTAGACGCCGATGGCCCGGTAGGGAGAGGAGGCCCAGGCGGACATCGAGCGCCGCGAGGGCGCGGTGCAGGCGTCGAAGCCGAGGCCGGTGTAGCCGGAGGCTGCCGAGAGATGAGCGGGCGAGACGCGGCTCGCCCGTCCTCTGGCCCGCGCGGCTCGCGCCCGAGCCCCTGGATCGACAACGATCGCCCGGCGCCGGCCGAGGACGCTTGCGGGACAACGCTGGTGGGCGCCGGGCCGGCCCAAATACACAGCCTTGCGGTCGAGCCGAACGCACATCCGCGGCCGCTCAGCGAGTCGATAGACGGGCCAGCCCGCAGGCACGGCAACCGCCTCGCCACCGAAGTGGATCGTCTTCGCGTAGGCGCCGGCAGGAAAGAGCATGGCCAGAGCCAGCAGGCATGGAGCAACGCGCCGCATCTATCCCCCAACCATCCCAGCCACCGAACGTTTCGGCCCGCTCAGGACGAAGCCGCAACAGACCGTGCCGTCACTTAGGTGCCCATATGGGCACCTAAGTGACGGCACGTCCGGAGTCAGGCGGGCGGGACGAGGTCCAGCTCGCGCCAGGGACCGTCGCCGGCCATCGGCTGGGTGCGGCCCTCGAGCCAGTCGGCCTGGAGATCGTCGTAGTGGGGACTTGCCGGATGGCCCGACTGGCCGGTGAACATCTGCCAACGAGACCGGTCCGGGTCAGTCGGATCGCCCACCATTCGCCAGCTCGGCGCCCAGACCGCCTTGTAGGGGTCGTTGGGGTCGTAGGCGATCTGGCTGACGGTCTCCTGGGCGCCGCCCGCGCGCAGGCTGCGGTTGAGCAGCTTGTGCAGCAGGGGATTGGCCTCGCCGAGCGGGTGGGGGAACTCCATCTCGTGGACGTGGCCCCAACGCCATCCCTCTGGGTCGGGGCCGAAGCGGTCGCTGAGGTCGTCGAGCGCGCCGGCCAGCGCCTCGAGCACGAGCTCGTCCCAGGGGCGGCCGATCAGCTCCTCGTCGCCCTCCTCCCAGAGCTTCATCAGGTGCGAGTGCCAGCGCCACGGCGAGGTGACGTGTGGCGTAAAGCCGTTGTCGGCGCGGTCGAGCCAGCGCTCGCAGAGGTCGCGGTCGCCGATCGCCGCACGGGCGACCTCGCGCGCCAGCCGCAGCAGGAAGGCCTGGTAGATCGTGCCGGCAATCGTGCCGGGGTCGAGTCGCCCGTCCCAGCTGCGCAGCCGCTCGACCGCGCTCAGCTCGCGCTGGCCTTTCGGCGCCAGTCGTCCCAATCGCCGCGCAGCCTCCAAGCCCGGGATCGAGAGGTTGTCGGACTGCATCGCCTCGAAGCCCTCGATGTCGTGCTCGTCGCCGGCACGCAGCAGTTCCTCGATCCGCCGCGCGCGGAAGCCGTCCAGCCAGTCGCTGGTGATGTGGTGCGGGTAGTCGTCGCCGACGATGCGGTTGTTGGCGGTGACGAGAAAGCCGCTCTCGGGATCGATGACCTCGGGGAGCTCTCGGTAGGGGACCGCGCCCTCCCACTCGTACTCTCCATTCCAGCCGGGCTTCGGCAGGTCCGGACAGCCGCCCTTGCGCAAGGGCAGCCGCCCGATCAGCTTGTAGCCGATCGAGCCGTGGCGGTCAGCCCAGATCAGGTTCGAGGCGGGCGAGGTGTGGCCCTTCAGGGTGGCGACGAGCTCGGGCCCGGAGCGAATCCCGTGCAGCTCGAACATCCCCTTGAAGGCGGTCGGCTGGTCCAGGGTGATCCAGCGCAGGGCGAGCGGCTCGGCTTCGTCGGCCCCCAGCGCCGCGTTGACGAGCGGACCGTGGTGGGTGACGCGGACGTCCAGCACCTCGGGCGCGTCGCGGCCCTTGACCGCGATCTCCTCACGCACGATCTCGAGCGGCCGCCACTCGTCCTCGAACAGGTAGGCGTTGCCCTCGACCCGCTCGACGAAGAGGTCCTGGACGTCGGCCATCACGTTGGTGAAGGTCCAGCAGACGTCGTTGTTCTGGCCCATGTAGACGCCGGGCATGCCCGGCAGCGAGGCGCCGCGGACGAAACGATCGCCGAGGCTGAGGCCGACCTGATACCAGATGCCCGGCATGCTGGGCGGCAGGTGAGGATCGCCCGCGATCAGCGGCGAGCCGGTCACGCTCAGGGCCCCGCTGACCGCCCAGTTGTTGGAGCCGCTCGCCTCCGCGGCCATGCCGATCGAGCGGCGCACTGCGTCGATCTGCTCGGCCAGGCCGAGGCCATCGCCCGACCACGGTTCCTGGGTGACAACCGGATTGTCAGCCGGGTAGCCGGGGTCGAGCTTCGCCGCCAGCTCCGGGCCGAGCTCGCGGGTCATGTCGGCGCGCAGCAGCTCCTTCTCCCAGTTGGTCGAGAGGCCGAAGGCGAGCAGCTTGCCGAGGCCAAGGATGTCGGCCGGGCGCCAGGGCTCGAAGTCGAGCCGCAGCAGCTGCATCTCGAACGGCAGCGCCTTGGCGCTCGCGGCGGCCGTATTGACGCCCTCGCAGAAGCGCTCGAGCAGAGACCGCAACTCGGGATCGATCGTCGCCGCCTCGCGCTCCGCGGTGCGCCGCATGCCCAGAGTGCGCATCAAGCGGTCGACCGGCAACCCCTCCTCCCCGGCGAACTCGGAGACCCGGCCGGAAAGGGCGCGACGGTAGAAGTCCATCTGCCAGAGCCGGTCCTGGCCGTGGCAAAAGCCCTCGGCAAACCAGAGGTCAGCGGCGTTGCCGGCCTCGATATGCGGCACCCCCCAGCGGTCACGCCGCACCCGCACCGGCCCTTCCAGCCCGACCAGCTCGATCGTGCCCTTCTGCTTCGGCAGCGGCCTCCGCGCCAGCCAGTGCCAGGCGGCGGCGGTCGCGGCTGCAGCCAAGCCGGTGCCCGCGGCCCCCGCCACAAGTCCCGCCCGCACCGCTCGCCCACCATTCATCCAACCACATTACTGGCTGGCTAGCCAGGACCGCGTCGATCACTCCCAGAGGTCGGCTGGCAGCAAGCCTTCCCCGTCGAGCTTTTGCAGATGAGCCTCCATCACGAGGGCGGCAGCAGAGCGAAGCTCGGCGGGAACGTCGGCCCAAGCCTCGGCCAGCAACGCTTGCTTGGAGCGCTCGCCCCGCTCCAGGGCAGCGAGCAGGCGACGCTCGCGCATCTCGCGGTGCTCGACGTACTCGGCCAGCTTCGCCGCGGGGTCGGTGACCCAGGGGCCGTGGCCGGGGCAGATCAGCTCGATCGGCTCGCCCTGCAGCAGCCGCAGCGACTCCATGTAAGCGGCAAGCGAACCGCCGTCTGGCGGGACGAAGGTCGATCCTTCTCCCAGCACCAGGTCACCGCTGAAGCAGACCCCGTCCCCGCTCAGAAAGCAGACGTGGTCGGCGGCGTGACCTGGAGTTGCGAGAGCGCGCAGGCCGCTGTGCTCCTCTCCGTCGCCTGGGAGCACCGCCTTGACCCCAAGCCGATCCGCCCCGGCGGCATGGTCGCCGTGGCTGTGGGTGAGCAGCACCAGCCCGATCCCACCGCGCTCCCCGGCAGCAGCGCGCACCGCGTCGATGTGACCGGCATCGTCGGGACCCGGATCGATCACCACACACGGATCGGACCCGTAGAGGTAGGTGTTGGTGCCGGCCAGGGTCATCGGGCCCGGGTTGGGGGCCGTCAGCCGCCCTATCTCCGGGCGCCCGGGCGCCGTCTCAAGCAGCGCTCGCCGCTACCTCGGCGGCGATCGCCTCGCGCGCCTCATCCGGCTCCAGCACGACGAGGTCGCCGGCGCCGCGCAGGATCTCCCGCACCAGCCAAGAGGTGCCGGCGTAGGGCAGCTCGACGACGACGGCGCCGTCGGCCAGCTCCTCGACCACGGTGCGCTCCTCGCGCAGCCAGCGGGCCCGCTCCGGCGAGACCCAGACGCGAGCGACCTGGGCGGTCGGCACCTCGCCGTCGGTCATCCAGCCCTCGACCCCGGCAAGCTCTTCGACCTCCCGTCGCGGCTCATAGCTCTCACCGCTGGTGACCGCCTCCTTGACCCGGTCGAGCTTGAAGTGGCGGACCCCCTCTTTGGTCAGGTCGTAGCACTCGACGTACCAGCCCTCGCGCCCGTTCTCGAGCCGGTAGGGCTCGACCCGGCGCTTGGTGAACTGGTCCTCGTTCTCCTTGTAGTACTGGATCTCCAGCACACGGCGCCCGCCGATCGCCTCGTTGACCACCCGCGCCACCTCGGTGTCGCCGCCGCTGCCGGCGGCGATCTCCAGGCCCTCCTCGGAGGGGTCGTGGCCGAGCGCCTTGATGATCTTCTCGCGGGCGCTCTGCAGGCCGCCCTGGGGCAGGTGGTCGCCGAAAAGGTCGATAGCGGCGACCAGCGCCTTCGCCTCCAGCGGCAGCAGCCGCGCCGGGCGGGCGAAGTTGTCACCGTAGGGCTCGGAGTCGACCTCGATCTCGTCGCCCAGAATTTCGGCGTAGAGGACGTAGGTGCCGCCACCGAAGTTGACGACGTTGAGCAGGTCGATGTCCTCCTGCAGCTCCTCGCCGGTCAGCTCGAGCCGCTGCCTCAGGTCGGAGACGCGCAACCGCTCGCCTTTCTTGGCCGAGTCGATAAGCATGCCGGCGAGAGTGACGAGGCGGGCAAAACGCTCGGGGCGGATCGCCGCCTCGCCCCGGCCGTTGCTGCGCGCGCGCGGCGGCGCCTCGCGCAGCGGGCGGTCGATTACGTCAGCGGGCTCGAAGTCGCTGCGGTGACGATCGTGGAGCAGGTCGAGGCGCTCGCGCGCTTCTCCGCACAGCTCCTCCGGCTCCAGCACCTCGGCATTCTGGCGCCAGCGCAGCACCCAGGCGATCAGCTCGCGCGGCGAAGCGTAGTCGGTCTCGAAGACCGAGCCCTTGCCGGGCGCGTCGTCGGCCTTGCGCGCTGGGCGCAGCTCGCCGTAGGCGCGGAAGTCGCGCTCGATCAGCCAGGCGATGCGGTCGCGGACGAAGATCTTCGCCGTGCCGCGGATCTCCCCCAGCTGCCAGTCGGCGCGCTGGCCGTAGTCGCGGCGATCGAAGTTCTCGGGCGGTGAGAAGTCGTGCTCGGCCTTGGAGGCGTAGCCGACCTTGCCCTGGATGCGGGAGAGGCGGAAGACGCGAACAGCGTCGCGCTCGTGCGAGTGGCCGATCAAGTAGAACTGGCCGGAGCGAAAGACCAGGTGGAAGGGATCGACCTTGCGCTTCTCGGTCTCGTCGCGCTCCATCGTGTAGTAGGTGAACTCGATCGTCTTGCGGCGGGAGATCGCCGTCTCGATCTTGGAGAGACGCTGCGAGAGGTCACGGCCTCCCGCCGAAGCCGTCATCGCCATCTCGACCGGCGCCCGGTCCCCCTCGCTGATCGGGTTCGGGTGTCCCCAGGCGACCTGCTGTAGGGCGAGGCGCAGCGGCTCGGCGTAGGCGAAGCCGCCATCGGTGAGCAGCGAGAGCGCCGTGCTCAGCGAGGCCAGCTCGTCGTCGGAGAACTTGATCGCGTCGAGGTAGAAGTTCTCCGGTGGCAGCGAGTAGAGCTCCGCCTCGAAGAAGCCCTCTCCCGGTTTCTCCACCCCCAGCTGTATGCCGAGGCTCTCGAGCTCGGCGCGGTCGGCGTAGAAGCGGCGCGCAAAGGCGTCGTCGTTCATGTCGCTGTAGCCCTCCACCTCGCGCTTGATCTCCAGAGCCGAGACCGGCCTCCCCTGGGCCATCAGGAAGGAGATAAGCGAGAGCTGGCGGATCAGCTTCTCGGTGTCCTTGGCCACGAGCCCAGGATAGTGACGGTGACCGGCCGAGCCCCCCGCCGAAACCGCCGGAAAGCCGCATTTTGGCCCTTTCTAGCGGGATAGAGTGCAGTCGGCATGGACATCCTTCGCAACCTCTTCGGCAACGTCACCTCCGGGCTCATCCGCCTGGCGGTCACCGGAGGCATCCTCTTCCTGGCCTACCTGTTCATCGTCAAGCCGGTCTTGGACACGACCAACGAGGCATTTCACTCGAGCGGCCTCGATCAGATCGGCAAGACCCTCAACACGGTCAACGTCCAGGTCCAACGGGAGATTCGCCGCTCGTTCAAGGTGACCAAGTCACAAGGCGGCAACCCGCAGCGGCTGATCCACTGCGTCAAGCACGCGCACCAGAACATCGAGCGAATCGAACGCTGCACTCGGCGGTTCTAGGAGCGACGGGTCAGGCCGCTTGGCGCTGGCCGAAGTAAGCCGAGCCCGAGAGAGCCCGGTCGAAGCCAGACCAGGACTCCCCCGCCGGCAGCTGGCGCTCGAGGCGGTCGAAGCTGCCGAGGCGGCCGCCGAGGTTGTCGATCATGTGGACGAGCACGGCCTCGCGGGTGGCGGGGACGACCGGAGAGCCGTGCTCGAGCGAGCCGTGATGGCTGAGGATGATGTGGAGCACGGCCTGCGCCAGAGCCGGGTCGAATCCGGGGATCTCCTCGATCTCGCGGCGCACCGTGTAGTAGCCGAGCGGGATCTCGCCCTGTAGGCGGCCGGCGTCGGTGAGGTCGATCGCCAGCGGGTCGTCGTTGTAGGCGACGGTCTTGCCGATGTCGTGGAGAAGGGCGCCGGCCACCGCCACCTCGCGGTCGATGCCGGGAAAGAAGTTGGCGGCGGCGCTGACCGCCTGGGCCACCGAGACGGTGTGCTCGAGCAGGCCGTGGCGGTAGGCCTGGTGGTAGACCTTCGCCGCCGGCGCGTCGCGGAAGCGCGCCCAGATCTCCGAGCGCTCGCCGAAGAAACGGTGGAGCAGCTCGCGCAGCTGCGGCTCCTGGACCGTCTCCAGCAGCTGGCGCAGCTTGCCCTCCAGGTCCTCGAAGGAGACCTCCGACTCGGCCGCGAGATCGGCCGGGTCGTAGGAGCCCGGAGCGGCCTCGCGCAGCCCGGAGAGCTTGATCTTCGCCCCCCAGCGCTCGCTCATCTCGAAGACGCCGCCGACCTCGACGGCACTGCCCGGCGCAGCCAGGACGTAGAGGTCCTCGGCGTCCTCCCAGGCGACCGCCTCGGCGCCGCCGCTGGCGTCACCAAGCACCAGTCGCAACCAGGGCTCACCGTTGCGCTTGCGGCGCAGCTCGCGTTCGCGGACGGCGTAGATCCCCTTCACCCGCTGGCCGTCCTCGAGCTCCCCCAGCGAGACGCGCGAAGTGGACGCGGCCGGGGGGATCACGGCGGCTGGCGCCGGATCGAGGGTGGGCTCGTGCGGCGGTTCGAGGCTGTCCATCAGCGCCTGCTGGGTCATCCTGCGATCAAGGTAGAGACGGGCGCGGACGGCTCGTTGCGGCTCGCTGGGACCGATGCGCGTTCGCTCTTTTGTTTCGCTATGCGCAACAAAAGGCGAACGCGGTTCGCGGCGCTACAGAGCCCCGCCGAGCCAGTGGCCGAGGGCGACGGCAGCAAAGCCAGCGAGCAGGGAGAGACCGAGGTTGAGCCAGACGAGATGGGTGTGACCGGCGTCGGCGAGGCGGTGCGAGTCGAGGATCCAGGTGGAGAACGTGGTGAAGGAGCCGATGCCGCCGCCGGCGACGATCACCAGCACCTGGCCTTCCAGCGCGGCGCCCGCGACCAGGCCAAGGGCCAACGCGCCGCCGATGTTGATCGCGAGGATGCCGTGTGGGAAGGGGTGATCGGTGCGCGCGGTGACGGCCGTGTCGATCAGGAAGCGGGCGGTGGCAGCGGCGCCGCCGAGCAGGCCGACCGCGACCCAGCCGGGGACGCTCACCGGGCAACCTCCGGGCGGCGCTCGAGCGCGATTCCCAGCCGGACAAAGGCGAAGCCGGCAGCAAGGGTGGCAGCGACATAGCCGGCGGCAAGACCGAGGTGACCTGCGTCGACCATCTCGAACAGCTCCAGCTGCATGGTGGAGAAGGTGGTCAGCGTGCCGCAGATCCCGGTGGTGAGAAATGGGTGCGCGAGGCTGTCCTCGGGGTGGTCGCGGAGGCGAGCGACGAAGTAGCCGAGCAGCAGCGCGCCGGCCATGTTGACGGCGAAGGTCGCCCCCGGCCATCCACCCGGCCCATGTGGCGCCGCCTCGGCCAGGCCGACCCGGGCCAGCGCCCCGAGCACGCCGCCAACGTAGATCGCAGCCAGGCGGCCAAGGTCGAATCGCGTCAAGTTCACGGCGAGGATCGTAATTCGCCGCTTCATTGAAGTTCATCGATGAATAGTGTTACGGTCTGGCTGTCATGCCCGTCGCTGAGCTTCCCGTGATCAATTGCTGTACGCCGCTCGCCGGCTCCTCGCTCTCCGATGAGCGGGCCACCGAGCTCGAGACGGTGATCAAGTCCCTGGCCGACCGCCACCGGCTGCGGATCGTCAACCTGCTGCTGCGGGCGGGCGGCGAGCCAGTCTGTGTCTGCGAGGTACAGCCGTTGCTCGGACTCTCGCAAGGGACCGTCAGCCACCACCTGAAGCAGCTGGTGCAAGCAGGGATCGTCGCGCGCGAGACGCGCGGCACCTACAGCTACTTCAGTCTCGTGCCCGGCGCGCTCGACGCCGTGCGCGAGGTGTTCTCGGCGGCGCCGTGAACGAGCGGCCCGACCTGCTGCGCCGTTCCGCCGCCGAGGCGATCGGGGCGTTCGCGCTGGTCTTCGCCGGCTGCGGGGCGATCGTCACCGACGCTGTCCACGCCGGCGTGCTGGGCGCCGTCGGCGTCTCGCTCGTCTTCGGCCTGGTGATCATGGCGATGGTCTACGCGACCGGCCATCTCTCCGGCGCCCACCTCAACCCCGCGGTGACCCTCGCCTTCGCCCTCACCCGTCACTTCCCCCGCCGCGAGGCGCTCGCCTACCTAACCGCCCAGCTGCTCGGCGCCATCGCGGCGGCGGCGCTATTGCTGGCCGTCTGGCCCAGCGAGCCAGCCTCGCTCGGCGCCACCGTGCCCAGCGTCGGCGCCGGCAGCGCCCTCGTCTACGAGGCGGTGCTGACCGCCTTCCTGATGTTCGTGATCATGGCCGTGGCGACCGACACGCGTGCGGTCGGCGCCGGAGCGGCGATCGCGATCGGCGGCACGGTCGGCCTCGACGCTCTCTTCGGCGGCGCGATCACCGGCGCCTCGATGAACCCGGCACGCTCGATCGGCCCCGGCCTGGTCTCGGGCGAGCTGCACGACCTCTGGATCTACATCGTCGCCCCGATCGCCGGCGCCGCCATCGGCGCCCTCGCCTACCAGCTCGTCCGCGGGGAGCACCAGAGCTGATGGCCCGCGTCCTCTTCGTCTGCCTTCACAATGCCGGCCGCTCGCAGATGAGCGAGGCGCTCTTCACCCGTGCCGCGGCGGGCCACCACGAGGCGCGCTCCGCGGGCACGACCCCGGCTGTCCGCGTCCATCCGGAGGTGGTCGAGGCGATGGCCGAGCTCGGCATCGACCTGGCCACACGCATTCCCCGCAAGCTCGACCGCGAGGACGGCGAGTGGGCCGACGTCGTCGTGACGATGGGCTGCGGCGACGAGTGCCCCTACATCCCCGGCAAGCGCTACCTCGACTGGGAGTTGCCCGATCCAAAGGGCCGTCCGCTCGAGGGGGTCCGCGCCACTCGTGACGAGATCGAGCGACGGGTCGTGGAGCTGGTCGGCGAGCTCAACGAGAGCTAACTGCACAGCGCGGCGATCTGCGAGAGTCCGGCTGCGATGAAGCTCTGTCGATTCGCTTCACCCGGCGGCGAGCCAGCTCTAGGGGTCATATTGGGAGACGAGGTGGCCGACCTCTCCTCGGCCGGCGTGCCGGCCGAACCGGCCGCCGCTCTTGGTGAGATCGGACAGGCTGGTCTGGAGAGGCTGGCCGAGGACGCACCTCGCCTCTCGCTCTCCGGCCTGCGGTTACTGGCCCCTGCGACGCCCCGCAAGTACCTGGGGATCGCCCTCAACTACGCCGACCACATCGCGGAGATGGGGATGGAGGCGCCCGAGGTCCCGGTCTTCTTCAACAAGCAGGCGACTTGCGTGATCGGGCCGGGCGCTTCGATCCACATGCCGAAGGTCTCCACCTTCCTCGACTACGAGGCCGAGCTGGCAGTCGTGATCGGCAAGCGCTGCCGCCACGTGCCGGTGGAGCAAGCGCACGAGGCGATCGCCGGCTACACCGCCGCCAACGACGTCAGCGTGCGCGACTGGCAGGGGCGCGCGCAGACGATGACGATCGGCAAGTCCTTCGACACCCACGGCCCGCTCGGGCCCTGGCTGGTCACCGCCGATGAGCTGGGTGACCCGGGAGATCTGCGCATTCGCTGTTTCGTCAACGACGAGGTGCGCCAGGACGCGAGCACCAGCGAGATGGTCTTCGACTGCTTCCAGCAGGTCTCACACCTCTCCGAAGCCTTCACCCTGGAGCCCGGCGACACGATCGCAACCGGCACCCCGTCCGGCGTCGGCCTCGGCCGCCAGCCCGTCAGCGACAACCTGCTCCACGTCGGCGACACGGTGCGGGTCGAGATCGAGGGCATCGGCGAGCTGGTCAACACCGTGATCGAGGAGCCCGACGGCTTCCTCGTCGGCGGGTAGAGCGGCCGGTGCTGACCGAGAGGGTGCGGCGCTGGCACGAGGAGGGGACGATCGAAGACGTCCTCGGCCGGCAGCTGTTCATCCACCGCCGCGAGGGCGGCGAAGCTCCCTTGCTGCTCTTCCTGCACGGCTTCCCCTCCAGCTCCTACGACTGGCGCGATCTGCTCGAGCTGCGCGACGGCGAGGCGACGCTGGCCTTCGACTTCCTCGGCTTCGGTCTCTCCGAGAAGCCACGCGATCACCTCTACACGCTCGCCTGGCAGGCCGACGCAGCCGAAGAGCTGGTCCGCCGCGCCGGCTCGCCGCCGGTCTTCGTCGTCGGCCACGACATGGGCACCTCGGTCGCCACCGAGCTGATGGCGCGCGACTTGCGCGGGGAGCTCGAGATGAACCTGACCGGAGCGCTGCTCTTCAACGGCAGCATGCTGCTGCACCTGGCCAAGCCCACTGTCGGCCAGCAAATGCTGCGGAGTCGGCTCGGCCCGCTCTTTGCGCGGCTGACCAACGAGCGGAGCTTCCGCGCCCAGTTCTCACGCGTCTTCTCCTCCGAGCATCCGCTCAGCGCCGAGGAGGCGGCCGACCAATGGTCCCTCCTCGTCCACAACGGCGGCCAGCGCATAGCCCACCGCACGATCCACTACATGGCCGAGCGCGAACGCTTCACCGACCGCTGGCACGGCGCCATCCGCGACTGGCACGGCCCCTTCACTCTCGCCTGGGGCCTGCAAGATCCGGTAGCCCGCACCGAGGTCCTCGCCGGCCTCCGAGCCCTCCGCCCCGGAGTGGAGACGATCGAGCTCCCCGACGCCGCCCACTATCCCCAGATCGAACAGCCCGAGCTGATCTCCAACGCGCTGGACACTGCGCTCGAGCGAGTGTCGATCTGATGTCATCACGCGCCTCAACCAGCGGCTATAGCCGGCGCAGAAGCCGTCTCGGTCTCGAAACGCTCCAGTTCGAGCATCCTGGCGAAGGAGCCGCCTGCCCGCGCGAGCCCATCGAAGGAGCCTTCCTCGGCAATGTGCCCTCCCGCCAAAACGACGACACGATCGGTGTTGCGGATGGTGCTGAGCCGGTGAGCGACGATCAGCGTCGCGATGCCATCCAACTGATCGATCGTCGCCTGGACGGCCCGCTCCGAGCTGTTGTCGAGCGCCGACGTCGGCTCGTCGAGGAGTAGTAGCTCGGGATCCCGAAGCAGCACCCGAGCGAGGCAGATGCGCTGTTTCTGGCCGCCGGAGATGGTGTCGCCGCGCTCGGCGACTACGGTCTCGTATCCATGCGGCATGGCGAGGATCGTCTCGTGGATCTGCGCGCGGCGGGCGGCTGCCGTGACCTCGCCGTCGGAGACGTCCGTTCGCCCGAGGGTGATGTTGTCGCGCACCGAGGCCCTGAAGATACGCGGCTCCTGGGAGACGTAGCCGATCCTCGCGGCAAGCCGCTGCCGCGAGATCGCCTGCAGGTCCTCGCCGAACAGCTCTATCTCCCCCGAGTAGCAGTGATGGAGACGGCCGAGCAACCGCAGCAGGGTCGACTTCCCGCAGCCCGACTCCCCAACGACGCCAACGCGTTCTCCACCTCTCAGCTCGAAGTCAAGATCGGCCAGGACGTCCGCCTCGGCGCCGGGGTGAGCGTAGGAGAGGTCCCGAACCGCGATTGCCGGATGCCCTGCCCGAGAGGCGGGAGGTGGGGAAGCCCCACGAGGAGCCGGCAGCACGTAGCTCGCGTCGGGCGAAGAGTCCAGCAGGTCGAAGAGATCGTGGGTCTGAAGGGAGGCCTCCGAGGCCTCGTCGAGAATTCGATGCAGCTCGCGCAGTGGCGCGAGCACAGCCGCGAACAGCAGTACATAGGCGGTGATCTCCCCGGCGCTGATCCGTCCCGCGGCCGTGAGTGCGAGGGCAACGCAGAGGACGGCCACCAGCCATAACCCCTCGTTGATCGACTTCGCAGCATCGAAGAGGGACATCGCTCGATGGTGCTGGAGCTCCGTCGTCCGCAGTTCCTCACAGCCGCTCTTGACCTGGTCGATGAAGTAGCCCTCGGCGCCACTTGCCCGGATAGTGTCGAGAGCCGGCAGCAGCTCGGTCACTCGGCCGTCGATTGCGTCCTTGTGGTCGCGGACTTCGACTCGAATCCCTTCCTGATTGCGCACCTGCCAGCCGACGAGCAGGAAGCCGGTCGGCACGACGCCGAACATCGCCAGGCCTACGAACGGGTTCTTCGCGAACGCGACGACCAGGGCAGCGGCGGAGAGAGAGATAGCGGGCAGGAGGTCCAGCGCGCCGAGCTTGACCAATTTGACCGCGCCTTCGATGCTCCGATTGGTGCGACCGTAGAGGCTGCCAATACGGTCCTCCCGAAGGTGGCCGAGGTCGAGGTGAAGTAGTTGCTCGTAGGCGCGAATGCGGCTGTCGCGCTCGAAGCCGGTTGCGACGTTCTCGACGAGCTGACGGCGGACGACCTGAAGCAGCTGACCGACGATGACGATCACCGCGGTGAGGGCGAGGAGGTTTATCGAGCCGCTCAGGGTCACCGTCCCGCCAGCGAGGCTGCCGTCGACCAGGCTGCCGATCAGCAGCGGCAGGATGGCGGTGAGCCCGCTGGCAACGAGCATGGCAGCGAGCGCGACAACCAGCCTGTGACGCTCCGCGGCCGAGAATTCGCGCCAAAGACGTGCCCAGAGCTTCGCCGCTGCGGCGCGCGGCTTAACGTTTGTGGAGATCCTCACCGCCAGACCACCTCCCAGTCGAAGACAAACAGCGTGTTCGGCGGCGGGAACGCGAGAGCGTAGGAAAAGGTGGGCGGTCTGATCCCCTCAGCCTCGTCGGGCTCAACCTCGTCGGGCTCGAGCCGCACCTCCTCGCCGATCGCGGCGAGGTCGCCAAGTCCGTCCCCGATGCGAAATGCGCGCAGGCGCACGGTGCCGATATGCAGAGGCATCTCCGTCAAGACAAGCCGCCAGAGGAGAAAGCGCGCCCGGCGCTCGACGTGGACAGCGTCGCGCCCGGTGGGCGCAGCGTACTCGGCGTCGATGGCCACCTGGACTCGATCGCCGGCCGCGAAGGAGCCCACCGCTGGGGCGATCGGCTTGTGCAGGCGGCGATCGCCGGTCGCCAGCGGCTCCTCTTCATAGCCGGTGGGGGCCGCCCGGCGCGCCATCCCGTCGGCTGCGGCGATGTCGGCTGAGATACTGAGCGAGGACGGCGCGCCGGGAAGGACTGGGCTCGAGTCGGTGACGACAGGGTGACCTTCGCGGCGAATCGCGGTGGTGGAAACGGATCGCAGGCGAGCGCCGTCCTCCCCGTAGTCCCAACGGCGGATCACGCCGAGAAGCCCGTCACCGTCCACCTCCTCGGCGTCCTGCTCCCACTGCAGCGCAGGCGAGACCGGGATGTGATCACTGGCGCGGTCGCCGGCGGAGAACCAGCGGCTGGGGCCGGCAACGCCCATTGCCTCGAGCGCGAATGCGATGTCGAGCGCCCAAGCCGCTGGACGCGTGTTCATCAGGGCGACGGCGCGGCGCGTGGCATAGAACTGCGGCGCGAGTTGGGCAACCCAGAGAACGACCATGGCGCCGGGTATGCCGAGTTCGAGCACCGGCCGAAGGAGGCTGGGCACGGCCGTTTCGGTGAATGGCAGGTATTCCATGCCGGGAAAGCTGGAGAGGCCGGCAAGGATGAACACGGTGATGACCACGACGATCTGGCGACCCGCCAAGAAGCGGGAGATGCCCTCTTCGTCGCGGAAGCGGCGGTGCAGCGCGCACGCCCGGGGGTGGGTGTCAGCTAACCCGCGAAGGTCGGCGAGCCGGAGCTGGGTGACCGAAGTATGCAGCGCCTCGAACAAGCCGAGGAAAGCCAGCGAAAAGGCAAAGAGGAGCAGGGCGGTCGGACCGGGCAGCGCCGCGAATCGCTCGCTTTCCCCCTCGAGCAGGCCACCGAGCACCAGATAGAAGCAGCTGACCCCGAGGATGGCTCCAAAAACGCGAGCAAACACGGATAGCAGGCGAGAAGCCAGACTGGCGAGCCGGTCGGCGTGCAGTCGCTCCCCGAAGCGTTCCTCCAATTCGTGCGCCAGGGCGACGGTCGCGCCAGCGTCGTCGGGACACTCGCCAGCGAAGATCTGCGCCAGCGTCCCCTGTATGCGCGAGGGATCGGCCCCGACTGCCGAGGAGGAGGCGAGGATGGCGGCCTCCTCCTCGGCGATTCCTTCGCGGCGATATAGGCTCAGAATGCGGTTTGCGAGCTCGGGGAGGCCCCGCACCCGCGACCAAGACGGAGCACCGCGGCGCAGGCTCAACGCCCCGAACGGAAGCCGCAGCCTGCTGGATATGGCGCTCATCGATTCTCACTCCCCGAGGCTGCGGCCTCTGCGTTTGCATGACCATCGCCGTTGGGTGATCCGAGGAGATCCGAGACGGCGTCACCGGTCCCTGCGGGCGGTCCCTCACCTCCCCATTTCAGCTCCACTTTGAGGATGAGGTGACCGACCGGAGTCTGCTCGAAGCGGATCATCGTTTCGCATGGGTCGGGGGGACTCACCTCCAAGTCGTCGCGAAGGCGGATCCGGCCCGACTCCGCCAGCGAGGTCGCGAAGCGACCCAGGATCTTGCTCACGACGTCGAGCGACAGCTTTTCCTCCGCGCTATAGAGCCAGTGCACTGGCCCCGGGCCCGGGCGCAGACCGCCCGAATCGTGAGGTGGACCTGAACCATGAGGGTGTGGCGGATGAGGTGGCACACCGATTCCTTTCTTACCGAAGTGGAGTAGAAATCGGTGACAATGTAGGGAACGCGAAGGGTCTTGAAAAGGGGCCAAGAAAGTATTCCGCGCAGTGTGGCGAACCCCGGATTCGAGGGGCTTATTTTGCCGCCCCGGTCGCCGAAACCAGCTCCCCCGACTCATCTGATTTGGTGATTTCCCGGTCCATGTAGTGCCGCAGACGGCCTTCGATATACCCATCGCCGCAGCGATGAAGCGCGATCGCGATCGCGCCCAGCAGCTCTGCCGACCCCAGGTCGGGCCGCCGCTTCGGCAATCCCCTCGGCGAGGGAACTACCAGTGCCTCGACCTCCATCGCCAGATCCAACGAATTACTGACGATCCCCTCTCGAATCGCCCGCATGAAACGATCGGAGTGCGCCATCCGCCCGCCGATGTAGATCCGGGTCGGATCAAGGAGCGTGCGGGCGTGTGCGAGCGCCGCCCCCAGGTGCCATCCAGCCTCATGGAGGGAACGGAAACAGGCCGGATGGTCGCTGGCGATGACGGTCGCGATGGTTACCTTCTCCTGGGCCTCGGCGAAGACTGCGGTCGTCAGCTCGGCGAGCACAGCCCTCTCGCTCGTCTTGGTCTCGACACATCCGCGCTGCCCGCAGCGCGGACAGAAGCTGCCACGATCATCGATCTTCACGTGTCCGATCTCCCCCGCAAAACCGGACCCGCCACCCACCAGCTTCCCCTTGATCACCACACCGGCGCCGATACCGTCGCCGACCCTCACATAGAGAAGATCCCGCGGAACGGTGTCCGGATTCGACGTGAGCGTCTTCCAACTGTGTACCCCCAGGGCGCCGAGGCTGGCGTCGTTGTCGACCTCGATCGGGACCTCGGGAAGGATGTCCTGCAGGCGCTCGGACAACTCGAAGGTCGGCTTGCGATTGCTCCAGGCGGAGAGGATGTGCATCTCCGGCGAAATCGTTTTGCTCTCGCGGTTGACCGGACCCGGCAGGCCCATGCCGATCCCGATCACCTGCTCGGCCGTTGCGCCCTCGCTTCGGCTGACCTGGCCGAAAACATCCCGAATGAGCTCCGCCGCCGCATCGAGGGCATGCTCGGGGTTCCCGTCCAACCCGTCGACCGGTACTCGTCGCACGTGGTCAAGCAACTTCCCGAAGTCGGCACGCGTGATCGATACGGACACCTCCTGGTGTGCAATATCGACGCCGATCAGATAGCCGAGCTCCGGCGCCAGGGTGAACCAGAGGTTCGGCCGTCCTGGCGGCAACTTGGTCTCTGGCGGTATCAATGCTCGCCAAGCTTTCTGGTCCGGGTTGTGGGCCGCGACGATGCCGGCTTTCCGCAGCAAGTCGAGCTGCCGTGACGGTTCCGTGAGGAAGCCGGCGCGGGCGATCTCCTTACGCTTGGTCCGCATCCGTTTGCGAACCACCTGAGCAGCGCGGAAGGCCTTCATGTCGAGGTCGGCCTTCGGCTTTCCCCGTCCCTTTAGTGCTTTCGACCTCGCCACGAAGATAAGGACCCTATTGACAAGTCAGGAATGACGCAGTGGTGGGCCGGTGTGGGAATCGCTCTTCGGCCTACTGGATGCTCGTTCCCGACACCGCCAGCAGGGCCCGCTTGCGCTTCAGCAGCACGACCAGCTGCTCCGTGTCCTCGAGCGCCTCGATCTCTGCACGGGTCAGCACCAGGATCTCCCTACCCTCCTCGAGAGCGCGAGAGAGCTGCCGGTGGGCGCGGCTGAGGAGCGCCGGATCGCCGGTGATCCCGTTGGCCGCGACAAGTATGCCCTGCGGTCTCCCCCGGCTTCGCAGCTTGTCGGAGAACACCGCCAGCTCGGCATGCCCCACCGGCTCAGACCAGTTTTTACACTCGACCAGCAGCACATAGTCGAAGAGCCGTAGTCCTTCTGGATGGCCCTCGTTCCAGAACGCGATGTCGATCTCCTGGGCGCCACCGACGTCCATCGTGTTGCGGGCGGTAACGAACATACCCGGAATGAGCTCGAACAGGTAGGCGATCAGGTTCTCGAGCGCCCGACCCTTCTCGAACGGGTCCTTCGTCCCGTCGCCATGGGCGAAATATCCTGAGATCCGCTGATTGTCGATGTCCGGCATCAGAGACGCCGGTCGTGCACGCTGCGGTTGCGCAGGTCCCTGACGATCTCGGCAAAGCTGCGGCTTCGCATCTCCTTGAGCAGCATCTCGAGCGAGACGCCCAGCACCGGCCAGCGAAGCCATTTCGCTTCGCCTTTACCGGGCTCCTCGAGGGAGACGATCAGCGCCGCCCGCGCGCCAGGGACTTGGTGGAGGGCGAGCAGACTCTGCCGGACGCTTTGGCTGTCGATGCGCCGCTTCAGCTCGACCAGCAACGGATTCGCCCCGATGGCGTCGAGATCATCCGACCAGACCCCGATATCGAATGCCCGGTCTGAGCCCGCACCTCGACTGGCGACGGCGCCGCTCGCCTCGATCGCCCGCACGACAACCGATTCGAGATCGTGCGTGGGAGCGCTGGCTCCGCTACGCGCTTCCTCCAGCAGCTGATCCGCGTAAGAGCCGAGAGGCTGGCCGACGCTCTGTCGTCCCTCGTGGCCAACGGCAAGCTCAGCCGCGTAGCGCTCGAGGTTGTCGAGAGCGAGTGCGATCGCCGCGCTGTTGTCGACCGAGGCACGGACCCGCAGGAACGACTGCAAGTCCGACGGAACCGTGGCCTCATCCGAGATGAGGATCAGGACCGGCTTTTCCAGCCCTGCCGCGAGCCCAATCTCGAAGATGGTATTCCGGGCGTGAGAATCGTCATCCAGAAGCGCAACGACTATGTCTGCGGACCCGATCGCATCGGTCAGCGCCTCGATCAGCGAAGAGCCGAGCTTCGCCACATCGGCCAAGGCGAACGTGTCCCACCCCCGAGCCTCGAGTACCGCGACGATCGTGGTCAGATTTGCCTCGCCAGGCGCCGCTATGAAGCAACGTCGGGGCATCCAACGCCGCATGGTAACCCGATGCCAACGCTGCTACTCCTCACAGCGCACGGCGACGCACCGCTCCCAAGCAGAAGAAGACGATGGCGAGGGTGGGAATCGAACCCACGACACCACGATTTTCAGTCGTGTGCTCTACCAACTGAGCTACCTCGCCTCGGATGGCTCGGGCCGTAGCCCGAGCCGGAAGGCTAGATGATCGCCGCGAGCATCTGCTGAATCCTCTCGATGTCTGCAATCGACAGTGGGAGATCGGCGGCCCGGCGCTGCAACTCCTGCGGATCGGCCAGCCCGTGGCGCAATGCCTCGTTGGCGAATTGCCAATCTCGCTCGCGGCCCGCCACGCACTTGGACAAGACCAAGTCGTGAACCTCCAAGCACCAGCCGATTGCGTTCCCGGTGTTCTCGCTCTGCACCGGAACCAGGCGATCCGCCCAGCCGGCGGGCGCCTTTGCAGTCTCCGGCCCGACCGCATGGGCGTAGTAGCCGAACGAGGCATCGAAGTAGGAGCCGTCACCAAGGCTGCCGTCGATCTCGTCGGCCCGCTCCGAGTGATTTTTGGGATAGATGTCGGCCTCTCGGGAAACGAGCATCGCCTCCGGCGCATCAGGAAACTGACCGAGGATGGCCTGACTTCCCACGATGATCAGCTCTTCGTCGTCCGCAACCTCAGCGGCAGCCCGTATGATGTGTTCGAGCTCCCACCTGCGCACAGCTACCGCACAGATTCGATGATCCGGCGGCGCTCATGCTCGTTGAGGACACCGGCAAAGGGGGAGTTCTGGCGAAGGTCACGGGCGTCCTGCGTGTCTGTCGTGATCGCCTCGGTAATGCGGTCGATAGGCAGCGCCAGCGTCTCGCGCCAGCGCTCGGCGTAGTGGGGGTGCAGGTGGGCTTCGGCGACGAGGCGCTCAAGGCGGTCATAGGCGTCGGCCACCGTTCGGTCATCGAGATGGTTCGCGATCGCCTGGTGGTAGGCGAGACTGCGACGAGCAGCCGTCTCGTGGCCAATCGGAAGCCGCATGCCCTCCGTCACCCCGTCGTGAAGAACCGCCCCGTCCGCTGCCTCGCGCCGCTCGGTGAGCGCCTTGCCGAGCGGATGCCGCGTAATCCCTTTGCTCTTCAGCCGGTCGATCGACTCCTTGAGCTCGATCACGACCTGGCGCGGGACCTCGCGCCGGCCGCGAGGAGTAACCACCACCGGGATCTGGCCACTCTCGACCCAACGATCCAACGCCGTTTGGCTGACGCCGAGGATCCGGCTGGCGCGGGACCGGGAGAGTGTCGGCCCAAGCTGGAATTCGAGTTGCCGCCGCACAGGGGCGACATCTGAAGCCGCTCCGGAGACGCGTTCGGCGCGGCGCAAACGGACAATACTGTCCACGAGGCGGATGGTCTCGGCTACGCCACTCATGGCTGAACTGTACCTGATATTGAGAAAAACTGGCTAGTTTCCTAAATATGCGATGGTTCGAGGCTGTCCTCGTAGTCGTAGTGGGCGCCTTGCTGATTTCCGGGGGATCGGCGAGCGATCCACGGACGCCCCGCGGGCTTCCCGGCTTGCCGGCGCCGTTTCTCGGGACGGCCGTTGTCGGCAGCGGGGGCCGGACCGCAGCGGTCGATGCTTACGGCGACGTCGTCGACCTGCGGGCGCCGGGTCCGGCGGGACGGGCGCTGGCGGCCGTTTCGGCGAAGCGGCAGGTTGCCGGGACGGTCTCAGCCGACGATGCGATCGTTGCTTGGGCGCGGCTCAGGGATGGAACGACACCGCCGTTCTGGCGTGCCGACTCGGTCCGTCAGCGGTATCTGCCCGGCGCCAACGTGCTGCGGACGGTCGCGCGGTTCGGCAGGGAGAAGGCTGTCGTCGTGCGACGCACCGGCGGGCCGGGGGCGGTCCGCGCCGACCGACGCTGGCTGGCACAGGCGCGACCGCTGGGGGCCGGTGCGCCCCATTGGGCGCGGGCGATGTATCGGCGCTCGCTGTTGGTGCTGCGGGCGCTGACCGACCGGCGCACCGGCGCCGTCGCGGCCGGCGCCCGTGACAGCTGGGCCTACGTCTGGCCGCGCGATGCCGCCGCGGTGGCGATCGCGTTGGCCGAGGCCGGATACAAATCTGAGGCGCAACGGGTTGCGCGCTTCCTCCTGGGCCTTGACCTGAACGCGGCGGCGCGATTCCGCGGGACCGGCGCGCCGGTCCCGGGTCGCGACGCGCAGGGCGATGCGGGGGGCTGGGTCTCCGCGGCGGCGTGGGCAGTGGGACTGCGGCCCGACATGCCCGCACACGGCAGCCGGTGGCAGTGGCGAGGTCGCGCCGACTACCAGGAGAGCGACTCCGGCGATTACCTCGGCAACGCGATCGCGTCTACCGCCGGCGGGCCGAAAACCGGTCCATATCGCCGGAAATCGGCCCACTGGGGGGAGGGGGATCGGGTCGGGTCGACATTCGAGACTCCGCAGGGGCTGGCGCGCACGGCCGGCGATCCCGGCTCCGGGCTCGACTCTGCCGCGGCCTGGGCCGTGCGGCCGTTCCCGTTGCCCGCCCTCTTTCCCGCGGTCCGACGAACCCTGCACCGGCTCCTCGCTCGGCGCGAGAGTCGCTACGGGATCGTGCCATCGGAGAACTGGCACGGGGGTGGCGACCCTTGGACGGCGCCGACGGCCTGGAGCGCTTGGGCGCTCGCTGTGCTTGCGCGCGAAGGCAGCGAAGGGATGGCGTTGCGCGCCGGAGACCGCCGCGCCGCGCTGCACCTGATGGCAGACCTGCGACGCGCCGCCACGCCACTCGGCCTCCTCCCCGAGCGGGTGGACGTCCAGACCGGCTTCCCAACCTCGACCACCCCCCTCGCTTGGTCCCACGCCTTCGCGATTCTCGCTCTGCGCGAGCTCTGGCCGAGACGTGCCGGTGATTGACGGTCCCTATGGGTGCTCGATCACCGGCACGTCCGGTGGAGCTCGACCTCAGATCGCATCGAGCGCGGCGGCGACTGCCTCGGCCGGCGTCGACGCGGCGATCACGCCCGGCGCGCTCTCCATGTCTCCCTTCCCCGAGAGGCTCCAGCTGCGCAGCGCCACCACCGGGCGACCCATGCTGCGGGCGTGGCCGATCTCCGACAGCGTCCCCCAACCGCCGCCGACGGCGATCGCCGCCTCGCCCGACGCGACCACCGCCACGTTGCGCGCGTAGCCGATCCCCGTCGCGACCACATGGGTGCAGTACGGGTTGGCGTCGGCGGTCGAGCTCCAGGGGACGATCCCGATAACCGCCCCGCCCGCCCGTGCGGCTCCGGAGGCCGCCGCCTCCATCACGCCGCCGCGGCCACCGCAGACGATCGCGAAGCCCCTCTCCGCCAGCAATTTCCCGACCTCTTCGGCGAGTCCCCAGGCCTCCGAGCCCTCTTCGCAGTCCACCGACCCGATCACCGAGATCTGCTTCGTCCGCCCTCGCTCGCTCATCGCCCGCCGGAGTCTTGCATCGTCCGCATCAGCTCCAGCGCGCCGGCTTTGTGCAACGGTTCGTTGAGGTTGCCGCACTTGGGGCTCTGCACGCAGGAGGGGCAGCCGGACTCGCAGGGGCACTCGCCGATCAGGCGCTCGGCGTCGCCGAGCAGGCGCTCGAACTGCTCGTAGCCGCGCAGGGTGATCCCGACCCCGCCCGGGTGGCCGTCGTAGATGAAGATCGTCGGCCGACCGGTCTGGAAGTGGACGTTGGTCGAGAGCCCGCCGATGTCCCAGCGATCGCACATCGCGATCAGCGGCAGCACCGCGATCTGACCGTGCTCGGTCGCGTGCAGGGCGCCGAGCAGGACGTCGGGCGGCAGCGGGTCACTGAGCCGGTCCGGCAGCACGTACCAGAGCGCCTGGGTGACGAAGTGCTGCTCGGGCAGCTCGAGGGCGACGATGTCGATCGGCTCCTGCTCGGAGATCGAGACCCGCTGGAAGGCGATCACCTGCTCGCTCACCGAGACTTCGCCGAAATGCAGCTCGATGCCCGCAGTCGAGCGCTGCTCCCGGACCCGCTCGATGTAGATCTCAGTCTCCTTTTTCGGCCGCGTGTACCAATCGCCGTCGAAGCGGGAGACGATCGCCCGCCGTCCCTCGACGTCGAGCTGCTCGACCTCATAGGAGCGGCCCAGATGAAGGTAGATCGCGCCCGGGTGGATCGTGGTGAAGGCGCGCTCCGCCTCGACCAGGCCGAGCATCTCACCCGAGTCGCGCTCGATCACCGCGACCGAGTCGGCCGAGGCCGAGCGCAGCGGGATCTTCGCGGCCACGAACTCGCTGCTGCTGGGCAGCAGCCGCCCGCCGGCGCGGCGCAGCTCCCCGGCCGACTCCAGCCGCCCAGCCCGCTCGCGCCAGCCCTCGCCGAACACCTCGTCGTCCTCGCTGCTCAGCGGCAGCTCGTAGGCGGCGGCGACCATGTGCCGGGAGGCGATCTGCTCACTTTCGTGGTCGAGGATCGCCGCCTCGACCGGCCGCCCGATGAACTCGTCGGGGTGGCGGCAGAAGAACTGGTCGAGCGCGTCGGCGCCGGCGACGTAGACCGCCAGCCCGCGCCGCTGGCGCCCTGCCCGCCCCCACATCTGGCGCAGGCTGGCGACGGTGCCGGGGAAGGTGACGCAGATCGCCGCGTCGAGCTCGCCGATGTCGATGCCCAGCTCGAGCGCGTCGGTTGCGACAACGGCGAGCAGCTCACCGGCCGCCAGCCGAGCCTCGATGTCGCGGCGCTGCTGCGGCGTGTAGCCGCCGCGGTAGGGGGCGATCCGCGCCGCCAGCTCGGGCTTGCCGCGCGCCTCGAGTGCCTCACGGGCGAAGCGCTGGATCAGCTCGATCCCGCGCCGGCTTTTGAGGAAACAGATCGTCCTTACGCCTTGCGAGACCAGCTCGACCAGCAGCTCCGCCGCCTCGGAGAGGGCCGAGCGCCGGGTGCCACTTGCCTTGTCGATCAGCGGCGGGTTCCACATCGCGATCTCGCGGCCGGTTCGCGGCGCGCCATCGTCGTCGATCAGCTCGAACGGCTCGCCGACCAGTTTCTCCGCCAGCTCGACCGGGTTGGCGATCGTCGCCGAAGCGAGCAGGAAGCGTGGCTCGGCGCCGTAGGCCCGCGCCACCCGCCGCAGCCGCCGCAGCACGTTGGCGACATGGGATCCGAAGACGCCGCGGTAGGTGTGCGCCTCGTCGACGACGACCCAGCCGAGGTTGGCGAGGAAGTCGCCCCAGCCCTTGTGGTGGGGAAGCAGGCCGACGTGGAGCATGTCGGGGTTGGTGAGGACGAGGTTGTTGCGGCGGCGGATCGCCGGCCGCTCCTCGCGCGGCGTGTCGCCGTCGTAGATCGCCTCGCGCAGGCCCGGCGGGCGCAATGCCGCCAGCTTGCGCGCCTGGTCTTGGGCCAGCGCCTTGGTCGGGTAGAGGTAGAGGGCGCGCCGCTTCGAGTCGCGGGCGATGCCGTCGAGCACCGGCAGGTTGAAGGCAAGGCTCTTGCCCGAGGCGGTGCCGCTGGTGATCACCAGGTTGGAGGAGGTTGCTGCCGTAAGCGCCTCGCGCTGATGCGAGTAGAGACGCTCGATCCCGGCCCTGCCCAGCGCCTCGACCAGGCCGGGGTCGAGCGAACGCGGCATCGCCACCGGCTTCGCCTTGCGCTCGGGCTCGCTGCTCTCGGCGACGATGCGACCATCGCGGCGCGCTGGGTCGATCGCGATCGCCCAAGGCGTCTCCAGCAGGCTGACGCCGCGGCGGCCCCGGACCGTCGTCATGCGGCGTCCTCGCTCGCCCGAATAGCGCTGCTACTCGGGCGACCTGCGTCCTTGCCTGACGACGACCGGACCTCGCCGCCTGGATTACGCGTGATCCGGCCAGCCACCCGTACCGCCTGCAAGGTGCTGCGGTCGTGGATTCGCAGGATGTCGGCGCCCTCTCGCACCGCCAGCGCCGCCACCGCGACCGTTCCCCACTCACGCTCGCCCGCCGGCAGCCGCCCCTCCCAGCTCTCCGCCAGAACCGCGCCGATGAAGTCCTTGCGCGAGAGAGACACATAGAGCGGCAGCCCTAGTGTGCGCAGCTCGCCGAGCCGCCGCAGGATCTCCAGGTCCTGCTCGGCGGTGAGGTCGAAGTCGAGTCCGGGGTCGATGGCGATCTGCTCCTCACTCACTCCAAGTCGGGAGGCCGCCTCGACTCTCCCCCCCAGCCACGACTTCAGGTGCTCGACGACGTCGTCGTAGACGCGCGGCGGACGGTCGACCCGCGGCGGCCCCTCGATGTGCGTCAGCACGTAGCCGCAGCCGGTCTCGGCGACCAGCTCGAACATCTCCTCCGAGCCGCCGGAGATGTCGTTGACGGCGACCGCGCCCGCCGCCAGCGCCCGCCGCGCCACCTCGACCGAGAAGGTGTCGGCCGAGACCGGCACGCCCGCCGTGGCCAGCCCTTCGACCGCCGGGATCAAGGCGGCGGCCTCCTCCTCGGCGCCGACGGGCGGCCCGCTGCGCGCCGCCACCGCGCCCACGTCGAGCATGTCGAAGCCGGCATCGACCAGCGCCAGCCCGTCGGCTACCGCCTGCTCCGGCGTGCCGCTGCGTGCCCCCTCGAACATCGAGTCGGCGGTGACGTTGACGATCCCCGCACCCACCGGCTGCGCGAGGTCGATGGTCCGATCGGCGAGGCGCCAGGGCATCCGGCTACCGTAGCGACCGCACCATGGCACTGCGATGCGTCTACACCGACCTCGACGGCACCCTGCTCGGCAAGGGCGCCTCGCTGTTCCGCGACGCCGAGGGCGGCTTCTCACAGGCCCAGGCGCGCGGCCTCGAGGCCTGCCACCGAGCCGGGGTCGAGGTCGTGATCATGTCGGGCCGGCGCGAGCCCCAGGTCCACGAGGCCGCCCGCCTGATGGGCCAGTCTTCCTACATCTACGAGGCCGGCTGCGCCTTCGCGATCGATGGCGAGACGACGCTGCTGACCGGTGACCTCGTCCCCGACGAGGACGGCACCATCTACGAGAAGATCGAGCAGCGGGGCATCCCGAAGCTGCTTTTCGAGCACTTCGAAGGGCGGCTCGAATACCACTCGCCCTGGCATCACGGCCGCGTCCTCTCCCATCTCTTCCGCGGCAAGGTGGATGTCGGCGAGGCGAACGAGCTGCTCGGCGCCGCGGGACACGACGACCTGCGCCTGCTCGACAACGGCGCGATCGGTCGCGAGATGCCCGCCATCGACGGCCCCACCCACGCTTACCACCTGGTCCCACTGATGGTCAGCAAGGCGAATGCGGTCGCCGCTCACGCCCGCGCCCGTGGCTATGACCCGGCCGACTGCATCGCGGTTGGAGACTCGGTCGAGGACCTCGAGGTCGCCGCTGTCGTCGGTCGCTTCTTCGTCGTCGCCAACGGGCCCGCGCGCGACCCCGGCCTTCGCGCCGCGCTCGCCGGCTGGGACAACGCGACCGTCACCGAGGGCGCGATGGGCGACGGCTTCTACGAGGCGGCCGTCGCGACGCTGATGGAGCGCAGCTGAGGTCGACGGGCCTCAAACACGTCTATATCGGACGTCTTAGGCCCGTCGGCGGGTAGTTAGTATCGGACGGGTGGAAACAGCGACCGTCGCCGAGCAGGAGTACCTGGAGATCATGTTCTGGCTGGAGGAGGCCGGGCTGCCGATGACCGGCGCCAACATCGCCCGCGCGATGCAGCTCTCGCCCCCTACCGTGCATGAGATGGTCGGCCGACTCGTCGAGGACGGCTACGTCGAGCGCAACGCCGACAAATCGCTTGGCTTCACCGAGTCCGGGCGCGAGCACGCCAGCCACATCGTCCGCCGCCATCGCATGATCGAGCGCTTCCTCACCGACGTGCTCGGCATCCCCTGGGACGAGGTGCACGAGGAGGCGGAGCGGATCGAGCACGCGATGTCACCGGTGCTGGAGGAGCGGATGCGGGCGGCGATCGGCGACGCGACCACCTGCCCGCACGGGCACCCGATCGTCGAGGGCGCGCGCGAGCGCGGCTCCCTCCTGGCCGACGTCGAGGTCGGCGCCGAGGTCCACGTCCTGCGCTTTGAGAACGAGGCGGAGGAGCTGCTGCGCTACCTCAAAGCGGCTGGTCTGGAGCCGGGCCTGGAGGGCAAAGTCGAGAGCTCTGACGAAGACGGCGTGACAATCGCCTCAGCCGAGGGCTCGCACCAGGTCTCGAGCAGCGTCGCCGAGACCGTCTCGGTCCGCGCCGACCCGGCGCCACCGCCGCGCGCTGCGATCCCCGAGCAGCTCGTGCTCTCCTCGGACCGCTACGGTCGCTAGCTGTCCCGCCCACACACCTTGTGAACAGCTGAAAGGCATCCGGGCCCTCCAAGACGCTTGTGGTTGACGCCCCAAGCAAGGAGGACCCGGATGG